>Ga0116229_10000119_pt1 | contig 76877 bp, 71 predicted proteins | sample S1TSphgellanicum_3_FD_87313 | JGI IMG/M metagenome (GOLD analysis project Ga0116229, IMG submission 87313) | Host-associated microbial communities from peat moss isolated from Minnesota, USA - S1T2_Fc - Sphagnum magellanicum MG | ecosystem: Host-associated > Plants > Peat moss > Unclassified...
CACTGCAGGCACTGCAGGCGCTACCGGCGCAACCGCTTCTACCGGCGCACCGGCACTGCAGGCACTACCGGCGCAACCGCTTCTACCGGCGCACCGGCACTACCGACCGGCACTACCGGCGTACCGGCGTACCGATTCTACTGACGCGTAAGGCGCGACCCGGGCACGACCTCGAGTTCACGCAGGCCACGTTCGATGCGCGAGCGGGAGATGAGACCGCGCACGACTTCAGCCCCGTGATCGTCGGTCTCGACCACAAGCAGGTGCATCAGGCCGATTCCGTCGAAGATCTCCAGCAGGTCGAGGATCTTCGCCGTTTGCACCGTGTGCCAATCCAGGGTGTGCAAATCCTGCCACGCGGTCATGATGTCGCGGACCCGTATGTCCTCGCGCGGCGCCGGCGCGCGCTCCGCGAAGCGCTGCGCACGCGGCCCCTCGATGTCATACGAGGTGATGAGGCCGATCACTCCGCCGGAGCGCACCACCAGCATCGCACGCACACCCAACCTCGCCATATCGGCCAGCGCCGCATCGATCCGCCGGTCCGCGGCCACGGTGATGGCGAATTGCCGGGTGAAATCGGTCATGGCACTGAGCGCCGGATCACTCAACCGCAACTTTTGAGCGGCTAGCGCGGGCCGGCGCATCGGCAGCACGCCGGCGCTTTGTACCGTGGGTTGCTCTACGAAATCCCTGTTCATTGACATGGCGTCCTCCGTTGCAATCATTCCTGGCCGCTCCTCGAGGCGGCCTGCCGCTGCAGGTAATCGTTCAAACTGTGCGCCAGGGAGACAAAATCTGACGGAATCATCAACACGGTGGTGCTGTTGTTCTCGGCTCCCACCTCCGAAATCATTTGCATTCGACGCAGTTCCAATGCGGCGGGGTTGGCGGTGATTTGCGCGGCCGCGGCCGACAATTTGACCGATGCCTCGAGTTCCGCCTCGGCCTTGATGATGCGCGCGCGCTTCTCGCGAATCGCCTCGGCCTGCATGGCCATCACTTGTTGCATGGCCTGGGGCAGCTCGACGTCTTTCATTTCGAAACGTTGCACCTCCAACCCCCAGGCGCTGGTGGCCCCGGAAATATTTTCTCCGAGCAACGTGTTGATTTTATTGCGCTCTTGCAGGATTTCGTCCAAATCGTGTTGGCCGATGATGTTGCGCAGCCCCGTCAGGGCCAATTGATACACCGCCGCGGGAGCGTCGGCAACGGCAATAACCGATTTTGAGGCATCGACAATGCGGTACCACAGCACGGCGTTCACTTTGATCGTCACGCTGTCCCGCGTGATGGTTTCCTGCTGCTCTGCGGAAACCGTGCGCGTCCGTATGTCGACGCGCACCGCACGCTCGATCTGCAGCGGAATGATCCAGTACAGGCCCGGTCCGCGCAAACCGCTGTAGCGGCCGAGCCTGAACACGACGCCGCGCTCGTATTCCTGCGCCACCCGAAGACCTGACAATCCGATCACCACCAAGGCTAGAATCAGCACATCCAGAATCGGCGCCATGGGTGATATTAACCCAGCCGAAATACCGAGAGTTACTCGATGCTCTCTCCATGCAGCGAAATATCGAGTCCTTCGCGCTCCTGCTCCTCGGTGACGCGCAGTCCCATGGTTTTGTCGATGATGAACAGAATCACGAAACTCGCCACGAAACCGTACACCAGGGTCACCGCCACGCCCTTCGCCTGGATGAGCAGTGAGCCTTCCGCGCCGCTGATCTCCTTGCTGACGAATACCCCTGTCAGCAAGGCGCCGATGATGCCGCCAATGCCGTGCACACCGAACGCGTCCAGCGAATCGTCGTAACCGAGCGCGTGCTTCAACGACGTTGCTGCAACGAAGCATACGACTCCCGCGATGACGCCGATGATGACTGCCGGCGTCGGGCCGACGAATCCGGATGCCGGCGTGATGGCGACCAGGCCTGCGACCGCACCCGACGCAATGCCGAGAACGCTCGGCTTGCCGCGGCTGATCCACTCGGCAAACATCCAGCCAAAAGCGGCGGCGGCGGTGGCCAATTGCGTCACCAGCATCGCCATGCCGGCGCGGCCGTCCGCGGCGCCCGCCGAGCCCGCGTTGAAACCGAACCAACCGACCCAGAGCAATGATGCGCCGATCAGCGTCAAGGTGAGGTTGTAGGGCGCCATGGACTCCTTGCCATAACCCAGGCGCTTGCCCAATACCAGACAGCTGGCGAGACCGGCGACGCCGGCATTGATGTGCACGACCGTACCGCCTGCGTAATCCAACACCCCCGCCTTGCTCAACAGGCCCGTCGGTTCCCACACCATGTGCGCGATCGGCACATACACCACCAGCGACCAGACCGTCATGAACACCAACATCGAGGAAAACTTCATGCGGTCTGCAAACGAGCCGGCGATGAGCGCCGGCGTGATGGCGGCAAAGGTGAGCTGAAACATCGCATACACGGTTTCCGGTATGGTCAGCGCCAGGTGCGATACCGACAGTTGTGCGGTCGGATCGTGGATGAACGTCATGCCGTTGAACAGCGCGCGGCTCGTGCCGCCGAGGAACGGACTGCCCGGGGTGAAAGCCCACGAGTAGCCGATCAGCCACCACAACAAGGTCACCAGGCAGACGATCGCAAAGGTTTGCATGAGTGTCGCCAGCACGTTCTTTTTGCGCACCATGCCGCCGTAGAACAAGGCGAGTCCGGGTATCGACATCATCAAAACCAGGGCGGTGGACGTCAGCATCCATGCGGTATCGCCGGCACTGATCTTGTCGACCCCCACGAGCACAGGCTCGGTCGGCGCATCGGCCCACGCCGCGTGCATCGCCGACAGCGAGAATGCGAGAAATATCAAACGAGACCATTTACTCATCGAGGCATCCCCTTCGTGTGTTCTGGATGGCGAGAATCCCGCCTGTTTTTTCGATCGCGACTGACTCCCGCATGTTCGCCAGATCGCGCCTGACTCCCGACCGTCTCCTGGACTGCGCCTGAATCCCGCCTGTTGTGTCGATCGAGCCTGAATCCCGCCTGTTGTGTCGATCGAGCCTGAATCCCGCATGTGCTCTGGATGGCGTCCCGCATGTTCTTTAGATGGCGCCTGAATCCCGCTCGCCGGTGCGTATTCTGACGACCTGCGTGAGGTCGAATACAAAAATCTTGCCATCGCCGACCTTGCCTGTCTTGGCCGACCGCACGATGGCATCGATGACCTGATCGAGCAACGCATCGTCCACCGCGATCTCGACCTTGGTTTTCGGCACGAATTCCACGGCATACTCGGCGCCGCGGTAAATCTCCGTGTGTCCACGTTGCCGGCCGAAGCCGCGCACCTCGGTCACCGTGACGCCTTGCACGCCGACGTCGCTGACCGCCTGACGCAGGTCCTCGAGCTTGAAGGGCTTGATAATCGCGGTAATGAGCTTCATCGAACGACGGCCTCGGCTCCGGCGCACCCGGATCGGGTTCCGGACTAAGCACCCGCTGTGCCACCCGAAAAGAGTTGAACGCGATCAGAAGGTTAGCGCTTTGGATGCTGCCCTGCGGCGCGTCTTTGCACCGAAACGGAGCGTTGCACAATGCGGCAATGCGTTCCTTTGAAGCGCGCGCCTGTCGGACTCACGGACTCCCCGCGCCGCGCGTGCGCTCTCGGTCCGACTGTCGCCGCACCGATTGAAATGTCCTACGCTCGACAGCCCCCTAGCGCTTGTTGCGTTGGATCAGGCGTTTGCGTTTGCGCACCTGCCGTGGGGTCAGGGGATTGCGCTTGCCGGCGAAGGGGTTTTCGTCGCCGCGGAAGGCGACGCGGACCGGCGTGCCCATGAGATCGAATGCCTTGCGATAGACGTTCACGAGATAACGGCGATAGGCCTCCGGCACATGATCCGTTTGATTGCCGTGTATCACGATCACCGGCGGGTTGCGCCCGCCCTGATGCGCGTAGCGCAGCTTGATGCGGCGGCCGCTCACGAGGGGCGGCTGGTGACTTTCGATCGCGGCCACCAATACCCGCGTCAATTCCGGGGTGCCCATGTCGCGGGTGGCGGCGGCGTACACCTTGCGCACGGCGCCGACCAGTTCGCCGACTCCGCTGCCGTGGCGCGCCGAAATAAAATGCAGCGGTGCGAAGTCGGCGAATTGCAGGCGCTGCTCGAGCTGCTGACGGATCAAGTCGCGCTGCTCCTCGGGAATGTTGTCCCACTTGTTCACCACGAGTATGACGGCGCGGCCCTGTTCAATGATGGTGCCCAGCAGGCTTGCGTCCTGCTCCGCGACGCTGTCCTGCGCATCCATTACCAGCAGCACCACATGGGCGCTCTCGATGGCCTGAAGGGTTTTGATTACGCTGAATTTTTCAACCGCTTCCTCGACCCGCGAACGGCGCCGCAATCCCGCCGTGTCGATCAATGTGAAGCGTTCACCGTCGCGCTCGAACGGCACCATCACCGCATCGCGCGTGGTGCCGGGTTGATCGAACGCCACCATGCGATTCTCGCCGAGCAGGCGGTTGATCAAGGTGCTCTTGCCGACATTGGGGCGGCCGATCACCGCGACTTTGATGCCGGTCGTCTCCGGACCGTCCGCCGGATCCGGTGTCAGACCGGCGAGCACCGATTCGAGCAGCGTGACCACGCCCTGGTCGTGAGCGGCGGCCACCGGATGCGGTTCGCCGAGTCCGAGTTGATGAAAATCCGCGACCGCGATGTCGTGGTCGAAGCCCTCGGTCTTGTTGACCGCGAGCAGTAACGGCTTGCCGCTGCGCCGCGCCAGCCGGGCCACGAATTGGTCCTGCGGCGTGACGCCCGCGCGGCCATCCACCACCACGATGAGACGATCCGCCTCGGCGATGGCGCGTTCGGTCTGCGCCACCATCAAGCCTTGAATGTCGTCGGCATTCTCGACCAGGCCGCCGGTGTCCACCACGATGCAGGGCACCTCGGTGCGGCGCGCGAATCCGTACTGCCGATCGCGCGTCAGTCCCGGCAGATCGGCGACGAGCGCATCGCGGGTGCCGGTCATCGCGTTGAACAGCGTCGATTTGCCCACGTTGGGCCGACCGATCAGGGCGATTACCGGCAGCACGCTCGCTACGGCGTGGGCGGCGCGGCGGGCGGCGCAGCGGGTTCCGCCGGCGTGGGAGCCGCCGGCGGCGCCGTATCCCCTGCGGGCGGCGCCGCGGCGACAGGCGTTGTGCCGACAGGCATCGCCCGGTAGGCCGCCATCTTGCCGCCGTCGGTCAGCACGACCACGATGTCGTCCACCGCTGCGGGAGAATTGGTGACTCGCTCCTTGGCAACGCGTTCGCGCGCCACGATCTCGCCCGTCGTCTTGTCGAGCCAATGCACGTAGCCTTGGAAATCGGCAACGACGACGGCCGTAGTCGTCAGCACCGGCGTGCTCAGGCGCCGCAATTTCAATTTATCGTTGCGCCACAACTCCGACCCGTCGCGCTGGCGCAGCGCCACCACGATGCCGTCCGATTGCGTGACGTACAGATTGTCGTCGTCGACCGCGAGGCCGCGGTAGCTCGACATGTCGTGCGCCCACCATATCTGCCCCGAATCGAGGGCGAGCATGGCCGTTCGCCCTTGAAAGCCGGTGGCGAACACATTGTCGCCGACCGTGCGGACCGCGGAATCGATGTCGACCAGACGGTCGAGTTCGGTGCGGCCATGAGGCGAAGCCAACGCCGTGTCCCACACCGTGTCGCCCGAGCTGAGCGACACCGCCATCACCTTGCCGTTATCGAAGCCGCTGATCGCGACCTCCTTGGCGATGATCGGCGCCGCGGTGCCGCGCAGGCTCAGCTTCGGCACCTGTTGTTCGACGGACCACAGCTCCTTGCCGTTGTGCGAGTCGAGACAATGCAAGCGGCCGTCCACGGAACGAACCACGACGGCCTTTTCACCGACTGCCGCGGCCGACAGCAACTCGGAATTCAAACGTGCGCGCCACAGCTCACGCCCGCTCGCGCCGTCCAGGGCGACGACGGCGCCCTTGCTGCTGCCCACCACGACCATCCCGGCGCCGGCGCCGGGCCCCGCGGACAGGGGAATCTTCAGATTCTTGACCCAGACATGGTGGCCGTTCTCCAGGGAGGTCGCGAGGACTTCGCCCTTGTGCGAGGCGGCGAAGACGATGCTGCCGTCGATCGCGGGTCCCAATCCGAGACGCAGCTTCGACTGCTTCTTGCCGCCGCCGACGCCTTCGCTCCACAGTTTCGTGACCGGCAGCTTGACGGGGAATTTGACCAACGTCGCCGGCGGCTCGACGTCCTTGTCCTTGCTGCAACCGGCGGCGATCAGCAGTGCGGCGAGTCCCAAGGGAAGCAATAGGCGCATCAGCGTTCAGCCTTGTACACAGGGTCTGCGGAAACGGTCTTTGGCATCAGCGTTCGACCTTGATGGTGAGTCTGCGGAAACGGTTTTGAGCATCAGCGTTCAACCTTGATGGTGAGTCTGCGGAAACGGTTTTGAGCATCAGCGTTCAACCTTGGTCGGTGAGTCTGCGGAAACGGTTTTGAGCATCAGCGTTCAACCTTGGTCGGTGTGTCTGCGGAAACGGTTTTGAGCATCGGTGCGGTGCCGCCGAGATCCTGGAGTTTCAGTTCCAGCAATGAGGAATCGAGGCCCGCGAGATCCGCCGCCGCGAGCGCCGCCTGGTATTCGGCCGTGGCGTGAGGAAGATCCTTCTTGGCGAGGTAGGCATCGCCCCGCGCCTCGTGATAGGGCGCCGAAAAAGCCGGAGGTATCGGATCGGCCAGCGTACTGATCGCCTGGTCCGCCTTGCCTTCGTCGGTCAGAACGCGCGCCAGCCGCAGGCGGGCGATTTGCCGCAGGTCGGCGTCCTTGGAGTTATTCATGACTTGAGTCAAGGGCGCGATGGCTTTCTCGGACTGGCCGTCGTCGACGGCGAGCCGTGCCAGCGCCAGCTGCGCCTGATCGGCATAGGGCGTGGCACCGTAATCCTGGATGATGCCCTCGGCAAGTTGCCGGGACTTCGCGTGCTCGTTGCCCTGCATCGCGACGCTCATGGCGCTGAATTGCGTCGCCGCCTTGATTGCGCGCTCCGTGACATGGCTTTGAAAGTAACGGAAGCCGAAAAACACGGCGGCTCCGATCACCACACCGCCGATCAGCCACGGTGCGTACTCCGCCAACGCCACTTTGAGGGCGTCCAACTGTTCGTCATCCGTCAAGTAATCTTCCGCCATGGCTTCTCCGCTATCCGCCCCTAAGACCCAACAACACCCCCAAGCGTTCACTGATTTGGGTGAATGAGCACTCCTCCTGCGCCATTTCCCGGCGCAAAGCCTTGACGCCGACCACGCCGCGGGCTGCCTCGTCATCCCCCAAGACCAGCGCAAATTGCGCGCCGCTCTTGTCCGCGCGCCTGAATTGCGTCTTGAAGCTCCCGCCACCCAGGTTGATTTGCAAAGCCAGGTCCGGCCATGCGTCGCGAAGCTGCTCCGCCAGCTTGAATCCCGCGATTTCCGTGCTTTCCCCCGCCAACACCAGGTAGACCTGGGGCTGCTGGCGCTGCGCGGCGAGTGCCTGCTTTTCCAGCAGCATCACGATGCGCTCTTGACCCATCGCCCAGCCGATGCCCGGCGTCGCGGCGCCGCCCAACTGGGACACCAGGCCATCGTACCGGCCGCCGGCGCACACGGTGCTTTGCGAGCCGAGCGCATCGGTGGTCCACTCGAACACGGTTCGCGTGTAGTAATCGAGTCCGCGGACCAGGTGCGGCTCGACATGATACTCGATGCCCGCACTGCGCAGGTGGGCGCACAACGAGTCGAAATGGCTGCGCGACTCCGGATCGAGCGATTCGAGCAGCCGCGGCGCGTCCGCGACGATACGCTGCATCGCCGGATTCTTGCTGTCGAGTATGCGCAGCGGATTGCCCGTGAGCCGCCGCTTGCTGTCCTCATCGAGCGCCGCCTGGTGCGCGCTGAAGTACTCGACCAGCCGTTCGCGGTACGCCGTGCGCGACTCGGGCGTTCCGAGCGAATTGACCAGCAGCCGGGTGCGGGTCAATCCGAGCCGGCGCAGCAGACGCGCCGACAACAGGATCATTTCCGCGTCGACATCCGGGCCGGCGAATCCGAACGCCTCCGCGTCGATCTGATGAAACTGTCGGAAGCGGCCCGCCTGCGGACGCTCGCGCCGGAACATGGGTCCCATGCACCAGACACGCAGACGGCCCTCGCGCAGCATGCCGTTCGAGATCACCGCGCGCACGATGCCGGCGGTCGCCTCCGGACGCAGCGTGATGTGATCCTCGCCCTGGTCGAGGAAGCTGAACATCTCTTTCTCGACGATGTCGGTGAAGTCGCCGATCGAGCGCTTGAACAATTGGGTGTGTTCGATCACCGGAACGCGAAATTCCTCGTAGCCGTAGCCCGCGAAGACTTCGCGGGCGACGCGCTCCAAGAGTTGCCAGGCCGCGATCTGTGCGGGCAACACATCGTGTACGCCGCGCAAGGGCTCGATGATCCTGCTCAACTCTCTCTCCGATCAGCCGGTTGGACGCACGGTGGGGGTTTGCGCGCTGCGCGCCGCGACGCCGGAGTCGCGCCGCAAAACCCCGTCGGCGCCGGCCTCGAAGCGCGCCACCTTGCCGTCCACGAACTGCGCTCCGATGGCGACCGCGCGATTGTTGATCTCGAGCTGCACGCCGCTCGCGGAACTCAGGTACACGCGCATGGGTGCATCCCCGGCGATGGTCTTGACGCTGTTCGCGCGTCCATTGCCCGCATAGGCGCGCCGGCCCTCGGCATCGTGCACTTCCACCCACGAGTCGGCCGAGAAACTCAATCGGAGCCTTGCCCGCCCCGAGCCGGGCGCGGCATCGGCCTCGGAAGGCCGCGCCGCGGCGTTCGATGCGGGCGCCGGTGCAGGCACGGCCGGCGCTGCGGCCGGGGCCGCCGGCGCCGCCGGATCATCGAGCGCGTGCAATGCGGCGCCGGGCGGCGCCGCTGCGCGGTGATGCCAGGGCTTCCACCACAGCACGCCGAGCAGCACCAAAGCGGCGGCGAGGGCCGCCACAAACGGCCAGGTCACGGGTTGCTGCGGCGTCGCGCCGGTGGGTACGCGTACCGTCGACGGCTGCGGCGCAGGCGCCTGCGGCGTCTGGGCACCGGAGTGGTATCCGGCCATGATCTCGGCCACAGGCAATTCCAACATTTCGGCGTAACGCTTCAAGTGGCCCTTGACGTAGACCGAGGGACCGACGCCGGGGTAGTTGTCGGACTCCAGCGCCTCGACCACCCAGGAGTCCAAATGCAGCGTGTTGCCCGCCTTTTCAAGGCTGATGTTGCGCCGTTCACGCTCCGCTTTGAGCCGCGCCCCGGGCGATGCAACCGGATCGTTCATCTTTCGACGCCGGAACGCAGCATTTGCGCCTGCTCCGAATTGGGAAACTCGTTTTGCACGCGCCGCGCGAAGCCTGCGGCGGCGGCGGCGTCACCCAATTTTCTCTCGGCGCGGAAACCCAGCCACAGCACTTCGGGTGTGGCGGGATTGACCGACAGGTAGCGCTGCACGGTGTCGCGCGCCTCCGCCGCATCTCCGCGGTCGAACTCGATATTCCCGAGTTGCAACAGGGCTTCGGGCAAATTCGGTCGAATCGCCAGGGCCCGGTTGAAATACCGCTCGGCATCGACCAGGTCGCCGGTGCTGCGCACGCAGACACCGGCGTTGACCAGCGCGACTTCCGGGGTCTGATACAAGGGACTCGCGGCCACCTCGGCGAACAGCTTCTCACCCTGCGCCGTCTTGCCGGTACGGCACAGAAAACCGGCGTAGGCGTTTTCAATATTCGGATCGCGCCTGCCGACCCGTTCGGCGGCGGAGAACGCGTGCTCGGCCTTCGGCATCTCGTCCAACCGCTCGTAGACCAATCCGGCCGTCATCTGCACTTCCGGATTGCTCGGATCCTCGACCAGCGCGCGCTCGATGAAATCGCGCGACGCGGCCAGCTTGCCGATCTTCATGTATTCGAGCGCGAGCTGCATGTTGGTCACCGCTGCTTCGGCGGGCGAGGCTTTCTTGAAGCCGCTTTTATGGGCACACGCCGCGAGGCAGCAGCCGAGCAGGACCGCCGACAGCGTCGCGGCAGCGGATCTCATCGAATCTCCGCCGCGGCGGCAGCATGCAGTTTGGTGCCGAGCCGCACCCGCGTGCGATCCGTGACCCGGCCCGCGAGCTGGCCGCAGGCCGCATCGATGTCGTCGCCGCGCGTCCGGCGGATCGTGGCAATCACGCCGTGCTCGTTGAGGATGTCGCGAAACTTGACGATGGCGGCCGCCGGCGAGCGCCGGTAGCTCGTTCCCGGAAACACGTTGAACGGAATCAGGTTGAGTTTGGCGGGTCTGCCCTTGAGCAGCCGGCTCAGCTGGCGGGCGTGCTCGGGCCGGTCATTCACCCCGTCCAGCATGACGTACTCGAAGGTGACGCTGCGGCCGTTCTGCGCCTCGATATAGTGCCAGCAGGCGGCCAGCAATTCGGCGATCGGATGCCTGCGGTTGATCGGGACCAGCACGTCGCGCAGCTCGTCATTCGGCGCATGCAGCGACACGGCGAGCGCGACATTGCATTCCTCGGCGAGTTTATAGATCTGCGGCACCAGCCCCGAGGTGCTGAGCGTCACCCTTCGCCGCGACAAGTCGTAGCCTAAATCGTCCATGAAAATCCGCATCGCAGGCACCACGTTGCGGTAATTGGCCAGCGGTTCGCCCATGCCCATGAACACGATGTTGGTGATGTTCGCGCGGGCATCGCCCGCCTTGCGCTCGCCGTGAGCGGGCCGCGAGTCCGACAATTCACGATGCGCCAACCACACCTGTCCGACGATTTCCGCCGCGCTCAGATTGCGATTGAAGCCCTGCTGTGCCGTCGAGCAGAAGGAGCAATCCATGGCGCAGCCTACCTGGCTCGAGATGCACAAGGTGCCCCGATCCGGTTCCGGGATGAAAACCGTCTCGATTCCCTGGACTTCGTCCATGCGCAGCATCCATTTGCGCGTGCCGTCGGCGGACACCTGCTCGGCGACGATCTCGGGAACCGAGATCCGCGCCACGCCGTCCAATTGCGCGCGAAACTCCCGGGCGAGATCGGTCATCGCCGAGAAATCGGCGGCACCGCGCCGGTAAATCCACTTCATCAGCTGGCGGGCGCGAAACGGTTTGGCGCCGAGCCGCGCCGCCACGAACGTCTGCAGTTCCGCGCGCGGCAAGCCGAGTAGATTGACGCGTTCGCCGCTCAACATTGCTCCTGGAGTTGCTGCGGACGATACGCTAGCGCGTACGCGGACAGAGCTCAATTTCCCGGAAGAAGTAACTGATTTCGCGCGCCGCCGCATCTGCAGCGTCGGAACCGTGAACGACGTTCTCCTCGATGCTGTCGGCAAGATCGGCGCGAATGGTGCCCTTGGCGGCCTTCTTCGGATCGGTGGCACCCATCACTTCGCGATTCTTCGCGATCGCCCCCTCACCCTCGAGAACCTGCACCATGACCGGACCGGACGTCATGAATCGCACCAAGTCCTTGAAGAACGGCCGCTCGCGATGCACGGCATAAAAGCCCTCCGCCTCCGCTTGCGACAAGTGCATCATGCGAGCCGCCACCACCCGCAAGCCCACCTGCTCGAAGCGGCGATAGACATCGCCTATGAGATTACGGCCGACGCCGTCCGGCTTGACGATGGAAAGAGTGCGCTCGATTGGCATGACGGCCTCGCGTGAAGGAAATGGCCGCGAAGTGTACTGGACCGGGCACCCCCAAGCAAACCCTGCCTGAAACCGAAGTGCCTGTATTACTTGGGAAAACGCCCGATTCTGAAGGCGCGATCAACTGCTAGACGTTGAAGCTCTCACCGCAGCCGCATTCGCCCTTGGCCTTCGGATTTTGGAATTTGAAGGCCTCATTCAAGCCTTGTCTCACAAAATCGACCAGGGTCCCGTCGATCAGCGGCAAACTCATCGGATCGACCACGACCTTCACCCCGCGGGCCTCGAAAACGGCGTCATCGGGACGAATTTCATCAGCATAATTGACGACATACGCAAATCCGGAGCAGCCGGTTTTCTTGATCCCGATGCGCAGCCCCAGGCCCGTGCCGCGTTGCGACAAGTGGGATCGGACCCGATCCGCCGCCGATTCCGTCAACAATATCGCCATACGCTGCCCTTGTTTGCGGCCAATCCGGCCTTCAGCTATACATAACATGCTGCCGAGCCTCGCGCACGGACCGAGTGCGCGATTTTCGTGCATCCATTATGGGGGTGGGCGGCCCGCACTCAATGGCGCGAAACGACTGCCCAGCGTCCGGCGCGAGTCAGCGGCCCGAACGCAGGGCCAGTGAGGAGCCCGCCAGAGCTCGCGCCTTTGAGTAACGCGGTCAGGCCTGAAGGCCGGCCTGGCGCAACCCCGCCGTCCAGGCATCTTCGATGATGAGCAGCCGGCCGCGCTTGTCGACGGGCACATCGAAGCGCGCGCTCAAACTCTCCACACTCTCGCGCAGCGCAGCGCGCGCGATCGGTCCGGCCGCGTGCTCGACGATCCAGGACGCCGCCGCGATGGTGTGCGGACAGCCAAACGCCAGGAACCGCGCCGCAAGAATACCGCCGGCGCGGACCTCGAGGTCGAACTGCACCCAGGTGCCGGAAGCGCGGCTGCCGGCCGCGCCGCGATAGACGTCAGACCCGGTGAGAATGCCTGCGCCCGCGGCCGTCTCGAAGTAGCGCAGCGTCAGGTCGCTGTAGTTCATGCGCCGCTCAAGCGGCGCAACCGGGCGACCGCCTGAGTCACGACGTCGAGCGCCGCGTCGATATCCTGATCGCGGGTGAAACGGCCCAAACCGAAGCGCAGGCTGCTTTCGCTCAAGACCTCATCACGGCCCAAGGCACGCAGCACGTACGAGGGTTGCTGCAAAGCCGAGGTGCAGGCGGAGCCGGTCGAGACCGCGAGCCGCGGGCGCACGGCCGCCAGCAGGCTCTCGCCTTCGACCCCCTCGAACGACACGTTGAGCACGTGCGGCACCGAGCGCAGCGCATCGCCGTTGCGGTGTGTGCCGCCGAGCGCCGCCAACCCCTGCCACAAGCGCTCGCGCATCTGCGCGACGCGCAGCGCTTCCGCCGGCGGCGCGGTACGCGCCAATTCGAAGGCCGCTCCCATGCCGACGACCTGATGAGTGGGCACGGTGCCGGCCCGCAACCCCCGCTCCTGGCCGCCGCCGAATTGCAGCGCCGACAACTGCACGTTCGGACCTCGGCCGTGGCGCGACACCAGCAACGCGCCGACCCCCTTGGGTCCGTACACCTTGTGCGCCGACAGAGACAGGAGATCGGGTCCGAGTGCTGCGAAGTCGACCGGGATTTTGCCGACGCTCTGCGCCGCATCGACGTGCAGTCGCGCGCCGTGCCGCGCGCACACCGCGGCGATTGCCGCAATGTCCTGCACGACTCCGGTCTCGTTGTTGACGTGCATGAGCGACACCAGCACCGTGTCCTCCTGCAGCGCCGCGGCAACCTCGGCGGGACTCACCACACCACCGCCATCCGGCGTCAGATAAGTCACGCGCCAGCCGCGCCGTTCCAACTCGCGGCACGGATCGAGCACCGCCTTGTGTTCGGTGCGGGCCGTGACGATGTGCCGTCCCTGCTCGCGATAGTAGTGAGCCACCCCGAAGATCGCCAGGTTGTCGGACTCGGTGGCGCCCGAGGTCCACACCACTTCCTGCGGCAGGGCGCCGACACACTGCGCCACCTGCGCGCGCGCCGCCTCGACGCGGGCGCTCGCGGCATCGCCATAGCCATGGCTCGATGCCGGATTACCGAACTCGCCTTCGGCGCTCAAGGATTGCGCCATGGCAGCCGCGACTCGCGGATCGACCGGTGTGGTCGCCGCGTAATCCATATAAACCGCCGGGTTCATTCGACGCGGCCGCGCCGCGCCTCGGTGCGGCCGCGCCGGCCCTGCACCGCGCTCAAGATGCCTCGCAGGATGTTGAGCTCGTTGCGGTCGAGCTGCGCGCGGTTGAACAATCGCCGCAAGCGCTCCATGAGATGCCCGGTGCGGTCATCGAAATCGATCTCGGCGAGAACCTCGCGCAGGTGTTCATAGAAATGCTCGACCTCGCCCGACGCGGCCAGCGGCAACTCGAGTTGCACGCGCGATTGCGGCTGCTCGCGCGCCAGCAGCAGTTCGTACGCGAGCAGTTGCACCGACATGGCGAGATTCAGCGAGCAATACGCCGGGTTGGCGGGGATGCGCACCAGGAGATTGCAGTGATTCAAGTCTTCGGTGGCGAGGCCGTAACGCTCGGAGCCGAACAGCAGGGCCGCGCGATTCTCCCGGGGCAGCGCCTCGATGCGCGCCGCGGCATCCCGCGGTGTGGCGAATTCCCAGTAGTACGAGCGCGGCCGCGAGGTGGTGGCCGCGACCCACTGCACGTCGGCGATGGCCTCGGAGACGGTCTCGACGACGCGTGCGGCGCTCAAGATGTCGTCCGCTCCCGCCGCGAGTGCCACCGCTTCGGCGTGCGGAAACGAGCGCGGACGAACCAGCACCAGGTCGCTCAAGGCCATGTTCTTCATGGCGCGCGCGACCGAGCCGATATTACCCGGATGGCTCGGGTCGACGAGGACGATGCGAACGCGGTCTGTCATGCCATTTCTCGCGGAAGGAATCCTCGTCCGTTGAGGCCGGGGACGATGTCAAGGGTCTGTTATTCTAGCGCGATGCAGCCACTCCTCAATATCGCCATGCGCGCCGCGCGTCGCGCCGGCGATTTGATCGTGCGCAGCCTGTCGCGGCTCGATTCCTTGAAGATCGACAGCAAGGGCCGCAACGACTTCGTCACCGACATCGACCGCCAGGCCGAAGCCGACATCATTGCCACGGTCCGCCGCAGCCACCCACAGCACGCCTTTCTCGGCGAAGAAAGCGGCCGCAGCGGCGACGACGAGTATGTGTGGATCATCGACCCGCTGGACGGAACGACGAATTTCCTGCACGGCTTTCCCACCTTCGCGGTGTCGATCGCGGTCGAGCACCGGGGGCGGCTGCAGCACGGCGTCGTGTACGATCCCATGCGGCAGGAATTTTTCACCGCATCGCGCGGCGACGGCGCACAGCTCGAAGGCAAGAAGATCCGCGTCAGCACGCAGCGTACGCTCGAAGGCTCGCTGATCGGCACCGGGTTTCCGTTTCGCGCCGAAGCCCACGTCGACGACTACCTGGCGATGCTCAAAGTGATCATGGCCACCGCGGCCGGCGTGCGCCGGCCGGGTGCGGCATCGCTCGACCTCGCCTACGTGGCGGCCGGACGCATCGATGGATTCTGGGAATTCGGGCTGTCGCCGTGGGACACCGCGGCCGGGACCTTGCTCATCCAGGAGGCCGGCGGCCGCGTCGGCACGCCGGCGGGTTCGGAATATGCCTTGGGACCCAACATCATTGCCGGTAACCCCAAGGTGTACGAGGCGTTGATCGAGGCGCTCGGGCCGCTGACGCCGGCGTCGCTGCGCACCTGAGGACCCGTCCCGGCGCGGTGGTTCGCCGCGCGCAACCGCACGGCCGCTCTCAGGCGTCGGACGGCCGCAAGGCGGCGGCGGCTCTCTCGTCCGCGGCCAGCGCGCTGCGGCGGTAGCCGTACAGCGCATACACCACGAGACCGAGCAGCGCCCAGCCGAAGAACACCACGATGGTGAACAGCGGCAACAGCGAAAACAGCACCACGCAGCCGATCAAGGCGAGGGGCCCTACCAGCCAGATGATCGGCGTCCTGAACGGCCGCGGCCGGGCGGCGGCGGTACGCCGCAAGATCATGACGCCGAGCGCGACCGCGAAAAACGCCGCCAGGGTTCCGCCGTTCGACAGGTCGGCGAGCTTGCCCACCGGAAAGAACGCGGACGCACAGATCACCACGCTGCCGGTGATCAGCGTCACCACATGCGGGGTCTTGAAGCGGCTGTGAATGCTGGTCAGGACCTCGGGAAGCAGGCGGTCGCGCGCCATGCAGAAGAAAATTCTCGTCTGGCCGAAAATCATCATGAGAATCACCGACGGCAACGCCAGAAACGCGTCCAGCCCGATGAGCCGCGAGACCTTGTCCCAGCCGAGCTGCCGCAGCACGTGCGCCAGCGGCTCTTCGCTGCAGACCAAGGTCGCGGCCTTCGCGGGGGCCATGCAGGCCTTGAACAGTTCCGGGCTGCCCGGCTCGAGCGCCTGGCCCGCCGCATCCAACACCGGCTGCGCGCCGATCGACCCGATGGCCCCCGCCGCCACCAGCAGATAGAACACGGTACAAACGGCCAGGCTGCCGATCAGGCCGATGGGCATGTTCCGCTGCGGATTCTTGGTCTCCTCCGCCGCGGTAGACACCGCATCGAAGCCGACGTAGGCAAAGAAGATCGACGCCGCGGCGCCGCCGACGCCGAGCGCCCCGAGCGGCGCGAACGGTTCGAAGTTCGACATCTTGATCACCGGCAGCGAGAGCGCGATGAACAGGCACAGTGCGGCCACCTTGATGCACACCAGAATGGCGTTCACCGTGGCGCTTTCGCGGGTTCCCAACACCAGCAATCCCGTCACCAGGCAGGCGATCCCCACGGCCGGCACATTGACCAGGCCGCCGGCAAAGTATCCCCGGGTCAGATACACCGGAATATGGATGTCGAAGCTGTGCTGCACCAGCGGCACGAAGTAATTCGACCACCCGACCGACACCGCGCTCGCCGCCACCGTATATTCCAGAATCAGCGCCCACCCGACCACCCACGCGATGAGTTCGCCGAGAACCGCGTACGAGTAGGTGTAGGCGGACCCGGAAACCGGCACCATGGAGGCGAGCTCCGCGTAGCACAGCGCCGTCACGGCGCACACGAAGCCGGCTAGCACGAACGAGAGCATCATCCCGGGGCCGGCTTTTTGCGCGGCCTCCGCCGTCAGCACGAATATGCCGGTGCCGATGATCGCGCCGACTCCGAGCATCATCAGCTGGAACGCGCCGAGGCTTCGCGACAAGGATCGCTTCTCGGCGCTCGCCAGAATGGCGTCGAGCGGCTTGATGCGCCAATTCATGGAGACTCCGCGCCGTTCACCGCTGGGAGTAAGCCGGTTTTCACCGTTCGGGGAATCGAACGCCTGATCTGGGAATTATTGCCATTCGGGGCGTGTGAGGCTGTCAAGTCGTCTCCCTGTGGTTGTCCCGTCTCGAGCGCTCGACTGTAGCGGCTTTCCCGCCGAGCATCCAAGGTATTTCGGCCTAGGGCAGTCCGTCGACGTCCTCGGGCCTGCCTTGCTTGCGCTCCAGCAAATCGTCGCTCCGCAGACCGAAATCGAGCGCCAGCGCCGCGGAAATGTAAATCGACGAGTAGGTGCCGGCGATGATGCCGATCACCAGGGCCGCGGAAAACGCGTGCAGCGTCTCGCCGCCGAACAACAACAGGGCGAGCACGACCAGCAGGGTCACGAGTTTGGTCATCAGGGTTCGCGACAGCGTCTGATTGATGGACTCGTCGATCACCTGGTCGATCTTCAGCTTGCGGGCGTTGCGCGCACGCTCGCGGATACGGTCGAAGACGATCACGGTGTCGTTCAACGAATAGCCGATCACGGCCAGGATGGCGGCGATCGCCGTCAGGTCGAAGGTCATCTGGCTGAGCGCGAAGAATCCGATCACGCAGATCGGGTCGTGCAATACCGCGAGGATGGCGCCGAACGCCAGCTTCGGCGTGAAGCGAAACAGCACGTAGATCAAGATCAGCACCAGCGTGGCGAACAGCGCCCATCCGCCCTTGACGAACAGTTCCTGCCCGACCTGGGGGCCGACCACTTCCGTGCTTTGCAGTTTGACGCCGGGCGAGACGCCGGAGAAGACCTGCAGAATGTGCGCGCCGATCTGATCGCCCTTGGCATTCGGATCGGGCGGCAGACGCACCAGGATGTCGCGGGAGCTGCCGAAGGCCTGCACCTGCGCATTCGCGATCCCCGCGGCGGCCAGCGCGGTGCGCAGCCCGTCGATGTTCGGCGCCTCGGGGAAATTGCTCTCGACGACGACGCCGCCGGTGAAATCGACTCCGAGGTTCAGGCCGCGCAGCACCACCAGGGCGATCGAGGCGATGATCAGCAGCGCCGACAGCCCGTACCACACCTTGCGCGTGTGCATGAACGGGAAGCGCGTGACCTTGTGAAAGAATTCCATTGAATTGAACCTCGGATGTAACGCATGCCCTTCAGATGGACAGGCGCTCGACCTTGCGTTTTCCGCCGTAAACGATCTGCACCAAGGCGCGGCTTCCCATCACCGCCGTGAACATCGACGTCAGAATTCCGAGCATCAACACCACCGCGAAGCCGCGCACCGCGCCGGCTCCGAACAGCCACAGCACGAGGCCGGCGATGAAGGCGGTGACGTTGGAGTCGAAGATGGCGGAAAACGCCCGCTCGAATCCGGCCGTGATCGCGGCGCGCGGCGAGACGCCGACGCGCAATTCCTCGCGGATGCGCTCGTAGATCAGGATGTTGGCGTCGACCGCCATGCCGACCGTCAATACCACGGCGGCGATTCCCGGCAGGGTGAGCGCCGCACCGAGCAGCGACAGCAGGGCCGTCAGCAGCACCACGTTGGCCGCCAGGGTCAGATCGGCGATCAACCCGAAGACCTTGTAGTAAATCGCCATGAAAATAAACGCGGCCAGCATGCCGAACACCATGGCATGCACACCCTTGTCGATGTTGTCCGCGCCCAAGCTCGGACCGATGGCGCGCTCTTCCACCGGCGTGAGCGGCGCGGCGAGGCCGCCGGCGCGCAGCAGCAAGGCCAGCTCGCGGCCCTCGATGGGATTCACGCCGGTGATGTTGAAATTATTGCTGAATACGCCGCGGATGGTGGCGCGATTGATGACTTCCTCGGTGGTGCGGTCCACCACCACCCCCTCGGCGTTCTTCTCGCGCGAGCGGTCGATGAACACCACCGCCATCAAATGGCCGAGATTCTCCTGCGTGTTCTTCAGCATCTTGGCGGCGCCGCGGCTGTCCAGGCTCACCGACACGGCGGCGCCTTCCTGGGTGTTCGGCTGGAATGAGGCGTCGGTGAGTTGATCGCCCGTGACCACCACATCGCGCTTCAACAGCACCGGTTGCTTGTCGCGCGTGTAGTAGAGCTTCGAGCCGAGCGGCACCCGCCCGGTGGCTGCGGCCTCGATCGGGCTGTTGGTCTCGTCGACCATGCGAAATTCCAGGGTCGCGGTCTTGCCGAGGATTTTCTTGACCTCGGCGGAGTTCTGCAGTCCCGGCAGTTGAATGGCGATCCGGTCGACGCCCTGCCGGGCGACCTGCGGCTCCGACACCGCGAGTTCCGGACTGTTGAGGCGGTTGCGCAGGATCACGATGTTCTGCTGCACTGCACCGTCCTCGCGCTCCTGGATGTCTTGCGGCGTGAGTTTCAGCTCCAGCGCCGGCGCACCGTCGACGGTGGTGTCGGTGAGATTCATGTTGCGGTTGTCCGCCAGGATCGCCGCCCGGCCCTTGGCGAAACCGTCGGCGTCGCGAAACAGCACACGCACCCGGTTCGCCGGGTAATCGACCACGACGTCTTGATAGGGCACCCGTGCGCTGCGCAGCGAGGCGCGAAAGTCCTGTTCGTGGCGGTCCAGCAATTGCTTGACGGCGCCCTGCACGTCCACCTGATAGACCAGGTACACGCCGCCGCGCAGATCGAGGCCCAATTTGACGGGAGTCAACCCCAGGTTTCGCATCCATTCCGGCACCCGCGAAGCCTGCGAGAGCGCGATCGTGAATTGATTCGGACGCGCGTCGGCGATCGCATCGCGCGCCTTCAACTGATCCTGCTTGCTGCGGAACCGCAGGGTCAGGTGGCCCTGATCGAGGAACGCGCCGCTCGGATCGACACCCTTCTCCTTCAGCAGTTGCTCGATTGCGGTACGGTCCGCGTCGGTGACCGAGGCTCGATCCCGCGCCAGCTGCAGCGCGTCTTCCTCGCCGAAAAGATTCGGCAAGGCAAGCAGGCACCCAAGCAGCAGGACGATCGCGACCACCACGATCTTCCAACGCGGATACGAAATCATGCGCTCTTGACCGTGCCCTTGGGTAGCAGCTGCGCGACCTGGAATTTCTGGAGCTTGATGTTGACGCCGCTGGCGATTTCCAGGGTCAGGAATTGCTCGCCGACCTCGGTCACCTTGCCGAGGATGCCGCCCGTGGTCGCCACCTCATCGCCGACGGCGACCTTGGCCAGCATTTCGCGTTGTTCCTTGGCGCGCTTGTTCTGCGGCCGGATGAGCAGAAAGTAGAACACCACCAGCAGCAGAACCGGCAGCAGCATGGCGCTCAGCATGCTTTGCCCGCCGCCGCCCGTGGCCTGTGCATTGGCCGTGTTTATGAGGAAATCCATGGTGTTACACTCGCTTTCCGCGGCTCGCACCGCGGCGCAAAGCCGCGTAGTATACAGGACGAACGCGCAAACTTAACGTCCCCCGCCCTGTGCCTTGAGTGCGTAGAACGCCGCCGCGTACGCCTCGAAACCACCGCTTTCGATCGCGCCGCGAATCTCGCGCATCAATCGCTGATAGAAGTGCAGATTGTGAATGGTGTTCAAGTGCGCGCCCAGGATCTCGCCGCACTTGTCGAGATGCCGCAGATAGCTGCGGCTGTAGTTGCGGCAGGTATAGCAGGCGCAGTCCTCCTCGACCGGAGCGGTGTCCTTCTGATGGGCTGCGTTGCGGATGTTCACCACACCGCTACGCGTGAACAGATGCGCGTTGCGCGCATGCCGTGTCGGCATCACGCAATCGAACATGTCGATGCCGCGCCGCACCGCCTCGACGATGTCCTCCGGGCGCCCGACTCCCATGAGGTAGCGGGGTTTTTCATCCGGCATTTGCGGCACCAGGGTGTCGAGAATCCGCAGCCGCTCCGCCTCGGTCTCGCCCACCGCGAGGCCGCCGACCGCAAGACCCGCAAAGCCGACGCCTTCGAGCGCGGCCAGCGAGGCCGAGCGCAAAGCGGGATACACGCCTCCCTGCACGATGCCGAACAACGTGCCCGGCGCCTCGCTTGCGTAGTATTCGCGAAAGCCGCGTGCCGCCCAGCGCATCGACAATTCCATGGAGGCGCGGGCCTGGGGCTCGGTCGCGGGGTATGCCGTGCAGTCGTCGAAGCTCATGGCGATATCCGAGCCCAGTGTCCGCTGGATGCGCATGGATTCCTCGGGCGAGAGGAACACCTGCGCGCCGTCCACGGGCGAGCGGAAATGCGCACCGTGTTCGGTGATTTTCCGCATCTCCGCCAGACTGAACACCTGAAAGCCGCCGGAATCGGTGAGAATCGGCCGCCGCCAATGCATGAAGCGATGCAGGCCGCCGTGCGCCGCGATCACCTCGAGGCCGGGCCGCAAATACAGGTGAAAGGTGTTGCCCAGGATGATTTCGGCGCCGATGCTCTCGAGGTCTTCCGGTGTCATCGCCTTGACCGTGCCGTACGTCCCCACCGGCATGAATGCCGGCGTCTGCACGCTGCCGCGCGCGAAGTCGAGACGGCCACGGCGCGCGGCCCCGTCGCGCGACAACAGCTCGAAGCGCATCGCCGCCGGGCTCATACGCGGCCGTGCGCCGCCGCGCAGGGCGTCAGAAACATCGCATCCCCGTAGCTGAAGAACCGGTAGCGCTCACGCACCGCATGCGCGTACGCCCGGAGCGTGTTGTCGCGGCCGGCGAACGCGCAGCACAGCATCAACAGCGTCGACTCGGAGAGGTGAAAATTGGTGATCATCGCGTCCACGGCACGGAATTGGTGCCCGGGCCGGATGAATATGCGCGTCATGCCGCGCACCGGCACGACCTGCGGCGCGGCGGTGTGCGCGGCGCCTCTCTGCACCGCGGCAGTGTGCGCGGCGCCTCCCGGCACCGCGGCAGTGTGCGCCCCGCCCGCCTGTAGCGCCGCCGCGGCGGCGGTCTCCAGACTTCGTACGACCGTGGTGCCGACGGCGATCACGCGCCCGCCGGCCGCGCGCGCCGCGTTGACCGCCGCGCACGCGCTCTCGGGCACCTCCAGATATTCCTCGTGCATCTCATGCGCGTCGATGTCCAGGGCGCGCATCGGCTGAAACGTGCCGGCGCCGACATGCAGTGTCACGAAGGCCTGTGCGATTCCACGCGCGGCCAACGCGGCGAATAGTTCGGCGTCGAAATGCAGGCCGGCCGTGGGCGCCGCCACCGCGCCCCGCGCGCGCGCATAGACCGTCTGATAGCGCTCGCGATCGGCACCCACGGCCCCGCGGCCGATGTAGGGCGGGAGCGGCACTTCGCCGTGCGTCTCGAAGAACGCCGCCACGTCGCAGGAGAACCGCAGCTCGAACAGCTCGCCCTGCCTGCCGCTTAACGTGGCGCGTTCGCCGCCGGGCAGCAGCACCTCCGCCCCGGGCTTCATGGCCTTGCCGCCGCGCAGGTGCACCAGCGCAGTGTTCGGCGTGAGCGCACGCTCCAGCAATATCTCGACCCGTCCGCCGCTCTGCTTGGCGCCCGAGACCCGCGCCGGTATCACGCGCGTATCGTTGAAAACCAGCAAATCCGCAGGCTGCAGCAGCATCGGCAGGTCGCTGAATTGCAGGTCCCGCAATCCGCCGGTGGCGCCGTCGAGCGACAGCAGCCGGCTCGCGGAGCGGCTCGCTGCGGGCTGTTGGGCAATGAGTTCCCGGGGAAGATCGAAGTGGAAGTCCGTACGCAGCATGAAGTTTCGCATTCTACCAAGAGCGGCATTCGCATATACTGTGGGGTCTGATGCCCGGATGGCGGAACTGGTAGACGCGCCGGACTCAAAATCCGGTGGTGGTGACACCGTGTGGGTTCGATTCCCTCTCCGGGCACCAGAGTATTATTTATGGATGTGCTTTGAATTTCTGCAGCAACTGCGGCTCACCCGTCGAATTCAAGGTCCCTGCCGGGGACCATTTGCCGCGTTTCGTCTGCACCAAGTGCGCAACCATCCACTACAAGAACCCGCTGCTGGTTCTCGGCTGCGTGCCCGAGTGGCAGAACAAGATTCTGCTGTGCCGCCGGGCCATCGAACCGCGGTTGGGATTTTGGACAGTGCCGGCGGGTTTCATGGAGAACGGCGAGACGCTGCAGGCGGCGGCGGCACGCGAATGCTATGAAGAGGCCCTCGCCAAGGTCGAAATCGGTTCTCTGCTGGCGGTCGTGAGCCTGACCGGCGTGAGTCAGGTGCACGTCATGTTTCGCGCCAAGCTGCTGGCGCCCGAGTTCGCGCCGGGACCGGAAAGTCTCGAGGTGGGATTGTATGACGAGGCTGAAATTCCCTGGGATTTGCTGGCCTTTCCGAGCGGCGAATTCACGCTGCGCAGGTACTTCGAGGATCGGGCCGCGGGCCGCGAGCAGCATCATTTCGCCGAGCTCAGCCGCCGGTTGAAATCCTGAATTCCGGCTGTGGCAGAATGGCGTCCACGTCCAATTGGTCAATGAAAGGGTAAGTCATGGCATTCGTGGTCACCGAAAGCTGCATCAAGTGCAAGTACATGGATTGCGTGGAAGTCTGTCCGGTCGATTGTTTCCACGAAGGGCCCAATTTTCTGGTGATCGATCCGGACGAATGCATCGACTGCACGCTGTGCGAGCCCGAATGTCCGGTGGAAGCCATTTTCTCCGAGGAAGAAATCCCCGACGGCCAGGACGGTTTTCTCAAGCTGAATGCGGAATTGGCGAAGAAATGGCCGGTGATCAGCGAGAAGAAGGACGCGCCCGCCGACGCCAAGCAGTGGGAAGGTGTGCCCGACAAGCTCAAGTTGCTGGAGCGCTGACCGCGTCAGCCTGCCGGAGCGCTGACCGCGTCAGCGGTTCGCCAGCTGCAGCTCCTTGAGGTGCTGCACGAGATCGCGGGGCGGCATGTAGCCCTCGATCAGGTCGCCGTTCTCGGTGACGATGGCGGGCGTCCCTTGCACACCGATGCTTTGACCGAGCTCATATTCGCGCGCCACCGGCGTCGCCGCGCACACCTTGCTCGTGTCGAGCTCCGCGCCGGCCTTGGCGCGGGTCAGCGCCTCGTTGCGGTTCGGTGAACACCACACCACCTCGGCCTTCTTCCAGCTCTCGGTGTTCGGACCGGTGCGCGGATAAAACAGGTAGCGGACGCGCACACCGAGCCGGTTCAATTCGGCGATCTCGCTGTGCAGCTTGCGGCAATACGCACAGTCGACATCCGTGAACACCGTGACCGTGTAGAGGGTATTCTTCGGCGCGAAAATCACCATTTGCGATTCGGGCACGGCGCCGATCATCGCGAGCCGCGCGTGCATGCGCAGCGTCTCGGTAAGATTCTCTCGCGAATCCATGTCGTACAGGCTGCCGTCGATGAAGTACTTGCCGTCGGCCGTCAGGTAATTGACCTGGGCTCCCTGCGTGAATTCGTAGATGCCGGCGATCGGCGAGGGGCGCAAGTCCTCCAACTTGGAGCCCGCCGGCAGGCGCTTCAGCAGCGCGACCCGCGGATCGGCCGGCTGCTCGCCCGTGGCGGCCGACGCAGCCATACTCAAGACGCAGCAGGACAAGAGGGCGGCGATCAATCTCGACATGCGCTTAGGCTCCGGGTGCAACTCTTCGATTCGACCCAGCGTGACTGCTGAAGGTTCAGACGATTGTAGCAGCCTGCCGGACTTGGGGCCCTCGTCTCTACGCAGATGTGATGCATGCGCCGCATGGGCGGCCATGGACCACTCCGGCGCTTCGCGGACGAATCCCGCTCAGCCGCGCGGGTGATGCTGCGAGTGCAGTTCCTTGAGGCGCTCGCGGGCTACGTGGGTGTAGATCTGCGTCGTCGACAGATCGCTGTGCCCCAGGAGCATTTGCACGACGCGCAAATCCGCACCATGGTTCAAGAGGTGAGTCGCAAAGGCATGGCGCAGCGTGTGCGGCGACAGTTCCTTCTCGACGCCGGCCTTCTTCGAATAACGCTTGATGATGTGCCAGAACGCCTGGCGGGTCATGCGATCGCCGCGCCGGGTGGGGAACAAGTAGTCGGTCTGCCGCTCCAGCAGGATCTCGATCCGCGGGCCCTGCGTGAATTGCTGCAGCCACTTCACGGCCTCATCGCCAAGCGGAATCAGCCGCTCGCGGTTGCCTTTGCCGACCACGCGCATCACGCCCTGATTCAAATTGACCTGGTTGTGCTTCAGGCTCACGAGCTCGGAGACGCGAAGCCCGGTCGCATACAGCACTTCGAGCATCGTGCGGTCGCGATGTCCGAGCGGATCCGTCACGGTGGGCGCCTCGAGCAACGAGTCGACTTCCGCCTCGGTGAGCGATTTCGGCAGCGAACGGCCGATCTTCGGCATCGCGATTTGCGCCGTCGGATCGGTCTCGATCAAACCCTCGCGCACCATGAAGCGGTAGAAGCGCCTGAAACTCGACAGCTGCCGCGCCGTCGAACGCGGCCTCGATCCACCTTCGACGCGCGCCGCTACAAATCCCGTCAACTCGGTGCGCGTCGCCTTGAGCAGCGCGCTGTCACGCTCCTCCAGCCAGCGCGACAGCGCCGTCAGATCCGCGCGGTACGCAGCCAGGGTATTCGCCGACAAGCCGCGCTCGAGCCACACGGCATCGAGAAACCGCTGTAGCGCGGGATCCACGGGCTCGCGGACAGCAGGTTCCGCTGTGCCTGAGGTGCGTGTATAAACCGTTCGTTTAAGAGCCGTCGCCATAGTCTTTCGCGCTTGGGTGACCGCACGGAATGTGCTGCACGCGCTATCCGGATTCCAGTATGCGAGGCGTGCCGTTAGGTCGGCGTGACCAGAATCACAATACAGTCAACTATTAACATAAGGAGAACCAGATCACAGCAATAAGTAACAAAGGATGCGCTGCGGCGGCACGTCTGTTGTACACGGGCTATGCGGCCGTGGCGTTCACGATCCTGGGATTGATGGTGCTCGTCATCAATCTGTTCGTCCCGGGCTTGCGCGGACGCCGTCACGTGGCGGGGCTGTTTTCGCGCGCCTTTCTGCGCATCTCGGGAATCCCTTTTCGCGTCGACGGTCTGCATCGTCTGCCGCAGGTTCCCTGCGTTGTGGTCGCCAATCACGCGAGCTACATCGACGGACTGGTCGCCGCCGCGGCGCTGCCGCCCGATTTTGCATTCGTTATAAAAAGGGAAATGGTTCGCGTGCCGCTGGCTGGTTTGCTGCTGCGCCGCCTGGGTTCGCAATTCGTCGAACGTTTCAACAGGCATGAGGCTGGCGTCGACGCGCGGCGCGTGTTGAAAACCGCGGCCACCGGACAGTCCTTGGTGTTCTTCCCCGAAGGGACGTTCGACGAGACGCGCCGCGTCGGCAGGTTTCTCGGCGGCGCGTTTGCCACGGCGCTGCGCTCCGACATGCCGGTGGTTGCCATGGCGATTCACGGCACCCGCGATGTGCTGCCGGCGGCCGGCATGTGGCTGCACCGTTTACCAATTCGAGTCGAAATACTCGAGGTGCTGAGCGCCGGCGATGCGCGCCAGCGCAGCCGCGAGTTGATCGCCCGGGCCGTCGGCGAGCCGCTGGCGCCCTGAAGCTGGCCGTGATTCACGGGCCGTCTGCGAGCCGCCGGCGCCCTGAAGAGCTTTACGTGATCAACTTGCGTCACGTCTGATCGGTGCTGCGATTGCCCGTCGTGTCTATCAATGCCGCGAGATTGCCCGTCGTGTCTGTCAGTGCCGCGAATGCCGCGCCGCCGCCGCCGGGCCTGCGTTCGCTTCAGCCGCGACGGCGGCAACGCGTTATAATGCAGGCACCCGCCACCACCGGACACCCTTATGAATTCCGATCCCGTCGTCATTCTGGCCGCCCGACGCACTCCGGTGGGCGCCTTCCAGGGCGCTTTGACCACGGTCACTGCGCCACAGCTGGGGGCGGCCGCCATCAAGGCGTCTTTGGCGGATTCGAAGATTCCCGCCGCGCAGGTCGATGAAGTCATCATGGGCTGCGTGCTGTCGGCCGGAATCGGCCAGGCGCCCGCGCGCCAGGCCGCATTGGCCGCCGGAATCCCCAGCAGCGTTCCCAGCACCACGGTCAACAAGATGTGCGGCTCCGCAATGCGCGCCGTGATGCTGGGCTGCGACCAACTGCTGGCCGGCTCGGCCAGGGTGGTGGTCGCCGGCGGCCTCGAATCCATGAGCAATGCGCCTTATCTCCTGCCCAAAGCACGCGCCGGTTACCGCATGGGAAATCAGGAAGTGCTGGACCATATGTTCTACGACGGCCTGCAAAGCCCCTGGGACGGTCAGCTGATGGGCTGCTTCGCGGAACAGACCGCGGACAAGTACCGCCTCACGCGCAAGGCGCAGGACGATTTCGCCGCCGAGTCGGTGCGGCGTGCGGTGGCCGCATCCGACACCGGCGCATTCGCCGCGGAGATCACCGCGGTCACGGCCAAAACCCGCAAGGGCGAGGTGCTGGTCGACAAGGACGAAACGCCGTTCACGCTCGACATCGCCAAGATCCCCACCCTCAAGCCGGCGTTCAGGAAGGACGGCACGGTGACCGCGGCCAGTTCCTCCGGCATCTCGGACGGTGCGGCCGCGCTGGTGCTGACGCGCGAGTCTTTCGCAGCGGCGCAACGGACCAAGCCGCTGGCACGCGTACTCGGCTATACGAGTTACGCGCGCGAGCCGGAATGGTTCACGCTGGCGCCGGTGGGCGCGATCCAGAAACTGCTGCAGCAATTGAACTGGCGGCCTTCGGACGTCGATCTCTACGAGATCAACGAGGCGTTTGCCGCCGTGCCGATGGCGGCGATGCAGGACCTGGACTTGGATCACCGCAAGGTAAACGTCAACGGCGGTGCCTGCGCGCTCGGACATCCGATCGGCGCCACCGGGGCGCGAATCATGGCCACTCTGCTGCATGCACTGCGCGCGCGCGGCAAACAGCGCGGCATCGCGAGCCTGTGCATCGGCGGCGGAGAGGCAACGGCGATCGCTGTCGAATTGATGTGAATGCGCCGGTATTGACCAGGGTCGAGGCCGGCGTTGCACGCATCACGCTCAACAGGCCCGACAAGCGCAATGCGTTGGACCGTGCCAGCGTCGCGGCAATTCACGACGAATTGCGCCGTTGCGCCGACACGGATGCCGTGCGCGTGGTCGAAATCACGGGGGCGGGCACCGCCTTTTGCGCCGGCGCCGACCTCGCGGAGATGCAGGGGCAGGCCCACGCCGGGGCCGCGGCCAATCTGGCCGACGCAGAGCGGCTGGCGGACATGCTCTCGACTCTGAACTCGCTTCCAAAACCCACCCTGGCGCGCGTCAATGGCGACGGCTACGGCGGAGCGCTGGGGGTGCTGGCCGCCTGCGACGTCGTGGTGGTCGCAGATACGGCCAAGTTCGCCTTTACCGAGGTTCGGCTCGGCATCATACCCGCGGTTATTTCGCCTTTCGTTGTCGGCAAAATCGGCGAAAGCGCCGCACGCCGCTACTTTCTGACGGGGGAGACGTTGAGTGGGACGACCCTGCTGGCGCTCGGCTTGGCGCACGAAGTGGTACCTGCCGAACTGCTCGACGCCACCTGCGGTCGCCTCACCCAGTCGCTTCTCAAGGGTGCGCCGCTGGCACAGTGGCACGCCAAGACGCTGATTCGCGACATGGCGCACGCCGCCCCCTCCGGCCGGGCGGCGCAATCCAAGGACGCGGCGTCGCGGCTGGCCGCTATTCGCGTCGCACCCGAGGCCCAGGAGGGTTTCAGCGCGTTCTTCGAGAAGCGCAAGCCGAGCTGGTTGAAAGGGTGAGCAATTCGCGTCTCACCCGAGGTCCGGGAGGGCTTCAGCGGTTCTTCGGGCAGCGCATCGCACCGGTCGAACAGGTGGGCAATGCATCGTTTGAGCGGGGTGGGCGTCCCTGCCCAAACCATGCCCAAAATCCCTTGGCCCTCGTGGTGGGCGGCGTCCGTGGCCTGTCAACATGGCTGTCCCCATCTTGATAAGCGACGTCGGCGCTTGGATTCCCTCACGTTGTGTCAGTCGCCCCCCGGAGCCCGCGTTTCTGATCTAAACTGCGCTCCATAAGGCTAGGCACTCCGTCGATATGCACTGCGTCGATATCCACCCGTCGATATGCGTTCCTTCGCCATGAAGTCTGGCGCCATTCACCGCGTCGCTATTCACCCCGTCGCTGAGCACCCCGTTCGCAGCGAGCCACTTCCAAGGCAGTTCTCCTAGATGGTCGAAACCCCCCGCGATGTCATGGAATACGAGGTGGCGATCGTCGGTGCAGGTCCTGCGGGGCTGGCGTGTGCCATCCGGCTGAAGCAGCTGAATCCTGCCTTGAGCATTTGTGTGCTGGAGAAGGCGGCAAGCCTCGGCGCGCATTCCTTGTCCGGCGCCGTGATGGAACCCGGACCGCTCGATGAACTGCTGCCCGGCTGGCGCGCCCATCCGCCGGCCATTTGCGTGCCGGCGGCGCGCGACGAATTTCTGTTCATGACGCGCCGGAAGCGCTTCCGTCTGATGACGCCACCGCAGATGGCGAATCACGGCAACCTCATCGTCTCCCTGGGCCAGCTCATTCCACTGCTCGGACAGGAAGCCGAGAAGCTCGGTGTGGATGTATTCGTCGGATTCGCCGCGGCGGAGCCGGTATTCGACGACGCCGGGGCGGTCAAGGGCGTGCGCATCGGCGACATGGGTGTCGACAAGAACGGGCAGCCCGGCGCCCATTTCAGCGCGGGGCCGGAGATTCATGCCAAAGTCACCATGTTCTGCGAAGGCTGCCGCGGCAGCGTCTCGAAGCAATTGATCAAGCGCTTCAAGCTCGACGCGGGCAAATCGCCGCAGACCTACGGTCTCGGTTTCAAGGAGTTGTGGCAGCTGCCGGCCGGCCGCGTCGAACCGGGTCTCATCCAGCACACGCTCGGTTGGCCGCTCGACCCCCGCACCTACGGCGGCAGCTTTCTCTACCACCTCGACAACGACCGGGTGTATGTGGGGTTCGTGGTCGGCTTGGACTATGAGGATCCGCGCTTCAAGCCATTCGAGGCCTTTCAGCAGTACAAGAATCATCCCGACATCCAGCGGCTGCTCGAGGGCGGGGAAATCATCGCGGGCGGTGCGCGCACGGTGATCGAAGGCGGGTATCAATCGATGCCGACGCTGGAAATGCCGGGAGCGATGCTGGTCGGCGACGCCGGCGGCACCCTCAATACGCCGAAGATCAAGGGCATCCACCAGGCGATTCGCTCCGGAATGACTGCCGCGGCGCATTTCGCCGAGACCGGTGCGAGCGCGGGTTTCGATGCGCGCTGGCGCGCCTCGGTGGGCGGCCGCGAACTCTACAAGGTGCGCAACATCCGCCCGGGATTTCGTCGCGGGCTTTGGCTCGGGCTCGCCAATGCGGCGCTCGAAACGGTCACTCAGGGGAAACTCCCGTGGACACTCGCGAACCATGCCGACGACACGGCGCTCAAACGGCTGACCGATTACGTATCGCCGGATCGCGACTGGGGCGAGCGGGAACTGCCGCCGCGCGACCGGCCGGCGTTCGTGTTTTTCGCCGCGACCACGCATGAGGAGAATCAACCGATTCACCTGCATGTGGCCGACACCACGATTTGCGCGACGCGGTGCGCGACCGAATTCGGCAATCCCTGCACCAATTTTTGCCCCGCCGCCGTGTACGAAATGATCGCCGACGGCAGCGGCAGCAGATTGCAGATCAACTCGTCGAATTGCGTGCACTGCAAGGCCTGCGACATCAAAGAACCCTATCCCGGACAAATCACTTGGGTAACGCCGGAAGGCGGCTCCGGTCCCAACTACCAGAGCCTGTGACCGGGACGGTCGAGGAGCGCCTGCGGCAACAGGTGACGGCCGGACGGCTCGAGGCGGATTCGGGGCAACTGGCGGCGGCGGTCCAACTCGATCGACTGAGCGGCGCCTTGGAGGCGTCGCGCTCGCTGGGCGACGTGCTGCGCGCGCGCCTGCCATGGGCCTCCGCCGCGGCGGCGGCGCCGCAGCGCGGCCTCTACCTCTGGGGCGGCGTCGGGCGGGGCAAGACGATGTTGATGGATTGGTTTTATGAGTCGCTGCGCGTTCCCCGGCGCGAGCGCAGCCATTTCTACCGCTTCATGCGCCAGGTACACGCGGAGTTGCGCGCCGCGGCGCTCCGCACCCAGCCTCTCGACCGCGTCGCCGACGCGCTGGCCGGCCGCGCACGAGTGATCTGCCTCGACGAATTTCTGGTCTCCAACATCGCCGATGCCATGCTCCTGCACGGCCTGTTGGCGGGGCTGTTCCGCCGCGGCGTCACGCTGCTGGCGACGTCGAATACGCCGCTCGACGCGCTCTACGAGGGCGGCTTGCAACGCGAACGCTTCCTTCCGGCGATCGATCTGCTGCGGCAAAACCTCGAGGTCATTCATCTGGACGGCGGAGTCGACTATCGACTGCGGGAGCTCGAGCGCACACCCACCTATCTGGATTCGGCGGATGCGGGAACCGCCGCCCTTCTACGGCAGCGCTTTGACGGGCTCGGTGGAGACTCGAGCCTCGGGCCCCACGTGCTGTCGATCGAAGATCGCGGGCTCACCGCGGTTGGCCTGGGCGCGGGCATCGCCTGGTTCGAATTCACCGAACTGTGCGCCGGGCCGCGCAGCCAGAACGACTACATCGAGCTCGCGCGCCAATACCACACCGTGTTTGTATCGAACATTCCGCTGTTCGGCGCCGCGGATGACGATGCGGCGCGCCGCTTCATCATGCTGATCGACGAATTCTACGACCGCCGCGTCAAGATCGTGGTCTCCGCCGCCGCGGCGCCGGCGGATTTGTACCGCGGCGAACGCCTGCAGACTGAATTTCAGCGCGCCGCGAGCCGCCTCATCGAGATGCAAAGTCAACGCTATCTCGCGGCCCCGCACCGCGCTTGAGGCGAGCATCGGCCAGCCCTGGCATAATCCCCGGATGAAGACGGGGGTTGAATTTGACGTTCGCTGCAGAGGCGTGGGCGCCCTGATCGCGGCGCAGGCCGGGCAGCGCATGGCATTCGATTCCCTCGACGTCGTCGGCAAAAAGCCGCTGGAAAAGCTGGATTAGCAATCGATCGAGCATGTACCAGGCTGCCTCGCCACGACATCGCAAAATCGTATCCGCCGTCGCGCGCGTCGGGGTGCGGCTGCCGCATTCGATGCGCAGCGTGGAATGGCCGCAATTCCTGAGCGCGTACTACGCGCACGTCGAGGCGGAGGATCTCGACGCGCATGATCCGCGGCAGCTCGCCGGCACGGCGCTGTCGCACCTGAGGTTCGCGCAGCACCGGCGCAGGTCGGCGCTGGTGCGCGTGTTCAACCCGACGATGCGCGAAAACGGCTTCGTCTCGCCGCACACCATCATCGACATGGTGAACGACGACATGCCGTTTCTGGTGGACTCGATCAGCCTCGCGCTGACGCAGCGCGCGCTCACCTTGCATTTTCTGACCCATCCGGTCTTCGCCGTGACGCGCGACGCCGCCGGCAACCTGACCGCGCTGCGCGCGCGCGGCGCAACCCCGGACCTGGCCGCCTCGGGGCTGAAGAAGCCGCGGCTGGAATCTTTTCAACACTTCGAAGTCGACCGCATCGTCGACCCCGCGGCGCTGCAATCTCTCGCCGCACAGATCGAACGCAGCATGCGCGACGTACGGGTGGTGTGCGCCGATTGGGACCGGATGAAAGCCGCCGCCCGGCAGTCGGCCGAAGACCTCACCGCGCTGAGCGACCGGCTGGATCCGGAGGCTTCCGGCGAAGCGGTGGCGCTGCTGCGATGGATGGACAGCCGCCACTTCACTTTTCTGGGCTACCGCGAATACCGGCTGCAGGGTGGCGCCGGACACGAAGCCTTGAGGGCGGTCGAAAGCACCGGCCTCGGCATCCTGCGCCGCGGCCATCGGCCGCCGGACCGCGCCAACCGCCCGCTGCCGGGCGATATCCGCCGGCAGAGCCGCTCCCGCGACATCGTGCTGGTGACCAAGGCGAACATCGAGTCGAGCGTGCACCGGCCGGGCTATCTCGATTACGTGGGCGTCAAGGCCTTCGATGCCAAGGGGCGTCTCGTCGGCGAGCGACGCTTCCTCGGTCTGTGGACGTCGGCGGCCTACAACAGCAATCCGCGCGAGACGCCGGTGCTGCGCCACAAGGTCGCACAGGTGATGGAGCACTTCTCGCTCGCACCGGACAGTCACGACGGCAAGGCGCTGCAGCACATCCTCGAGTCCTTTCCGCGCGACGAGCTGTTTCAGGCGAGCGTCGTCGAACTGAAGCGCATCGTCACGGGCATATTCGGTCTGCAGGAGCGCCCGCGGGTGCGCGTGCTGCTGCGGCGCGACCCTTTCCGGCGCTTCTATTCGTGCCTGGTATTCGTGCCGCGGGACAAGTACAACACGCAGGTCCGGCAACGCATCGAGAAGCTGATCCGCGAAGCCTTCGGCGCGTTCAGCATGGAGTCCCAGGTCCAGATCGCCGAATCGAATCTCGCCCGCATTCACATCGTCGCGCGCACCCGCCCGAGCGAGGCAGCACGCATCGACGCGGACGCGCTCGAGCGGCGGGTCACCGCCGCGGTACGCTCCTGGCCGGATGGATTCAAGACGGCGCTGCTGGCGCGTCTCGACGAAGCCTACGCGTTGCAGTTGTTCGAGAAGTATGCGCAGGCGTTTCCCGCCGCCTACACGGAGGACTTTGCCGGCGATGCGGCCGCGCACGACGTGTCTTTCCTGGAGGCGGTGGAGAAGGAGCCCCTGCGCCTGCACCTCGATATCTACCGGCCCGAGCCGCGGCGCAAAGACAGGTTGTTCTTGAAGATTTTCCGCCACCAGGACGCCGTTCCCATCTCCGATCTGCTTCCCATGCTGGAGAACATGGGCCTCAAGGTGATTGCCGAACGTCCCTACGAATTGGAGTTCGCGGGCGGCCGCCGCGCCTGGATTCAAGATCTGGAATTGCTGGCGCAGGCTTCCTCCCTGAGCCGATTCGAGGCGCTGGAGCGCGAGATCAAGAGCGCTTTCACGGCCGTCTGGACCGGGCGCATGGACAGCGACAGCTTCAATCAACTGACCCTGGCCGCCGGCATTCCCTGGCGCATCGTGATCGTATTGCGCGCCTACTGCCGCTTCCTGCTGCAGACCGGACTGCCGTTCAGCCAGGGCTACATCGCGCAAGTGCTGGTCAACAACGCGCCGCTCGCGGGAAAGCTTGCGGATTTGTTCGTCGCCCGATTCGATCCCGCGAGCCCCGCGGCGGCACGCCAGAATTCCCTGGCGCGGCTCGATCGCGGGATCCGTGCCGCCCTCGAAGCGGTGACGCGCTCGGACGAGGACCGGATTCTGCGCGCCCTGTGGGATGCCATATCCGCCACCGTGCGCACCAACTGCTATCAAACCGGCAGCGACGGCCGGAGCAAGGATTATCTGGCCTTCAAGATCGAGAGTCAGCGGCTGCGCGAACTGCCGTTGCCCAAACCGCTGTTCGAAATTTTCGTCTTCTCGCCGCGCATGGAGGGCGTGCACCTGCGCATGGGGTATGTGGCGCGCGGCGGCATCCGCTGGTCGGACCGCCGCGAGGATTTTCGCACCGAGGTGCTCGGTCTCATGAAGGCTCAGCAGGTCAAGAACACGGTGATCGTCCCCGTGGGCGCCAAGGGCGGCTTCGTCGTCAAGCGCCTGCCCGCCGGTCGCGAAGCGCAGCAAGCCGAGGTGATCGCCTGCTATCAGACGCTGATCCGCGGACTGCTCGACATCACCGACAACATCGTCGACGACACCATCATCCCGCCCCCCCTGGTGGTTCGTCACGACAAGGACGACGCCTACCTGGTGGTGGCCGCGGACAAGGGCACGGCCACATTCTCCGACATCGCCAATGCCATTTCGGAGCAGTACGGCTTCTGGCTCGGCGATGCGTTCGCCTCCGGCGGCTCCGCCGGCTACGACCACAAGAAAATGGGGATCACCGCGCGCGGCGCCTGGGAGTGCGTCAAGCGTCACTTCCGTGAAATGGGCGTCGACATCCAAAGCCAACCTTTCAGCGTCGCCGGCATCGGCGACATGGCGGGCGATGTTTTCGGCAACGGCATGCTGCAGTCGCCGCACATCCGGCTGGTCGCGGCCTTCAATCACCTGCATATCTTCATCGATCCGGAACCCGATACCAGGCGCTCCTTCGCCGAGCGCAAGCGGCTGTTCAAGCTGCCGCGTTCGAGCTGGGAGGATTATTCGCGCGCGGCGATCTCCAAAGGCGGAGGCGTGTTTTCGCGCGCCGCCAAGAGCCTCGCTCTGCCGCGCCCGGCGCAGCTGCTGTTGGAGCTGCCGGCGCAGGCCACGCCGAACGAGGTGATCAGGGCGATTCTCAAGTCGCACGTCGATCTGCTGTGGAACGGCGGCATCGGCACCTATGTCAAATCCAGCTTCGAGAGCCACAGCGACGTCGGCGACCGCAGCAACGACGCGGTGCGGATCGATGCCCGGGAACTGAATTGCAAGGTCATCGGTGAAGGCGGCAACCTCGGCGTGTCGCAGCAGGGGCGCATCGAATTCGCGCGGCGCGGCGGCCGCTTGAACACCGATTTCATCGACAATTCGGCGGGCGTGAACACTTCGGACGTCGAAGTCAACTTGAAGATCCTGCTGAACGGCGCGGTGCGCGCCAAGGAAATCACCCGCGCCGGCCGCGATCGTCTGCTGGTCCGGATGACCGACGCGGTCGCGGACCTGGTGCTTCGCAACAACATCCTGCAGGGCCAGGCGATCAGCACCGGCGAATTTCAGGCCAAGGACCGCTTGAGCGAAGGGGCCTACGTGATCCGCGCGCTGGAACGTTCGGGAGACCTGAACCGCGCGCTGGAATTTCTGCCCACCGAGGAGGACATCGCCGATCGGCGCAAGTCCGGCGAGGGTCTGACCCGGCCGGAGCTCGCCATCATGCTGAGTTACGGCAAGATCTGGCTGTATCGGGCGCTGATACATTCCGATGTCCCGGAAGACCCGTACTTGTCCGCCGAACTGGCGCGCTACTTCCCTGCGCCGGTGCAGAATCGTTTCGCCGCCCGGGTGAAACGCCATCGCCTGCGGCGCGAGATCATCGCCACGGCCATCACCAACAGTCTGATCAATCGCATGGGGCCTGTGTTCCCGGTCCGCGCGCAGGACGATACCGGCGCGGACCCTGCGGCCATCGCGCGCGCCTACAGCATCGCGCGCGAGGTGTTCGCGGCGCGCAGCTTGTGGGCACAGATCGAGGCGCTCGACAACCGCATACCGGCATCGGTGCAGTACACCGCGATGTTTGAGACCACCCACCTGCTGCGCCACGTCACCTACTGGCTGCTGGAGAATCGCCGCAACGAATTGGGTATCGAGCGCGCGGTGTCGCGTTACGCGGCCAAAGTGGCGGAACTGTTCCGCGTCCTGCCCGGCGTGCTCGGCGCCACGGAACAGGCACGCCTCGGGGTGCTGCGCTCGCAGCTCATCCAGCATCATGTGCCGGATCAGCTCGCCTCGCGGATCGCCTCGCTGGACGCCCTGCACTGCGCCCTCGACCTGGTCGAGGCTGCCATGGAGGCGAAGCTGGACGTCGGCTATGCGGCGCAGGCGTACTTCGATCTGGCCGAGCGCCTCGGGTTGACCTGGATCAAGGAACAGATCGAAGGGTTGGCGGCCGACGGCCATTGGCAGGCTGTGGCGCGCGCGACGTTGCGCGATAATCTGTACGAACTGCAACGCAAGCTCACCGGTGCGGTGCTCCAGTGCAAGGGCCGGGATGCGGGCGCCCGGGTCGCCGCCTGGATTGCGCGCCATGCGGCTCCCATCGAGGTGTTGAAGCGCATCGTCGTCGATCTGCGCACCGGCTCGCCGCCGGATTTCGCCACGTTGTCGGTCGCTTTGCAGGCAGTCCGGCGCCTGCTCGCCGAAGGTTGAAGCAATGACTGCGGACAACGACGATTTCGGCCGCGGCTACCTGCAACGGCGCATCGCCACGGAATTTACGCTGGCACGGCACATGGGCATCGCCGTCGAGGCGGCGGACGATGCCGCGGTGGTGCTGCGCGCCCCGCTCGCAGCCAACGCCAACTACAAGGGAACCGCCTTCGGCGGCAGTTTGTACTCGGTGGCCGTGCTGGCCGGTTGGGCGTGGGTGACGCGCTATCTGGCGGCGCGCGGCCTCGCCGCCGACGCAGTCATTCAGGAATCCAACATCCGCTTTTTGACGCCCGTGCGCGGCGAATTGCGGGCCAGCGTACTCGCCCCCGCGGATGCGCAAATCGCGAAATTCCGTAAAATGCTCGACCATGCGGGGCGCGGCCGCATCAACCTCCGCGTCGAGATCGATCACGAACGGACCTCGGCCGTGCTGTTCGAGGGTGTGTTCGCGGCGGCCCTGCGCCCCTAAGGAGCCTCATCGTGCCCGGAAAATTGATCTTGGTCCGCCACGGACAAAGCGTCTGGAATGTCGAGAATCTGTTCACCGGCTGGCATGACGTCGACCTCAGCGAACTGGGGCGCGAGGAGGCGGTGCAGGCGGGACTGGAACTCAAGGCGGCGGGGCTCCGGCCACAGATTGCCTTCACTTCGGTGCTGAAACGCGCCATCCGCACGCTGTGGTTGATGCTCGACACCATCGACCGTATGTGGATGCCGGTGGAGCGCAGCTGGCGGCTCAATGAACGCCACTACGGCGCGCTCGAGGGTCTCAACAAGGCGCAGACCGTCGCGCAGCACGGCGAGGCACAAGTGAAGATCTGGCGCCGCAGCTACGACATTCCTCCGCCGCCGGTGGCCTTCGACGACCCGCGCCATCCCCGTTTCGACCCGCGTTACGCCAACGTCGATGCAGCGTCGCTGCCCACCGCGGAATCGCTCAAGGACACGCTGTCGCGCGTGCTGCCGCTGTGGGAGTCACGCATCGTTCCGGAACTCAAGTCCGGCAAGGACGTGCTCGTGGTGGCGCATGGGAACTCACTGCGCGCCGTGGTCAAGATGCTAGATATGATGTCGGAGAGCGATATCGTCGAGTTCAACATTCCGACCGGAGTTCCGATCCTGTACGAACTCGACGCCGGGCTGCAGTCGCTCGGGCGTCGATTCCTCGGCGACAGCCAAGCCATCGCCGCGGCGCAAGAGGCGGTGCGGCGCCAAACGGAGAAGAAGTAGCCGCAGCGACCCGGCGAGATTGCGCGATGGGGCGCTGTCGGGAGGCCGACCCTGCGATTGCCTGATGGGCGCTGTCAGGAGGGCGATCCTGCACACTCCCTACGAGGCTGTCAGGAGGCGCTGCGAGACTCCCTGAAGGGCGCGTACGGGCGACCCTGCTAGGTATCGGGCGCGATCGCGACCTTGAGGCCCGACAGCGCCTCGGTGAAATCGACCTGACAGGACAGGCGCGACGTGGGCTCGCGATAATCAGCCAATTCCTTGAGCAGTTCCAACTCGTCGCTCTGCGGCTTGGGCAACCGGGCAGCCCAGCTCTCGTCCACATACACATGGCAGGTGGCGCAGGAACAGAGACCGCCGCAAATCGCCGCGACCCCGTAATCGAGCTCGCGCAGAATCTCCATCACCTTGAGACCGGGCTTTGCCTCGATGTCATGCTCTTTGCCGTCCCGGTCCACTACGATCATCCGCGCCATTCTGCTCTCCGTTAATCATTGACGGCGGCTAGTTTGCCCGGATTTGACCGCCTCGACCACGGGTGGCTGCCGGATTTGACCGCCTCGACCGCGAGAGCCACCGGATTTGACCGCCTCGACCGCCAGAACCACCGGATTTGATTGCCTCGACCGCGGGGGCAGCGAATTGCCGCACTTCCGGCCCTGTGCAAAACTCCAGCCTGGATTGCGGAGGCGCCCTTGCGAATTTTTCAGGTCGATGCATTCACGGAGACCCGCTTCACCGGCAATCCCGCCACCGTGATCCTCGACGCGGATGGCCAGGACGACGTCACATTGCGGGCGCTGGCCGCAGAGTATTCTCACGCCGAAGTCGCTTTCGTGCTTACGGCCGCCGACCCGGATCACGATGTCCGTCTGCGGTTCTTCAATTCGCGCCGCGAGATGCCGTTCGTCGGTCATGCAACACTCGCGGCGCACGCGGTGTTGCTCGCTTCGGGCAGGCGCGGCCCGGGCATATGCCGCCAGAAATCGGGCACCGGCATCATCGAGGTTACCGCCCGGACCCAGCCGAACGGCGCGCCGATCGTCGAATTTCGACAAGCCGTCCCACAGCTCGACACGCCGTTGCCGCTCAAGACCACGCTGCGCGTCGCCGAGGCGCTGGGTCTCCCGGCAACCCAGCTGCACGAAGCCATGCCCGCGCGAGTCGCACGCAAGGGCAGTACCCGGCTGCTGGTGCCGGCTGCCGGTGCCGAGGCGCTGCAGAATCTGCAGCCGAACCTCGAGCACCTGATGGCGCTCGGCAATGAACTCGATGCCGAGGGCTTCTTTGTCTTCGCCGTGAATCGTGACGCGGCAGCCTGGTCGACCGAATCGCGCATGTTCTGTCCGGCGCTTGGGATAGCCGAGGATCCGGTCAGCGGCAATGCGCACGCCATGCTGGCGGCTTACCTGTGGGATATCGGCCAGTTCGCCGGCAATTCAACCGGTTTTGTCGGCCATCAGGGACGGCAAATGAATCGGCCGGGACAGGTCGACGTGCAGCTCGAGATCGATCACGGCGCGCCCGTCGCCGTGCATGTGGGCGGCAGCGCGATCATCGTGAGCGAGGGCACCCTGGCGCTGTGACGGCGAGCGCACGGTGTCAGGCCGACTCCTGCGGCGCGGGAAGCTGCAGCTTCACGGCGCCCGCCACGGCTTCGAGCTTGACCTTCACGTCCTTCGCCGTGCCGACCGCTTCGCCCAAGTTGCCGGAGGCGAACGCCCCCTGTGCCTTGGACCACAGCAGCGTGGCGTCGCTCAAGGCCGCCTTGGCGGCCGGCAGATCGATGCCCGCGGCGAGTGGCTTGCTGGATTTTCTGCCCAGCACGTCGATGCGGTTCTGCAGCGCGGTGACGTCGCCGGGCACACTGCCCGCGAGCTCGTTCCATTCCTCGTTGAGCGCTTTCAGCACCGAATCCTGTTTCGCGGCCGCCGCGGTCGCTAGGTCCTGCGCCTCGCCGAGCACCGCCGGCCCCGCGCTCATGACAGCGGCGTAGTCCTGTCGGTCGAAGGAGGCCTTGAGGAGCCCCAGCTTGGCTTGCACTTCGGCCAGTTGATCGGGCACGTACTTGGCCGCCTCGGCCGACGCGGCGATCACCGTTGCCTCGACATCGCCGATCAATTTCTGCGCAGGCTGCTTCTGCCCGGCGCAGGCCGCCAACAGGAGCGCGGCCGCGCACAACACGGCCGCCGGTCCGACTCGCAGGAGTTTTTGCATGGGCGGTCATTCTAGCCGAAGTCGTAGGCCCAATCCGATAATGAATTAGCCGGCTCATTGTGCCGATCGGATCGCGGGCGGAGATCGCGGACCTGAATCGGCGTCGGAGTTCGCGGGCTCACTTCGCCGGCAAAAACGCTAGCTCAGTTCGCGCCGCGCGCGGTCCAACCATTCGGCCTGCGCCTTGCGGTAGTGCGCGGGACCGAGCCGCGCGCCGTCGAGCAATTCCTTGAGCATGCGCTGCGCCTCGGGGAGTTTGCCGCGGCGCTTCAGCAGCAGTGCGTAGCGCAGACGCGCTTCCGCGCCCGGATAGCCCGGCGTCAGCGCGGCGTAGGCGGGTTCCGCCTGATCGAGCGCGCCCTGCGCCTCGAGAGTTCGCGCATACAGCAGTTGAGCGTCCGGTGAGTTGAAATCAGGGTTGTGCAGAGTCAGCCGCTCGAGCGCAGCGCGCGCCGCGGCAAAGTCCTGCTGGCCGAAGTACGCCCGCCCCAAACCCAGCAATAACGTCGGATCGTGTTCGAAAATGCCCTTCAATCCGCTTTGATACGCTTCGACTGCCGCCGCGAACTGCCCCCGATCGAGATACTCCTCCGCGAGGCGCCGGCGTGCGTCCACGTTGCCCGACATCTCCACCTCGGCACTGGCGCGACGCAGCGCTTGGTCGGGATCCATCATCCGTCGGACACCGGATTTGGCGCGCCGCGCCGCCTGGCTGCCGAACAACACCGGCAGGATTTCCGCCACGATGTAGGCGATCGAGCCGACCAGTGGCAGCAACGCCAGGGCCCAGATCCAGAGCATGTTTCTGCCGGTTCTGATCACATGCACGATCAGGCCGACTTGCACTGCGAGGGACAGGATGGGAATCAGATACACGGGCGCTCAATCTCCGGCGGCGTACCCTCGAGCCGGAACGCCGACGCCGTCGCCTGAAGGCGGATCCGTCGTGGGTTGGGCTGGAATACTCAGGTAGGTTCTATTGTAGCGAGAATCCCGCCGCCCCCGCGCGCGCCACCGCCGCCTCTCGTCTCAAGATTGCAGATTCGTCACGATGCCTTGCCGGTTATGCAAATGCAGCGCGTGCGTCATACCGCGCGGCAGATCTTCCCGGTGATGCACCGCCACGATCAGCGTCAGCCGCGGCATCAAACGTTCCAGCAATCGCTTCATGAGGGCGCGTTGCCTCGGGTCGAGACCGGTGAGTGGTTCGTCCAGCAGCAAAACCTGTGCGTCGGCCATCATGGCGCGCGCCAGCAGCGCACGGCGCAACTGCCCATACGACAGCTCGCGCGGGCGGCGTCCGGCGAGCGACAGCAGGCCGAAGAATCGCAGCCACGCCGCCGCCGCGCGCCGATCCGCTCGCGTCGCCGTATCGACGAGGCCGATGCTCGCGTAGCGGCCGCTGATGACGAGGTCTTGCACCGTCACGTCGACGGCATAGTCGGTTTGCAGTTCGGGAGACACGTAGCCCACCTGCCGTTTCCACGCCTCGATGGGTGTGCCGCGTGGAAATCCATGGCGTTCCATCCGCCCTCCGGCGGCCGGCGACAGATCCCCGTACAGCAGTTTGAGGAAACTGGATTTACCGGCGCCATTCGCGCCGAACACCGCCCAGTGCTCGCCACGGCGCAATTGCCAATCGAGAGCGCGCAGCACCGGCCGGTACTCGACGTACAGGTCGACGCGCGACAGCGTCACCAGCACGCGGGCATCCGTTGCGGCGTGGCGCGGCGCCGCTTGGCCCAGCCTGGCGGCATGCTCCGCCGTCCGGCTGCGCGCGACCAAGGGTGCGCTCCTTCCCGGCGCAGCGGCAGGCGGCGCCGCTCGCCGACGCGCGGCCAGGGGTGCGCTCCCTGCGGACTCGGCGGCGAGCCGGCGCAGCCGCAACCGATCCGCCGCTGCCAGTCGTTTGACCGCCCGCACCCGACCGGCGGCCAGTTCGAGCAGGCGTCGGGTCTTTGGCGGCACGTCGGCCGCGCGATGTGCGGTGGCGACCCAGGCTTGGCCGCGGCCGGCGGCGACGCTCAGGATACCGTCGATGCGGCGCCGATATTCGCCATCCAGTCCGTTATAAAGCTCGTCGAGCAACAGCCAGTCGGGCTTCTGCACCAGCGCCCGCGCCAGTAATACCAGGCGCTTCTGCCCGTATGACAGCGAGAGGAATGCGCGGCTCGCATGCCGCTGCAAGCCGCTGCTGCGCAATGTCGCGGCGACGCGCGCGGCCTGCGGCACCGTGACCGGGAGTAACAAAAGGTCGGTGCCGTGCAGGCCGGTCGCGACCACGTCCCGCACCGCGAGGTTCCAGCCGTAGCGGGCGTACTTATCCTGCTGCTCGGCGCCGACATAGGCGACGCGGCGCTTGGCGTCGATCAAGTCCACGGACTGCCGACCCGCCCGGTAACTGCGCGGCTCGCGGCGCGCGGCGCGGGAATCATCAGGTGTCGGCCAAACATCCCCGCTCAACAGTTTGAGGAGTTGCGTCTTGCCGGCCCCGTTACCGCCGACCAGCGCCCAGCGCTCCCCGGGCCGCAGGTGCCAGGAGATGCTGCGCAGGACCCATCGATTGCCGCGCCGCACGCTGGCCGCGTGCAGCTGCATGGCAAGCCGCCCGGTCACGGCGAGCCCAACCGCCAGCGGCCCCCGTCGACATGGGCGCGCGAGTCGCGCGCCAGCTTGATCAGGTGAGCTTCCAGGGTGAGGCGCGCCCAGCGATGCCGCTCGGCCGCCACATCGTCGTACACCAGCGGCGTGAGTTCATCGAGACTGGCCGCGCCCAACCGCTCGAGGCAGCGCACGACCTTCTCCTCGCGGGCCAGGCGATGGGAACGCAATGCGGCCAGCACCTCCTTGCCGCGGGGCATCATCCCGCCGTGCCCGGGAGCGATGCGCTCGAAATCGTAGGTCCGCAGTTTATCGAGCGAGTGCAGATACGCGGACATGTCCCCGTCCGGAGGCAATATCACCGGAGAGACTCCTTGCAGGATGTGATCTCCCGTGAACAGCAGCCGCTCACGTTCCAGCAAATAGCATACGCAGTTCGAAGCGTGCCCGGGCGTATGCAAAGCCAGCAACTCATGCTCCCCCAGCTGCAAGCGCTCACCGTCGAGCGGCAGCCGCTGCGGCGCGAAAGCCGCGTCTTGGCGGCCGTCATCGGGCGGCGGCAGTCCGATCAGCTCGGCGCCGGTGCGTTCGGCGAGTCGGGTCGCGAGCGGAGAATGGTCGGGATGCGTGTGAGTCACGATGATCCAACGAATGACCGGGGCAGCCTGGAGGATGGCATCCATGTGACGCGGGTCGTCCGGGCCGGGATCCAAGACAGCCGCTTCGGCCGACCCGAGCAGATAGGTATTGGTCCCGGGTCCGGTCATCAGGCCGGCGTTTCCGGCAACGATCCGGCGCACGCCGGGTAGCAACGGCTGGCACTGCTCGGCAATCAATCCTGCCACGTTTTGTTGCCTCTTCGGGTCATGCCGGCGCCGGAGAGTGGGGTACCCCCCTGGCAGCGTGTCGCGGTTGCGAATTTTCGTACACGGCAGCCGGGTTTGCATAATGACACAGTTGCGATGGGCGCCGGAGTCGCTACACTGGGAGCCATGTCAAAGTCGCCTAACGCCCGACGCATTGGTGGTCCCCTTTCTTGGGAACAATTGGCACGACCTGATACGGAGCAGTGTCAACGATTCTTGGCCGAGTCGCTGTCGCTGTTGCTGGCGGACTTGCTGCGCTCGGTGCTGTCCGATGCCAGCCCCGCGTTGGCGGCAGACGAGTCGGCGGTCGAACGCTATCGCCATCTGGCCGATACCCTGGCGGATGGCGAGTCGCGGCGCCGCACCAGCCTCGGGATTACGCGGGCAGGGCTTGCCAAGCGCTGCGTCACGTGGCTCAAACTGCTGCTGACACCGACCCCCAACGCCCCGACCACCGCCGCCATGCGGGAGTTCGTCGATGCTTTGGGGCTGTTCCCGGCGCTGTTCGACAGCGAGCCGTCGGCCCGCTCGCGCCGGGCACGGCTGACCTGGCTGCTGACCCATGACCGGCGGCTGGATGCGAGTACCCGGGAGGCCGCTACCGCCCTGATCGAGGCCTGCGAGCATTTGGGGGTTCTACTATGGCCGGATGCCGAGACGGCCTGACCATAAGCGCGGACGCAAAGCGGGACGCACCTACATATTGAGAGCCTGAACAAGCGTATACTTGGCAGTCGACCCCTAGGATCGTATCAAGTCCCCGGAAGGCGACGCGAAGGCTGGAGTATTGGCATGGAAACACCTTGCATCCCGGACACCGAAGCCGGAGCCATCGATAAGTCGCGATTCCGATTTCAGAAGTTGCTGCAGCCCTTCACGATAGAGCGCGGCATTGCCACGCCCATCATCTGGTTTCTGCTCGACTGGCTGGTTTTGGGAGTGGCGATCGCGAGCCTGCTGTTCGTCGAGAGTTGGTGGGTGAAGGTGTTTGCCTCGCTGGTGGCGGCGCTGTGGATCGCGCGCCTCTTCGTCATCGGTCACGATGCCTGCCATGGCTCCTATACGCCGAACAAGACTCTCAACAAATGGATCGGCAGGATTGCCTTCCTACCCTCGCTCACGCCCTACAGTCTGTGGGAGATCGGCCACAACCTGGCGCATCATGGGTTCACCAATCTCAAGGGACGGGATTACGTGTGGACACCGTACTCGCCCTCGGAATTTGCGCGACTGCCCTGGGTGCGGCGCGCGCTCGAGCACATCTACCGCAGCGGTGTCGGGCAGGGTGTGTATTACATGATCGAAATGTGGTGGAAGAAACTGTTCTTCCCGGGACGCAAGCACGTCGCAACCCGGCGCATCAGTTACACCTGGGACAGCTTGTTGGTGGCCGCATTCGGCCTCGCGTGGATCGGCGGCCTGGTGCTGTGGGGCATGTACAGCGGCCGGTCGATCTGGTCGCTGTTGATATTCGGATTTCTGGTGCCTTTCTTCTTGTGGAATTGCTTGATGGGCTTCGTGATCTACGTGCAGCACACGCACCCGCGCGTCGCCTGGTACGAACGGCGCGACGAGTGGTCGGCGAATGCCGGCTACGCCACCACCACGGTGCACATCAAGCTGATGCGGCCGCTCGACGGATTGATCCATTACATCCTCGAGCACGGTGCCCACCATGTGAACATGGGTGTGCCGCTGTACCGGCTCAAAGAGGCTCAGGCGCGGCTCAGTGCCACGCTCGACGAACGGCTGAATTCCGAAGTGTTCACCTGGCGCTACTACTGGAACACGGTGCGGCGCTGCAAGCTGTATGATTTCGCACAGCACGCATGGACCGATTTCGACGGCCGGGTCACTTCGGTGCCGTTGGTCCAATCCCGGTAGCGAGTCGGAGCCAAGGTGCGCCGTGGCGACGCGCCTCCCCGGGCCGTCGCGACGCCCCCCCTCAAAGGACCTCGTCGCTCGCCTGCCCCAGATGAAATGAGTCCCGCAGACTAGGCGCCGACGCTCATTTGAGTTGGGCGGCGTGATGCCGCAGGTGCTCGGCCATGAAGGTTTGGATGAAGTAATACCCGTGATCGTATCCGGGCTGCATGCGCAGATTGAGGATTTGACCGGATTTGGCCGCCGCCGCTCTGAATTTCTCCGGTAACAACTGCTCCGCCAGGAACTGATCCCCCGTCCCCTGATCGATGAGGATCGGATTCGGGAATGCGCGCCGCGCCACCAGCTCGCTGGCATCGTACTCGCTCCAGCTCTTGGTGTCCGTGCCCAGATAATTCGTAAAGGCTTTCTTGCCCCACGGACATTGCGTCGGCGCGGCAATCGGCGCGAACGCGGACAGCGACCGGTACTGTCCGGGGTTGCGCAGCGCGCACACCAACGCCCCGTGGCCGCCCATCGAATGGCCAAAAATTCCCGACGCCCCGGCCTGGGCAGGCAGGTGGGCGGCGATCAGTTCCGGAAGCTCGCGCGTGACGTAACTGTACATGCGGTAATACTGCGACCAGGGTGCGACCGTCGAATCGACATAGAAGCCGGCCGAGTAACCGAAATCCCAGCTGTCGGCATCGCCGGGCAAGCGCGGCTCGCGCGGGCTGGTGTCGGGCGCAATCAGCATCAGTCCGAGTTCCGCCGCAGCCGCTTGCGCATGGGCCTTGATGGGGAAGGTCTCCTCTGTGCAGGTCAGCCCGGACAGGTAGTAGAGTACGGGCACCTTGCCGACGCGCGCCTGCGGCGGCAGATAGGCCGAGAACTTCATGGGCCCGCGCACTTCCCGCGAATCGTGCTTGTAGAAGCGCTGCACCCCTCCGAAGCAGGCATGCTCGGACAGCAGCGCCGGGGCGCTCATCAGTACACCACCACGCTGCGGATCGATTCCCCGGAATGCATCAAGTCGAAGGCCCGGTTGATGTCTTTGAGCGGCATTTGATGGGTGATGAGATCGTCGATGTTGATCTTGCCCTCCATGTACCAGTCGACGATCTGCGGCACTTCGGTGCGCCCGCGCACGCCGCCGAATGCCGTGCCTTTCCACACGCGCCCGGTCACCAGTTGGAACGGACGGGTGCTGATTTCCTTGCCGGCGCCGGCGACGCCGACCACCACCGAGACGCCCCAGCCGCGGTGGCAGCACTCGAGCGCCTGCCGCATGAGATCGACGTTGCCCACGCATTCGAAGCTATAGTCCGCGCCGCCGCCGGTGAGCGCCACGAGGTGCGCCACCAGGTCGCCTTCGACCTCTTTCGGGTTCACGAAATGTGTCAGGCCGAATTTCTCGGCCAGCGCCTTGCGGCCCGGATTCAAGTCCACACCGATGATCTTGTCGGCACCGACCATGCGAGCGCCCTGCACGACGTTGAGACCGATGCCGCCGAGACCGAACACCACGACATTGGCGCCCGCCTCGACCTTGGCCGTCTTGATCACTGCGCCGATGCCGGTGGTGACGCCGCAACCGATGTAGCACACCTTGTCGAACGGCGCGTCTTCGCGGATCTTCGCCAGGGCGATTTCAGGAAGTACGGTAAAGTTCGAGAACGTGGAACATCCCATGTAGTGGTGCACCAGCTCCTTGCCGAGGGAGAAACGGCTGGTGCCGTCCGGCATCAAACCCTTGCCCTGCGTGGCGCGAATCGCCGTGCACAAATTGGTCTTATGCGAGGTGCAGGATTTGCACTGGCGGCACTCCGGCGTATAGAGCGGAATCACGTGATCGCCCTTCTTCAGACTGCTCACGCCGGGACCCACGTCGACCACGATTCCGGCTCCCTCGTGCCCCAATATGGCGGGAAACAAGCCTTCGGGATCCGCTCCCGAACGGGTAAACTCGTCGGTGTGGCACACCCCGCTGGCCTTGATTTCCACCAGAACCTCGCCCGCCCGAGGCCCCTCCAGATCCAGCGTCACGATTTCCAGAGGCTTGCGGGCGGCAACTGCGATGGCGGCTTGGGTCTTCATGGCGAATCCTTGGAGTTATGGTCACAGCAAAGTCTAAGGCCGCTACCCTAATGCAACCCGCGCCGACTTGGAAGTCCGTATGAATATCGAATTTTCGCCCATCGAAGCGCGCGTCATCGGCTGTCTGCTGGAGAAGGAAAGCACGACGCCCGACCAGTATCCCCTGTCGCTCAATGCGCTGACCAATGCCTGCAACCAAAAGACCAACCGCGATCCGGTGCTGCAGTTGAGCGAGGCCGTGGTGCAACAAGCCGTCGATTCGCTGATGAAGAAGTACATGGTGAGCGACAAATCCGCGGGCTACGGCGGCCGCGTCACCAAGTACCAGCATCGCTTCTGCAACACCGAGTTCGGCTCGCTCAAATTCTCCAAACAAGAGGTCGGCATCCTGTGCGTGCTGCTGCTGCGAGGACCGCAGACGCCGGGCGAACTGCGTTCCCGCACCAACCGCCTGTGCGAATTCGCCGACGCCGCCGAGGTCGAGGCGACGCTCGAGAATCTCATGGCGCGGCAGGACGGTCCGTTCATCGCGCGGCTGCCGCGCACCGCGGGCGCGCGCGAATCCCGCTACGCACACTTGTTTTTCGGGATGATCGAATCGGTGCCGGAACCCGCGGAGGCCGAAGACTCGTCGTCCAGCGCGGCAACATTGGGTGAGCGCGTCAGCCGGCTGGAGAACGAGTTGCAGCAGCTGCGCGCGGACCTCGAGGCGCTTGCCGCGCGCGGCGTGGGGAGCGCGCCTGACCCATAAGATTCCCTGACTCATCGCCGCCTGTGCATCGCACCGCGCAGTCGCAGGCGTCATGCATCAACGCCCAGGGTCCGGGCTGTCAGGGAATGGACGCCGTCTGCTTGGCTATGCCGCTGCGCTCCTGCACCCATTTGTCGAACGCGTCGATGTCGGAGGGGCGCATGCCATTGGCCGCGGCGCGATGACTCTCGACCCACTTTTGCATCACCGTCATCAATTGATCGGCGAGCGGCCGTGCATGATTGAACAGGTCCATGTAAGCCGCCTGCGCGTCTTCGAGGCGATCGACCGCCACATAGGCCTCGGCGCGATGTTCGATCGCTTCGAGCAGATCGGGCTTGAGTTTTAGCGTGTGGTTGTAGTCGTCGATCGACTCGCTGTAAGCCCCCAGGCGCAAATGGATGTACGCCGCGTAGTTCCACGCCTCGACCATGTCGCCCTTGTTGGCGAGCGCCTCCGTGAACTGATCGAGCGCCCGGCCGTAGGCGTCATTGAGCTTCTCCAAGGCGGCCGCTTTCTTGTCCTCATTCGGCGCCTTGGCCGCGGCCTCCTCCGCCTCGCGGGCCTTGTTCAAAGATTTGAGACCGGCGTTGAAGGCCTTCTTCGCGGCGGCATCGGGTTTCTCGGCCGCGGGACTCGTGGGCATGTCGTCGCCGGGCTGCTGGCCCATGCCCTGCGAACCACCCATGCCCGGGCGCCCGCCGGGATATCCCTGGCCCCAGGCCGCCGGCGCGCACGCCGCAAGCCCCGCCAGCAACACCAAGCAACCCATGACTACGCTACGCATTCCGTCTCCCCGGCCGACCGGCGGCCGTTCCCGTCGCAGCACAGTGTACGTCGAATCGCACCGTAAGATCATCGCGTCTCAGGCTCGGAAACCCCGACGCATGCGCCGCGGGAGGAGGTCATGCGTCGCGGCGCGAGGCCTGCTCGATGCCGATCCGCAGGGTGGTGGTCGCGATGCGCACTTCGATCAGAAATGCGGTCAACGCCGCGGCCAGCGACAGCATCGACAAGATGAACATGCAGGCGATGAACGCCGACAAATCCCAGCGCAGGAAGGCATTGACGAACAGCATCACCACCACCAGCGCGATGAACAGCGCGGCCAACGTGATCAGCGTGATTGCAGCATTGATGTAACGCGCGCGGCGCGCCAGCACGACCAGGGCGGCGTGCAGATCGCGAGCGCCGCGCGGCGGGTCCGGCAGGAGCAATCGATCCTCCATGGCGCGGGCACGATCGACGATTCGAGCCAGCCGGCTGGTCAACACGCTGAGCGTCACACCGATTGCCGAGATGAGAAATATCGGCGTCAGCGCCACCTGGATCAAATGCGCAATATCGATCATTCAGGCGCGCGCACCGCCACTTGCACCGTCAGCACGCCGGCGTCGCGAAAATGCAGCGACAGGGGAAACTGGGTTCCGGCCAGCAGCTGATGCTGCAATCCGAGCAGCATGACGTGCAGGGAACCGGGTTCGATGTTGACGGTGATCCCCGGCGGACACTCCACCCCATCGAGGGCGCGCATCTCCATCGTGCCGTTCACCATGCGCATTGCATGGATTTGCACCTGTTTCGCGATCGGGCTGCTGAGGGAGAGCAACCGGTCCGCCGTGCCACCTGAGTTGCTCAGGGCGAAGTACACGGCACCCACGGTGGCTCCGGGCGCCGTGGCACGCGCCCACGGCTGCGCCAAAGCCAAGGTGCCGATGCGAAACTCGGTGGCCTGCCCCGCCGCCTGCGCGAGCAGCAGCCAACTCACCAGCAACGCCGCACCGCACCTTCGCGGGATCTTCTGCACCATCTGAGTATACCTTCGATTTCGACGCCGATGAGCCCATGGCGCGCGCCAGGCTGCCGTCCGGGAGACAAAGCCTTGAGTCCACGAGACGAGGGGGACGCGGTGCGATGTGCTCGCGAGGTCTGTTTGGACCAAGTCCGACAGTCTGTCGATCAGCATGCGCTCCATCCGGCCCCAAAGAAACCGCTGTGTGTGGTGCTCAGCCTGTCAGTCTGTCAGGGCGATCCAAAGATACCGACGGCGAACACGCAGACGGCCGCGAACAGGCAGTAGTACCCGAACAGATGCCAGCGGCCGTGCTCCAGCCACTGCGACAGCCATCGCAGCGACAACCAGCCTGCAGCGAAGCTCAACAGCATGCCGGCGAGGCTCGGCCACACCACGGCGGCCACATCGGCGCCGACGCCCGCGGCCGCGTGCTTGCCGACCAGCCGCAGGCTCTCGCGCGCAATCACCGCCGGCGTCAGGATCACCGCCAGGGCGAAACTGAAGTTCTCCAGCACTTCCTTGTCGACGCCGCGCAGCAGTCCGGTGGAAATGGTTGCGCCCGAGCGCGAAAAGCCCCGGAAGGGCAGACACAGACCCTGCACGGTGCCGATCGCGACCGCGTCGGCGAGGCCGATGGTCGGCCGTTGCCGCAACGACGCGGTGCGCAGTCCGGACACGATGATCAGGACGCCGACGCTGGCGAGCGCCACGGCAATCAGCGTGAGGTTGCCGAACAGCTGTTCCACCTCCGCTTTGGCTGAGCCGCGCAGAATCACATGCTCGATCACCAGGACCAGCCCGTATCCGAGTACCGCGGTGCACAGCGTCGCCACCGCCAATTGGCGCGCCGACGACCAGAACGCGTCGGCGGACGAGAAGTAGCGGCTGCGCCAGGAATTCCAGAAGTAGCCGATCACCGCCAGCATGGTGCCGGTGTGCAGCATGACCAGCAGAAACGTCATCGCCGGGGTCGTGGGATCGAGCCCCATGAGCTTCTCCGCGATGATCACGTGCGCCGAACTCGACACCGGCAGCAGCTCGCACACGCCTTGCACGACCGCCAGAATGAAGATCTTGATCAGGAGCGGCAAAGATCCCCCCTCAAACACAAACGCCCCGGCCGCCGTTCAGCGGTCGGGGCGTCAACGCATGATCTTACTTCGTGGTCGCGGGAGCAGCGGCGGGCTTCTTCTTCTTCTTGTGCTTCTTCGCGGGCTTCGCCGGTGCATCCGCGGCGGGCGCGGGGGCGTCGGCGGTCATCGGGGCGGCGGTCTTCGGCATATCGGCAGCGGTCGCAGCTGCCGCAATACCAAAGGACAGCAACGCAGCTGTAATCAAGGTTCCGGACTTGTTCATGATCTCTCCAAACGGGTGGTATTGACGGTCATGGCGAAGAATACGCTCCCGCCATCGGTTTGATCCGAGATGAAGATCATTTCACGAACTCTTAAGGAGCTTGGGCGGCGGGCGGTCTGCCCTTGCGCACGTGCCAGACGAGGTAGGCGACAATGGCGATATTGGCCACCAACACGGCCGCCTTGCCGATATTCGGCCGGAACCACAACTCCCAGATCTCGAGCGGAATGAGCGAGGCGGTGATGATCGTCGTCAACCACTCGGCCCAGCGCTTCTCCAGCCACAGACCGATGCCTTCGGTGGCAAACAGCACCGCATACGCCAACGTCACGGCCCGCAGCGCATGCACACGCGCCGCCGAGAGGCCGCTGAACCATTCCAGCAGCCAGGTGACGACCGTATGTTCCAGGCCGAGCGGACGCCCGGAGGCCCACGACAGGAGCCGTGCGGTGAGCGACGCATCGCTCAGGCGCACCTCGCCGTAGGCAATCGCGAGCAGCGCCAGAACTTTCAGCAGCTTGTAGAGCGCGATGGCGCGCAGCACATCGATGCGGGGCAGCGGCCCTGGCCGATCGGCGGTCGTCATGGAACGTCAGGCCTGACCCGCGGGCGGCTGGAACTCCAAGGTGGCGTCGAGCAGTGCCGGGATGTCGAAAACCGCCCTTTCATTGTCGATCAGCAGCGGAGCGATTCCCGCGGCGGCGACCAGCGCCGCCGGCACCTGAATGCGGTCATGTTCCCGCGTCACGGTCCATGTCTCGAGCCGTTTGTCCTGGAACGCCAGATTGAGCGCTCCCCAGCGCAGCAACGCGGCGCGCGCCATCGGCGTGTCGCCGCCCCAATGACGCTGCGCGAGCGTGAGGGCGGAATTCGCCGCGATTTCCCCGCGCGGCAAGGTCATCAAATCCTGTATGTACTTCACCATTTCATCCGGCGGTACGTGCAAATCCAAATAGGCGGCCGTCTCGGTCATGAGAGCCATTTTATGTCGGATTCTCGAGGCTGAACATGGCATTCTCGTCATCGTAGGCGAAGGCTTCGGCATATCGCGCCCATCGCAGCACCGCACGCAGGGTTTGGTCCGCCGCCTCTTCGCTCATGAAATCCTCCAATTCGTCGATGAACCGGCTCTTGCGGGCGGAGTGAGAGGCTCTCTCGTCCAACACCCTGCGAATATGCGCCGCCAGCGGCACGTAGGTCAGCAAATGACGCGAGAAGATTCTTTTACGCTCATCGAGGGCGGCATGTGCGAACGCCAACCCATCCTCGGTCAATTTCAAATCGCCGCCCTCGAGTTCCGCGAAGCGCAGCATCTGCAGCGTTTCCGCGACGGGGAACAGTTCGTCGATCTCCATCTGCAGATCGGAGGCGATTTTCGGCAGGTCCGCCGTGCCGTTGAACGGCGCGGCGGCGACCGCCTCCATCAGGCCGGCCAGCAGATTCGAGGACACCTGGGGCAACTGACTGCCGATCCCCAGACCCGGAAATCGCTCCTGGCGGGCACTCGACCCGCCCACCGGACGCGCCGTCATTTCCACGTAGATACGCTCCACCATCTCGCGAAAGCTCGGATCGAGGCGATTGCGCGGCTGCGGCAGCGTCACTTTGATTTCGCTCAAGATGCGGCCCGGATTGCTGCCGAACACCAGGATGCGGTCGCACATCAGGACCGCCTCCTCGATGTTGTGCGTCACCAGGATGACGCCCTTGATTGGCATGCGCCCCTCCGACCACAGATCCAGGAAATCGGTGCGCAACGTTTCCGCGGTCAGCACGTCGAGTGCGGAGAAAGGTTCGTCCATCAGCAATATGTTCGGATGCACGACGAGCGCGCGGGCGAATCCGACGCGCTGCCGCATCCCGCCCGACAGCTCGCGGGGATAGGCGGATTCGAAGCCGTCGAGGCCGATGAGGTCGATGGCCGCGAGCGACCGGCTGCGGATGTCCGCCCGCGGCATGCGCTGCGCCTCGAGGCCCAACGCCACGTTCTCGAACACCGTCAACCAGGGGAACAACGCGAAACTCTGGAACACCATGGCGATGCCGGACGCGGGTCCGGAGATCGGTTGACCCATGTAGCGCAACTGGCCGGCACTGGGTTCGGACAGTCCGGCGATCAACCGCAGCAACGTCGATTTGCCCGAACCCGAGCGTCCCAACAGGCCGACGATCTGTCCCTCCCGCAATTCGAGATTCATCCCCTCGAGCACCAGCAATTCCGCGCCGTCGGGCTTGGGGAACGCCTTGCGCACTTCGGAGCACTTGAGGAGTGGAAAATCGTTCATGACAGATCCGTTCACGTGAGCCGGTATTTGCGCTCGGCATAGTAATACAAGGGGCGCCAGAACAGTCTGTTGATGACCACGACGAACAGGCTCATCGTGCCGATTCCGAGGACGATCCGATGAAAGTCGCCGGCGGATGTCGCCTCCGCGATGTAGGAGCCGAGTCCGCGTGCCTGCACCTGGGTCGTCCCCCAGGACGCAAGCTCCGCGACGATGGCGGCGTTCCACGAGCCTCCCGACGCGGTGATGGCACCGGTGACGTAAAACGGCAAAACCGCCGGCAATGCCACCTTGCGCCACCACAGCCAGCCGCGTACCCGGAAATTCGCCGCCACGTAGCGCATCTCGGCGGGCATCGCCGATGCCCCCGCGATGACGTTGAACAGAATGTACCACTGGGTGCCCAGGATCATCAGCGGGCTGAGAAAGATGTCCGGATTGAGCTTCCACGTGACGATGCCGTACACCGCGAGCGGGAACAGCAAGTTGGCCGGAAATGCCGCCATGAACTGCGCCACGGGCTGGACGATCTGCGCGGCGCGCGGCCGCATGCCGACCCAAACGCCGATGGGAACCCACACCAGGCTGGCCAGGGCGATCAGAATGAACACGCGCAGCATGGTGAGCGTCGCCAGCCCGCACACTTGGAGCGCCTCGCTCACCGGGGTGTTCTGCAGCAGCACCGCGACGATATGCCACAATCCGAGGATCACGGCGGCAACCAGCAGGCATACCCACAGGACGTCCGAGCTGCGCTTGCGGAGCCCCGCGGTTGCGGCGGGGGGCGGCGTTTCGTCACGCTTCACGGCCCGGCTGGTCCAGAGAACCGCGGCGTTGAACGCGAGCGTCGCGGCTTTGATCAAGCGCGAGCGGCGCATCATCGTCAGCGCCCACGAGGAGGGAACCCGTACGCCGGGCTCCTGCTCGACCCGGAAGCGGTCCACCCAGGCCACCAGCGGTCGAAACAGCAGCTGGTCGTAAAGCAGAATCACGATCAGCATCGTGCCGATCGCCCAGCCGATGGCGTTGAGATTTCGCTGCTCGATGGCAAGCGCGATGTAGGAACCGACCCCGGGCAGCGCGACCGTGGTGTGGCCGACGCTGATCGCCTCGGAAGCGACCACGAAGAACCAGCCGCCCGACATGGACATCATCATGTTCCAGATGAGCGCGGGCATGCCGAACGGCACCTCCAATTGCCAGAAGCGCATCCACGGCGACAGCCGGAACGATTCGGCGGCTTCCATCAGCTCGGTCGGAATCGTGCGCAGCGACTGATAGAAGCTGAACGCCATGTTCCACGCCTGACTGGTGAAAATCGCAAAGATTGCGGCGAATTCTGCGCCGATCACCCGTCCGGGGGCCAGCGACATGAAGAACACGACCGTAACGGAAATGAAACCGAGAATGGGTACCGACTGCAAAATGTCCAGCATCGGCACCAGCAGCTTGCCGGCTCGCTCGCTCTTGGCCGCCCAGGTCGCGTAAGTCAATGTGAACACCAACGACAGCGCCAATGCGGCCATCATGCGAAACGTGGTGCGTGCCGCATATTCCGGCAAATGCCAGGGATCGAGCGACAACGGCACCCGTTCGAGCTGCGTCAGCGGCGCGAAAAATCCTCGCGATGTCTCGCCCAGAAACGCGATCAGACCGATCACCACGATGAACGCCAGCACGTCCCAGCGAGAGGCGAGGCTGCGCAAAAAGACGTAGGGCGCGAAGCGATTCATCCGGGCATTGTCTCAGGACAGGCGACGAAGTAGCCAGCTTTCCCTGTCGCTGCGCGAGTCTGAAGGATGATCCCTCAGGGACAGTTTGAACATCGATGCCATGCGCCGCAGACCGGCGCCGGAATCGGGTTCGGTTTCTTCTTGGTGCCGGGAGCCCGATAACTAGTAGAGTATGTGTTCATGGACAAGAGCTTCAACCCGGGCGTCGTTGCGCCGGCGGGCCCCGCGCCCGCCGTCCGGGCGGCGCAGCCTCGCTTCAAGGTGTTGGGCGCCATCAGCTTTTCGCATTTCCTGAACGACATGATGCAGTCGTTGATCGTGGCGATCTATCCGCTGCTCAAGGGCGAGTTCCATCTGAGTTTCGCGCAGGTCGGCCTGATCACTCTGACCTATCAGATCTGCGCATCGGTGCTGCAGCCTCTCATCGGCGCGTACACCGACAAGCACCCGAAGCCCTACTCGCTGAGCGTCGGCATGAGCTTCACGCTGATCGGCATGGTGTTGCTGGCGTTCGCGCCGGACTACGCCGGCGTGCTCGCGGCCGCGGCGATGATCGGCGCCGGCTCTTCGATATTTCATCCCGAGTCCTCGCGCATCGCGCGCCTCGCCTCGGGCGGCCGGCACGGTTTGGCGCAGTCCATTTTCCAGGTGGGTGGCAACTCGGGCAGCGCGATGGGTCCGTTGCTGGCGGCGTGGATCATCATCCCGCACGGCCAGAGGAGCCTGGTCTGGTTCGCATTTGCCGCCCTGCTCGCCATCGCGGTGCTGGCACGGGTCGGCGCCTGGTACCAACGCCGGCATTTGGACCGCCGCGCCGCGCCGCGGCCGTTGGCGGCGCGTCCCGTGCCGCCGCGCCGCGCCGCCTGGGCGATCTGCATCCTGCTGGTGCTGATCTTCTCGAAGTATTTCTACATCGCCAGCATCACGAGCTTCTACAGTTTCTATCTGATCGAGAAATTCCACATTCCGCTGCAGGCGGCGCAGATGTACCTGTTCGTATTCCTGCTGGCGATGGCGCTCGGCACGCTGTTCGGCGGCCCGCTCGGCGACCGCATCGGGCGCAAGCGGGTCATCTGGGTGTCCATCCTGGGCGTGGCGCCCTTCACGATGTTGCTGCCGTTCGTCGATCTGCTGTGGACCGGGATTCTCAGTTTCGTCATCGGACTGGTATTGTCCTCGGCCTTCTCGGCCATCGTCGTGTTCGCGCAGGAGCTCGTGCCCGGCAGGGTGGGCAGCATATCGGGCCTGTTTTTCGGATTCGCTTTCGGCATCGGCGGCATCGGCGCCGCGGTCTTGGGCGGCCTCGCCGACCATCATGGCATCGAGTTCGTCTATCGCCTGTGCGCCTACCTGCCGCTGATCGGCATGGTGGCGGCGCTGTTGCCCGACATCGAACAGCGAAATTGACCCAGCAGCTCATTCTGGCGATCGCCGATTATGGTCTGTTGATCGTGGTCGTGAACGTGCTCCTCGACCAGATCGGACTTCCGGTGCCGGCGGTTCCGACACTGGTCGTCGCCGGCGCCCTCGCGGCGGACGGCCGGATGCCGATGTTGCCGTTGTTCATCGGAGCGGTCGCGGCGTGCCTGACCGCCGACTGCGCCTGGTACGTGGTGGGAGAGAGGTACGGCATCCGGGTTCTGAAAACCCTGTGCAAGATTTCTCTGGAGCCCGATTCGTGCGTCAGCGAGACGCAAACCCGGTTCGAAAGCTGGGGCGTCAATTCACTGTTGATCGCAAAGTTCGTACCTGGGCTTGCCATCATCGCCCCGCCGATGGCGGGCGCGCTGCGCATCGGCTGGCCGCGGTTCGTTCTGCTGAGCGCCGGAGGCGCGATTCTGTGGGTGGGAGCCGGTCTGCTCGCCGGCGTCGCGTTCAGACCGCAAATCGCCCGGCTGCTCGAGCACTTGAGCGAAATCGGCAGCGCCGCCGCCGCCGTGATCACGCTGCTGCTGGCCGCCTACCTCGCCTACAAGTGGTGGGAACGGCACCGCTTCTACGTGCTGTTGCGCATGGCGCGCATCAGCGTGGCCGATCTTTACGCGCTCATCGAGAGCGGCGCGTCCCCCCTGATCGTCGATGTCCGCTCCAGCACCGCGCGGGCCCTCGAGCCGCGCTGGATTCCCGGCGCGCTGCATGTGCCGCTGCCCGAAGTGGCGCAGCGCCTGAAGGAATTGCCGCGCGATCGGGACATCATTCTTTATTGCACCTGCCCGAGCGAAGCCTCCGCGGCGCGGGTTGCCAAGATCCTCATGAACCACGGCTTCAAGCGCGTCCGCCCGCTGTTCGGCGGACTCGATGCGTGGATCGCCGCCGGTTATTCCGTGGAGCAAGGCGCATGACCCATCAGCTGGTGATCGTCGGTGCCGGGTTCGGCGGCCTCGCGGTCGCGCACGGTTTGGCCGGTGCCGACGTCGCGATCACGATCATCGATCAGCGCAACCATCATCTGTTTCAACCGCTGTTGTATCAGGTCGCCACCGCTTCGCTGGCGACTTCGGAAATCGCCTGGCCGACCCGGCAACTGGTCCGCAAACGCCGTGAGGTGACGACGCTGCTCGGCGAGGTCACGGGAGTCGATACGCAAGCGCGGGCAGTGCTGCTCGCGGACGGTGCCGCGGTTAACTACGACACACTGGTGCTCGCCACCGGCGCTCGCCACGCGTACTTCGGCCACGACGAATGGGAGCCGTTCGCGCCCGGACTCAAGACGCTGGAGGATGCCACCTCCATCCGCCGCCGTATTCTGGTGTCATTCGAGCACGCGGAACGGGAGACCGATCCCGCGCGCCGCACCGCACTGCTGACCTTCGTCATCGTCGGCGGCGGGCCGACCGGGGTGGAACTCGCCGGCGGGATCGCCGAGCTCGCGCACCATAATCTGCCGCTCGAATTCCGCCGCATCGACACACGCAAAGCCCGCATCGTGCTCATCGAGGCGGGACCGCGCATCCTGCCGAGCTTCACCGAGAAATTGTCCGCTTATGCGCATGCTTCGCTCGAGCACCTGGGCGTCGAGATTCAGCTCGGACTTCCGGTAAGCGAATGCACCGATGCGGGCGTCGTGTTCGGCGGCCAGGCGCTCGCGGCGAAAGTCATTCTGTGGGCGGCAGGCGTGCGCGCGTCGGGCGCGGCCGCGTGGGCCGGGTTGCCGGCCGATAACGCCGGACGGGCGAAGGTGGAAACCGATCTGACGGCACCCGGACATCCGGAGATCTTCGTCATCGGCGACACCGCGACGGTCAACGCATGGCACGGCAGGCCCGTGCCCGGAATCGCGCCCGCCGCCAAACAGCAGGGCGTGCACGTCGCTCGCACCATCAAACAGCGCCTCGCCGGCGACAGCAGGCCGCGCGTGTTCCGCTACAGCCATTCGGGCAATCTCGCGACCATCGGGCGGGGCGTCGCGGTCATCGACTTCGGCCGGGTCAAGCTGCGCGGCGGGCTCGCGTGGTGGATCTGGGGACTGGCGCATATCTACTTCCTGATCGGCGTGCGCAACCGGCTCGCCGTGGCGTTGAGCTGGCTTTGGATTTACGCCACCGGCAGCCGCAGCGCCTGCCTCATCACGCAGGGAGACGTGCGGCCCAAGCCACCGCCGCGCGGCTAGGCCGCCGGACAGGTCAGCTGAATGCCTGGATGCCGGTCTGCGCGCGGCCGAGGATGAGCGCGTGGATGTCGTGCGTTCCCTCGTACGTGTTCACCACCTCGAGATTCACCAGATGACGAATGACGCCGAACTCGTCCGAGATGCCATTGCCGCCCAGCATGTCGCGCGCGGCGCGCGCCACCTCGAGACTCTTGCCGCAGGAATTACGCTTCAGCATGGAGGTGATTTCGACGGAGGCGGTGCCCGCATCTTTCATGCGCCCGAGACGCAGGCACGCCTGCAGCGCGAGCGTGATTTCGGTTTGCATGTCCACCAGCTTCTTTTGAATGAGTTGGTTGGCCGCGAGCGGACGGCCGAACTGCTTGCGATCCAGGACGTATTGCCGCGCCGTGTGCCAGCAGCTCTCGGCCGCGCCGAGTACGCCCCAGGCGATGCCGTAGCGCGCGGAATCGAGGCACGTGAAGGGGCCCTTGAGGCCGCTGACCCCCGGCAGCAGGTTTTGCTCCGGCACGAACACATCGTCCATGAGGATTTGCCCCGTGGTCGAGGCACGCAATCCCACCTTGCCGTGAATCACCGGCGTCGCCAGCCCCTCCCAGCCCTTTTCCAGAATGAATCCTCGAATGACGTCGTCGTCGGTCTTGGCCCAGACGATGAAAATATCGGCGATGGGACTATTGGAAATCCAGGTCTTCGCGCCCGACACGCGATAGCCACCGTCGGCGCTGCGTGCCCGGGTGATCATGCTGCCGGGGTCCGACCCATGGTCGGGCTCGGTCAGGCCGAAACAGCCGATCGACTCGCCGCGGGCCAGGGCCGGCAGATACCGGCGCTTTTGCACCTCGCTGCCGAAGCGGTCGATCGGCAGCATCACCAGCGAGGACTGCACGCTCATCATCGAGCGGTAGCCCGAATCGACCCGTTCCACTTCGCGGGCGATCAATCCATAGCTCACATAGTCGAGGCCACCGCCGCCGAACTCCTCGGGAATCGTGGCGCCGAGCAGCCCCAATTCGCCCATCTCCTTGAATATTCCAGGATCCGTGTGCTCGTGGCGGAACGCGTCGACGACGCGCGGCGCCAGACGCCCCTGCGCATAGTCGCGCGCGGCATCGCGCACCATCTTCTCTTCCTCCGTCAACTGCTGATCGAGCAACAGCGGATCGTCCCAGTGAAAACTCCCGCGCGTCATGGCCCCGCCTCGTGTCTTTGCAAGGAACGCAGCATATCATTCGTGCGCCAGCACGTTCTCGATGCGGCGATCGGGCGCGAACCAGAGCATCGCCACCAGCGTATACACACCCTCCGCGACCCTGGCGTCCCAAAACGCGGCGCCGACGCCGACCAGGTACAGGATGGGCGAGACCTTGCCCTTCCAGTCGCCGCGCACGGCCTTCTTCAGGAGCGAATCCATGATGATGGCAATCACGCCATCGCTGAACGCTTCGAGCCGGTTGCTGTTGATGTCTCCCTTCCGTTGGGCGGAGAGTGAACCCCAACACGGGAGCGAATTCAATGACCGAGCATTCCAGGGCCAGACGAAGCTGATTTGCCTCCGGGCGGTTGGGTCACCCGGTAGGTTGTTTGCGCAAGCCGGCCGAGGCGCCGAGCGCGCCCCACAACTGCTGATTTTGCCAGCGCAGCGGATGAAGCTCGTCGGCGTGAAGCTCCTCGCTGCTGTAGCTGATCAGCCGGTTGCCCGCCGGATCGAACACGTCGATGCGCCAGTTGACTTCTGCCGCCAGCAAATCGGAGGCGACGCTGAGCAGCTGGCCCGGATCTCTGTAGGGGCCTTCGGCGATGCTGCGGCCCGCGCCGATGTACCAAAAGCCGTCCAGATGGCCATGTACTTCCAACACCGTTCGTGGCTGCTCGAGCATGCGCGATACTAACCACAGAGCGCGGCGTTTCGCTGTAGGCGGAACGCCGATTCGAGTGTCGGTGTCGCTTCCGCGAACGGGCGATTCTCGAGCTTCGCACCATTGCAGCCGCTCGCCACCTCGAGCGCGGACCGCGTCCGCGGAGCTCGGATCTCGATTTGCCCGGCAAACGATCGTCCGCGGACTTCAGATCTCGATCTGCCTGGCAATCTCGATCACGTTTTCAGGCGCGAGATTGAATCGATCGACGACCTTGGCGGAGTTCCGGTACAGAAACGCGAACAGCGCAAGACGCCAGCCGCGCAAGCTTGCATTGCTCTTCTTGCGCACCACCAGGTCGCGGGTCCCGATGAACGTAGCCGTGTCGAAATTGATGGTGGCGTCGAGACCGTGCGCCTGATCGAGCGCGCGCCGCAAATCGGGGATTTCGAAAAATCCGAACCGCGCGACGACCTGCCACAGACCGTCTCCCAGTTTATCGACCACCGTGCACACCGGACCCGTGATGCGCGGCGTGTCCTCGAATACGACGCTGAGTGCAATCGCGTGCCGCGGCAGAACACCCACGTAATGCACGTGCGCCATGATGAGGCCGGACACTCGCTGCGTGCTCCGGGTCAGAAACACCGTGGTACCGTCGACGCGTGGAATCAAACCGCTGTGCAGATCCGAGAGAAATTTCGCCCCCGCCTCGGGGCTTTGCGCGAGCGTGGCGCGGATGGCTCCGACACCCTTGTGCCAGGTCAGCATCACGACGAATAGCAGCGCAGCGAAACTCAACGGCAACCAGCCGCCGTCGGCGATCTTCAAGAGGTTGGCGATGAAGAAACTCGCATCGACGGCCAGGAACACGCCGGCGACGGCCAGGGCGGGGACCGTGGGCCAACGCCACACGTCGCGCATGGCCCTGTACAGCAGGATCGTGGTGAGCAACATGGTGGTCGAGACCGCCGTACCGTAGGCGCCGGCCAAGCGGTCCGAACTGCCGAATGCCACCGTAGTCGCGATCGTCGCCACCATCAGCATCCAATTGACCACCGGCACGTAGATCTGTCCGTAGATCCGGTCCGATGTCTGCCGGATGGCGACGCCCGGCAGCCAGCCAAGCTGCATGGCCTGCCGGGTCATGGAAAATGAACCGGTGATGATGGCCTGACTCGCGATGATGGTGGCGAGCGTCGCCAGCGCCACCAATGGATAAATCGACCACGACGGAGCAATTTGAAAGAACGGATTGCCGGTGACCGTGCCCTTGTCGATCAAGAACGCGGTCTGGCCGGCGTAGCTGATGAGCAGAGACGGCAGCACGATGCTGTACCACGCACCGCGGATCGGACCCTTTCCGAAGTGTCCCATGTCGGCGTACAGCGCTTCGCCGCCGGTAATGCACAGAAACACGCCGCCGAGCACCAGCAAACCGGTGCCCTTCGCATGCAGCATGAATGCAACCGCGTAGCGCGGATCGATCGCGGCAATCACCACCGGGTGGCGCAATATCGCCGCAAGACCCAGTACCGCTATGACCAGGAACCAGAGCAGCATGATCGGCCCGAACGCACGGCCGATGCTTTCGGTGCCGAAGCGTTGCGAAGCGAACAATCCCAGCAAGATCACCACGGCCGCGGGCATGACGTAGGGCTTGAACGCGTCCGTCACGACATTGACGCCCTCGAGCGCGCTCAGGACCGAGATCGCTGGCGTGATGACGCCATCGCCGTAGATCAGCGCCGCACCCAGCAATCCCATGCCGGTCAAGATCTTCAGACCCGAGTCCACGCTGTTGGCGCCGATGAGCGACATCAACGCCAGAATTCCTCCTTCACCGTGATTATCGGCGCGCATCACCACCAGGCAATACTTGAGGGAGACGGTGATGATCAAGGTCCATACGATCAGTGAAAGAATGCCGAGTGCACTCTGCGGCGTGAATTGTCCGCCCGCGGCCTGAACCACTGTTTGCAGCGTGTACAGCGGACTCGTGCCTAGATCGCCGAAAACGATGCCCAACGCGCTCAGCATGGCCCATTGGCCGCGCCGCGCCGAAGGCGTCTCCGCGGGAGCAGGGACTCGCGCGGCAGCAGCAGTCTGCGCGGCAGGAGTGTTCTGCTCGGCGGCGGGGATCTGCGCGGATTCAGCGCCCTGCGCGGCAGCAGGGGTCTTCGCGGTCGGGTTCATGACACCGTGACTGGGTGACTGTAACTGCGGGCGAAGTTACCAGGAAACGGCGCCCGTATCCGAGCAAATGTCGAGAAATGTCAGGTGTAGGCCGCGTCCGACAGGCGAATCCGAATTGATCGGGCTGCCGCGTTGCGCACCGCGTGTAAAGGTGTCAGGTGGATCATTGCGTGGATTGTTCCGTCAAGGAGCGCGAAATGTATAGCCACTTCAAACTGGTGTTCATCCTGGGCTGCCTTTCTTTACTGTCGGCCGGGACCGCTTCCGCGGATCAGGGCGTGTCGGTGAAAATCACCAACGACGGCACGCAAGATATCATCGTCACGGTGTACGACGACAATGCGGGACCGGGCATCCAGCTGCTCACCAACGAGCACATCAACGGCTTCACGTCGGTGCCGGTTTCAGCAGTCGGCGACGCGAGCGGCCGGGCAAAGCTGCGATGGACGGCGACCAGTACCGACGGTACGTCGACCAAATGCGGTCATGCGACGGCCGTCGTCGGCAATGACGGCACGGTGAGCGTGCACGCCGATTCGGATTGCAGCGTATAACGTGAGTCGAGCGCGACGTCATCGTCGCGAAGCTTGACTGAGCGCCGCAGCGCCTGGGTACGCAACGAGTAACTGCGCCGATGCAGGTTTACGGCGCCGTACTCGAGGATGGCGCGCCGGCGTTCGCCGACGGGACACTGCCTGAAGCACCGATTCCCGATGGGGCTGCGGTACTGGTCGCATCCGCAGCCGCGGGGGCAGCCGGCGGCCCGGGCGCGTTCGGATCGTCGGCCTCGAGCCCCACCGTGGCGATGACGCCGTCCGCCTTCTGCAGCACCTCGCGGGCATAATCCCAGTGAATCGCCACCGTGCTGTCGCCGACGGCGGCACGCAACAGCTCCGCGAACTGATCGATGTCCGGTTCGAAGCTCTGGCCCTCCGCATCGACCGGCGGGTGCGCCTCCAGCAGCAGCTCGCCATTCACCCACGCGACTTTGATGGGTTCGTTGATGAGACGCACCTCAGTGCCGACCGGAATCAAGGGAAAGAGCGCTGCCACGTCGGCGGGGTACATGCGTATGCAGCCATGCGTGACGGCGAGCCCGACGGCGATGGGGTTGTTGGTGCCATGAATCAAGTAGGTGCCGTTGCCCGCCGCCAAGCGCATCGCGAATAGCCCCAGCGGATTATCCGGGCCCGACGGCACGCTGGCGGGCAGCGGGTCGCCCGCCGCCGCATGTTCCTTGCGAACCGATTCCGGCGGATACCACACGGGGTTCTTCTGCTTGCCGATGACGTGCGTGACCCCAAGCGGTGTGCGCCAGTCCATCTTGCCGATGCTGACGGGATAGGTGATGACTTCAATCGGCCCGTGGGGCTTCGGCTTCGGGTAATAGTAGAGGCGGTGCTCCGGCAGATTCACCACGATTCCCTCGCGCGGACCCGGCGGCAGAATGTGCGTGTTGGGAACGATCAGCTTCTTGCCGGCCCCCGGCAGCCACGGGTCGACGCCGGGATTGACCCGGATCAACTCTTCGGACCCCAGGCTGAATTTGGCGGCGAGATCGTACAGCGTGTCTTCGTAGACCGTCACCACGGTCTGGTCCTCGCCGACCACGCTCGCATCCTTGCTGGGCAGCGTGTAGGTGGTTGCGCGCGCGAGCGGCCCACCGGCCAGGCCCGATACAACGATCGCCACCGCCGCAATGCCGCTGCGTCCGCCCCGACCTGTCACTGCTGTCCTCCCGACCATGTACCGTGGGGGCTTAGGTTACCACGCAGTGCACCTGCCATACGCTCTGCAGCTGTCACACGCCGGGCACCGGTCAGACGCCCCAACCCAAGCCCGGCGAGACCGAGCAGCATCAGAATGTCGAACCCGCCACCACCACCGCCGCCCCCGGAAGGAGCGGCGCTGACCGTCAACGCGGCGGAGGCCTTCGCGGACGATCCTGCCGAGTTGGCACAGGTCAACGTGTACGTGTCGGTGCCGGTGGCCGTCGGCGACAGGGTTTTCGTGCCGCTGTTCGCCAGTGCTCCGCTCCAGCTGCCCGAGGCCGTGCATCCGGTCGCGTTGACGGACGACCATGTGATGGTGGTCGAGCTGCCGCTGGTGATGGACGAGGACGCCAGCGTCAAACTGGGCGCCGCCGGAACCACTTGCGGAAGGGCGGCAAACGCCGCTCCGGCCTGCACGAATCCGCTGCCGGAATTCACGTTGGGCGTCGGGCCGCCCATGGCGAGGGCGGTCGATCTCAGGGCGTCGTAAATCTGTGCCGGCGTGAGCGCCGGATTGGCCTGCAGCATCAGCGCCGCGATGCTCGCGACGTGAGGGGCCGCCGCCGAGGTACCGAGAAAATTAGGATAGTCGGTGTTGTTCTGGCAACCTGCAATGGACGTATCGACCGTGATCCCCAGTTTCGCCAGCGTTAACCCCAGAAACGTATCGTTGCCGCCATCCGGGCCGACGGCATCGGGCTTCTGCCGCACGATCGGAGTCGACAGGCGCGCGCCCGAACTGTCGAACAAGATCGGATCCCAGCCCGATGAATCGCCGCCCGACGAGGAGAAGTACTCGAGCGTCGCCGGGGTGGTGCCGCAGGCCGGCGTATCGAAGTAAAACGCGGCCCCGACGGCAAACGCTCCCGCTGCGCGAGGATGCCCTTGGAGCGTGCCCGACTGGGTCGCATAGGCGTTGATCGTGCTCCCGGCTCCGTCATCTTCCACCACGATCTTGATCCGACCGGGGGTCGTGGCGCCCACCAAACCCACCTCGAGGTTGAGGGTTTCGGCGGCAGTGTTACCGGTGGCGTTCGCGGGATTGGCAACGATGAGAATCTGGTACGGGTCATTGCCCAGCGAGTTCGTCCCCGAGCAAGTCCCCGAGGCACCGCTCACTGGATTCACGAGGTAGCCGTCGATCTGATCGCTGCCTGAGGCGCCCGTGATGCACAGATCGATCTGACTGGTCGCCCCGCCGCTGTGCGGCGAGCCGGTGACGTAGGGTTGATCCCATTCGACCACGATGGCGACGAAATCTCCGGGCGCCAGAGGGGCGATGGTCACCGGCAGCGCCGTGGCCGTGGTGGCGCCCGTGGTGTCGAAGTTCAGCAGATACTCGCCGCTGTTCGGCGCTGAAGTCGAAAGGATGGCGAAGCGCGGCGCGTTGTTGTCATACGCCAGGGCAATGTTGCCGCCGGCGGAATTTCCGTCGTTGCCGGCAGCACTGAAGTAGGCCACGCCCTCCGCTTCCACGCTATCGACCGCCTGCGCCAGTTCACCGTCCTGGAAGAAAGGCTCGTCGAAATAATCCACGTCATCGACGATCACCCTGGCTCCTGCGCCTCCCTTGGCGACCGGGTCCGCGAGTTTGACGATCCCGGCGGCGAAGTCGGCCTCGCTGGTTTCCGCGGTATAGAATGCCAGGCCCGCACCCGGCGCAACGTCGTGCACGATCTGCAGCATAGCCCGGCCCTCGTCGCCGAACGGCAAGTTGTCGGGGGCGCCGTAGTCGAGACAGCCGCTCGATCCATCGACACTCTCGAGGGCCTCCTCGAGCACATTCACGTTCGCCGGCAGGTCGCCGCTGGTGACATCGTCGGCGGCCGTTGCAGTAAAACCATTGGACGCGTAGCCCGCCGCGCCGGAAGCGGCCACGCCGTTCGCGGCATACACCGCATAGCAGTCGAAGCTGTCGGATAGCACACCGACCGTCACGCCCGCGCCGGTGAGGCCGTTGGCGGAGCGCAGCGTGTCGCTGTGCTGAACGAAATCCCCCTGGGTCGTCACTTTGCCGCTGCGGGTGCGGGACATGGCGGCGCGGATGGAATGCACTTCGCCAAGGGCGGCTGCGGCGTCGAGTTGCGCCACCGGCAACCAGCCGCCGACGTCGTTCGAGTAGACGGCCGGGTGCTGCAAGCCCAGTCCGACCAACGCCGCCTTCAAGGCTTGTGGACTCCCCAGCGTGATGGCGTCGATCGCGACCAGCGGCGTGGCGTCGACGGTCTGTTTGAACTTCACGGCGGGCGCCATCGAGTGCAGATCCGCCAGCACCTGTCCGGGCCGCGCCTTCGCGGCATTCCGCGAGAGCTCCGCGAGCGCGCCGTCGAACTTGGCGCCGCCGGCGCTGTGCTGTTGCTGCGCGCTGCGGCTGCCGAACACCCTCAGGTGGGAGCTGCCCGGGATCGCATTCAATCGCAGTGGCGGGTGTCGCCAGGATGTGACCGCGGCAAAGGCTGCCACGGTCACCAGGGTCGAGAGGCCGAGTGCTATGAATCGCGATTTCATCCGTGGAGGTCTCCTGCGCGCCGTCGAAGTTCAGGCTTCAGACCAAACCGGCGCCCGAAAGTTTGACACCGCCAGGGGATAAATTCCGTGCGCTGGGTCCACGCCAGGAGCCTGCGCGGCCTCGGTCACCGCCGGAAGACACCGCAACGGCTGAGATCCACGCGCTGTATCATCCGCTGACCCTCCCGGCACAGCGGTATGGCATGGCCCGCGGCACATTGGTTCGAATCGCCTTCCTGGGCCTCACGGTCGCACTCGGGACGCACGGCGCCGGCGCCGCGGACCGCGCCAAGACTTTGAACATTTACGCGTGGTCCGAGTACTTTCCGCCCGGGCTCATCGAGAAATTTCAGGCCGAGACCGGAATCCACGTCAACTACGCGGTGCTTGATTCCCCGGAGACGGCGGAGACCATCCTGTCGGCGGGCCATTCCGATTACGACATCGTGACCATGAATACATCGCCCGAGCTCGCCCGGGAAATTCCCAAGGGCTTCTGGAAGAAGCTCGACCCGGCGGCCATTCCGAACGCGAAGAACGCCGATCCACAAATCATGCAAATGCTGAAGAGCGCCGATCCGGGGAATCAATACGCCCTGCCGTGGATGTGGGGCACGACCGGGCTCATCTACAACAGCGACAAGATCAAGGCGCTGATGCCGAATGCGCCGCTCGACAGCCTCGACATGGTGCTGAAGAAGAGCGTTGCCGCCAAGTTCGCCGGCTGCGGCATCAGCATGCTCGACTCGTGGGGGGATGTGCTGCCGATGGTGTCGCGCTATATCGGCCAGCGGCGCCTGTCGGCCGACAAGCCGGAGCTGGACGCGGTCATGGCGAAGCTTTCGGAGATTCAGCCGTTCATCCGGCGGATCGCCTCCTCGGGCTACTATCAGCAGCTCGCCGAAGGGGACCTGTGCCTGGCGATCGGCTACTCCGGCGATGCGATGGTGGCGCGGCGCATGGTGAGCGAATCCCACGGCAACCTGAAAATCGACTACTCCTTCGCCCGCGAGATGGTGCCCTTTTACATCGACAGCCTGGTCGTCCCCGCCGATTCGCCGAACCCCGCCGCAGCGTTTGCCTTCATGAATTTCGTGATGCGGCCGGAAATCTCCGCCTCGGTCACGCGCTTCATCGGCTTTGCCACCGGCAATGCCGCGGCCATGCCGTTGCTGGAACCCGCGGTGCGCGACAACACCATCATCTACCCGCCCGCGGCGATCCGCAGCCGCATGGAGTTCCAGCCGGTCTACACGTCCGATGAGATGCGCGCATTCACCCGCGCCTGGCTGGTGTTCAAGTCCGGACTGTGAAACCGCGGCTCTCCCGCCCGCCACACTTCGAATTTCCTAGGCTCCTCGAGCCGCTTCGCCGTATTATGCGGGCGCCGAGAGTTGCCGCTTTGAACCACGGGAGCGCCGTCTTGAAGACGACCACTGTTTGTCTGCTCGCTGTTTGCGCATGGACGATGAACGCCGCGGCCGACGAGCCCAAGGCCGCGCCGCAGCCGGTACGGAATCTGTTGGAGCGCCACGACCTCTCGGGAGTGCCGGGCAAAGAAGTGGTGATCGGCACGGCCACGCTGCCCGCGGGTTCTTCCATCGGTTTTCACACCCACCCCGGCGATGAGATCGGCTACGTCCTCAAGGGACCGCTCATCTGGAAAACACGCGGCCAACCCGATCGAATCCTCCAGACCGGCGAGAGTTTCTATAATGCGCGCGGCGCGGTCCACAGCATCGCGGCGCCGGCTGACGGGGATGGCGCCGTTGGCGTGTCGGCCTGGATCATCGACAAGGGACAGCCGCTCGCCACGCCCGTACCGTGAAGGTCAATGCTTGATGGCGAATCGAATGGCCATCGCCACGATGCCGAGCGCAGCGACGCTCATCGCCCAGATCGCGGCCATCCACAGCATCCTCTTGGCGAGCGACCCGGATGCGGCCTGCTTCAATGATATCCCTCCTCGGCCACCTTGCCGCGAAACACCCAATAAGCCCAGGTGGTGTAGGCCAAAATCAACGGCACGAGCACGCACGCCCCGACCAGCATGAAGCTTTGGCTGCGGTACGGCGCGGCGGCATCGTAAATCGACAGCCGGCTCGGAATGATGTCGGGCCACATCGATATGGCCAGCCCGAGCAGCGACAGACCGAACAAACTCAACACCAGCGCGAACGGCAGAGAATCGCGGTCCCGCCGGAGGTGCCGACGAAGCACCACGCCGATCGCAACCACCGCGACGGGCATCAACGCCAAAGCGCAAAAGCCCGGCCAGGTAAACCAGGTCGTGTAGTACTTGGAGTTCAAAAACGGCGTATAAACGCTCACCGCCGCGATCGCGGCCAACAATCCCGGAGTCAACGGGGCGGCAAGCCGTCGCGCTTCGGCCTGCAGCGGTCCCGATGTTTTCCAGATGAGCCAGCAGGCGCCGAGCAAGGCGTAGCCGATCACGAGACTGAGTCCCGTCAAGACGGTAAATGGCGTCAGCCAGTCCCAATAGCCGCCGCCGTAGCCACGGCCCGTGATCTTGATCCCTTGCAGCACGGCACCGAGCGTGATGCCTTGCGCAAACGTCGCGACGATGGAGCCGAGACAAAAGCCCGCGTCCCAGCGGGCGCGATGGCCCGCGTCGCGCCAGCGGAATTCGAAAGCGATCCCTCGGAAAACGAGTCCCAACAGCATGGCAATGATCGGTGCATACAGGGCGGGCAGGATGATGGCGTAGGCGAGCGGAAAAGCGGCCATCAGTCCGCCGCCGCCCAATACCAGCCAGGTCTCGTTCCCGTCCCACACGGGCGCGATGGCGTTCATCGCCGTGTCGCGTTCTGTGCCGACCTTGAAGCGGGAGAAAAGAATGCCGATCCCCAGATCGAAGCCGTCCATCACCACGTACATCGCAATCGCGAACACGATGATGGCCGCCCAGGCGATGGTCAGATCGGCGTGCATCAGTGTCCCCGATGCGCTTCGATGCCGGCGGCGGGCGTGATTCCGGCCGCATGGGTCGGCAGCGAGTCCGGCACCGATTCATTCGAGCTCGGCGGCCTTGCCATCAACTTGAGGATGTAGATCCCGCCGGAGACGAACGTCGAAAAATAAACCACCACGAAGGCCGCGAGTGAGACGGTCACCGCCGGGCTCGCGACCGGCGACACCGACTCGGCGGTGCGCAGCGCGTGATAGATGGTGAACGGCTGCCGTCCCACTTCGGTGGTGACCCAGCCCGCGATCACCGCGATGAATCCGGCCGGCCCCATCATGACGGTCAGCCGATGCAGCAACGGCCAGTCGTACAATTTGCCGCGCACCCGCGCCAGCAGGCTGAACAGACCCAGGCCGAGGATGGCGACCCCGAGGCCGACCATCACGCGAAACGACCAGAAGATGATGGCGACCGGCGGCCAATCCCGGCGCGCGATGGTGTCCAATCCGGCCAGCGGCGCATTGATGTCGTGCGCCAGGATCAGCGAGGAGAGCTTCGGAATCTCGACGCTGTAGCGCATGCGCCGTTGTTCTTCGTCGGGAATGCCGATCAGCACCAACGGCGCGCCGGACGGATAGGAATCGAAGTGACCTTCCATCGCCATCACCTTCGCAGGCTGGTATTCCTGGGTATTAAGGCCCTGCGTATCGCCCGCCAAGATCTGGACCGGAGCGACCAGCGCCGCCATCCACATCGCCATGGAGAACATGGTCCGCGCGCCGCGATTGGTCCGGTCCTTGAGCAGATGCCACGCGCCCACCGCGCCCACGCAGAGCGAAGTCGTGAGGTAGGCGGCGATGACCGTATGCACGAACCGGTACGGAAAACTCGGGTTGAGTATGATCGCGAGCCACGATCCGCTCGGGATGAACTGGCCGGTCTCGTTCATCATCCAGCCGGCCGGCGTGTGCATCCAGCTGTTGGCGGCGAGGATCCACGTGGCCGACAGCAATGTGCCGAAGGCAACCATGCAGGTGGCGAAAAAATGCAGACGGGGTCCGACCTTGTTGATGCCGAACAACATCACGCCCAAGAACCCGGCCTCGAGAAAAAACGCCGACAGCACCTCGTACGCCATCAGCGGCCCGATGATGGGGCCGGCCTTGTCGGAAAACACCGCCCAGTTCGTGCCGAACTGATAGGACATGACGATGCCGGAGACCACGCCCATGCCGAAGACCAGCGAGAAGATCTTGATCCAGTAGCGATACAAATTGTCGTAGACCGGATCCCGGGTTTTCAGCCACAGCGCCTCGAGCACGGCGAGATAGCTCGCGAGCCCGATCGAGAACGCCGGAAAAATGAAATGGAACGACACCGTGAACGCGAATTGCGATCGTGCGAGATTGAGTGCCGTGATCGTACCTGTCATCCTGGCTCCCCCCGAGAAACGCCGGCCTTCCGGCCTGGGAGGGATGGCGGCCCGCCTAGCGCAGACTGCCGCCCGCCAGGTGCATTTCTCGATGTTTGCCTAAGTGTTGTGGGATGGCATTTCGGACGACGCGCTGGACTAACCATGGGCTCAAGTTTACTCCTCCGGGGCTGCGCGCGAATGACCGCTGGATTTTTTCCCTTCTTGGGCTTGCTGACGGCCTTGGCAGGCGCGGCCCCGCCGGCGCGCGCCGCCGCACCGGCGGCGCTTGAATCCACCGACGGCATGGTGGTGAGCGCACAACACCTGGCGTCCGACGCCGGCGCGGCGATCTTACGCGCCGGGGGCAACGCCGTGGACGCGGCGGTGGCCGTCGGCTATGCGCTCGCCGTCACGCACCCCTGCTGCGGCAATCTGGGCGGCGGCGGCTTCATGATCATTCACCTGGCCGACGGCAGGAACACATTCATTAATTTTCGCGAGAAGGCGCCGCTTGCCGCGCGCGCCGACATGTTTCTCGATCCGCACGGCAATCCGCTCGAGGAGCGCAGCGTGACCGGTTACCTCGCCGCCGGCGTGCCCGGCACGGTGCTGGGCCTGGAAACGGCGCGGCAGGAATATGGCACGTTGCCGCGTCCGGTGTTGATGGCCGCTGCGATCAAACTCGCCGCCGAGGGATTCGTCCTGACGCGCGGCGATGTCAGCGTCCTGGCGGCGGAAACCGCAGAGTTCCGCGGACAGGACAACGTCGCGGAAATCTTCCTCAACGACGGTGCGCCGTACCAACCCGGCGAGCGCTTGGTGCAGACGAATCTCGCGGCGACCTTGCGCGCGATCAGCGCATCCGGCAGCGATGCATTTTATCACGGACCGATCGCCGGCGCCGTGGCCGCCGGCGCGCAGGCCCACGGCGGCATACTGACGCTGCAGGACTTCGCGGCATACGGCGTCAGCGAATCGGCGCCGATATCCTGCAGCTACCGCGGCTACACCATCCTGTCCGCGCCGCCGCCGAGTTCCGGCGGAGTAATCCTGTGCGAAATGCTGCAGGTTCTCGCGGATTATCCGCTGCGGGCGCTCGGATTCCATTCCAGCGAGTCGGTGCATCTCATGACCGAGGCGATGCGGCATGCCTATCGCGACCGCAACAGCTACCTGGGAGACCCCGACTTCGTCGACAATCCTCTCGCGCGACTGTTGTCCCCGCAGCACGCGCAAGAGATCCGTGCGCGTATTCGGGCGCATCATGCCGGCGTTTCGACGGCGCTCGGCGATGAGGCCGGCGCGCGCGAAAAAGCCACCACCACGCACTACTCGGTGGTCGATCGGGCCGGCAACGCCGCGGCCGTCACCTACACCATCAACAACGACTTCGGCGCCAAGGTCATCGCCGGCGACACCGGATTCTTTTTGAACGACGAGATGGACGACTTCACGGTCAAACCCGGCGCGGCCAACCTGTTCGGGCTGGTGCAGGGGCGCGCCAACGCCATTGCGCCGGGCAAGCGCCCCTTGAGTTCCATGACACCGACCCTCGTGCTCAAGGACGGCCGACCCGTGCTCATCGTGGGCGCACCGGGCGGTTCGCGCATCATCACCACCGTCCTCGAAATCATCGTCAACGTCATCGACCACGGCATGACCTTGCAGGAAGCCGTCGACGCGCCGCGCATCCATCATCAGTGGCTGCCGGATACGCTCGCCGGTGAGCCATTTGCTTTCTCCGCCGACACCGCCCGCGCGCTCACTCGCATGGGTTACCACCTTGTGCCGCTCGAGCCCTGGGGAACCGGCAATGCCGCCGAAGCGATCGGCATCGCGCCCGTGGACGCGGACGGATCACGCGCGCTCGGCTTCCCGCGTCCCGCGACGTTTTACGGCGCCAGCGATTCTCGCGCACCGGCGGGATCCGCAGCGGCCCCGTGAGGGGTTGCCTCGCCGCGCGCACCTGCGGGATTCGTGGCGGCCCCTTGAGGAGTTGCCTCACCCTGGTAGAACGTCGACGCCGGCGTGCTCCTCAAGAATTCCACCGCCGTGCCCGAGATGGAAACCACCGGTTGCGCCGCCCGCTCCGCCGCCCGTTGCCGCAGCGGCACGCGTCGGCGAAACGCGTTCCACGCCGCAGTCGGCGCGGCGCCAAAACTGCGCGTCGAATCCTGCGCCCTGCGTACGTCCAGCCACAACGCCCCTTCCAGCAAGTCGAACGCCAGCAAGTCGAAGGTGGTGGCCACGGCCTGCCGGGCCCGCTGCACCTTGATGCGCGTTTGCGCCTGCAGGTCTTCGACCGTACCGACGATGGCGCTGCCGAAGGGTGCGATAGGGACCATCAGGCTCTGGATTTCCTGCTGTAGATCCACGGGCGCATAACCGTAAAACCCGCGGTCGGCTTCCGGCAAGACCTCCGCCGCGGACACCCCCGTGAAGAACGGGTTCCTGAAACGCTCGATGCGCAGCATCACGGCGATGTCCATGTTGGCGAGCGCCACCACGAAGCTCTCGATGCGATTCGCCATCGGGTAGGGATCCCAGTTGGCGTTCGAGACGATGTAGCCATGCTGGCCATGGCTGTGCGCACCGCCCTTGACGTAGAAGCGCATCAATTGCGGCGTCGACAACTCCCACGAATCCTCCGGGCTCGCCCCCACATTCACCGCCGGGTTGTGGTCGGAGGAGTTGGCCTGAAAGACCACGGCGTCGCGCAGCGCACCCCACTCCTCCCACGTGGCTCCCTGACGGATCGACGAGGCGCGCAGGCTCTCCGGATCCTGGATGATGCGTTTGGGATCCGGTTCGAACAGATAACTGCCCTTGATCATGTCGAGCACCCGGGCCGCGTGCCAGTTGAGCCAGGGCTCCGGCCGATCCTGCTGCACGATGCGGCTCAACGGCGTGACGCTGCTGTTCATGCCATTGAGGTCGATGGCATAGATCACGTCGGCCCATTCGAGCGCCTCTCGGGCATCGTGAACCAGCAGCGCCGCTTGTCCGGTGGCATACGCATTGCTGCTGGTCAGCGCATTGTCATCGGCGGCGAAGGGCTGGATCGGCGACAGGCCCGCGCCCTTCAGTGCGGCAGCGGCCGTCATGCGGGCACCGCGGAAATATGCCTCGCCGCTGCCCACCATGGTCGCGCCCACATTGCCGAGCTGCGCGAGATCGCCCTCGCCCAGGGTGCCGCGCGACTGCACCACGGGCGTCACGCCGCGGTTGAGCAGGTCGAGGAGCATCTGCGCGAGCTGCGGGCTCGGGGCGTTGTAGACCATCTCGTTGGCGCGTACCACCATCATGGCGCGCACCACCTCCTCGGCGGAAATCTCCGGCCCCGTGCCCCCCAGCGCGCCCGCGCGGAAAGTCCCGCCCTGCCGCTTCTCGATCAGCGCGCGATTCTTGGGCGACAGAGGATCGCCTTCGAACATCACCGTTTCGCGCTGATCGCCCGCCCCACGGTTGAACCAGTACACGGGAATGCCTTCGGCGGCCGCTTCGAGCAGCAGACCGTAGTTGTCGGCCTCCCGTTGCCGGGCCGCGGCGCTCAATTCGACCTTGGCACCGTGACGCGCCACCATGACGATCTGCTCGATGCTGAGATCGTGACCGGTGAGCGTAACGGTGCGATCGCTCATCGTCGGCGTGATGAACCCGTAGCCCACCGCGCCCGCTGTCGTCCCTGCCCCTGCCTCCGCTGCCGCCCCCGCGCCCGCTGTCGTCCCTGCCCCTGCCTTCGCTGCCGCCCCCGCGCCCGCTGTCGTCCCTGCCCCTGCCTTCGCCGCTGCGGCCCCCGCCCCCGCGGCCGCCTCTGCCCGCGCCGCCACGGCGCGCCCGCCCGCACACAGCACTGCTATCGACAGCGCCGCAATCCCGATCAGCACGGCATATCGTCGGCTCATCCTTCACCTGTCTTATCCGGCGGAGCGCTCGTGTCTCGATGATACGGCAGCCATGAGTAGATTTCCGGCGAAGTCTGCGGGTAGGCCAGGAACTCTTCGCGCGATTCCACCAGGCGCTCGGATTTGCGGCGCGACAAACGCCAGCCGGCAAACAGCGTGAACGCGAGGGTGAGCACGATGACGTAGACGAAGTACGCGCGCGGCGCGATCAGTTGGATGGCGAAAGTACCGACCGGAGGTCCGACGGATGACCCGAGCGCCCAGACGAACAGCAAGGTCGACGACAGCGCCACGTAGTCGGACGAGTCGGCACGGTCGTTGGCGTGCGCCACACCGACGGCGTACAAGCTCTCCCCCAGACCGCCGAACACGCCGAACAGCAACGCCAGCAGCACAAAGGGCATCCGATGCTCCGCCCACACCAGCGCGGCGGCGACGCCCAGGACGCCGACGCCGAGGCCGATCAGCGCGTGCAGGCGGTCGATCTTGTCGGAGAGGTAGCCGATCGGCCATTGCAGAAACAGGCTGCCCAGCGAGACGCACGCCATCAGCAGCACGATGTGCTGCTGATCGAAGCCGATGCGCGCGCTGAACAGCGGCCCCACCGTCGTGAAAGCCGTCAGTATCAAGCCGTTCAACAGGCAGGCACTGACGCTCACCGGCGAGGTGCGCAGCGCCTTGAGGATGTCGAGCTTCACCCGATGCGGAAGCGCCGGCGCGCGCACGTCGATGGCCACCATCGGTACCAGCGACAACGCCGTCGAGATGCCGGCGATGAACAGCAGATCCGGGCCTCGGGCATCGAGCGATTGGCTGAACAACTGGCCGGCGCCGAAGAACAGTCCGTACACCAGCACGTAGATGGTGAGCACGCGCCCGCGCTGCGCGTTGGGTGCCAGCGCGTTCAACCAGCTCTCCACGATCACCGCGAGTCCGGCGGCGTTGATGCC
>Ga0116229_10000121_pt1 | contig 76790 bp, 71 predicted proteins | sample S1TSphgellanicum_3_FD_87313 | JGI IMG/M metagenome (GOLD analysis project Ga0116229, IMG submission 87313) | Host-associated microbial communities from peat moss isolated from Minnesota, USA - S1T2_Fc - Sphagnum magellanicum MG | ecosystem: Host-associated > Plants > Peat moss > Unclassified...
CGGCGCCAACGCCCCGCCGCGGGCGGAGCCGATCGGCACGACGGGCGGGCCCGCTCGGCGTCCGCGCGACGACCCTCGCGGAGACGCCGACGCGCCCGACGGAAACCGAGGCGATCTCCGTCGATCGGTCGTCGACCAACGACCGTGCGACCGAGGGGTCCCCCGACAACTCGTCCGCACCGGGTCGACTGATTCGCGTGCGGATCGCGGCGGACGCGGCCCTCCCCGGTGTGCGTGCGGTCCTCGCCCTTGGGCGCGCGCGGCAGCTCGGCGCGGTCAGCCGAATCTCGCCGCCCGAGACGGCGCTCGGGGATGAGGCGTTCGATGGGGTGATCCGCTTCCGGCTCGAGACGGCGGCCGCGCCGACGGAGATCGCGACCGCGATCCGCGCGGCCGGCGACATCGCGGCGGTCGACGTCGACGACCAGCCGGAGGCGCCCCCCGTGGCCGCCGTCGCCAACGGGAGTCCGGGCGCGCCGGGAGTGGCGGACGCCGCGGATGCGGCGGGGCGCAAGCAGCGGCACGTCCGCATCGATCTCCGCCGGCTCGACGCCCTGATGAACCTGATCGGCGAGTTGGTGATCACGCGCGGTCGCCTCGTCCAGCTCTCCGGGCCGATCGCCAACGCCGCGCTCGACGAGTCGATCGCGCAGATGTCGCGCCTCGTGGCCGACCTGCAGGACGAGATCATGACCTGCCGCATGGTCCCGGTCTGGCAGATCTTCGACCGTTTTCCGCGCCTCGTGCGTGACGCGGCGCGGACGCTCGGCAAGCAGGTGGACTTCGAGATCGACGGCAAGGAGATCGAGCTCGATCGCTCGATGCTGGACGAGATCGGGGATCCGATCGTCCACCTGCTCCGCAACGCCGTCGATCACGGCATCGAATCCCCGGCGGACCGCGCCGATGCGGGCAAGTCGCCGATCGGCCGTCTCACCCTCAGCGCCAGTCGCGACCGGTCGGCCGTCCTGATCCGCGTCACCGACGACGGGCGCGGCATCGACCGCTCGAAGGTGCTGCAGCGCGCCCGGGCCACGGGCCTGGTCGACGCGGCGACGACCGACCTCACCGACGACGAGTTGATGCGCCTCATCTCGCGCCCCGGGTTCTCGACGGCCGATGCGGTGACGGAGATCTCCGGTCGCGGCGTCGGCATCGACGCCGTCCAGGCTCGGGTCCGGGCGCTCGGCGGGTCCGTCGACATCCGGACCGAGCCCGGACAGGGGACGACCGTCACCGCTCGGCTGCCGCTCACCCTGGCGATCATGCGCGCGCTCCTCGCCCGCGTCGGCGACGAGGTCTACGCGGTGCCGATGGCCCACGTCCGGGAGACGATCGCCCTCGACCAGGCGACCCGATCGACCGTGCAGGGACGACCGGTCCTCGTGCTCCGGCGTGCCGTGCTCCCGCTGCTCCACCTCCGGGAGATCGTCGGCCTGCCGCCGTTCAGCCCCGAGGCGGGGCCTGACGGGGACGCCGCCGGACCGGCCGACGCCGGCGACGGCGAGCAGGTCCTCGTGCTGGAACTCCTCGACCGGACCGCGGCGCTCGTCGTCGATGCCCTCCCTGGCCAGCAGGAGATCGTCGTCAAGCAGTTCGACGGGGTACGCGGCGGATCCCAGTGGTTCAGCGGGGCGACGATCCTTGGGGACGGAGCGCCGGCCTTGATCGTCGATGTGAGCAGCCTCCTCTGACCGCACGGATCGCGGAGCCGACCGACATGGAAGACATTCGCTCGTTGAAGGCGCTTCAGCTCGACGCCCTGCGCGAGGTGGCCAACATCGGGGCCGGCCACGCCGCGACGGCGCTGTCGCAGATGACCGGCAACACGATCATGATCAGCGTGCCGACGATCAACATCGCGCGCCTCGAGGATGTGCCGCCCCAGATCTCGGGCCCCGAGGAGCCGGTCGCCGCCGTGCTCATGAACATGCTGGGTGACCTGACCGGTCGGACACTGCTCGTCTTCCCGCGCCCGACTGCGCTGCGGCTCTCCGAGCTGATGATCGGTCGTCCGCCCAAGGTGCCCGGCGAACTGGGCGTGATCGAGCAGTCGGCGATCACCGAGGCGGGCAACATCCTGAGTGGCGCGTACCTGAACGCGCTCAGCGACTTCATGGGCCTCATGCTGCTGCCGTCGCCGCCGAGCCTCGCGATCGACATGTCGGCGGCCGTGCTCACGACGGCCTACCTGCAGTTCGGCACCGATCGCGACTACGTCTTCTGCGTCGAGAGCGAGTTCCACATGCAGGAGCTCGCCGAGCGCCTGCGCGGATTCTTCCTTCTCCTGCCGGACGTCGCGTCGCTGCACGCCATCCTGCGGGCCGTCCGCGTCGCGTAGGGACCCCCGGTGGGCGCCGCGAGCCTCACGTCAGAGCGCGACCGCGAGGTGCTGCGGTCGTTCGCCCGGCGCATCGATCCGTCGGACGCGGGCGCGCACAACAATCTCGGCGTCCTGTACTACCGCAAGGGGCTCTACGAGGAGGCCGTCGATGCCTTCACGCGCGCCCTCGAGCTCGACCCCAAGATGCAGGTCGCGCAGCGCAACCTCGAGGTCGCGTACTTCGGCTCCGGCTACTACGACCGGCGCGTCGCCGAACTGCGCGAGCGGCTGCGGACGGCGGCGGGCGATCGCGACGCCCGCTGGGAGCTCGGGCGCGCGTACGCGCTGCTCGGCCGCGTGCCCGAAGCGGTGCACGAGTTCACGGAGCTGCTGCGCCACCACCCGGATGATCTCGGCGCGCTGATCCAGCTCGGTCTCGCCGAGAAGGCGAGCGGCGATCTCGACGCCGCCCAGCGCTGGTTCGAACGGGCGCTGGCGCTCGATCCCGACAGCTCGGTGACGCACTTCTACGTCGGCGAGGTGCTCTACAACCGGGGGCTCAACGACGAGGCGCTGGCCGCCCTGTCGCGGGCGATCGAGCGCAACGTCGACAACCCCGATGCGCACTACCTGATGGGGTTCGTCCTCGGCGACATGGGGCGCCACGAGGAAGCGCGCGAGGCGACGACGCGGGCGATCCGGCTCAACCCGACGCTCTCGCGCGCGCAGGCGAACCTCACGCTCGAGGCGACGGCGACGAATCGCGATGGCGCGCCGCCGGCCGGGACCGCGGAGCGGATGGCCGAGCGGCTGATGGTCGCCGAGGACGGGCAGCTCGCGCACTTCGGCCTGGGCCTCGCGTTTCGGCAGAAGGGCTACTATGTCGAAGCCCTGCGCGAGTACCAGCTCGCGCTCGACCGGGGAGAGGATCCGGCCCTCGTGCAGCAGGCGATGGCCGAGGTCCACCTGCTGCGTCGCGATGTCGCCGCCGCCGTCGCGACCTACGATCGCCTCCTCGACGCCCAGCCCGCGAGCCCGAAGCTCTGGAACGAGCGCGGCGTCGCGCTGCATCAGGACGGCGACTATGCCGGGGCGGCCGACTGCTACGCCCGCGCCATCGGCGCCGATCCGGTCTATGCGCTCGCCCACAACAATCTCGGCGTGGCGCGCTTCCACGCCGGGGACACGGCGGGCGCGGCGCAGGCGTTCGAGGCGGCGCTGGCCGCGGCCGGGTCGTTCGTCAAGGCGCGACTCAACCTCGCGCTGCTCCTCTTCAAGGGAAAGCGGCTGCAGGCGAGCATGGAGGCATATCGCGACATCCTGCGCCAGGTCCCCGACCAGGCGGTGGCGTGGAACGGCGTCGGACTCGTGCTCGTCGAGCTGCGCAAGTTCGAGGAGGCGCGCAACGCGTTTGCGCGCGCGATCCAGAGCCGGCCCTCGTACGCGGAGGCGCACTACAACCTCAGCTTCGCCCTCTCCAACCTCGGCGACTTCGACGGCGCGCTGCGCGAGACGAAGCGGGCGCTCGAACTCGACGCCTACTACGTGCCGCAGAAATTCGAGCTGGCGATCGATCTCCAGTACGAGGATCCCGATCTCTCGATCGTCCCCGATCTGGGCGGCCCGCGACAGACGACGGCGGCGATCGAGGAATTCACGGTCGATCCCGCGACACTCGATTCGCTCTTCGCCGAACTCGCCCCGGCGCCGTCCCCGGCGGCGGCGGACGGCGGGCGCACCGGTGCCAACCGGTATGCCATGGCGACCGACTATCTCAGCAAGGGGCTGTACGACCGCGCCGCCGGCGAGGTCAGTCGCGCCATGCTGCGCGGCGGGGATCGCGCCGAGGGGATGACACTGCTCGGCGACATTTTCGCCCGCCAGGAGCTGCATGGCGAGGCGCTGGAACGCTACCGCGACGCGCGCCGCGCGGGCGGCGCCGCCGCCGTCCGCGCGATGGTCGGGGAAGCGCGAGCGCTGATCGCCATGGGGCGCGCCGAGGAAGCCGTGCCCGTGGCCGAGTCGCTGCTCGCGTCGGCGCCCGACGACGTCGAGGCGCTGCTCCTCGCGGCGGCCGCGCGCGTCGGCGCGGGCGATGCCACCCGCGCGCTCGTCGCACTCGACACGGCGCGCCGCGTCGCGCCCGACCGGGCCGACGTGGCGCAGCGGATCGGCGACGCGCACCGCGTGCGCGGGGATGCCGCTGCGGCGATGGCCGCCTATCGCGAGGCGCTGGCGCTCGACCCCGATCTGGCGATCGTGCGCTACGAGCTCGCGCGGCTCCTCGCTGCCGCGGGGCGCGATGGCGAGGCGGAAGCCGAGCTGGTCGCCGCGCTCGACGCGGTGCCGACCTACGTCGACGCCGGACTGGAACTGTCAGCCGTCTGGCGGCGCACCGGCCGCCCCGATGCGGCCCTGCAGCTGCTCGTCGAGCTGATCGAGCGCGACCTGACGCTGATCCCGGCGATCCTCGCGCTGGGCGAGCTCCTGTTCGAGACCGGGCGACGCGCCGATGCCGCGCGGGCGTTTACGCGGTTGCGGCGGCTCGATCCCGGTCATCCGGCGGCACTGTACTACGAGGGCGCGCTGCTCGCCGAGCAGCGGCGCTACCACGACGCGATCCGCCGCTGGGAGCAGGTGATCACCGCCGATCCCGATGGTCGCTACGCCCGCATGGCCCGGCGCGATACGCGCACGGCGTCGGATCTCGCGGCGATCTTCGTCGCGCGCCGCCGCTCCTCGGGTGTCGTCGCCGCGACCGCCGTGGCGGGGAGGCGCTGATGGCGATCGAGGGACCGCTTCGCGAACTCGGGATCCATGATGTCTTCCAGATGCTCGACCTGAGCCGGAAGACCGGCGCACTGCGCGTCACGTCGGCGGAACGCGACAACGAGGGGACCGTGCTGTTCGAGCGCGGCAAGGTGATCTCGGCGAGCATCCTCTCGAGTCCCACGCCGCTCGGGACGATGCTCGTCCGCGCCGGCCGCATCACTGATGCCGACGTCGAGCGCGCCCGCGCGATGCAGCGCGACGGCGACCGGCGCCGGCTCGGCGAGATCCTGCTCGCGCTCGGGGCGATCAGCGGCCGCGAGCTCGAGCGCCAGGTCCGCCTGCAGATCGAGGCCGTCGTCTTCGAGATGATGGCGTGGCGCGACGGCTTTTTCTCGTTCGAGGAGCGCGACGTCGGTGTCGTGCCGCTCGAGGCCTCGGTGCACGTCTCGACCGAGTCGCTGCTCATGGAGGGGGCGCGGCGGATCGATGAGTGGAGCCGGATCGCCGACACGGTCCCCAACCTCACGGTGGTGCCGGTGCTCGCGGCGATCCATGATGGCGCCCAGGCGCCGCATCTGGATCTCCTGCCCAGCGAATGGGAGGTCCTCGCCATCATCGACGGCACGCACGACCTCCGTGCGATCGCCGCCTCGCTCGGCCGCAGCGAATTCGACGTGGCCAAGGTCGTCTACGGGCTCGTGACGACCGGCGTCGTCGAGCTGCGCCAGGCGCCGCCCGAGACCGGCGCCCCGGCCGCCGCGGCGGATGCGCAGCCGCTGCTCGAGTCGGCGCGCGCGGCACTGGCCGGCGGCCGCGCGGCGGACGCGCTCGAAGCCGCGCGCATGGCGGTCCTCGCGGCTCCACGCAACGTCGAGGCCCGGCTCACGGTCGCCCGCGCGCTCCGCCGCCTCAAGCGCGTGACCGAGGCGGCCGACGAGTTGCGGCGCGCGGCCGATCTCGATCCGGGGCATCCGGAGACCCAGCTGGAGCTGGGCTACGCGGCGGCCGCGCAGGGCGATCTGCGCGCGGCGGTCGAGCGGTGGGCGCAGTTCCTGCGCTCCGCACCCGGCAGCATCGCGGCCTCCGAGGTCCGCGGCGCGGTCGAGTCGGCGCGCCAGCTCTCGGAGTTCCTGGAGGTTTACGCCGGTGTCTGACGACATCCACCGCTGGAGTGCCGAACTGGCGGGCGATCCCGCGAGCCGCGTCTTCCTGCCGCTCGGCGAGGCGCTCCGCGTGCGCGGGCAGCTCGATCTCGCGCGTCGGGTCGCCGTGCGCGGCCTCGAACGCCACCCGGAGGACGCCGATGCGCACGACCTCCTCGCGCGACTGCACGCCGACCGCGGCGATACCGAGGGCGCGATCGACGAATGGTCCGCCGCCCTGCGGTATGCGCCGGGGCACGTCGGCGCGCTGAAGGGGATGGGCTTCGTCTGCTTCCGGCAGGGCAAGCTCGCCGAGGCCGAGTCGTACCTCGCGCGGGCGGCGGCGGCCGATCACGAGGACGAACGGATCGGCACCGCGCTCGCTCGCGTGCGCGCCGCCCTCGCGGCCGCCGTCGAGGCGCCCGCCAGCGTCGTGACGACCTCCGGGCCGGCGCCGCGTGCCGCGGCCACCCGAGGCGAGGCGACGGGGGACGCGGCGCTCGCGCGACCGCTGGCCGAGCGTGATCCCGTGTATCTCTTCGCCGATCTCACCGGGGGTGGCGAGCAGGCGGCGCTGCTCCTCGACCGGGATGGGCTGGTGCTCGCGGGTGCCTACGTCGTCAGTGGCGGCGTCGATGTCGGCGAGGAGGTCGGCGCCGCACTGACGGGGATCAGCGATGAGGCGCGACGCGCGATGCGTCACCTCGGGCTGGGTGACTGGTCGTCGATCGTCTTCGAAAGCGACGCCGCGCGCGTGGCGATGGCGCCGGCGCCGGACGACGGGATCGCGCTCGTCGCGGCTGCGCCGGGGCTTCCGTCGGGGCTCGTGCGACGGGTCGTCGAGCGGGTGGTCGAGCGCGCCCGGCAGTGGCTCGGGGTGACCGCATGATGCCGTCGCCGTTTCTCGAGGCGCTGGAGCAGCTCACGCGCCAGCGCGGGGTGCTGGGCGGCCTCGTCGTCAGCGAGGCCGATGGCATCGTCGTCGACGCCCTCGTGCAGACGTCGGTGCGCACGCCGGTCGTCGCGGCCCTCGCGGCGTCGCTGTATCGTCGCGCGCGGAAGTCCGCCGCGGCGGCGGGTCTTGGCGCGGTGCACTATCTCGAGCTCGTCGCCGATGCGGGGCGGCTCTGCATGGCCGGGGCGCCCGCGTATGGCGGGGGCGGCGAGGACCTCGTGCTGGTCGTGGTGACCGACGCCCGCGTCGGGGTCGGCCTGCTGCGTGCGGAGCTGCTGCGGGCCGTGGCGGCGCTCGTCTGATGTCGATCGCGGTCGTCGAGCGGTGGGTCGAGGGGCCCCTCAAGCGCTTCGTCGACGATGCGCAGGTCGTGCTCGCCCTGCTGCTGACGCCGAGTGGACAGGTGCTCGCCCAGCACGGCTTCACGCGCGCGGTCGATGTGATGTCGGCGTGCGCGCTGGCGGCGGCGATCCATGCCTCGTCGACCGAGCTTGGACGGCAGCTGCAGCAGGCGCCGTTCGCCGTGCTGCATCACGCGGGCAGGCGCCGCCAGCTCTTCATGACGTCGACCGCCGCCGGCGCGACGACCTACGTCTTCCTGACCGTCTTCGACGAGGCCAGTTCCTTCGGGCTCGTCCAGCTGTACTACGCCGAGTTCGCCGAGCGGCTGACCGCCGCGGCCCCCGCCCCGGTGGCCGCGCCCCAGGACGTCCTCGCCGAGAACTTCGAGCAGGACCTCAATCGCAACCTCGCGCTCCTCTTCGGGCGCGACGGGCAGCGCTGACCACCCGCCCGTGTCACTCGTCAATTACTCGACACGTGAGATCACGTGCAAGATCGTCTACTACGGACCGGGCCGGTCCGGCAAGACGACGAACCTGCACTACATCTACGGTCAGGTACCCAGCGATCGAAAGGGGACGATGGTGTCGCTGGCGACGCAGACGGACCGGACGCTCTTCTTCGACTTCCTGCCGCTCGACCTCGGCACGATCTCCGGCTACACGACGAAGATCCAGCTCTACACGGTCCCCGGACAGGTCTACTACCAGACGACGCGTCGCCTCGTCCTGCAGGGGGCCGACGGCATCGTCTTCGTCGCCGACAGCCAGGCGCGCCAGCTCGAGGAGAACGTGGAGAGCCTGCAGGACCTGCATGCCAATCTTGCCGAGCAGGGGATCGACGCGCGTGACGTGCCGCTCGTGCTGCAATACAACAAGCAGAACCTGCCGGCTGACCTGATTCTGGACGCCGTCACCCTCGACGACGCCCTGAACTTCCGCGGCGTCCCGGCGTTCTCCGCCGATGCGCTGCAGGGGACGGGCGTCTTCGAGACACTGCGCGGGATCTCCGAGCTCGTGCTCAAGCGCCTCAGTACCCCCGCCACCGCGCCTGCGCCCGCACCAGCCGCGCCCGCGCCGCGGGTCGCGGGATGACCGCAGGAGCCACGGGTCCGGCGCCCGCCGGCGACGCGCGCCATCGGTTCGACACGTTCATCGTCGGACCGGGCAGCCGTCTCGCGGTCGCCGCGTCGCGCGCGGTCGCCGAGTCCCCCGGCAGCGCCTACAACCCGCTCTTCATCTACGGCGGGTCGGGCCTCGGCAAGACGCATCTCATGGGGGCGATCGCGAGCCACGCGCGCGCGATCCAGCCGTCGCTCGCGATCGATGCCCTGACCCTCGACGACTTCGTGCAGCAAATGCACGCCGCGGTCTCGCTCGGCCAGTCGGAGGCGTTTCGGCAGCGCTACCAGCGGGTCGATCTGCTGCTGCTCGATGATGTGCAGTTTCTGACCGGCCGGCGCGAGACGCAGAGCGAGATGCTCCGGCTCTTCAACGTGCTGCAGGGCGCCGGCCGGCAGATCGTCATGGCGTGCGATCGACCGCCGGCGGAGATCGCCGACGTCGACGAGCGTCTGGTGACCCGTCTCGCCGGCGGGCTGATCGTCGACATCGGGGCGCCGGAGTACGAGACGCGCGTCGCCATTCTCCGGCAGCGGTGCGACGAACGGGCCGTGCAATTTGCCGCCGGCGTCATCGAGGCGCTGGCGCGCATCCCGTTCGGCAACGTGCGCGAGCTGCAGGGCGCGCTGCACCGGCTGATCGCCTGTCAGGCGCTCGAGGGCCGCGAGATCGGTCCGGCGGACGTGGCGACGATGATCGGCCGCGTGCCCGACGCGGCGACGCCGCTCGGGCGGACCGGCGAGTTCGAACTCTTCGTGACCGGCCTCTCGCGGACGGTCGCCCAGCACGTCGACGCGTGGCGCGCGCGACTGGGGGAGGCGATCGCCTACTGGCAGGGCGAGGGCTATCGCGTGACCGCGCTCGAGGCGATCGTCCTCGCCGGCGAACCGGTGGCGGACGTCCAGCGGACGATCGACGAGTTCGCGGCATCGGTCGATCGGCTGCGGGCCCTCGAAGCCGAGGCGACGGCCGTCGATCCGGCGTTGGGCGGCGATGAGATCTTCCGCGACCCCGCCGCGGTCGCCGAGGCCGAGCGCTTCGTGGCGCGCGCGCGCGAGGGGCTGTTGCCGCCGGCCGGTCCGTCGCCGGCGTTCACGCGGGACGCCTACGAGACGGGGGCGTCGAACCAGCTCGCCGTCCGCGCGGCGGACGCCGTCGTCGCCGACCCGGGGCGGACGTACAACCCGCTCTTCCTGCATGGCCCGAGCGGGGTCGGCAAGACGCACCTGCTGCATGCGATCGGGCACGAACTCGCCGCCGCGACCGGCGGCGCGACGACGGCGGCCGTGGTCGGCGCGCAGCAGTTCGTCGACGGCCTGATCGCCGCGATCCAGGATCGGACCGTCGAGCGGTGGCGGGCGCGCTTCCGGGCGGCCGGCGCGCTGCTCCTCGACGACGTCCATTTCCTCGCCGGCAAGGAGCAGACGCAGGAGGAGCTCTTCCACGTCTTCAACGCGATGCACGCGGACGGCAAGCAGGTGGTGTTGTCGAGCGATCGTCCGCCATCGGAGCTCGGCGATCTCGAGGCGCGGCTCCGGTCACGGTTCGAGGGGGGCCTCGTGGTCGCGGTCCACCCGCCCGATCGCGCGCTCCGCGAAAAGCTCTACGCCCGCTATCTCGTGCAGGCCGGCGCCGAGCCGGAGGCCGCGCTGCTCGCGTGGCTCGCCGGCCGATCGGTCGCCAGCGTCCGCGAGATCGCCGGCACCGTCCATCGCCTCGTCACCGCGGCCGATGTCGCCGGCGTCGCGGTCACACTGGAGCTGGCCGAGCGCGAGCTCGATGGCCCGGGCGCGGGCCGCCAGCCCGCGCCGGCGGCGATGCACGCCGTCGATGCGTTCTTCCTCGACGACGAGAAGGTCGTCTGGGACTGGCCGGACGTCGGCGGGCGCGTGATCGAGGAGTGGCGCTGATGGCGATCAAGGGGAGTCTCAAGGAAGCCAGCCTGCCGGACGTGCTCCAGCTGCTCGCGATGGGCAAGAAGACGGGCTGCCTCAGCGTCACGCATCGCAGCAACTTCGGCTACATCTACTTCGAACGCGGCCGGATCGCGTTCGCGTCGATCGTCAATCGTCGGGATCGGCTCGGCGACCTGCTGATCAAGGCCGGCGTCATCACGCGCGCGCAGCTCGACGCCGCGGTCGGTACCCAGGGCGTCCGCCGCGACCAGCGCCTCGGCGACATCCTCGTCGCCCAGGGCCTCGTCAGCCGCGATGAGCTGCACGCGCACGTGCGCGTGCAGATCGAGGAAGCGGTCTACTTCCTCTTCACGTGGACCCAGGGGTCGTTCAACTTCGAGGCCGACATCCGGCCCGAGGAGCAGGATTTCATCGTCTCGATCAATCCCGAGTCGCTGCTCCTCGAGGGCGCCCGCCGCGTCGACGAGTGGGGGATGATCGCGAAGAAGGTCCCGAGCTTCGACCTCGTCTTCGCGGCGGACCGGCAGCGCATCGCCGATGCGGGCGTCTCGCTGACGCTGGAGCAGGAGGTGCTGCTCGAGTCGCTCGACGGCCGGCGAGACGTCACGGCGCTGATCGACGCCTCGGGTCTCGGCGAGTTCGAGGTCGGGAAGGCGCTCTACGCGCTCGCGTCGGCCGGGTTCGTCAGCCGAATCGGCACGAGCCGGCCCGCCGAGCCCGCCGTCTCCGACGCCCGCGTCGACGAGCACCGCAACCTCGGCATCGCCTTCTACAAGACCGGCATGCTCGACGAGGCGCTGCGCGAGTTCCGGCGCGTCGCCGAGGTCCGGCCGGGCGACGCCGTCGGCGCGTTCTACCTCGCCCTCACCCTGATGCGCCAGGACCAGTGGCCGGCGGCGGTCGAGGTTTGCGCGCAGGCCGCCGCACAGCCCGGCGCGCGCCCGGCGGTCTTTCACAACTGGGCATACGCGCTCGAGCGGCTCGGTCGGTATCCCGAGGCCGCCGACGCGCTCGACGAAGCGGTGCGTCGCGGCGCCGGTGGCGACCCGCGGGTCCAGACGTCCCGCGGCGCGCTCGCGCTCCGACGCGGCGACGTCGCCGACGCCGACGCGATCCTCTCGGCCGCGCGGACGCTGTGGGGCAAGCGTCCGCCGGCCGCGGCCTGGTTTCACTACGCGGCCCTCGCCGCCGCGCTCGGCGGCGACACCGCGCGGGCGGCGGCGCTGCTCACCGAAGGGGTGACGCACCACCCGCACGCGGCCGCGCTCTTCAACAACCTCGCCGCCGTGCACGAACGCACGGGGGGCTACGCCGACGCCGCGCGACAGATCGATCGCGGCACGCAGGAGGATCCGGCGCTCGCCCAGCTCCACAAGAACTCGGGCGACTACGCCTATCGCGCGGGGCAGTACGACGAGGCGCTCGACGCGTACCAGCGGGCGACGCGTCTCAACCCCGCGCTTGGCGACGACGTTTTCCTCAAGATCGGCAACATACGCTACCGGCGGCGCGAGACGAGCGAGGCGGTCCGCAGCTGGGAACGGGCGCTCGAGCTCGAGCCGGCCAACGAGATCATTCGGGCGAACCTCGCCGCCGTGCGGCGGGCCGGATGACGGACGACGCGGCCTTCCAGGCGCTGCTCGCCAAGATCTCGGCCGAGCGCGCGTTCCACTGCGGGAGCTACAAGGAGAAGTGTCTCCGCCGGCGCATCGGCGTCCGCCTGCGCGCGCGCGGGGTCCAGACCTACACCGCGTACGCGCACGTGCTCGACACCGACGCGCAGGAATACGATCGGCTGCTCGACACGCTGACGATCAACGTGACGAAGCTCTTCCGCAACTGGGAGACATACGCCGCGATGTACGAGCGCGTCATTCCGGAACTCTGGCGCGTCGGGCCGCCGCTCTCGCTCTGGAGCGCGGGGTGTGCGTCGGGCGAGGAACCGTATTCCCTCGCGGCGCTGCTCCATCGCCACGCGACGGGCTGCGGCGAAGCGGCCCGGCTCGCGGGCGTGACGGTCCTGGGCACGGATATCGACCGCGAGAGTCTCGTGCGCGGCGCACGCGGCATCTTCGCCGAGGCGGCATTCGCCGATACGCCACCCGACTGGCGCCGGCTGTACTTCTCGGCCGCCGAGCCACACGTCGTCGATCCCGCGCTCCGCGCGCTGGTCCGGTTCGAGCGGCGCGACCTGATCAGCGACCCCGCCCCGGGCGGGCAGCACCTGATCGCGTGCCGCAACGTCCTCATCTACTTCGACCGCGAGACGCAGGACCAGCTCTTTCAGCGCTTTTACGACGCGCTCGTGCCCGGCGGCTATCTCGTCCTCGGGAAGGTCGAAACCCTGCTTGGCGCGACCCGGACGATGTTCGATCCGGTGGACGCGCGCGAGCGCATCTTCCGCCGCCGATGATCGAGGTGATCCGCGTCAAGGTCGCGGACTTCGCCGTCGCCCGCGGTGATGCCGTCATCGGCACGCTCGGGCTGGGCTCGTGCGTGGCGATCATGCTCCACGATCCCGCGGCCGGGATCGGCGGGCTCGCGCACGTCCTCCTCCCCAACCCCGAGATGTCGCGCGACGTGCGCAACCGCGCGAAGTTCCCGTCATCGGCCGTCCCGCTGCTGCTCGACGAGATGCGGGGACTCGGTGCCCATGGCCCGTACGCCGCGACGCTGGTCGGCGGGGCGAGCATGTTCGGCAGCCTGCTCCCGAGCGGCGGCGTGAACATGGGGGATCGCAACGTCGCCGCGTCGCGGCAGGCGCTCGTCTCGGCCGGGATCAGCATCGTCGCGCAGGACACCGGGGGCGACTACGGGCGGAGCGTCTTCCTGCATGTCCGCGACGGTCACGTGATCGTGCGGTCGATCCAGCACGGGGAGCGCCGGCTGTGAACGGGGCGCCACCTCGGCTGCGGTCCGTGCTCGTCGTCGATGACAGCGCGTTCATGCGCAAGGTGATCGTCGAGATGATCGCCGGCTCCGGGCTCTTCCGGGTGGCCGGGACGGCGCGGAACGGTCTGGACGCGCTGCGTCAGATCCATGCCCTCGAACCCGATATCGTCACCCTCGACATCGAAATGCCGGAGCTCGATGGGCTGCAGACCCTCGGCTACGTCATGTCGGAGACGCCGCGTCCGGTCGTGATGCTGAGTGCGGCTGGCACGGCGGGCGGGACCGACCTGACGCTCCGCGCACTGGAGCTCGGTGCCGTCGACTTCGTGCGCAAGCCGTCCGGCCCGGTCAGCCTCGACCTGGCGACGGTGCGCGACCGGCTCATGGAGGCACTCCGCGCCGCCAGCTGCATGAATATCGGCGGCGTCGGCGTGCTCGCGCGGCCGCCGCTGGCGACCGATCGCGCGGTGATGCTCGCGGGCGGCGCGACGCGCGCGATTGCCATCGCGGCCTCGACGGGCGGCCCGCGCGCCCTCGCGGAGGTCGTGCCGGCCCTGCCGGCGACGCTCGACGCCGCCGTGCTGATCGTGCAGCACATGCCGGGGGGGTTCACGCGAAGCCTCGCCGAGCGACTCGATCGCATGAGTCCCCTGACCGTGGCGGAGGCCGAGCACGGGCAGCTGGTGGTGCACAACAAGGTGTACGTCGCCCCCGGCGGGTACCACATGCGGGTCGCCTGGCGCGGCGATGTCCCGGTGATCGCGCTGGACGAGACGCCGCCGATCTGGGGCGTGCGCCCGTCGGCGGACCCGCTGTTCCGCTCGGTCGCGTCGCACTTCGGCGACGCCGCGATCGGCGTCGTGCTGACCGGCATGGGGCGGGATGGGGCCGAAGGGCTCCGCGCGATCCGAGACGCGGGAGGGCAGGCCGTCGTCCAAGATCAGATGACTTCCACCATCTTCGGCATGCCCCAGGCGGCGCTGGCGACGGCCGGCGCGGACCGCGTCGTGCCGCTCCGCGAGATCGCGCCGGTCGTCGCGGCGCTCGTCGCCGAGACGGCGGCGCGCCAGGGGACGGCGTGACGATGCCGTACGGATCGACCGTGGTCGCCGACCCCGGGGTCGGCGTCGACCCTGACGCGACGGCGATCCGCGTGGCCGCCGACGCCGCGACGATCCGCGAGGCCGCGCGCCGTCGTCTGGGGATCGCGGACCTGATGGTCGTGCGGGTCGGCGCCGAGCGATTCGCGATCGGGCTCGCGGCGGTCGAGGAGGTCGTCGATCTGCCGGCGCTGCGGCCACTGCCGCACATGCCCGCGGGGATGCGCGGCGTCCACGAGCTGCGCGGCGCGCTGCTCGGTGTCTACGCGGGTGGCAGGCCGCTCGGCGTCGCCGGTGCCGATCCCCGCGCCGATCCGCTGGTCGGCCTCGTCGCGCGCGTGTCGGCGTCGGGCCGGCGCGTCGTCGTCGCCGTCGACGAGGTCGAGGGGGTGCTGGAGATCGACTTCGCCGAACTCTGCGATGCCCCGGCGGGCGCCGATGCCATGGTCCTCGGCGTGTCGACCCGCGGGCCCGCACTCGTCGCCGTGCTCGACGCCGAGCAGTGGGTGGCGGGGTGCACGTCGGACCGCACGATGGAGGCCGCATGACCGCCGTCCGCACGACCACGTCCGCGACCGTCGTCGCCCCGGGTGCGCCTGGCGCGACGCAGGTCCTCACCTTCCGGCTCGACGACGACCTCTTCGCCGCCGACATCCATGACGTGGAGCGTGTCCTGCGCTGGCAGTCGCCGACGCCAATGCCGAACGTCCCGCCGTGGATCGCCGGCGTCGTCGACTACCACCGACGCGTCGTCCCGGTGATCGACCTCCGGATCCGCTTCGAGGTGCCGGCGGGCCCGGTCACGCCGGAAACCCGCATCGTGGTCTTCAATGCCGGCACCGGATGGATCGCCGGGATCGTCGATGCGGTGCTCGACGTCTCGGCGCTCGACCGGGCGGCGCTCGAGCCGCCGCCGCCGCTCTTTCGCGGCGTCTCGGCCGACTATCTCCAGGGCATCGTGCGTCGCCAGGGCTCGCTCGTGATCCTGCTGCGGACCGCCGAGCTGCTGTCGGCCACGGACCGACTGACGCTCGCGCGGGCGCTCGGGACGGCGGGAGATGTCTGACGCGGAGATGACCGCGCTGCGGGCGCGCTACGACGAGATCCACGCGCGACTGGACGCCGGTGGCGCGCGCAACGGCGCGCGCGACCAGCTGAAGGCCGAGATCATCGCGCTGTACAAGCAGGTCGAGCTGCGGATCGCGGAGCTCGGCGTCCTCAAGGACGACATCAAGGCGCTCGTCGAGAAGTGGAAGGAGGCCGCACAGGCCGATGCGACGTCGGTCGCGCCGCAATTCCAGGGCGAGCGGCCGGTCGTGCACTCCGACCACATCGGCGCCTCGACCTTCATCGAGAAGGGGTGGAGCCGCATCTCGCTCGGTGACTACGAGGGGGCCGAGGCCGCCCTGATGCGCGCGCTCGAACTCTCGCCCGACGATCCGCAATCCGAGTCGCTGCTGGGCTGGGCCCAGATGCTCCAGGAGAAGTACGACGACGCTCTGCTCAACTTCCAGCGGGTCCTGATGCGGCAGCCCAGCAACGCGCTGGCGCGCATCAACGTCGGCTACATCTGCCTGAAGAAGCGGATCTTCGGCGAGGCGATCGAGCACCTCTCGAAGGCGATCCGTCTCGACAACGACCGCAAGGCGACGCTGTACGCGCACTTCTATCTCGGTCTCGTGTATCTCGAGCGCGAGATGTACGAGGACGCCGAGACGTTCTTCGAGAAGACGCTCGCCGTCGGTCCGAATCTGATCGAGGCGTACTACGAGCTCGGACGCGCGCGCTGGTGGAGCGGTCGCCCGGACGCGGCGCTCGAGGCGTGGCGCGCCGGCCACGCGGCCAACAAGTTCAATCCATGGGGCAAGCGGTGCGCGGAGGTGCTCGAGACGGTCGCTGCGGGTGGCGCGCCGCCGCGGGCCTCCTAGCGCGACGTCCCCGATACGTCACCGCGCGGGCGGTCGCGATCGCGGCCGCCGTCAGTGGCGTCCTCGCGGTTGGCGGCGGGCGCGCGACGATCTCGGCGCAGGCGACGACGCCCGCCGGCGCCGTGCGGATCGATCGGGGGCGGTTCACCGTCGTCGCCTATCCCGGTGATACGACGCTGGCGCGCGCGCTGCTCGAGCGCGCATTTGCGACCGACAGCTTCCCCGACCTGCCGCGCCCGCGTGCGCACGTCCTCATTGCGATCGCGCCGGATCAGGCGCGCTTTCGCGCGTGGGCCGGGCCCTCGGCGCCGGAATGGGGGGCCGCGGTCGCCATCCCCGACGAGAACCGCATCGTGCTGCAGGGGCGTGCCGCCCCCTCGTCGGCGGGCAATCCGAGCGTCGCGCTTCGCCACGAGCTCGCGCATCTCGCGTTGCACGAGTACCTCGGTGATCTGCCGCCGCGCTGGTTCGATGAGGGGTACGCCGGGCTCGCGGCCGGCGAACGCCGCCACGAGGACCTGCTCGCGGCCAATGTCGCACTCGCCCTGCGCGGGGTCCCGACGCTCGCCGCGGTGGATAGCGGGCTCGCGGGGAGTGTCACCGACGCGGACGTCAGTTACGCCCTCGCGTACCACGCCGTCGCCGACCTCGCCGCGCTCGATCCCGCGCGCGGCCTGACGCTCTTCCTTCGATACTGGCACGACTCCGGGTCGCTCGATCACGCGGTGCGCGCGGCGTACGGCGAACCACTCGAGACCTTCGAGTCGGCGTGGCGGACGCGCGTCCGGCGCCGGTATGGGGTCCTGGCGCTCGTCTCCGACCTCTCGCTGGCGACGCTCGTCCTGCTGCTCCCGCTGGCGCCGCTCTACGTCGCCCGCCGGCGGCGCGATCGGACGCGTCTGGCGGCGCTCCGACGTGCCGACGCCGACGCCGAACAGCTGGCCCGGCGCGAGGCGATCGAGGCACTCCTCGACTCGCTGCCACCGCCGCCGCCGGCCGGGGAACACACTGCTTGACATGCATTTCCACGATCCGTACTCTTGGCCAATGGCATCCTCTGACACCCTCGCTCCACCGCGGCGACGCCTGCTGTGGTGGTCGCTCGCCGCGCTCGTGATCGTCGTCGGATTCGTGGAGCTCGCGATCGGCTCCGAAACCCTCGCGCCGATCCTCCTGATCCTGGGGTATTGCGCGCTCGTACCGATCGCCATTCTCCGGTAGGGTCGCGCGATCCTGTAGAGCGATCCCGTAGAGGGCGAATAGCTCAGTTGGTTAGAGCGCCTGCCTTACACGCAGGATGTCGGGGGTTCGAGTCCCTCTTCGCCCATAGCGCCCGGACTGTCGGTGGGCGACCTTTGCCAGCGCTCGCCGACGCATCAGTTCGCCTCAGAGCCGCAAATGTTTTCCTTGTGGAGGTCTGTCTCGTGACGGTACGTGCTCGCGTCTCACGCGGTGTCGTCGGCGCTCGCCTCGTCCTGCTCGGCGTCGCGGTCGTGGCGGCGGCCGGTGTCCTTGGCGCGCAGGTCGTGCACGTCCCCGATCCAGACGCGAATTTCACGCTCGTCGTCCCGTCGTTCGGCTCGACCGACAAGGCGCTCGGCTGCAAGACTGCCGATGAGGTGCGCTCGCGCCTCGACGACGATCTGAACTATCACAAGCTGCCGGTGGTGCCCAAGGACCACATCACGCAGACGCTCGAAGCCTCCGGCTTCCCGATCTGCGACCCGATCACCCCATCCGACACGAAGCAGCTCGCGAGCCAGTTGCGCGCCGACTACATCGTCGACGGCGACGTCGCGCGGACGCCGACCGGTGTGCGGGTCACGGCCCGCCTCGTCCTCGCGCGCGATCTGTCGTTCGTGCAGCCGCTGCCGCCGGCCGACGGGACCAAGCCGGGCGACGCCGCCAAGATCGTCTCGCGCGAGTTTCAGGACGCCCTCAAGCAGGTCGCCGGCGAGAAGAAGTGCTACGATCTGGGGCACGATCCGTCGAAGTACGCGCAGGCGGTTGCCGCCGCGCGCGAGGCGATCGTCGCCTATCCCGCCTCGACGCTGGCTCGGCTCTGCATCGCCAACATCTATGCGCTCGAGAAGCAGCCGCCCGATTCGGTTCTCGCGCTCAGCCAGCAGATCCTGCAGGTCGACTCGACGAATCGCCGCGCGCTCGAACTCTCGGGCCAGGCCTACTACGACAAGAAGGACTACGACAACGCGGTCCGCGCCTGGAGCCGCCTGATCGCCGGCGACCCCTCGAACGCCGACCTCGTCGAGCGCGTCATCACGGAGATCGTGCAGAGCGGCCACGCGGAGCAGGCGCTGCCGATCATGGACCAGGTCGTCAAGGCGAATCCGGGCGATCCCAAGCTCGAGGAGCTGCAGTACCGACTGCTGGTCGTCACCAAGCACTTCAAGGTCGCCGCGCCGCTCGGTGACCAGATCGCCAAGGAAGACACGGCGTTCGCCGACACGACCTTCTACCAGCGGCAGGTCGCGGCCTACGCCGCGGACAGCCAGCCGCAGAAGGCGGCCGAGGAGGCCGCGCGCGGCCTCGCCAAGTTTCCGGGAAGCGGGGCGCTGCAGATCGTCCAGGCGCAGCAGTTGATCAACGCGGGTCAGGTCGCCCAGGCAAAGCCGATCCTGCAGGGGATCCTGGCGAAGAACCCGAAGGCCGGCACGGCCGCGCTGCTGCTGGCCAGCGTCTATGCGCAGACCGGGCAGCCGGACAGCACGCTCGTCGCGCTGCACCAGGCGGTCGCGGCCGATTCGGCCAGCCGCGCGGCGGCGCCGAAGTACGCCCTGATCCAGGGCAGCGGCTACTACAAGCGCGGCTCGGCCGCCAAGAACCGCGACACGCTCGATGTGGCGATCCGGTTCCTCGCCTATTCCGACAGCATCGTCGCCTCCCCGCAGGCGAAGTTCCTGATGGGCGCATCAGCCTACACGGCCGGCTCCCTCGCCGACCAGGATGGCATGCGCGACAAGAGCTGCCCGGTACTCCAGAAGACACAGGACTACTTCAATCTGGCACAGGCGAATCTGCCGGCGGGGCTGCAGGACTATCCGGATGCCGCGAAGCAGCTGCTCACGGCGATGCAGCAGGTCATGCCGATCGTCGGCAAGCAGGTCAAGGCGATCTGCAAGTAACGCGGACCGCGGCTCGGCACGCCGGTCGATAGTCCGGCCGGCGCGTTCGCGCGCCGGGAGGTCCGTGTGAACGACGGCGCGCGCTACCACGCCCCGGTCCTGGTCGACGCGGTCGTCGGGTACCTGGCCGGCGCGGAGCGGGTGCTCGACGGTACGCTGGGCGGCGGCGGCCACAGCGCCGCCCTGCTGGCCGCCGGTATGCGTGTCGATGCGCTCGACCAGGACCCGGAGGCACTCGCCGAGGCTCGGCAGCGGCTCGCCCCCGAGGAGGCCGCCGGCCGGTTTCACGCCTACCACGCCAACTTCGCGGACGTCGATTCCGTCTCCGCGCTTGCCGGCTGCCGCTACGACGGCGTGCTGCTGGACCTCGGCGTCTCCTCGCATCAGATTGACACCGATGCGCGCGGGTTTTCCTTCCGCCCCGGCGTCGCGCTCGACATGCGCATGCGACCGGACGCGACGCGTGACGCGCGCGAGGTCCTCAACGAACTCGATGAACCGGCCCTCGCGACCCTCTTCCGCGATTATGCCGACGAGCCCCGCGCCGCGCGACTCGCGCGCTCGATCGTGCACCGCCGCGCGACGCAGCGGCTGATGACGAGCGATGACCTCGTCAACGCGATCCGCGGCACCCTCGGTCCGCGGAGCGGCCCCGGGGACTTCGCCCGCCTCTTCCAGGCGGTGCGGATCGCCGTCAACGACGAACTGGGCGTGCTGGCGGACGCGCTGCCGCGACTGCGTGACCGGCTGCAGCCCGGTGGCGTCCTGCTCGTCATCGCCTATCACTCCGGCGAGGATCGCGTCGTCAAGCACGCCTTCCGCGCGTGGAGCGTCGCCTGCGTCTGTCCACCGCTCGCGCCGCGCTGCACCTGCGATCGGGTTGCGCCCGGGACGACCGTGACGCGACGGGCGCGCACCGCCTCGCCGGACGAGGTCGCGGCGAATCCGCGCGCGCGCAGCGCGCATCTGCGCGTCTGGCGGCGGGCCGCGTGATCGCGCGGCGCACCCGCCGCGGGCGGACGTGGGTCGCGGCGCTGCTCGTCGGATTCGTCGTCGTCGCGTCGGCCGTCGTGTGGCGACGCGCGATCGGGCTGCGCCAGGGCGATACCCTGCGGGACCTGACGACGCAGCGGCTGCAATGGGATGGCGAGCGGGCCCGCCTCGAGTCCGACATCCGCCTGCTGTCGGATCGCGCGCACCTCGGCGCGGTCGCCGAGCAGCGGCTCCACCTGCGCGTGCCCGACGACCGCGACGTGATCGTGCTCCCCGCCGTGCCACCGCCACCACGACCGGCCGGGGGCGACGGCGCTGCGCACTGACCGCGTCGGGCTCCTCCATCTGTCGCTGCTCGTCTTCGCGACGGCCCTGGTCGCGCGCGCCGCGCAGGTGCAGCTCGTCCAGCGTGCGCGATGGACGGCGCTGGCCGCGCACGAGCATTTCGCCGCCGCGCCTGACGCCCCACCGCGCGGGGCGATCCTCGACGTGACATCGGCGGTGCTCGCCCAGAGCCGCGACGTCGTCCGATTCAGCGTCGCGCCGGCGCAGGTGCGGGACCGCGCGGCGCTCGCGCGCGCACTGGCGACCGCTGGCGTGCCGCCGGCGTGGGTGGCGCGCGCCACGGATCCGCACCAGCGCTGGGTCGTCATCCCGGGGCGGTACGACGCCGCGGACGCGGCTGCCGCGATCCGGATCGGCGGCGTCCACAGCGATCTCTCGTTGTCGCGCGAGCCGCTCGGATCCGACGGGCTCCGCCGCCTCGTCGGCCGGGTCGACGGTGCCGGCGCCGGTGCCGACGGCCTCGAGCTCGCGCTCGATTCGGTCCTGCGGGGCGACGCGGGCCGCCGCACGTACGCGCAGGACGCGCGCGGCGTGCGCTTCGAGTCGCCGGCCGCCGGCGCGGCGGCGCCCCGCGATGGCAATACGGTCGTCCTCACGGTCGACCACACACTGCAGGACATTTGCGATCGCGCCCTCGCTTCGGCGGTCACCGCGCTGCATGCCTCGGGAGGCGACATCGTCATCGTCGACCCGAACGACGGCTCGATTCTCGCGATGGCCAGCGACCGCCGCGATCCCAGGTCGACGGCGGCGACCGCACTGACGGAGCCGTTCGAGCCCGGCTCGACCGTGAAACCGGTGATTGCCGCGAGCCTGCTCACGCTCGGGCGCGCGCGGCCCGGCGACGTCGTCGACACGCACAACGGTGTCTGGCTCGACCACGGACGGCGCATCACCGACGAACACCGGTTCGCGTCGATGTCGCTCCGCGACGTGATCAAGTACTCGAGCAACATCGGGATCTCGCAGTTCGTCACTCGGCTGACCCCGGGCGAGGAGTACGAGGCGCTGCGCGACGCCGGCTTCGGGATGCCGACCGGCGTGCCGTACCCGGCCGAGTCGCCGGGGACGCTCCGGCCGCCCGCCGAGTGGAGCGCGGACTCGCGCGCGTCGCTCGCCTTCGGGTATGAACTCAGCGTCACGCCGCTCCAGCTCGCGATGTTCTATGCCGCGATCGCCAACGGCGGGGAGCTGCTCGCCCCGGCGCTCGTCCACGAGATTCGCCGTCCCGACGGCGCGGTGCTCTACCACCAGCGGCGACGCGTCGTGCGGCGCGTGATGCCGGCCGCGGTCGCGGACACGGTGCGCGCGATGCTGACCGGCGCCGTCGAGGGCGGGACGGCACTCGCGGCCGGCCTGACGACCTTCGACCTCGCCGGCAAGACCGGCACGGCGCGCCGCGCGACGCGCGGGCGCTACGCGCCGGACGCGTACACGGCGTCGTTCGTCGGACTCTTTCCGGCGCGCGCGACGCGATACGTTATCCTCGTGAAACTGGACGACCCGCAGGGTGACTACTTCGGCGGCAAGACCGCGGCGCCGATCACGCGCACCATCCTCCAGGCCGCGATCGCCGCCGGGAACGCGGCCCTCGACCGGACGGTGCTCGCGGCCGGTGATCGTCCGGGCACACGAGAGGGGGACCACCCGGGCGACCGCCCCGTCGACCAGCCGGTCGAGCCGTCGTCATCCGCGACGCAGGCGGCCGATGGCGCGCCCGTCACGCGCTCGCCTGTCACCGGCGACACGACCGCGACGCCGGTCACGGTCCCCCTGCCGCTCGCGCCGGCACGCGCCGATCGCGTCGCGGACGCGCGGCCGGTTCCGTCGGTCGCCGGACTTCCGCTGCGCGACGCCGTCCGCACGCTGCACCGGGCGGGCTTTCGCGTGGTGCTGACCGATGGGTCGGTACCGGGCGCGACCGACCCGATCGCCGGGGCGTCGCTCCGCCCGGGCGCGATCGTGCGACTCGCGGCGACGCCGTGAGCGCGACCGGACCGGACGACTCGCCGCGCGCCGCGCCGTCGATCGCGATCGACACGCTGATCGCCGCGCTCGCCGCGCGCGACCTCCTGATCGGACGCCGAGGGCCGCTCCCCGAGACGCTGCACGGCGTCACCGACGACAGTCGCGCAGTCCGTCCCGGCGTGCTCTTCGTCGCCGTGCGCGGCAGCGCGCGCGACGGACACGATTTTCTCGCCGCGGCTGCGGCCGCCGGGGCCGGCGCCGCGATCGTCGAGGACGCCGACCGCGCCGCACTGCCCGTGCTCGTCGTCCGCGACGGTCGCGCGGCGGCCGCTGTCGCGGCCGCCGTTGCCTACGGCTGGCCGGCGCGTGAGCTCCGGTTGATCGGCGTGACCGGCACCAACGGCAAGAGCACCACGGTCGGATTGTTGCGCCACCTGCTGGACGAGCCCGCAGCCCGCGCGGCGTCGGTCGGCACGATCGGGGTCTTCGTCGGATCCGTCGGCGACCCGCTGCCCGGCGGCGGCGACCTCACGACGCCGGGGCCGATCGAACTCCAGCGCCTGCTGCGTCTCCTCGTCGAGCACGGCGTGCGGACGGTCGCGATGGAAGTGTCATCGCACAGTCTCGATCAGCGCCGGGTCGAGGGCCTCGCGTTCGCCGCGGCGGTCTTCACGAATCTCACGCGCGATCATCTCGACTACCACGGCACGATGGAGGCGTACTTCGCGGCGAAGGCGGCGCTGCTCACGTACCTCGCGCCCGATGGCGTCGCCGTCGTCAACGCCGACGACGCGCACTGGCGTGCCCTCCCGTCGGCGCCGCGCCGCGTGACGTGGTCCGGGACGGGGGGGGCGGCCGACGTGCGCGCCGAGTCGGTGCGCTTCGGCGGTCACGGCAGCCACTGGCAGCTGGTGATCGGCGACGCGTCCGAGTCGGTGACCCTGCCGCTCATCGGCGACTTCAACGTCGACAACGCCGTCGGCGCCGCGGCGACGGCGTGGGCGCTCGGCTGGCCCGTCGCGACGATCGCCGGCAGACTCGCCACCGTGCCGCAGGTCCCCGGGCGGCTCGAGCGCCTGCACGACGCGCCCGTCGTGCTGCGCGACTACGCCCACACGCCGGATGCGCTGGAACGCGCGTTGCGCGCGGTGCGACCGTTTACCGCGGGCCGCCTGATCGTCGTCTTCGGTGCCGGCGGTGATCGCGACCGCGGCAAGCGGCCGCTGATGGGCACGATCGGCGAACGCTTCGCCGATCACGTGATTCTGACGAGCGACAACCCGCGGACCGAGGACCCGGAGCGCATCCTCGATGAGATCGAGGCCGGCATGACCGCGCCGCACGAGCGGATCGAGGATCGCGCCGAGGCCGTTGCCCGCGCCCTCGCGATCGCCGGTCCGTCCGACGTCGTCCTTCTGGCGGGGAAGGGGCACGAGACCTACCAGGTGCGCGGGACGGTCAAGTATCCGTTCGACGAGCAGGCGATCGTCCACGCGGCGCTCGGCACCGCGTGATTCGTGATCCGTCGCGCGTCGTGAGCCCCGGGTCGTGAGCGAGTTCTGGACGCTGGACCGACTGGCGGCGGCGCTGGACGGCGGACCGACGGGACCGGTGGCGCTGACCGGTGTGTCCACGGACTCGCGCGCGATCGAGGCCGGCAGCGTCTTCCTCGCGCTCGTCGGCGAGCGCTTCGATGGGCACGACTTTCTCCGGCAGGCGGTCGATGCCGGCGCGCGCGCGGTCATCGTCTCGCGCGGGTCGCCGGCGGCCGCCCTGGGCGTGCCCGTCTACGTCGTGCCCGACACGCTCGCGGCGCTTGGCCGGCTCGGCCGCTATCGTCGGCGCGCGTGGGGCCGCCCGCTGTTCGCCGTCGCCGGCTCCAATGGCAAGACGACGACGAAGGAACTGCTGCGTGCCGCGCTCGGCACGCGGCTTCGCGTGCATGCCACCGAGGGCAACCTGAACAACCAGATCGGTGTGCCGCTGACGCTTCTCGCGCTCCCGGACGACGCGGACGTCGCGGTCGTCGAGGTCGGCACCAACCTGCCGGGCGAGATCGCCCTGCTGCGCGCGATCGCCGAGCCCGATGTGGCGGTCCTGACGTCGGTCGGCGAGGAGCACCTCGAGGGACTGCGCGATCTGGCGGGGGTGCTCACCGAGGAGAGCGCGATCTTCGACGGCGTCGCCGTGGCGGTCGTCCCCGCCGACCAGCCCGACATCGCCGCCGCGGCGCGCGGCCGCGCGCGCCGCGTCGTCTCGGCCGGACTCGAGGCCGGGGACGTGCGCGCCGACTGGTGGCGCCTCGAATCGGACGGCACCGGCTGCCTCGGCATCGGAGCGACGACGGTGGCCGTGCCGTTGCGGGGGGCGCACAACCTGCGCAACGCGATCCTCGCGATCGCCGCCGCCGAGCTGGCGGGGGTCTCGCCGGCGAGTGCCGCGGCGGGGATCGCGGCAATGCCGATGCCGCGCATGCGCTCGACGTGGGAATCGATCGGACGCGCGACGCTCATCAATGATGCGTACAACGCGAACCCCGCCTCGGCGCGCGCGGCACTCGACCTGCTCGCCGCCGTCGGCGGCGGACGGCAACGGGTCGCGGTCCTCGGCACGATGCGCGAACTCGGCGCCGAGGCGGGTCTGTTGCACGCCGAGATCGCGCGACGCGCGCTCGCCGGGCCGATCGACGTCGTCGCGGGGATCGGCGACTTCGCCACCGCGCTGACCGCCGCGGGCGGGGCCGACCCACGCGTCGTCACCGCCGCGGACGTCGACGAGCTGTGGCCGAGGCTCCGCCCGCGGCTCCTCGCGGACGCCGTCATCCTGCTCAAGGCGTCGCGAGGCGTCCGGCTCGAACGCCTCGTGCCGCACCTGACCGACTGGGCGAGCGCGTAGTGCTCTATCACTTTCTCGCGCCGCTGACGCGGTACGTCACGCTCTTCCGGCTCTTCAACTACATCACCTTCCGCGCCGCGGGCGCGTTCGTCACGTCGCTCGTCCTGACGTTCGTCGTCGGTCCCCCGATCATCCGGCGACTGCGGGCCCTCGCCCTCAACCAGGTGATTCGCGCCGGCACGCCCGCCTCGCATGCGTCGAAGGGGCAGACGCCGACGATGGGGGGCTGGATCATCCTCTGCGCGACGATCGTGCCGACGCTGCTCTGGGCGAAGCTCGACAATCGCTATGTCGTCCTCGCCGTCACGGTGATGACGGCGATGGGGATGATCGGCTTCCTCGATGACTGGCTGAAGCTGCGTCAGAAGCGTCGCGGCGAGACCAACACCGGACTCGTCGAGAAGTACAAGCTTGCGGGCCAGACGACGATCGGGTTCCTCCTCGGCTTCTATCTCTGGCGATTCCCGATCTCGACGCTGCCGGGCGCGTCGACGACGCTGCCGTTCTTCAAGTACGTGCTGCTCGTGCCGGCGGCCGCATGGCTGGCGTGGACGTACGTCGGCTTCGTCACGTTCGTCATCGTCGGCGTCTCGAACGCGGTGAACCTCACCGACGGACTCGATGGCCTCGCCGCCGGCCTGACGGCGATCGCCGCGCTGACGTTCGCGCTGTTCGCCTACGTCATTGGTCGTGTCGACACGAGCGCCTATCTGCAGATCTATTACCTGCGAGGCGCGGGCGAGCTGACGGTCTTCTGCACGGCGATCGTCGGCGCGACGATCGGTTTCCTCTGGTACAACACGCACCCGGCGCAGGTCTTCATGGGGGATACGGGCTCGCTCGCCCTCGGCGGCGCGATGGGGGCGATCGCGGTGCTGCTCAAGTCCGAGTTCCTGCTGCTCCTGATCGGGGGCGTCTTCGTCGCCGAGACGGTCTCCGTGCTGATCCAGCGTGGCGTCTTCAAGTACCGCCGCGCGCGACACGGGCTGGAATACGCGCAGACGCATCGCGTCTTCCGGCGCGCGCCGCTGCACCACCACTTCGAACTGCGGGGCTGGTCCGAATCGACGGTCGTCGTGCGCTTCTGGATTCTCGGGATTCTCTTCGCCGCGCTGGCGCTCAGCACCCTGAAGGTCCGGTGAGGTCACCGGCCGACGATCGCGCCGTCGCGGTGCTCGGGCTCGGTGCCAGCGGGTGCGCGGCCGCCGCCCTCCTCGTGCGCGACGGACGGCGCGTCTACGCCTCCGACGCGTCGCCGACCGCATCGGGGGCGACGCTCGCACGGCTCGGGCCGGCGGTCACGCTCGATATCGGCCGCCACGACCTCGACCGGATCCGCGCTGCGGCGTTCGTCGTCGCGAGCCCGGGGATCCCGCCGACGGCGCCGCCGCTCCGCGCGGCCCGCCTTGCCGGGGTGCCGATCATCTCCGAGATCGAGCTGGCCCTCCGCGCGATGCCGGGGCTCCGCTACATCGCCGTGACCGGCACGAATGGCAAGACGACGACGACGGCCCTGATCGGCCAGATGCTGCGCGCGCTCGGGCACGATGCGGTCGAGGCGGGCAACATCGGGGTGCCGCTCGCCGAGGTCGCGCTCCGCGCGACGCGCCCTGCGTGGGTCGCCCTCGAGGTCTCGTCGTTTCAACTGCACGACACGCCCGGCATCGACGCGACCGTCGATGTCCTGACCAACCTCGCCCCCGACCACCTCGACCGGTACGAATCGGTCGCGGCATACTATGCCGACAAGGCGCACCTCTACGACCGCGCTCGCCCCGAGAGCCGCCACGTGCTGAACGCCGATGACGAGGCCGTGCAGCGCCTCGTCGCCGGCATCCCCGGGTACCGCTATGGCTTCTCGACCGCAGACCCGGCGGCTGACGCCTCGTTCGTCCGCCGCGAGTCGCGGCTCGCGCTCTTCGGCCGGCCGTGGCTCGCGCGCGCCGACGTGCCGATGCTCGGCGACCACAACGTCGCCAATGTCCTGGCGGCCGCGCTCGCCGTCAGCGTCGCCGATGTGGCGCACCAGACCACCGCGGCGCGCACGGTGCTCGCCGACGCCGTCCGGTCCTTCCGGCCACCGCCCCACCGCCTGCAGCTCGTCGGCGAGTTCGGCGGGGTCCAGTGGATCGACGACTCCAAGGCGACGAACGTCGGCGCCGCCGCCGTGGCGCTCGGCGGGATGACGCGCCCGACGATCTGGCTCGCCGGCGGCCGCGACAAGGGCGAGCCATACACCGCGCTCGCGGATCCGCTGCGGCGCGTCGCGCGCGTGGTGCTCGCCTATGGGGAGGCGGCGCCGCTGATCGCCCGCGATCTCGAGTCGCTCGTGCCGCTCGAGCGGTTCGGCTCCGATTTCGACGCCGTCATCGCTCGCGCCCGGGCGATCGCGCAGCCTGGCGATGCCGTCCTGCTCGCGCCGGCCTGCTCGAGCTTCGACATGTTTCGCGACTACAAGGAGCGTGGCGACACGTTTGCGCGGCTCGCGGCCGGTGGGGGCGCCTGAGATGACCGGGCCGTGGAACGCCCCGGATGCGGCCGTCGCGCCCGCCCGCGCCGACGTGCGCGAGCGATGGCGCATCGGGGTCGAGGGGCGGGCGATGGTGCTGGTGATGGCGGTGCTGCTGGCCTTCGGCCTCGTCGTCGTCTACAGCGCGAGCGTGGTACTGGCGACGGAGCACCATCTCGGCAGCGCCTACTACTTCACGCGTCAGCTGGAAGGTGTCGTCGCCGGGCTCGTCGTCTTCGCGGTGACGGCGAAGACCGATGCCGAGCGCTGGGCCCGCTGGGCGTGGCCGATCATGCTCGTGACGCTCGTTCTGATGCTCGTCACGATCCTGCCGTTCACCGCGGCACTCGCGCCACGGATCCATGGCGCGCGGCGGTTTCTCTTCGGCGCGTCGGTCCAGCCGTCGGAGATCGCGAAGCTCGCGGTCGTCATCTGGACCGCGATGCTCGTCGTCAGGAAGGGGCCGCTCCTCCGCCGCCTCACGACGGGATTCCTGCCGTTTCTGCTCGTCATCGGCGCGCTCGATGTCCTGGCGGCGCTCGAGCCCGACCTGTCGGTGGCGATGATCTACACCGTGGTGATGGCGATCGTGCTCTTCGCCGGCGGCGTGCGCATCGGCCACTTCATTCTGCTCGGCGTGCTGTCGGTCCCGCTGCTGTGGCACGAGGGCGGCCGGCTGCGCTACGTGGCGGAGCGGGTCGCCGCGTTTCGGCACCTGACGACCGGCGCGCACACGATCAACTATCAGCTGCAGCAGTCGCTGATCGCCGTCGGCTCGGGGGGGCTGTTCGGCGTCGGCCTCGGCAACGGGCGCCAGCAGTACGGCTTCGTGCCGTTTCCGTACGATGACTTCGTCGGCAGCGTCATCGGCGAGGAGTGGGGCTTCGTCGGCATCCTTGCCGTGATCATCGCCTTCGGTGTCTACGGATGGATGGGCTTCCGCATCGCGCGCACGGCGCGCACGCCATTTCAGCAATTGGTCGCCGTCGGGCTGACGGTCACGACGCTGATCACCGCCTATCTGCACATCGGCGTCGTCATCGGACTGCTGCCGACGACCGGGCTGACGCTGCCGTTCGTCTCGTATGGCCGCTCCAACCTCGTCCTCTCGATGCTGATGACGGGGATCCTCGTGAACATCGGCAGCGTGCGGGAACGGGTCATCGGGCGCGCGGCGACCGATCCGCATGCGCTCGCGGCGCAGGCCGCGTCGGCCGCCGCCGTCGGCGTCTGAGCCGCGGTCGGACGACCGACGACGGCACCGTGACGACCGTCTTTCTCGCCGGTGGCGGCACCGGCGGCCATCTCTATCCGGGCCTGGCGATCGCCCGGGCGCTCGTGCGCGCGCGCGCGTCGGTGCGTCCGTACTTCATTGGCGCGGTGCGCGGGATCGAGCGCGACGTCCTCCCGCAGCAGGAATTTCCGTTCGCCCTGCTCGATCTCCATCCCCTCTACCGCCCCCGGGTGTGGCGAAACTGGCGGACCGTGGTGGGCACGGTCACGGCGTGGCGAGGTCTCGGTCGCCTGGTCGCCGCCGAGCATCCCCGCCTCGTCGTCGGCACCGGTGGCTACGCGTCGGCCGTGGCGCTCGCGTACGGCGTCGCGCACGACATCCCGATCGTCGAGCAGATTGCCGACAGCCATCCCGGGCTGACCGCGCGTCTCTTCGCGCGATCGGCGCGCGAGGTCTATCTCGGATTCCCCGAGGCCGCTACCCGTCTTGCGCGACCGGCCGGCCTTGCCGTCGTCGACACCGGCTGTCCGATCGATCCGCCGCCGTCGCCGCGTCCCGACCGCGCCCGGGCCCGCGCGCGCTGGGGACTCCCCGCCGACGGCGCCGTGCTGCTGATCGTCGGCGGCAGCCAGGGCGCGCGCGGGCTGAACGCCGCGGTCGCCGCGTGGCTGGCGCGCGGACTGCCGGACGGGCTTTCGGTGATCTGGGCGACCGGGCGTGCGCTGTACGATGCGCATGCGGCGTGTGAGGGCCCGCGCGTGCGGGTGCGCCCCTATCTCTCGCCGATCGCCGACGCGTATGCCGCGAGCGATGGCGCGCTCGCGCGCGCGGGGGCGATGACGACGGCCGAACTCTGCGCGTGGGGCTTGCCGATGATGCTCGTGCCGCTGCCGACCGCGGCGGCCGATCATCAGAGTGCCAACGCGCGCGCCCTCGCCGGGGTCGGTGCCGCCGTCCATCTGCCGCAGGGGACGCTGACGATCGAGCGCCTCGACGCCGTCGTCCGCGAGGTGATGCTTGACCCCGCACGTCGCGCCGCGATGGCGAGCGCCGCCGCGGCCCGCGGTCGCCCGGATGCGGCGGAGCACATTGCCGGACGCATACTTACGCTGCTCGACCGGTCGTCCGCGGCGCCTTGAGAGGGTCGCGGGCGCGGCCTATATTGCCCGCGCCACTCATGCCTCTCCTCGACGACGCCGACCGCCGCCCGATCCATTTCATCGGCATCGCCGGCGCGGGGATGAGCGGACTCGCCGAGCTCTGCCGGCGGCGTGGCGCGACCGTCAGCGGCTGTGACAACCATGCCGTCGTGGTGGACGACCTCGAGCGGCTCGGCATTCCTGTCGCGCTGGGGCACGATCCGGCGCATGTGGACGGGGCGCGGGCGGTCGTCGTGTCGTCCGCGGTCCCGCGCGATCTCCCCGAAGTGCGACACGCCGTATCGCTTGGTCTGCCGGTGATCCGACGTGCCGAGGCGCTCGCCGAGGCGGTCGCCGGCGGGACGCTGATCGGCATCGCCGGGACGCACGGCAAGACGACGACGACGGTGATGACGACGGAGGGGCTGGTCGCCGCCGGTCGATCGCCGACGGGCGTCGCCGGCGGACGCGTCGGCAGCTGGCATGGCAATCTCCGCCAGGGTGGCGACCAGCTGTTCGTCGTCGAGGCCGACGAGTACGACCGGTCCTTTCTGGCGCTGACGCCGACCGTCGCCGTGGTGACGAATGTCGAAGCGGACCACCTCGACATTTACCGCGATCTCGAGGAGATCCGGCGCGCGTTCGCAACGTACGTGCGGCCGGCGCAGTGGGTCGTGCTCTGTGCGGACGACGCCGGCGCGAACGCCGTGCCGACACCGAGCAGCTGCGAGGTGATTCGCTACGGCATCACGTCGACGGATGCGCGACTGGCCGCGCGAGACGTGCGCGCGATCGGTTCGGGAAGTACGTTCGACGTGGTCTACGACGGCGCCGTGCTGGGCCCCGTGACGCTGCGCGTGCCCGGGGCTCACAACGTCCGCAATGCGCTGGCGGCGGTCGCGGCGGGGATCGCGTGCGGGGTGCCGCTGGACGCGCTGGCGCCGGGCCTCGCCGCATTCACCGGCGTCGAACGGCGCTTCCAGCGGATCGGGGAGGTGGCGGGAGTGACCGTGATCGATGACTACGCACACCATCCGACCGAGATCCGCGCCACGCTGGACGCGGCGCGCAGCGCGTTTCCCGGGCGCCGCGTCCTCGTCGCGTTTCAACCGCATCTCTTCTCGCGCACGCGCGACTTCGCCGACGCATTTGGCGCGGCGCTCGCCCTCGCCGATGGCGTCTGGCTGACCGACATCTATCCGGCGCGCGAGCAGCCGATCGCCGGCGTGTCGTCCGCCCTGATCGCCGACGCCGCGGCGCGAGCCGGTCGTCGCCCGGCGTGGCAGGGACCGCGTGCCGCGCTCGCCGCGTCGCTCGCCGGTGCGGTCACGTCGGGGGACGTCGTGCTCACCGTCGGCGCGGGCGACATCACGGCGACCGGGCCCGAACTGCTGGCGGCGCTCGCGCGCCCCGCGGCCGCCGGGGGCGGCGCGCGCTCGTGAGTGCCCCGGCCGTCCCGCTCACCGGTGCGCTCGATCCGCGCGTCTGGCGCCGCCGGCCGATCCCACGCGTCCTCGCCGTCGTCCTCGCCGTTGCCGTGGTGAGTGCGCTCGCGGCGGCGACGATGGCGATCCGGTCGGCGGCGTACTTCCGGGTCCGCGCGGTCACCGTGATCGGGACGCACTATCTCGTCGCCCGCGACGTCGCGGCGCGCGCGCGCCTCGATACCGCGACGTCGGTCTGGACGGCGCTGCCGCCGATCGCGGCCCGCGTGCGCGGTCTGCCGGGCGTCGCGTCGGTGGCGGTCACCCGCGAGCTGCCCGGCACCATCGTCGTCCGCATCGTCGAGACGGCCCCCGTGGCGCTCGCGCCGACGCCACAGGGGCTCGTCGCCGTCGACGTCGGCGGCCACGTGCTGCCACTCGACCCGACGCGGTCCGATGTCGACCTTCCCGTGGTGACGCGTCCCGATCTCCGGATCCTCCGCCTGCTCGATGGCGTGCGGACCGTCGCGCCGGCGCTGTATGCGCGGATCAGCAGCGTGCGCCGCGACGGCCCGGCCGATCTGCTCGTCACGACGACCGACGGGCGCCTCCGCCTCCGCGCGAGCGCCACGCCCGAGCGCGTCGCCGAGGCGGTGCCCGTCGCCGCGGACCTCGCCCGCCGCGGGCTCGCCTGGACGGAACTCGATCTGCGCTACCGCGACCAGGTCGTGGCGAGGCTCCGATGACCGGCAGCCTCAATCCCGAACGCCTCGTCGCCGGGCTCGACATCGGGTCGTCGCGGACGACGGCGCTGATCGCCGAGGTGGTCGGCGATCTGCCGCGCAGTCCGCGCATCAAGATCCTCGGCGTCGGCCGCGCGCGGACGACCGGACTCCGGCGTGGGGTCGTGTCGGACATCGAGGAGGCGACCCGCTCGATCCGGAAGGCGATGGAGGATGCCGAGCGCATGGCGGGTGCCCACGTCACCGAGGTCTACGCCGGGATCGCCGGCGAGCATGTGCAGGCGATGACGAGCACGGGCGTCGTCGCCGTCAACGGCGCGGAGATCACGCGCGCCGATGTCGAGCGCGCGCACGATGTCGCGCGCGCCCAGGCGGTGCCGACGGATCGCGAGCTCCTGCACGCGATCCCGCAGGAGTACACGGTCGATCGCAACGAGGGGGTCCGCGATCCGGTCGGCATGATCGGCACGCGTCTCGAAACCGAGATGTACCTCGTGACGATCGGCGCGTCGCCGGCGATGAACCTGCGCAAGGCCGTCGAGCGCGCCGGCTGCCGCGTGCGCGAGCTCGTGCTCGAGCCGCTCGCGAGCGCGCTCAGCGTGCTCACGGAAGAGGAGAAGGAGCTGGGGGTCGCGCTCGTGGAGATGGGGGCGGGCGCCACCGACCTCGCCATCTTCCACGAGGGGAAGATCCGCTATCTGGGGACCGTGCCGTTCGGCGGGACCAACGTGACGAACGACATCGTGCTTGGCCTCAAGGTGACGCAGGACGATGCCGAGCGCCTCAAGGAACGGTACGGGTGCGCGTATGAGTCGCTGGCCGATCCATCGCTGACGATCCCGCTGCCGGGGACCGGCGCGCAGGGCGAGCGCGCGATCGATCAGGGGTCGCTCGCGCACATCATCCACCAGCGGGACGACGAAATCTTCGAGCTCGTGCAGCAGAAGATTGCCGCGGCCGGGTACGACAAGCGCCTCGGCGCCGGCGTCGTGCTCACGGGCGGCGCGAGCGCGATGCCCGGCATCGCCGACCTCGCCACCGACGTCTTCGGCATCGGGGTGCGCGTCGGCTCCCCGCGCGACCACATCACCGGACTCATCGACTCGGTCGATGCGCCGCGGTTCGCCACGGTCACCGGTCTTGCGCTCTACGGCGCGAACCGGATCGCTCTCGGGGGCGTGACGACCCGCCCGCGCCGCGCGGGCCTGGGCGCGCCCGCGGTCGACACCTGGATCGAGCGCGTCCGTACCTGGCTGCAGGACTTCTTCTAGCCGCGGTGCGCGGCGCGAGCGGTGTCGCGCCGATCATAAACGTGCGGGCCCGTCCGCGATGTGGATAACTTTCGAGGCAAACGGGTGTTACTGACCGGGCCTGTCGATCGTGAGGGAGGCGTGGTCCTTAGACGGAAAAGTGTTATATATGGGTGCGTCCCGGTCTGAAGAGACGCGCGGCATCCGTCGTCGGGCCGCAGAGTTATCCACATGCGTGGCCCTCTCACCGGCAGTCCCGGAGCTCCAGTCGCGATGATCTTCGAGTTCGAGGAAAGCGCGTCACAGAACGCCCGCATGAAGGTCGTGGGCGTCGGCGGCGGCGGCGGCAACGCCGTGAACCGCATGATCGAGGAGCATCTCGAGGGCGTCGAGTTCATCTCCGTCAACACCGATTCCCAGGCGCTGCTCAACTCCAAGTCGGACGTCAAGCTCCAGATCGGGAAGAAGCTGACGCGCGGGCTCGGGGCTGGGGCCCGTCCCGAGATCGGCCGGCAGGCGATCGAGGAGAACAAGGAGGATGTGCAGCGCGCCCTCGTCGGCGCGGATCTCGTCTTCATTACGTGCGGCATGGGTGGCGGCACGGGCACGGGGGCCGCGCCGGTGATCTGCGAGCTGGCGCGTCAGGCGGGCGCGCTGACCGTCGGCATCGTCACGCGGCCGTTCCTCTTCGAGGGGCGCAAGCGGATGCGGCAGGCCGAGCTCGGGATCACCGAGATGCGCAATGCCGTCGACACGATGATCGTCGTGCCGAACGAGCGCCTCCTCGCCGTCGTCGGCAAGGGGATCCCGTTCCAGGATGCCCTGAAGAAGGCGGATGAGGTGCTGCTGCATGCGACGCAGGGGATCTCGTCGCTGATCAGCGTGACGGGACTGGTCAACGTCGACTTTGCGGACGTGCGGACCGTCATGCAGGCGGGCGGCAGCGCCCTCATGGGCACCGGGATCGGCCGCGGCGAGACGCGCGCGATCGAGGCGGCGCAGCAGGCGATCTCGTCGCCGCTGCTCGACAACGTCTCGATCTCCGGCGCAACCGGTGTGCTCGTCAACATCACCGGCGGCGCCGATCTCACCCTCGGCGAAGTCCACCAGATCAACGAGATCATCCACGACGCCGTCGGCGATGACGCCGAAATCATCTTCGGGGCGGTGCACGAGCCGGCGATGCAGGGCGAGATTCGCGTGACGGTGATCGCGACCGGCTTCGATCGACCGCGCGCGAGCGCCGAGGCGACGGCCGCCGCCACCACGGGGGTCGCGGCGCCGAAGGGGCCGCCGGTGCTGCCGTTCCCGACCAACCGGCAGACGCGCGTCGGAACCGGGAGCGCGCGCACGGGTACCGCAACGGGTACCGCAACGGGTACCGCCACGGGGGCGGCCGATCTGCCCCGGCGCTCGTCGATCGCCGAGCGCGCGACGCCAGAGACCGACCTGAGCGACATGGAAATCCCGACCTTCATTCGCAGGCAAATGGATTGACGACACCCGGCGCCCGCGTGATCACCTATGCGGTGCTCGCGGCGCTGGTCGTTGCTGCGCTGCACGTCACGCCGCCGTTGCCCCGCCGCCCCGCGGAACTGCTGAACAGCGCGTCGGGCACGCGGGCGACCGCGCCCGGCGCGGTCGTCGATGACTCGGCCGACGATGATTCGGCCGACGATGATTCGGCCGACGGCGGTCACGAGCGCGTCGACACCCTGGGCGCCGGTGAGACGCTGTCGCAGGTACTCGTCCGCGGCGGCGTGAGCGGACCGGATGCGGCGCAGGCGGTGCACGCCGCCGCGTCACTCGACGCGCGGCGCGTGCCGGCGGGCGTGCAGGTGACCGTCGATCAGGCCGACGGCGATTCGGTCCCCTCCGAGATCACGCTGCAGTTCGCCATCGATCATCGTTTGCATCTCCGGCGCACCCCGACCGGGTGGACGAGCGAGGAGGAGCGGCTGCCATGGACGACGGACACGATCGTCGTCGCCGGCACGATCCGCTCGAATCTCTATGCGGCGCTCGACTCGGCGGCGACGATCCTCCCCAGGCCGGCGCGCGCCGAGCTCGCGTGGGCGCTCGGCGACATCTTCGAGTATCGCGTCGACATGAGTCGCGATCTGCAGAGCGGCGATGCGTTCCGCGCGCTCTTCGAGCGCCAGACCGGACCTGGCGGGGCGATCCGGATCGGGCGCGTGCTGGCGACGACGTTCGTGCTCTCGGGTGACACCACCGCCGCGTTTCTCTACGCGGCGACCGGGGCGCCGCCCGCCTATTTCGACGCGGTCGGCAAGTCGATGCGCAACGCCTTCCTCCGCGCGCCGCTGGAATTCCGCCGTATCTCGAGCGTCTTCGGCATGCGCGAGCACCCGATCCTCGGCGGCTGGCGTCAGCACAAGGGCACGGATTACGCCGCCGCGGCGGGGACCCCCGTGCGCGCGATCGGCGACGCCGTCGTCGTCATCGCCGGGCCGGCGCACGGCTACGGCAACCTGATCGAACTGCGGCATCCCAACGGCTTCCTGACGCGGTACGGGCACCTGCGTGCGTTCGCCCGCGGGATCCGACCGGGCGCACACGTCACGATCGGGCAGACGATCGGCTACGTCGGCATGACCGGACTCGCGACCGGGCCGCACCTCCACTTCGAGGTGATCGTCAACGGCGTGCAGCGCGACCCACGCCGCGCGCTCGTCGCGACGGGGGGCACGCCGATTCCGGCGTCGGACCGCGTCGCGTTTGCCGCGGCCGAGACCGTGTATCGGGCGGCGCTCCAGTCCGCGCCCGGCACCAGCGTCCGCCTCGCGTTGCAATAGCGGGGTCCGCCCGCTCTTTTTCGCCCATGCTCGCCTGGCTGATCGCGATCGGCGTCGGCGCCGCGGTCGCGATCGTCCAGTACGGTCCGTCGGTCGTCGGTCGCGAGGCGCTGATTGCGCTGCTCCGCGCGCTGAGCGTGACGCTGCTCGTCGCGCTGGTGCTCGACGCGCCGCTGGGCTGGGGCCACCCGGCGCGCCCGCTCGCGGCACTCGACGTCTCCGCGAGCTGGCGCCGGCAGGGAGACACGGCCCTCTATGCGGAGGCGCGACGGCGCGTGACGCGCGTGGGAGGCGACAGCACCGTCGTCTTCGGTGACTCCGCGCGCGACGGCGCGCCGGGCGTACTGCCCGCCGATCGGCGCTCGGACGTGCGGTCGGCCGTCGATCGCATCCTGGCGGCCGGGCGCCCCGCGGTGATCATCACGGACGGCGAGCTCGACGATGCCGCCGCGCTCGCCGCGCTTCCGTCGGGCTCGCGCATCGAGGTGCTGTCGCACCCCCCAGCGGTCGATCTGGCCGTGCAGTCGCTCGACGCGCCGCGCGACGTGGTGAGCGGCGACACGATGTCGATCCGGGTCACCGTCGCGGCCGGCGGGCTGCCGACGCCACCCGGCACGCTCACGATCCGCTTCGACGACCGCACGCTCGCCGCGCGGCCGCTTGCCGCACTCGCCGCGCGCGGCGAGCGCACGGAAACCGTGCGACTCGTGGTCTCGGCGCCCGACGGCACGGGGGTCCTGCGTGCCATCGTCACGGTGCCCGGCGATCGGGAACCGCGCAACGATACGCTGGCGACGACGCTCGAGGTGTCGCGCGCGGCCGGTGCCGTCTTCGTGTCGACGGCGCCGGACTACGACGCGCGATACGCACTCGACGTCCTCCGGGGCGCCGTCGCGCTTCCGACGCGCGGGTTCTTCCGCGTCGCGCCCGGCGTCTGGCGCGTGGATGGCACGCTCGCCGCGATCGCCGAGGCCGACGTGCGTCGCGCCGCCGCCGACGCGCCGCTGGTCGTCCTCCACGGCGACACCGCGATCCTGGGCGCGCCACGCGACGTCACGCGGGGGTCGCTCGCCCTCCTGCCGACGGTGGACGTGACGCCGGCGGGTGTCGGCGAGTGGTACGCCGCCCCGCCCCCTGCGTCCCCGCTCTCGGCCGCGATCGCCGCGACGCCGTGGGACAGTCTGCCGCCGATCGATGTCAGTCCCGCGGCGCCCGTGAGTGGCGGCTGGGTCGGACTGCGGGCCGCGCGTGCGCGCCGCTACGAGACGCGCGCCGTCGTCGAGGGGTCGGCGAGTGGCCGGCGCGTCGTCGTCGTGCAGGCATCCGGTCTCTGGCGCTGGCGGTTCCGCGGCGGTGTCGCTGCCGACGCGTACGCCGCGCTGTGGGGCGGTATATTTGACTGGCTCGCCGCCGAGCGGCCCGATGCGCGCGCGGCGATTCCCGCGGACGGCGTCGTGCGGTCCGGGGAGCCGATCCGCTGGCGGCGGGGCGTGACGGCCGATTCCGACGTGCGCGTGGTGCTCGTGCCCCGCGACGGGTCGGCAGCGGATTCGATGATGCTGCGGTTCGGTGCGAGTGCGACGGTGGAGTCGCCGTCGCGACCGAGCGGGGTGTACGATGTGGCGTCGGCGGGCGGCGCGTCGGTCCTCGTCGTGAACCCATCGCGCGAGTGGCTGCCGGACCGGCCCGTCGTGGCCGCCGGCGCGATCGGCGGCGCCGACGCGGCCATCGGCGGGGGCGCGCCGCGACTGCGCGGCGCGTGGTGGGTCTATCTGCTCGTGGTCACCGCGCTCTGCGCGGAGTGGCTTGGCCGACGGCGACTCGGGTTGCGCTGACGCGCGGTGGTGAGATGGCACGGATCGACTCGACAGGCAAGCCGCTGCAGCGCGCGGGTGCGGTCCCGGCGCGCTCGCTGTGGCAACGGATCAGGGAGTTCGCGTTCGCGGACGCCGCGACGATCGTGCGCGGTGGCCCGGATCAGGGGTCACTCGAGCGCCTCGAGGAAATCCTGCTGGCAGCCGACTTCGGCGTCCCGACGACCATGCGGCTCGTCGCGGAGGTCGAGCGGGCGGCGGCGCGCGGCGAGGTGCGCACCGCGGACCAGTTCCACGAAGCACTGCGTCGGGGCGTCGAGGGGGCGTTGCGCACCGGGCGGAGCGATCCGGCGCTGGCGCTCGCGCCGCCGGGCGCGGGTCCGAGCATCGTGCTCGTGATCGGCGTCAACGGAGCGGGGAAGACGACCTGTATCGGGAAGCTCGCGCATCGGCTGCGCGCCGAGGGGCGCACGGTGCTGGTCGCCGCCGGCGACACCTTTCGGGCGGGCGCCGTCGACCAGCTCCGCGAGTGGGCGCGCCGCGCCGGTGCCGAGTTCGTCGGCGCGGTCGAGGGGCGCGATCCGGCGGCGGTCGCCGTGGACGCGATCGAGGCCGGTCGGCGCGCGGGATCCGACGTCATCATCATCGACACCGCCGGGCGGTTGCACACGAGCGGCGGGCTCATGGACGAGCTGGAAAAGGTCGCGCGCGTCATCGCCCGTCGCGTGCCCGGCGCGCCCCACGAGTCGCTACTCGTGCTCGACGGCACCATCGGGCAGAACGCCGTCGTCCAGGCCCGCACCTTCTCGGCGCGGGTGCCCGTGACGGGCCTCGTGGTGACGAAGGTCGACGGCACGGCGAAGGGCGGCGTCGTGGTCGCCGTGCACGAGGCGATCGACGCGCCGGTCAAGTTTCTCGGGACCGGCGAAGCGATCGACGATCTCGAGCCGTTCGACGCCGGCGCCTTCTCCCGCGAGTTGCTGGCCGGGGTCTGACGCGCCGGTGCCGACAGTCGCGACGCGCGTGACGCTCGAGACGCCGGTCACGTACCTCAAGGGCGTCGGCCCGCATCGCGCCGAGCTGCTGCGCAAGCTCGAGATCCGCACCGCGGGCGATCTGCTCTACCATGTCCCGCGCCGCTACGACGACGCGAGCACGGTGTCGCCGGTCGCCTCGCTCGAGCCGGGCATGGACGGCACGGTGATCGGCACGGTGATCTCGAAGGGCGTGCTGCCGACGCGAAAGGGACTGCGCATCTTCCAGGTGGTGCTGCGCGACGCGAGCGGCATGATCGAGGTGGCGTGGCCCGGCCAGCCGTTTCTCGATCGCACGATCGCGCGGGGCGATGTGCTGCTCGTCACCGGAGCGGTGCGGTTCTATCACGGTCGCCAGCTGCAGCCCCGCGAACACGTGAACCTGGGTGCCGACGCCGAGGGCACGGCCGGTGGTCGCGTGCTCGCGGTCTATCCGGCGACCGATGGCCTGTCGGTGAAGGTGTTGCGCGGCCTGATCGACGCGCAGCTCGATGCGCTGCTGCCGCAGGTGCGCGAGTTCCTCCCGGCGGACGCGCTGGCGGAGGCCGGGGTGCCGTCGCTTCCGGACGCGCTGCGCGCCGTGCATCGCCCCGCCTCGCTCGCCGAGGCGCTGGCCGGTCGGGCGCGCCTCGCATTCGAGGAGCTGCTGTTCGTGCAGTTGCTGTATCGGCGGGCCAATCACCTCGCGCGCGAGGCGCGTGCGGGGATCACCTACCGGAACCAGCGGACGCTGACGAGTGCGCTCAAGGCCGCACTCCCGTTCGCGCTGACGGGCGCGCAGACGCGGGTCGTGCGCGACGTGATCGCCGACATGTGCAGTCCGGCGCGCATGCACCGGCTCGTGCAGGGTGACGTCGGCAGTGGCAAGACGATCGTCGCGATCTTCGCCGCGCTGCTGGCGATGGAAAACGGCTACCAGGCGGCGCTGATGGCGCCGACCGAGCTGCTCGCCGAGCAGCACCTGCGCACGGCGACGCGGCTGCTCGCGCCGATCGGTGTCGCGCCGGTGCTGCTCACGGCCGGCCTGGGTGCGGCGGCCCGGCGCGAGGCGGCGGCTCGCGTCGCCGACCCGGTCGCTGCGCTGGTGATCGGCACCCACGCGCTGATCGCCGAAGGGACGCGGTTCGGTCGGCTCGGCCTGGCGATCGTCGACGAGCAGCATCGGTTTGGCGTCGAGCAGCGGGAGGCGCTCGGCGCGAAGGGCGAGCGGCCGGACGCGTTGCTGCTGAGCGCGACGCCGATCCCGCGATCGCTCGCCCTGACGGTGCACGGCGATCTCGATGTCAGCCTGCTCGACGAGCGACCGCCGGGCCGACAGCCGGTGACGACGGCGCTCCGTCCGGAATCCGCGCGTCAGCGCGTGATGGAGTTCGTCGACCGGGAGATCGGCAAGGGCCGGCAGGCGTATGTCGTCTACCCGGTGATCGAGGACAGCGAGGTGGTCGATCTCCGATCGGCGACGGCGATGCATGCGACGCTCGGCGCGACGGTCTTCGCGGGTCGCCGGGTCGCCCTGTTGCACGGGCGCATCGCGGCGCCCGAGCGCGAGGCGACGATGCGCGCGTTTCGCGACGGGGCGATCGACGTGCTCGTGGCGACGACGATCATCGAGGTCGGCATCGATGTCCCCAACGCGACCGTGATGCTGATCGAGCACCCCGAGCGCTTCGGCCTCTCGCAGCTGCATCAGCTGCGCGGGCGCGTCGGGCGCGGCGCGGACGCATCATGGTGCGTCCTCCTCGGCGACGTCTCGCCGGACGCGGCGGCGCGTTTGCGCACGTTCGTCGAGACGGACGACGGCTTCGAGATCGCCCGTGCCGACCTGCGGCTGCGGGGCATGGGCGATCTCTTCGGTCGCGAGCAGAGCGGATCGGCGACGTTTCGGGTCGCCGATCCGCTGCGTGACGAGGCGCTGATCCTGCCGGCACGGGCTGCGGCGGACCGCATCCTCGCTGCCGATCCGGCGCTGACGGCGCCGGATCACGAGGGGCTCCGGCGGGCGATGGGGACGCGCTATGCCCGGGCGCTCGAGCTCTTTCGCGTCGGCTGACGCCGGCGCTACGGCTTCGGCGCGGTGAGGCGCTTCTTGATGCGGTCGAGTTCCTGGTTGGCCTGATCGAGTTCCGTCAGGGCCTTGTCGAGTTCATCGCGGAGCCGCGCGATCTCCTCGTCCTTGGTCCGGCCGCGCGTGACGCCGGCCCGCGCCGCCCGCTTCGCCGAATCGGCCTGGGTGCGCACCGAGTCGGCCTCGGACGCCGCCTGCTCGGCCTGCTGCCGCACCTCGGCGAGGGCGTCGGCCGTCCGGCGAAGCACGTCGACGTCCGCGGCGTGCGGCTCGTGGTGCGGCGCGGCGACGTAGGCGGTGAGCAGGGACTGGGCGGTCGCCGGCATGACGGTGCCGTTTGCCGGGTCGAGCGCGTACAGCGCCCGCCAGTAGAGGCTCTCGGTGGCGGCCGGTGTCCCCGGATATTGCTCACCGAACGCGCGGAGTACCGAGTCCGCGGCCGCATAGCTGCCGGCGGCGACGTCGGCGCGCGCCTCGCCCCACGCCGCCGACCATGGGCCGGCCGGCGCGACGGTCCCCGTGTGCGGTGGTCCGGCGCACGCGACCGTCATCGCCAGCGCCAGCGGACCGACGATGGCGACCGCTCGCCGGGTCACGAGAAGACGCGAACGGGTTCGGGCGGAGTCTCGACGATCGGCGCGGGCGCCATTGGGCGCGGCCGGCGCGGAGCGAGCGGGTGTTCCGTCGGCAGGTCGATCGAGAACGTCGTCCCGACGCCGGGCGTGCTGTCGACGACGATCCGCCCGCGGTGGGCCTCGACGATCGTCTTGGCGATCGCCAGCCCGAGCCCGGTGCCGTCGCTGTCGGCCTGCTGGTTGTCCGCGCGATAGAACTTGTCGAAGATGCGCGGGAGCTGCTCGGGCGCGATGCCGGTCCCGGTGTCGCGCACCTCCATCCGCACGTGCTCGTCGCGCGCGTCGACGGAGAGCGAGACGCGGCCGCCGCTCGGCGTGAACTTGAACGCGTTGGAGAGCAGGTTGCCCAGCACCTCGCTGATGCGGTCCGGATCCCAGAGGACGGAGACGGGGACGGTCGGCGCGCGACGCACGGTGAAGTGGACGCCGCGCTGCAGTGCGAGCACATGGAACGACGCCTCGAGTTCGTCGAGGAAGGGGGCAAGCGGGAATCGCCGCAGATCGAGCTTCCCGCCGCCCGCCTCGAAGCGGCTGACGTCGAGCAACTGCTTGACGAGTCTGCCGAGGGCGTGGCACTGCTGTTCCAGCGTGCGACAGACTTCCGTCTGGCGCTCGGTCAGGTCGCCGTAGATGCCGTCCTGCAGGAGCTGCAGGTAGCCGAGAATCACGTTCACCGGCGTCTTGAGCTCGTGCGACGCGACGGAGACGAATTCGGCCTTCAGCTTGTCGAGTTCGGCCAGCTGCATCGACATCGTGTGGTAGCTGGCGGAGAGGCGGCCGAACTCATCGCGCTGGCTCGGCGGGATCGCGAGGGAGTACGAGAAGTCGCCTTCGGCGACCGCCGCCATCCCCGCCTCGATGTCGCTGACCGGACCGCTGACCGACCGCGTCAGCCAGACGGCGATTCCCGCCGCGAGCAGGACCGCGAAGCAGAGCACGTAAATCGCGAGTTGCCTCGCCTGCTCCGCCTCGGCCGCGGCGCGGTCGACGCGACTGCGCGTGCGGTCGCGGAGCGCGCGTTCGGCCTCGTCGATCGAGGCCTCGATGCGCGAGATCGCGACGCGGACGCCGTGCGTCGACAGGCTGTCGGCGCGATCGCCGCGGTTGCCGACCGCGGCCGCGTACTCCCGCGGGACGAGTCGCGAGACCTCGCGCAGCGACACGCGCACATCAGCGGCCGCGCTGTCCAGCTGATAGCGTCCGAGCGAATCGGTCTGCGCGTTGAGTGCGTCGATCGTGCGTCGCATGTGGGCGCGGCTCGCCGTGTCGTGCACGACGATCAGCGCGTCTTCCGCGCGGCGCAGGTCCTCCGTCCCGACATTGATCCGCCCCAGCAGGAGCGACGCGGCAAATTCGTAGTCGCGCAGTTGCGCCGCGTAGACGTGCAGTTCCTCGAGCGAGCGGAGGGCGAACAACAGCGGAACGACGAGGACCAGGGAGATGGCAAGAATGGCCAGCGTCAACCTGGCGCGAAGCGTCATGCTGGAAGCTTAATGCCGAGGTCCGGGGCGTGTGAGCCGCGCGCGCGTCGCGCGCGTTGACAGTCGGGCGACACGGCGCCTAGTTTCTCGCGCCCGTGGTCCGGACCGTCAACTTCAAGCATGGCAACCAGTTTCGTTCGCATCGCAGCGCTCCACGCGCATGAGGGCTCGACCGTCGGTGTCCGTGGGTGGGTGACGCATGTCCGATCGTCGGGCAAGGTCGCGTTCGTCGTGTTGCGGGATGGCACCGGCATTCTGCAGGCGGTCGTCGTCAAGTCCGTGGTCGGTGCGGAGACGTGGGAGCGCTTCGGGCTGCTGACGCTCGAATCGTCCGTCGTCCTCACCGGGGTCGTCCGTGCCGATGCGCGCGCGCCAGGCGGGTTCGAGCTGGGCGTCGAGGCGATCGAGCTGCTCGGCGCGAGCCCGATCGACTATCCGATCCAGCCCAAGGAGCACGGCGTCGATTTCCTGATGGACCACCGGCATCTCTGGCTGCGGAGCGGACGACAGACGGCGATCCTCCGGGTGCGGAGCGAGATCGAGCAGGCGATCAGCGATTTCTTCCACGCCCGCGACTTCGTGCGCGTGGATACACCGATTCTCACGGCGGCGATCGGCGAGCGGAGCGGCCTCTTTTCCACCGAGTACTTCGACCTCGGCCCGGCCTACCTCGCGCAGACCGGGCAGCTCTACGGCGAGGCCGCCGCCGCGGCGCTCGGCCGCATCTATACCTTCGGTCCGACGTTTCGTGCGGAGAAATCGAAGACGAGGCGGCATCTGGCCGAATTCTGGATGATCGAGCCCGAGGTCGCGTTCAACGATACCCACGACAACATGCGCCTGCAGGAGGACCTCCTCTCGGCGATCGTCGCTCGTGTGCTCGAGCGCCGCGGCGCCGAGCTCCGCGAGCTCGAGCGCGATACCTCGAAGCTGGAACAGGTGGTGCCGCCGTTTCCGCGCGTCGACTACGGCGCCGCCGTCGAGGTCCTCCAGCGGAAGGGGAGCGCGGTGCAGTGGGGGGAGGACCTCGGGGCGGAGGACGAGGCGCTGCTCGTGGAGGACTACGACCGGCCGATCTTCGTCTGCAACTACCCGAAGGAGGCCAAGGCGTTCTACATGAAGGAGAATCCCGCCGATCCGCGGACCGTCCTGTGCAATGATTGCCTCGCCCCCGAGGGATATGGCGAGATCATCGGCGGATCGCAGCGCGAGGATGACTACGGGAAACTCGAGGCCCGCATCCGCGAGGAAGGACTGCCGCTCGATGCGTACCGGTGGTACCTCGACCTCAGGCGCTACGGCACCTTCCCGCATTCGGGCTTCGGCCTGGGCCTCGAGCGCACGGTCGCATGGATCTGCGGGCTGCCGCACGTGCGGGAGACGATCCCGTTCGCGCGGATGATGCACCGGCTCACTCCATAACGGCGCGGCATCATCCGCGCGGCATCACACGCGCGATATCCGCTGCGGCGCGCTGCCGATCACCCCGCGGCCGCACTCCGCTCGGCGGCCTTCACCTCGTCCCACAGGCCGTCGAGCACGTCGAGCGGCTGCTCGGCAACGACGAGTCCCCTGGACGCCGCGAGGCGCTCGACGCCCGCGAATCGGCGTTCGAATTTCAGGTTCGCGCCATCGAGGGCCAGGGCCGCGTGCACGCCGGCCTTGCGACAGAGATTGACGCAGGCGAACAGCAGATCGCCCAGCTCGTCCTCGACCCGGGCGCGGTCGACGGTCGGCTGCACCAGCTCGTGCGTCACCTCGGCGAGTTCCTCACGCACCTTGTCGGCGGGACCGTCGATCGTCGGCCAGTCGAAGCCGACGCCGGCGGCTCGATCCTGCAGGCGCTGCGCGCGATGCAGCGCCGGCAGCGTGGCCGGCAACCCCTCGCCGATCGACGTGCGTCGCCGCGCCTTCATCCGCTCCCACGGTTCCTTCGCCCCTTCGCCGTAGAGATGCGGATGGCGGCCGCGCATCTTCGTCACGAGGCTCGACGCCACATCCTGCATCGCAAACGCGCCGCGTTCCTCGGCCAGCACCGCATGGAAGAGGACCTGGAGCAGGAGGTCGCCCAGTTCCTCGCGCAACGCCCGGTCGTCGCCCCGGCGAATCGCGTCGTCGACTTCGTGCGCCTCCTCGATCAGGTAGGGTCGCAGCGACGCGTGGTCCTGCGCCGCGTCCCACTCGCACCGCCGCCTGAGATCGCGCATGAGCGCGAGCGTATCTTCAAGCCTGCTTTCATCTTCCATCGTGCCCCCGTGATTCGTATACTATCCCGTTCGTGAACGGTCCGTCAATCGAGTCGCCCGCGAGCGTGGAGATCGATCTCGACGCGCTGGCGCGCAACGCGCGCACGCTGTCGCGACGCGCGGGCGTCCCGCTGCTGCCGATGGTGAAGGCCGACGCCTACGGGCTCGGTGCGTTGCCCGTCGTGCGCGCGCTCGAGGCGTGCGACCCGTGGGGGTACGGCGTGGCGACGGTCGCCGAGGGCGCGGCGATCCGGCAGGACGGGATCACGCGACCGATCGTCGTCTTCACGCCCCAGCTGCCAGCGGCGTTTCCCGCGATGCGGGCCGCGCGGCTCACCCCGAGCCTCTCGACGGCGGAGGAGATCGCCGCGTGGGCTGGCGGCGGCCCATGGCACCTCGCGATCGACACGGGGATGCATCGCGCCGGGGTCCGCTGGGACGCGGTCGATGCGCTGCGCGACGTGCTCGGACGCCACCCGCCGCAGGGCGCCTACACCCATCTGCATTCGGCGGCGCGCGCGGATGGATCGGCCGCGGTGCAGGGCATCCGATTCCGCGAGGCACTCGCGGCGCTCCCCGTGCGCCCCGACGTCCTGCATGTCGAGAACAGCCCGGCGATCGAGCGGCTCGCCGGCCGATCCGCGTGGACGTGCGTGCGGCCCGGGCTCTTCCTGTACGGCGTCGGGTCCGGCGGCGCCCTCGCGCCCGAGCCGGTGGTGCGGCTCACCGCGGCCGTCGTGCAGCTCCGCACGGTGCGTGCCGGCGAATCCGTCGGCTATGACGCAACGTACGTGGCGCCGTCGACGCGCCGCGTGGCGACACTCGCCGTCGGCTATGGCGACGGCTATCGACGCGCCCTGAGCGGCGTGGGGACGGTCCGGATCGGCGCGCGAGACGTGCCGGTCCTCGGCACGGTGACGATGGACATGTGCATGGTCGATGTGACCGACGTCCCCTGCGCCGTCGGCGACCGCGCGACGCTGATCGGTGGCGGCGGACCGGGCGACGGGCCGACGGTCGCGGCCGTCGCCGAGCGCGCGGGACTCTCGCCGTACGAGGTGCTGGTCGGGCTCGCGCTGCGGGCCCCGCGCGCCTATGCGGGCGCTCGCGCGCCCGCGAGGCACTCGACGTCGGCAGCGGGGTACGCCGGTGAGCGCGGATGACAGCAGATCACGCAGGCAGTTCATGCAGGCAGTTCATGACGGCGCATGCCGACGGCTGACCTCGAGGCACGCCTGCTCGCGGCGGCGCGGGACGCGCAGGCCCGGGCCTACGCACCGTATTCGGGTTTTCGCGTCGGTGCGGCGATCGCGGGGATCGATGGGCGCGTCTCGAGCGGCTGCAACGTCGAAAACGCCGCGTATCCCTCGGCCATGTGCGCGGAGCGGGGCGCCGTCATGGCGGCCGTCCTCGCCGGTACGACGGACTTCGCCATGCTGGTGCTGGTGACCGATGCCGCGGATCCGGCGCCACCGTGCGGCGGATGTCGCCAGGTGCTGGTCGAGTTCGCGCCCGACGTCGAGATTATCAGCGTCGGAGCCGGCGACGTGCGACGCCGCTGGCGTCTCGCCGACCTGCTCCCCGATGCCTTCCGGCGCCAGTCGCTGCCGGCCCGTTCTTCAGACTCGTGATCCCGGAATTGTGATCTCATGGACCAACCGCGTGCCCCTGTCCGCTAGACGTCTCGCCGGTCTCGGCGCTGCGGCGATCGTCACCGCGGTCGTGGCAGCGTGCTCCGAGAATCTGAACGGCGGCGCGGCGTGTCCGAAGCTCTGTCCCGGGCAGACGGTCACGATCTATGACACGACGTATCGACTCGACTCGCTCAGGCTCGTGTTCGACACGACGGTCGCGAGCTATCCGGCGCTCGGTACCGAGTCGGCCCTCCTCCTCTCCAACGTCCCCGGTGTCCAGGACGTGCGCGCGGTCGTGCGGTTCGACAACGTGTCCGATTCGATTGGTGTCGCGTACCTCACCGGGACGACGACCGACTCGACGCCGTCGCGACCGATCACCTCGATCGACACCGCCGTCCTCTTCTTTCTCGTTGCGCCGTCGAGCGTCAAGCCGAGCGGGCTGACGGACTCGGTGCTGATCTCCGTCTACGATGTCGACGCATACGGCGTCGACACCGTCGTCTCGGAGCTCGCCGCGCTGTTCACTCGCCCCAACCTCGTCGGGCAGACGCGCGTCAGCCTGCGCGCGCTCGCCGATACGTCGGACTCGACGGACACCGTGCGCGTCGCCATCAGTCGCGCGGCGGTGCTCGCGCACGTGCGCGGGGATCACAACGTGCGCTTCGGCATCCGGATCCAGCACGCCGGGACCGTCACCGATCCGGTGCGCCTGTGGGTCAATGCCGCCGGCTCGAGTTCCGGCGGGCCGCACTTCTTCTATCGGGCCCACTACGACACGTTCCCGGGGCCGGTGGATTCGATCGAGGTCTCGCCGGCCTCCAGTACGCCGACGAGCGACCCGAGTCTCGCCAGTCAGCTGGCCAACTATCCGGTCTTCGTGCTCGGGGCGCCCCCGGTGCTGCCGGGCGTCCTCGACGTCGGCGGTCTCCCGGCGCGGCGCGTCTATCTGCGATTCAACCTCCCGTCGACAATCGTCGACTCGAGCAACGTCCTGCGCGCGACGCTCCGCCTCAAGCAGATCCCGCGCCCGCAGATCTTCCCGACGGACAGCGTCGCCGTCTGGCCCGCGCCCGTCGTCTCCTCGAGCGCGGTCACCGAACCGGCGAAGGCCGCCCTCTTCATCGTGGCGTCGTCGATCTGGAGTCTCGACTCGACCCTGACGCAGCCGCAGGATACCGGGGTCGTTGCGATCGAGCTCTCCGGCGCGTTCAAGGCCTGGCACCAGGTGCCGGACACGACGACAACCCGCGCGATCGTGCTTCGCGTGCTCAATGAAGGGGCCAACCCGGTCTTTGCCAGCTTCTATTCCTCGCTGGCCGCCGATACGGCGAAGCGGCCGCACCTCGAGATCCGCTACGTGCGTCAGACCAGCTTCCTCCTGCCGTGATCCCACGTCTGCATGGTCACGCGCGACGCCTCGCGATCGTGGCGGTCGCCGCCGTGATGCTGCCGATCGGCCGGATCGGCGCGCAGGGGAACGTCAGTACGCTCGGACAGGGCTACCCCGTCGGGCAGCTCAGCACGCGTGACCAGGGGTCGGGCGGCGCGTTCGGCGAGGTCGACGCCCAGTCCCCGATCAATCCCGCGGCGCTCGCCTCGTGGGGCAGCCTCAGTCTGCACATGCAGTATGACCCCGAGTTCAGGACCGTGACCGCCGACGGGGTCACCGAGCGGACGACGACGAGTCGCTTCCCGCTCTTCGCCGGGGCGATCCCGATCGGCAAGTTCACGGTCGGGCTCTCCTTCTCGACGCTGGTCGACCGCACGTGGGCGACGAACACGACCACGACGCTCGCGGCCGAACCCGGCGACACCGCGTCGACGACCGCGACGACGAAGGTGCAGTCGACCGGCGGGATCAACGATCTTCGGCTGGGCATCGCCTGGGCGGCGACGTCGTGGCTGTCGGTCGGCGCAGCGATGGACTGGTTTACCGGACAGAACCAGATTCTCGAGGCCGTCAGCGTCGCCGACACGACGCCCAACCGCTATCAGGAGTCGCAGTTCCTGTCGACGATCAGCTACGGTGGCGTCGGCGCGTCGGCGGGGTTCGTGCTCCGGCCGGCCTCCTTCCTGAGTGTCGCCGGCTCATTCCGCGTCGGCGGCAACATCCGGGCGCGACTCGGCGACTCGACGACGCTCGGCAACGGCCAGGTCCCGGCGCGTGGCGGCGGCGGGGTGGTCTTCAGCGGCATCCCGGGCGTCCTCCTCTCCGGTCGCGTCGACTGGGAGCAATGGTCCCGCTTCAACGCGCTCACGGTCAATGATGTGACGTACAAGGACGGCGTCGGCTGGAGCGTCGGGACCGACATCCAGGGGCCGCGCGTCCTCGATCGCACGATCAACCTCCGCCTGGGCGGCGGCCGCCGGCCGCTCGGGTCGGTCGTCGACGGCACGGCGATCATGGAAACCGATCTGAGCGGGGGCATCGGCGTGCCGTTTGGCCGCGGCCACGCCGTCGTCGATCTTTCCCTGACCCGCGCGTTCCGGACCGGGGTGGTCGGCGCGACGGAAGACGCGTACATCCTGAGCACGGGCCTGACGATTCACCCATAGGGGCACCATGGCGGACCCGGCCGGGCAGCTGATTCTCGTCGCCGACGACGTCCCGGCAAACGTCGAGCTGCTCTCGGACCAGCTGCAGTCGCTCGGGTACCGGACCGTCGGTGCCACCGATGGCATGTCGGCGCTCGCGGCGTGCGTCGCGCACCAGCCCGATCTCTGCCTGCTCGATGTCTCGATGCCGGCCGGCGATCTCGGCGTCGACGACCGCGCCGCCGGCTTCGAGGTCTGTCGCCGTATCAAGCGCGACGCGCGCACCGCGCGCATTCCCGTCATTTTCGTCACCGCGCTCAACGACACGTCTGACCGCGTCAAGGCGATCGAGGCGGGCGGCGACGATTTCCTCACCAAGCCCCACAACCGGCTCGTGCTCGGCGCGCGAGTCCGGAGCCTCCTCAAGCTCAAGGCGGCGACCGACGCGCTGGAGGAAAGCTTCCGCAAGCAGCGCGAGCTGCAGCGGCTGCGCGACGATCTCATGAAGATGATCGTGCACGACCTCAAGACACCGCTGACATCGATCCTGGCGACCCTCGAGCTGCTGCTCGACGGCGATTTCGGGCCGATGCCCGCGACACAGCGGCAGGTCGTCTCGGATGCGGAAGGGAAGGCCGAGGACCTGCTGCGCCTCATCGAGGATCTGCTCGAGGTCGCGAAGATCGAGGAAGCGGCCGTGCCGCTCGTGCTCGAACCGATCGCCCCGGCCGCGCTACTGACGGAGATCCTGCACGAGTGGACGCTCCGGTTTCAGCAGGAGGGGGCACTCGCCACCGCTGACGTGGCCGATGACGCGGGTGTCTTCGTCGCCGACCGGCAGCTGCTGAAGCGCGTCTTCGCCAATCTGATCCAGAACGCGCTGACCCACTCGTCGGGCGCCGTGCGCCTCCGGTTCGCGATCCGGCGCGATGCCAACGGCATTCTCTTCACGATCGCGGACAACGGACCGGGCATCCCCGACGAGTACCACGATCTGATCTTCCGGAAGTTCGAGCAGGTGCGCCTCCCCCACGTCCCGGCGGTGCGCAGCTCGGGTCTCGGTCTGACGTTCTGCCGGTTGGTCGTCGAGCAGCACGGCGGTCGCATCTGGGTCCGCAACGGCGAGAGCGGCGGGAGCGTCTTCCACGTCACGCTGCCGCTCGCCCCGCCGCCGGCCCGCGACCTCCCGCCGAGGGACCTGCCGCCGCGGGAGAGCGTCCGGTCGTCCCCGCCGGCGGCGCTGGCCCCGCCCGTCTGACTATCTTTCGGCGATGTCCGCCGACCACGCCGTCGTGACGACCGCCGACGTCACCGCCGCCGGCGCCCCGACCGTCTTCATCGAGACGTACGGGTGTCAAATGAACGTCAGCGATTCCGAGCTGATGCTCGGCAAGCTGACGGCCGCCGGCTACCGCGCCGTCGATCGCCCCGATGGCGCCGACGTGATCCTCGTGAACACCTGCGCCATCCGCGACCACGCCGAGCAGCGGGTGGTCGGCCGACTGGGGGAGCTCAAGCGGCACATGGCCCCCGACACGGTGCTCGGCGTGACCGGCTGCATGGCGCAGCGGCTCGGCCCGGTGCTGCTCGAGCGCGCCGCACACGTCAGTCTCGTCGTCGGGCCGGACGCGTATGGTGCGCTCGTCACGCTGCTCGATGGCGCGCGGGCCGGCGCGCGCACGACCGCGACGGCGTTCGACGCGAGTGAGCATTACGAGGACGTGCGCCCGAGCCGGCTCGATCGCGTGAAGGCCTGGGTGCCGGTGCAGCGCGGCTGCGACTATCGATGCAGCTACTGTATCGTGCCGACGACCCGGGGCCCCGAGCGGAGTCGCCGCCTCGCCGACGTCGTGCGCGAGGCGGAATCGATCGTCGCCGAGGGGATGTCGGAGATCGTCCTGCTCGGGCAGACGGTCAACAGCTACCATGACGGCACGCACGACTTTGCCGACCTCCTTCGGGCGATCGGCGCGGTCCCGGGGGTGCGACGGCTCCGCTTCACGAGCCCGCACCCCAACGACTTCAGCGAGCGGGTCATCGCCGCGCTCGCCGACGTGCCGGCGGTCTGCCCGCACGTGCACCTGCCGATGCAGTCGGGCGCCGACCGCGTCCTCAAGCGGATGCTGCGGCGCTACACCCGCGCCGCGTACTATGCGTGCGTCGATCGGCTGCGGGCCGCGATCCCGGGACTCGCGCTCACCACCGACGTGATCGTCGGCTTTCCGGGCGAGAGCGACGCCGACTTCGAGGAGACGCTCGAGGCCGTGCGGCACGTCGGCTTCGATGACGCCTACACCTTCCGGTTCTCGCCGCGCGAGGGCACCGCCGCGACGCGATTCGCTGCGGACGAGACGATCCCGGACGATGTCGCGAGCGCGCGCCTCGCGCGCCTCATCGCCACCGTGCGGGCGGGGACGCGCGACCGGAACATCGGCCTGCTCGGCACCGAGCACGAGATCCTCGTCGAGCGCGCCGCGCGACGCGGCGATGGGGCCGTGCTTGGCCGGACGCGCGACTTCAAGACGGTCGTCCTCCGCGGCGACGAGGCCGCGATCGGCCAGTACTATCGCGTGCGACTGACCGGCACCACGGGCTCGACGTTCACCGGCGCGGTCGTGCGGGACGGGATCGAGGGGGCGCGTCGCCCGCTGCCGGTTGCGGCGGCGTGATCGCCGTGATCGCCGACGCCATTCGATCGACGTATGATGCCCTCAGCAGCACGCAGCGCCCCGGCAGCGGCGCGTTTTGCGGCTGCGATCGGTGCCGCGACGACGTCCTCGCGCGCGCCCTCGAACAGGCCGTGCCCCGCTACGCGGGACGCTATGCGGGACGGGAGGCGCTCGGCGCTGCGGTCGTGCGCGTGGCGCTCGCTCGCGAAGAGGGACGCGCCGAGCTGGCCGTGATCGTCCTCGACGCGATGCGGTCCGTGTCGGCGTCGCCGCGCCACGGGACCGCGCCATAGCCGCGTGCACGGGACGCGGCGCCGAGCGCCGGCCGCCTCTTGCACCAGCTTCGACCGGGGCCGCACTTTCATGACGTCGACGCCCGGGCGGCTCGCGGCGTCCCACCTGCACGGAGGATCGTGACCGTGGTTGCGCACACCGATACATCGGTCGTCACGATCGACCGCTACATCATCGAGCAGGAGCGCCTCTATCCGCAGGCGACCGGCGAGCTGTCGGATATCCTGTACGACCTGGCTCTGGCCGCGAAGATGATCGCAAACAAGGTCCGGCGCGCCGGCCTGGCCGATGTGCTCGGGGCGACGGAGGACGTCAACGTCCAGGGCGAGACGCAGCAGAAGCTCGACGTGCTCGCCAACACGATCATTATCAAGGCGCTCGACCACGGTGGGCGGCTCGCGGCGATGGCCTCGGAGGAAGAGGCCGACATCATCCAGATCCCCGACAAGTTTCGCACGGGGAAGTACGTGATCCTCTTCGACCCGCTCGACGGATCATCGAACATCGATGTCAACGTTCCCGTCGGCACGATCTTCTCGGTCCTGCGCAAGGTCTCCGATGGCTCGCGCGGCGAGATGGTCGACATGCTGCAGCCGGGTCGACGGCAGGTCGCGGCCGGCTACGTGATCTACGGCTCCAGCACGATGCTCGTGTATACCACGGGGCAGGGGGCACACGGCTTCACCCTGGATCCGGCGCTCGGCGAGTTTCTGCTGTCGCATCCGAACATCCGCATCCCGCCCCGCGCGCGCTATCTCTCGGTCAACGACTCGTACGAGACGGCATGGGACGAGCCGACGCGCCAGCTGATCCGCCGCTACCGCGGCATGGACGGCCTGCGCAAACCGCTCAGCGGCCGATATGTCGGGTCGCTGGTCGCCGATTTCCATCGCAACCTGCTCGGCGGCGGGGTCTTCGCCTATCCGGCCAATGCGCAGAGTCGGCGCGGCAAGCTCCGCCTCCTCTACGAGGCGAATCCGCTCGCCTTCATCTGCGAACAGGCCGGTGGCGCGGCCAGTGACGGCCGCACCGCGGTCCTCGATCTCCAGCCGACGGAGCTGCACCAGCGGACCCCGCTCTTCATTGGCAGCGCCGAGGAGGTCGCCCTCGCGCAGACGATGCTTGCGGGACAGCTGCACGGTGTCGGCGTCTGAACGCGTCGGCGGGCCGCTGACGGCCGCCGAAGGACCCCGCTCGCCGTCGGGGATTCCGATCGCGCGGGTCTACCGGCCCGCCGACGGCGCGGGCGACTACGATCGCGACCTTGGCGATCCGGGCGTCTTCCCGTTCACGCGCGGCATTCAGCCCGACATGTACCGCGGTCGGCTGTGGACGATGCGCCAGTACGCCGGCTTCGGGACCGCCGCGGAGACGAATGCCCGGTTTCGGCTGCTCCTCGACGCGGGGCAGACCGGATTGTCGGTCGCGTTCGACCTGCCGACGCAAATGGGCATCGACTCCGACTCGCCGCGCGCGGCGGGCGAGGTCGGACGCGTCGGCGTGGCGATCGACACGGTCGACGACATGCACGCGCTGCTGGCGGATCTGCCGCTCGACCGGGTGTCGACGTCGATGACGATCAATGCCACGGCGGCGACCCTGCTGGCGATGTACCTCGTCGTCGCCGACGAGCGCGGGATCGCGCGCGCCTCGGTCAGCGGCACGGTGCAGAACGATGTGCTCAAGGAGTACATCGCCCGCGGCACCTACATCTACCCGCCGGGCCCGAGCCTTGCGCTCGTCGCCGATGTGATCCGGTTCTGCGCCAGCGAGGTGCCCGGATGGAATCCGATCTCGATCTCCGGCTACCACATTCGCGAGGCCGGGTCGACGGCGGTGCAGGAGCTCGCGTTCACCTTCGCGAATGCGATCGAGTACATCGGGGGCGCCGTCGCGGCGGGCGTGCCGGTCGAGCGCTTCGCGCCGCGGCTGTCATTCTTCTTCGCCGCGCACAGCGACCTGTTCGAGGAGGTCGCCAAGTTCCGGGCCGCGCGCCGCATCTATGCCCGACTGATGCGCGCGCGGTTCGCCGCCGGCGACGCGAGCTGTCGGCTCAGGTTTCACACGCAGACGGGCGGCGTCACGCTGACGGCGCAGCAGCCGATGAACAACATCGTGCGCGTCGCCGTGCAGACGCTGGCGGCGACCCTCGGCGGCACGCAGTCCCTCCACACCAATGGCTACGACGAAGCGCTCGCGCTCCCGTCGCCCGAGGCGGCGACGCTCGCGCTCCGCACGCAACAGGTGGTGGCCTACGAGTCGGGGATCGCGCAGACCGTCGATCCGCTGGCCGGCAGCTACTACGTCGAGGCGCTGACCGACGCCCTCGAGCGGGACGCACTGCAGCTGCTCGCCAAGGTCGACGCCCTGGGGGGCGCCGTCGCCGCAATCCAGGCGGGCTTCTTCCAGGACGAGATCGCGCGGAGCGCCTATGAGCATCAGCTGCGCATCGAGCGCGGCGAGTCGCCGATCATTGGCGTCAATCTCTTCGCCGATGGATCCGAGGCGCCGCCCGTGCCCGCGCCGAACTACGCGGCGCTCGAACGCGGCCAGCGAGCCCGCCTCGCCGCCGTTCGCGCGGCTCGCGATCCGCGGGCAGTGACGGCGGCGCTCGACGCCCTCGAGCCGGCCGCGCGTCGCTACGCGGAGCCGGGGGCGGCGGCGGCGGCGTCGCTCATGCCGCTGCTGATCGACGCCGTGCGTGCGCGCGCATCGGTCGGCGAGATCTCGGACCGGCTGCAGGCCGCGTGGGGCGAGTTTCACCCAGCGTGAGTCGGCGCGCCGGTCTCGGTCGCCGCCTTGTAGATGGTGGGGTCCGCGGGTACCTTACCGATTCTTCCTTCGTCAGCTAAGTCTCCGCAAAATGCCCACTTACGAGTATCGGTGCCCCAACGGGCACACGTTTGACCGTTTTCTGAAGATGAGCGAGTCCCAGCAGACGTTGCCCTGTCCGGTCTGCGGCGCCACGGCGCAGCGTCAGGTCTCGGGCGGCGCCGGCCTCGTATTCAAGGGATCCGGCTTCTACATCACGGATTACGGCAAGGACGGCAAGAAGGACCAGCAACGGGCGCAGGGGACCGGCGGCACGACGAGCAGCTCCTCCAGCGAGAGCGGCGCCGGCGATCGCGGTGGCGATGCCAAGCCGGCGACCGGGGCGTCGGGCGGCGACGCGTCGGCCGGATCCGGCGCGAGCGGCACTGGCAGCTCGGGCGGCGACGCCAGTGCGTCGAAGCCCGCGCCAGCGGCGAAGTCGGGCGAGTCCAAGTCGAACTCAGGCGGCGCGAGCGGCAAGGGCGGGTCGGGTTCGAGCGAATGACGGGCCCGGATCCGCTGCGCGCCGAGCTGACTCGCGTGGCCCGGGCGCTCGGCGCGCCTGATTCGCTGGAGCCCGCTCTCGAGCGACCGCGCGATCCGGCGTTCGGCGACTGGAGCACCAATCTGGCGCTCGCGCTCGCCAAGCCGCTCGGCCGCAAGCCGCGCGATCTCGCCGACGCGGTGGTGGCGCTGCTGGACGTCGGCGCGGCGCAGGTGTCGGCTGCCGAGATCGCGGGACCCGGCTTCATCAACTTCCGTCTCCCACACGCCGCGCTCGCCGCTCGCCTCGCGGATCTGATCGCCGAGGGCGACGGCATTGGGCGGAGCGACGTCGGTGCGGACCGACCGGTGGTCGTCGAGTTCGTCTCGGCCAACCCGACCGGCCCGCTCCACGTCGGGCACGGCCGTCAGGCCGCCCTGGGCGACGCGATCGCGGCGCTGCTCGAGCGCAGCGGATGGCGGGTCTCGCGCGAGTACTACTACAACGACGCCGGCGTCCAGATCCAGCGACTCGCGGACAGTGTGCGCGCCCGGCTCCTCGAGCGCGGCGGCGCGTCCGACGCGATGCCGGAGGGCGGCTATCACGGCGAGTACATCCGCGAGATCGCGGATCGCTACGCGGTCGAGTCGCCCGGCGATCCCCGTGGTGACGCGAGCGAGGCGATCCGACGCTTTGCCGTCGCCGCGCTGCGCGCCGAGCAGGATCTCGACCTGCAGGCGTTCGGCGTGCGGTTCGATACCTACTATCTCGAGTCGTCGCTGTATAGCGACGGCCGCGTCGATGCGACGGTCGGGGCGCTGATTCGCTCCGGCTTCACTTACGAGGCGGACGGCGCCCTCTGGCTGCGGACGACGGCGTTTGGCGACGACAAGGACCGCGTCATGCGGAAGCGCGACGACGGCTCGTACACGTATTTCGTCCCCGATGTCGCCTATCACGTCACGAAGTGGGAGCGCGGCTTCCATCGCGCGATCAACGTGCAGGGCGCGGATCACCACAGCGCGGTGACGCGCGTGCGCGCCGGACTCCAGGCGCTCGGGGTCGGGATCCCGCCGGACTATCCGGAGTACGTGCTGCACCAGCTGGTGACCGTGTTCCGCGGCGGCGAGGAGGTGAAGATCTCCAAGCGGGCCGGCAGCTACGTGACGCTGCGCGACCTGCTGGAGTGGGTCGGCCGCGACGCGGTCCGGTACTTCTTCCTCATGCGCCGGGGCGAGTCGCAGCTGTCATTCGACGTCGATCTGGCGCGCGCCCAGTCCGAGGAGAACCCGGTCTACTACGTCCAGATGGCGCACGCGCGCATGTGCGGCATCTTCCGGGTCGGCGGGCTCGATGCCGAGGCGATCGCCGTCGACGCCGGCGCGCTCGGGTCGCTCACCGCCCCGGACGAACAGCTGCTGATCAAGGCGCTGCTCGACTTTCCCGCCGTCGTGCGCGGCGCCGCCGAGTCGCTCGAGCCGCATCGGATCACCGCCTATCTGCACGACACGGCGCGGCTCACCCATGCGTGGTATCACACGCGGCATGTCCTGGGCGAGCCGGAGCCGATCCGCTCCGCCCGCCTCGCCCTCGCGCGCGCGACGCAGCTCGTGCTGCGGCAGGCCCTGACCCTTCTTGGCATTACCGCGCCGGAGCGCATGTAACGCGTGCACCAGTCGTGACGGTCCTCGTGGTCGGTTCGGTCGCGCTCGACTCGGTCGAGACGCCGTTTGGGAAGGCTGACGATGTCGTCGGCGGGTCGGCCACGTACTTCGCGTCGGCCGCCAGCCTCCTGACGCCCGTGCAGCTCGTGGGGGTCGTGGGCGGCGACTTCCCGCTGGCGCGCCTGCAGCCGCTGGAGGCACGGGGGGTCGACCTCGCGGGTCTCGAGCACGCGGAGGGCGAATCGTTCCGCTGGCGTGGCCGGTATCGTCACGACCTCAATTCTGCCGAGACGCTGGAGACGCGACTCGGTGTCTTCTCGCATTTCCGGCCCAAGCTGCCGGCCCAGTTTCGGCGCACGCCATTCGTCTTTCTCGGCAACATCGATCCGCGGCTCCAGCTCGAGGTGCTCGCGCAGGTCGAGGCGCCGACGCTCGTCGCCTGCGACACGATGAACTTCTGGATCGAGAGCCGTCGGGCCGACCTGCTGACCCTGCTCGGTCGCGTCGACCTCGTCACGCTCAACGACGGCGAGGCCCGCCAGCTCACCGAGCAGGCGAATCTCGTGCATGCGGCGCGCTGGATCCTCGAGCACGGCCCGCGCTACGTCATCATCAAGAAGGGCGAGCACGGCGCGTACCTCTTCACCCGCGAGTCGATCTTCTTCGCACCGGCCTATCCGCTCGAGCAGGTTTTCGATCCGACGGGGGCCGGCGACTCGTTTGCGGGCGGGTTCATCGGCTACCTCGCCCAGGCGGGCTCGCTCAGCGAGGCGACGATGCGGCGCGCGGTGATCTACGGATCGGCGCTCGGCTCGTTTGCCGTGGAGGGCTTCTCCAATTCGCGCCTGCTCGAGTTGACGCGTGCCGATATCGACCGCCGCGTCGAGCAGTTCCGGCGGCTCGTCAGTTTCGAGTCGCCCGCCGAGGCGTAGGGATCGGCGCGTGAGCACGCCCCTCGATTACCGGTCGGCCGGCGTCGACATCGCCGCCGCCGAGGACGCCAAGGGGCGGCTCCGGCGGCTCGTCGAGTCGACCGCGACGGCGGGCGTCGTCGGCGCGTTTGGCGGATTCGGCGGGATGTTTCGCGTCCCGGCCGGCGGCGGAGTCCTCGTCGCGAGCGCCGACGGGGTCGGCACCAAGGTGCGCGTTGCGATCGAGGCAGGCCGGCACGAGACGATCGGACACGACCTCGTCAACCACTGCGTCAACGACATCCTCGTGCAGGGCGCGCGGCCGCTCTTCTTCCTCGATTATGTCGCGTTCGGCGTGCTCGTGCCTGCCGTGGTCGAGTCGATCGTCGCCGGGGTCGCCGCCGGATGTCGCGAGAACGGCTGCGCGCTGATCGGCGGCGAGACCGCGGAGATGCCCGGGCTGTACACGCCGCCCGACTACGATCTCGCCGGCTTCATCGTGGGGATCGCGGACGAGCAGCGGCTGCTCGGGCCGGCGCGGGTGCGCGCCGGTGACGTGCTGATCGGCCTCGCGTCGAGCGGGCTGCACACGAACGGCTACTCGCTGGCGCGGCGCATCGTGGCCGATCGCCTGCATCTCCGGGCCGGTGATCCGTTTCCCGGGTCGGACCGCTCGGTTGCCGAGCTGCTGCTCGCGGTGCACCGGTCGTACCTCGCGGTGCTCACCCCGCTGCTGGATCGGGTGCACGCGCTCGCGCACATCACCGGTGGCGGGTTGCCGGGGAACGTCTCGCGGGCGCTGCCGCCGACCCTCGACGCCGTGATCGATCGCGCGTCGTGGGTGGTGCCGGCGCTCTTCGCCGTACTCGGCGAGGCGGGCGGCGTCGCGCGGGACGAGATGGACCGGGCGTTCAACATGGGCGTGGGGATGGTCGTGGTCGCCGCGCCGGACGAGGCGGACGCGATCATCGCCAGTGTCACGGGAGCGGGGGTGGACGCGTGGACGATCGGCGCGGTTATCCCCGGAGCGGGGCGGGTCGTCATGCGGTAGGGGCCGGGCCGTCGCGTCCGCGTCCCGACTCGAGGTTGTGGGACACCCTCACTCGCACGCGGAGTACCGATGACGGCTCGATCGAATCAGCGACTGGCGGGCCGTGCGTCCGTCGTGCTCCCGCTTCTCGCGCTCCTCGCCATCGGAGCCGCGCCGCTCGGCGCCCAGCGCCCAGACGCCGCCTGCAGCTCGGTGACGAGCGCGGCGCTCGCCGCGTGCGAGACGGCGGTCGACATCTTCCGGCTTCTCGCGCCGGAGGTCGGGACCGCCGTCACGGCCGGCAACGCGACGCTGGGCGAGGCGGGCACACTCGGCGGCCTCGGTCACCTGACGATCGAGATCCGCGGCAACGTGGTGCGCGGGACGGTGCCGGTGCTGAGCGGCACGTCGTTCAGTGGCGGAAGCGGCGCGCCGGTGTCGATCCCCACGCAGACCGCGCCGATCCCGTCCGCGTTCGTCGACGGCGGCATCGGACTCTTTCGCGGCTTGCACGCCGGTCTCGTCCACGTCCTGGGCATCGACGCGCTCGGCAGCGCGTTCTACGCGCCTACCTACACGGGTAACGGGATCCTGATCCGCCCGGGACGCGCGCTCGCCTTCGGATACGGCGGTCGCGTCGGGGTGCTCGATGAGACGCGGGTGTCGCCGGCGATCTCGGTGACGTTCATGCAGCGCAACCTCCCCCCGACGCTGATCGTCGGCGTCGACGGGAACAACGACTCGCTGACCGTGCGTCACCTGTCGGTCAACACGGCCGCGTGGCGCGCCGTCATCGGCAAGCATCTCGGCCTGCTCGGACTGGCCGCGGGTGTCGGGCAGGACCACGAGACGAGCGACGCGACGCTCGCGGTCTCCGGATCGATCCTGGGCGTGCCGCTCAACCTCGGGACAGCGGCCCCGCACACGAGCATCACGCGGGCCAACTATTTCGCCGATCTCTCCCTCGATCCGCCGGTCGTCCACTTCATCGTCGAGGTCGGCGGTGTCTCGGCCCGGCCGCTCGGGACCTACAACTCGTTCAGCGGCGCACGCGCCGGCGATGCGCTGCTCTACGGCTCGGTGGGCGTGCGATTTAAGATTTAGCGCATGACCGACGACCCGGGGTTCATGCGCCACGCGTTGGCGCTCGCGCGCCGGGGCTGGGGTCAGACGTCGCCCAATCCGATGGTCGGCGCCGTCCTCGTGCGCGACGGCGCGATCGTCGGCGAGGGCCATCACGCCGCGTACGGCGGGCCGCACGCCGAGGTGATGGCGCTGACGGAGGCCGGTGCGCGCGCGGCCGGGTCGATCGCGTACGTCACACTCGAGCCATGCGCGCATCACGGGCAGACGCCGCCCTGTGCCGACGCGCTGATCACCGCGCGGGTCGCCCGGGTCGTCGTGGCGACGCGCGACCCGAATCCGGTCGCCGCGGGCGGGATCGAGCGACTTCGCGCGGCCGGGATCGACGTCGTCATCGGCGTCGAGGAAGGCGCGGCGCGCGAGCTGAACGCGGCCTTCCTGCATGCCGTCCGCTCGGACCGGCCGTGGGTGACACTCAAGCTGGCGACATCGATCGATGGGGCGATCGCCGGACGCGGGGGGAGCGGCATGCTCACCGGCGTCGCCGTGCAGCGCGAGGTGCACCACTTGCGGGCGGGGCACGACGCGGTCGCCGTCGGCATCGGCACGGTGCTCGCCGACGATCCCGAGCTCACGGTGCGCGTCGCCCGGGCGCCGCGTATCGCGCCGATCCGCATCGTCTTCGACCGCACCGCGCGCACGCCACTCGGCTCCCGCCTGGTGCGCAGCGCGCGCGTGACGCCCGTCGTGGTCGTGAGCGAGGCGCCGGACCCCGGGCGGGCGGCCGCCCTGACCGCGGCCGGGGTGGACCTGCTGACGGTCGCGACACTGGACGACGGGTTGCGGGCGCTGCGCGCGCGCGGGGTGCGGTCGCTGCTCGTCGAAGGCGGCGCGGGGCTCGCCGGTGCCCTAATGACCCACGCGGCCGTCGACCGCCTCGTTATCTTTCGGGCACCCTGCGTGCTGGGCGCCGGCGCCCTGTCGGCGTTTGCGCACGCGCCGGCCGCGACACCGGCGACCGCCGCACGGCTCCCCATCCTGGAGAGCCGGTACCTCGACAGCGACTCCATGACGGTCTACGCGTGTTCACCGGCATAATCGACGCGATCGGGACGATCGACCGGACCGCGGAGACGCCGGCCGGGCGGGAACTCCGCGTGCGGTGCGCGTATCGCGGGTTCGTCGCTGGCGAGAGCATCGCGCTCGACGGCGCCTGCCTGACGGTCCGCGAGTTCGGTGACGGGTGGTTCACGGTGGCGGCGGTGACGACGACGCTCGAGCGCACGCGGATCGGCGACTGGCGCGCCGGGACGCGGGTGAACCTCGAGCGCGCGCTGCGCGCCGGTGACCGGATGGGCGGCCATCTGGTGCAGGGGCATGTCGATGCGGTCGGGCGGGTGGTCCGCACCGCGGCGGAGGGGGATGCGTGGCTCGTCGACGTGCAGGTGCCGCCCGAGGTGGCCGAGCTGCTCGTGCCACACGGGGCGATCGCCGTCGATGGCGTGAGCCTGACGGTCAACGAGTTGCCGGCGACCGGTCTGCTCCAGCTCTCGCTGATCGAGTACACGATGCGTCACACGACGCTGGGCGACCGCCGACCCGGCGACGGGGTGCATCTCGAGGGCGACGTCGTCGGCAAGTACGTCCGGCGCCTCGTGGCGCCGTACGCGACCATTCAACAGGGCAGCCGTGGCTTTCGGAACGATTGAACAGGCGATCGCGGACATCCGCGCGGGCCGGTTCGTGCTCGTCGCCGATGACGAGGAGCGCGAGAACGAGGGCGACCTGATCTGCGCGGCGGAACTGATCACGCCGGAGATGATCAACTTCCTCCTGCTGCACGCGCGCGGACTCATCTGCCTGGCCCTGACCAACGAGCGGGCGGATTTCCTGCGCCTCGATCCGCAGACGGAGATGAACACCGAGGCGATGCGGACGGCATTCACGACGACGATCGATGCCGCGCCGCGCCATGGGGTCACCACGGGCGTGAGCGCGACCGATCGCGCGACGACGATCCGGGTCGCCGTCGATCCGGCGTCGCGGCCCGATGATCTCGTCCGCCCCGGCCATATCAATCCGCTCCGTGCCCGCGACGGCGGCGTGCTGCGGCGTGTCGGGCACACCGAAACGGCCGTCGACCTCGCGCGGCTGGCGGGCCTCCGCCCCGCGGGGGTGATCTGCGAGGTGATGAATGCCGACGGCACGATGGCGCAGCGGCCGGAACTCGAGCGATTTGCGGCGACGCATGGCCTGACGTTCATCACGGTCGCGCAGCTCGTCGCCTATCGGCTGCAGCACGAGCGCCTCGTCCATCGCGTCGCCGATGCCCGGTTGCCGACCGAGCACGGGGACTGGCGGGTCATCGGCTATCGCAACGATGTCGATGCGCACGAGCACGTCGCGCTGGTGCTCGGCGACGTGACCGGTGCGGAGGGCGTGCTGGTGCGCGTGCACTCGAAGTGTCTGACCGGCGATGTCTTCCACTCGTTGCGGTGCGACTGCGGCTGGCAACTCGAGCGCGCGATGCAGATGATCGCCGAGGCCGGCCGTGGCGTGCTGGTGTATCTCGATCAGGAAGGGCGCGGCATCGGACTGCTCAACAAGCTGAAGGCGTACGAGCTGCAGGATCGGGGGGCGGACACCGTCGAGGCCAACGAGCGCCTCGGCTTCAAGCCGGACCTTCGCGAATACGGGATCGGCGCGCAGATCCTCCTCGACCTCGGCCTGCGGTCGATCCGCGTGCTGACGAACAATCCGAAGAAGCTCGTCGGACTGGAAGGCTACGGCATTCACGTCGAGGACGGCGTCCGCATCGAGGCCCCGACGACCGAGCAGAACGCGTCGTACCTGCGCACGAAGCGCAGCAAGCTTGGCCACCTGCTCGCCTCGTAGGCGGCGCGACCGTGGCCGAGTTCGAGGGGGAGCCGACGGGGCACGGGCGGCGGTTTGCCGTGCTGGCGAGCCGGTTCAATCACGCGATCACGCGGGCGCTCGCCGATGGCGCGGTCGGCGCGCTGGTCGAGGCCGGCGTCGCCGATGGCGACATCGATCTGGTCTGGGTGCCCGGTGCGTGGGAATTGCCGGCCGCGGCGCGGCTGCTGCTGCAGTCGGAGCGCTATGATGCGCTCGTCGCCGTCGGCGCGGTGATTCGCGGCGAAACGCCGCACTTCGATTTCGTCGCCGGCGCGGCCTCGACCGGGCTGGCGGACGTGGCCGCCGAATACGAACTCCCGGTCGGCTTCGGGCTGCTGACCTGCGACACGATGGCGCAGGCCGAATCGCGGGCCGGGGGCGCCCACGGCAACGCGGGCGCCGATGCGGCGCGCGCGGCGATGGAGATGGCCGATCTCTTCGCGCGGCTCTCGGTGGACGTGTCCACGGACGACGGGTTCGACGACGGCGCGGTCGACGACGAGGCGCATGCGGACGAGGGTTGAGACCCGCGCCCGATCGCGGGCCCTGCAGGCGCTGTACGCGTGGGACATGCGCGGGCCGACGGCGACGCTGCAGCGCGTCGCCGGCCAGGTCTGGGACGATCTGGCCGTGCCGGCCGAGGAGCGGCGCCTGGCCGGTGACCTCGTCCGGACGGTGTCGAGCCATTCCGCCGCGCTCGACCGCGCGCTGACCGAGGTGACGGTGAACTGGCGCTTCGAGCGACTCGGCGCGATCGAGCGCTCCGTGCTGCGCCTGGCGGCGGCGGAACTCGAGCGGGGGGAGACGCCGCCCCGCGTGGTGATCCAGGAGGCGATCCATCTCGCGGAGCGCTATGGATCGGCGCGCAGCGCGTCGTTCGTCAACGGCGTGCTCGACGCCCTGGCGCGCCGGATGGGTCGGCTCTGATGCGACCGCGCTAGGGTCCGCCAGGTGCGCATCGTCGTCGTCAACTGGCAGGATCGCGAGAATCCGCAGGCTGGCGGCGCGGAGACGCACCTGCACGAGATCTTCGGGCGGCTGGCGGCGCGCGGCCATGCGGTCACGCTCTTCTGTGGCGGGTGGCCGGGATGCCCGCCGACGGCGGAACTCGACGGCATGCGGGTGGTGCGCGTCGGGACCCGGCACACCTTCCCGCTGCTCGCGCGACGGCGATTCGAGGCCGAGTTCGGACGGCGGTCGCACGATCTCCTGGTCGAGGATCTGAACAAGATCCCGCTCGGGACCCCGCGCTGGAACGCGCCGCCGGTCGTCGGACTGGTCCACCACCTCTTCGGGTTGACCGCCTTCCGCGAACTCTCCGCGCCGCTGGCGGCCGGCGTCTGGCTCGCCGAGCGGCCGCTCCCCAGCATCTACGGTGCCGTGCCGTTCCAGGCCGTCAGCGAGAGCACGGCCGCCGACCTCGTGTCGCGCGGCATTCCGCGCGCGCACGTCCAAGTCATTTACCAGGGCGTGGATACGGTTGCGTACACGCCATGCGCATCGGAGCGCACCCCCGAGCCCCGATTTGCGTATCTCGGGCGGTTGAAGCGATATAAGGGTGTGCATCTGGTGATTCGCGCGTTTGCCCGGCTCGCGCCGCGCTATCCGTCGGCGACGCTGGACATCGCCGGCGCCGGGGATTTCCGGCCCGCGCTGGAGCGCCTCACGCGCTCGCTTGACCTCGACGCCCGCGTGCGGTTTCTTGGACGGATCGGAGATGAGGAGAAGCTCGCGCTGCTGCGCCGATCGTGGGCGCTGACGTTTGCGTCGCCGAAGGAGGGGTGGGGTATCACGAATCTCGAGGCGGCGGCGTGCGGCACTCCGGTGGTGGCATCGAACTCGCCGGGCATTCGCGAGTCGGTGGTCGATGGTCAGACAGGATTCCTGGTGCCCCACGGCGACATCGAGGCGATGGCCGTCGGGCTTGGACGATTCGCGGCCGACCCCTCGCTCGTCAGCGAGATGGGGACCGCGGGACGCCGGTTTTCCGAATCCTACACCTGGGATCGGGCTGCGCTCGAAACCGAAGCGCACCTGACCCGGGTCCTTCACCCAGGGGGGTAGACGCATGGACGTCATCTTTCACGCACACCACGCGGTGGTCACGGACCGGCTTCGGGAGCGCGCCGAGCGCTCCGTCGAGCGTCTGGCGTCGCGCCTCAAGCGGACGGTGGATGCCGTGGTGCGCTTCGAAGAGGACGGCCGCACCCGCCGCGTCGAGATCGTCGTCCATGCGCCGCGCCATTGTCGCCTCGTCGCGGAAGGGCAGGGGCGGGTCTTCGGCGCGGCACTGGCTGACGCGATCAGCCGCCTGGAGTCGCAGGTCCTGCACCGCAAGCGCACGCCCAGGTCGCGCGCGCGTGCGGCGCAGCTCTCGTCGTTGACGACCGCGCGCGCGTGACCGATCGCACCGCCTCGTGGCGAGGCCGCTGACCGTCGGCCGCCTGGTCGAGCTCACGCGGGACGCGTTGGAGCTCGACCAGGTCGGCACCGGTGGCCTCGAACGCGAAGTCACGAGCGCCGAGGTATCGAGTCCGGGACTCGTCCTCGCCGGCTACACCGATCGATTCGTCGGCAACCGCCTGCAGGTGCTGGGGGAGACGGAAATCTCCTACCTGCACGCGCTGGCCGATGCGGCGCGCGCGGAGATTCTGGCGCGGTTCCTCTCGTTCCCGATCCCGTGCGTCTTCATTACGAAGGGGCAGCAGCCGCCGGGCGGCCTCGAGGCCGCGGCCGCCGCCGCCGGCGTCGCGATTCTGCGCTCGCCCCTCAAGACGAACGAATTCTACCGGCGGCTGTGGCCGGTGCTCGAGGATGCGTTCGCGCCGCGGTCGACGATTCACGGGTCCCTGGCCGACGTCTTCGGGGTCGGGCTCCTCTTCGTCGGCAAGAGCGGCATCGGCAAGTCGGAGTGCGTGCTCGACCTCGTCGAGCGGGGCCATCGGCTCGTCGCCGACGATCTCGTGATGACGATGCGACGCGGCAACGATGTGCTGATCGGGCAGGGGCACGAGCTCCAGCGTCACTTCATGGAGGTCCGCGGCATCGGGCTGATCGACGTGCGCGCGATCTTCGGCATCCGCGCCGTGCGGCAGCAGAAGCGCATCGAGGTGATCGTGCAGCTCGAGGAGTGGCACGCGTCCGCGGCGGTCGAGCGGACCGGCCTCGATGAAGTCACGATGACGATCCTCGATGTGCCGATCCCGAAAATCACCGTACCGCTCAACCCGGGCAAGAACATCACGGTCGTCGCCGAGGTGATCGCGATGAACCATCTGCTGCGCTACTCCGGCGTGAATCCGGCCGAGGCGTTCAATGACCGGCTCCTCGCACGGATGCGCGACGCGAGCGCCGTCCGCCAATATCTGGCCGACGATCATGAGTAGGGGGTCGAGCAGCGGGTCGAGTAGCGGGTCGAGCAGCGGGTCGAGCAGCGGATCCGGTAGCGCGGGGGCGCATCCATCGGCCGCGCCCGCGGTGCGGGGGATCGTCGCCGGCCACGGCGAATTCGCGGCGGGCCTCGTGTCGGCCGTCGAGCAGATCACCGGCCGGGGCGCCGCCTTCGTGGCCCTGACCAATCGGGGCCTGAGTGGCGAGGACATCACGCGCCAGCTCGCCGATGCGCTGTCCGACAGCGGAGCGCTGACCGTCTTTACCGACCTGCCGGCCGGGAGCTGGACGGTGGCGGCGCGCCGGCTGCAGCGCGAGCGACCGTCACTCGTGGTCGTCACCGCCGTCAACCTCCCCGTGCTCCTCGACTACGTCTTCCAGAGCGAGGTCGCTCCGGTCGAGGCGGCGCTGCATGCCGTCGCGAAGGGGCACGGCGCGCTGGCCGTCGTCGGGGTCCCGAGTGCCCGTTGAGCTGGTGCGGATCGATGACCGGATGATCCACGGCCAGGTCGTCGTCGGCTGGGGCCAGCCGCTCGACGTCCGCTTCATTGTGCTCGTCGATGACGCCGTCGCGACGAGTGACTGGGAGCAGGAGCTGTATCGGATGGGGGTCCCGCCGAGCATGGACCTGCACTTCGACTCGGTCGCCGATTTCGCGGCGCGCTACGCGGCCTACGCCGCCGATCCGCGCAGTGGCGTGGTGCTCGCGCCGGACATTCCGACGCTCGAGCGCGTCGTCGAGGCGGTGCCGGCGATCCGCGCGGTGAATCTCGGCGGCATTCATCACCGCGCCGACCGCACGCAGCGGCTGCGCTACCTCTTCCTGTCGGATGCGGAGGCGGCGGCGCTTCGCGCGCTCGCCGCGCGTGGCGTCGTGATGACCGCGCAGGACGTGCCGTCGGCCCGCCCGATCCCGCTGGACGATCTGCTCGCCGGGCGGGGCGAGCGATGATCGCCGGCCTGCTGCCGTTCGCGCTGCTCGGCGCGATCCTCGGCATGGACGTCGTCACGTTTCCGCAGGCGATGCTCTCGCGGCCGATCGTCGCGGCGACCGTCAGCGGCGCGCTCGGCGGCCACGCGACGTTCGGGTTGCTCGTCGGCGCGACGCTGGAGCTGATCGCGCTCGAGACGCTGCCGTTCGGCGCGTCGCGCTACCCCGAGTGGGGGTCGGCGTCCGTCGTCGGCGGGGCGCTCATGTCGAGCGTCAGCGTGCGTGGCTCGACGGTCGACGTGTCGGCCGCGCTCGCGGTCTCGGTCCTCGGGGCGCTGGCGACGGCGTACATCGGCGGGCTGTCGATGATCGTGCTGCGCAAGCTGAACGCCGTCTGGGCGCGTGCCGCCGCCCACGCGCTCGAGGCGGGATCGTATCGTGCCGTCGTCGGCCTGCAGCTCCGCGGGCTGCTCAGCGATCTCGTGCGCGGCGCGCTGCTGACCGGCGTGGCGCTCCTCGTCCTGCGACCGATCGTCGCGGCGTCGGTCGCACGGTGGAGCGTCGATGCGCGCCTCACGCGGGCGGTCGTGGTCGGGATCGCGTCGACGGTCGCCGTCGGGGCGGTCTGGAAGGTCTTTCACACGACGCGGTGGGCGGTCCCGTGCTTCGTCGCGGGCCTCGCCGGTGGCGTCATCCTGATCGTGGTGACGGGATGAGTGCCGAGACGGGCACGCCGGCCCCGGTCCCGTCGACGGGGACGCGGGCGACGATCCTGCTCCGGATGCTCGCGATTCAGGGCGCGTGGAACTACGAGTCACTGATGGGCAACGGTATCGCGTTTTGCACGGAGCCCGCCCTGCGCATGCTCCCGGGCGGACCCGACGGGCCGGCCTATCGCGCGGCGCTCGCCCGACAGGCGAAGTACTTTAACGCGCACCCGTATCTGGCGTCCCTCGCCGTGGGGGCGCTGGCCCGCGCCGAGCTGGACGGGGTGCCCGGTGGCACGATCGAGCGATTTCGCACGGCGCTCTGCGGGCCGCTCGGCAGCGTCGGCGACCGCCTGATCTGGGCGGGCTGGTTGCCGGCCTGCTCGCTGCTCGCGCTCGCGGTCTTCGGACTCGGCGCGCGTGCGCTCGTCGTCGTCGCGGTCTTTCTCGTCGTCTACAACGCCGGGCATCTGGCGCTGCGGGTCTGGGGTCTCCGCGATGGACTGGCGCGCGGCCTGCGCGTCGCGGGGGCACTCGCGGGGCCGGTCTTCCGACAGGGACCGGAGTACATCGCGTGCGCGGGGGCGTTGCTCGCGGGGATCGCGTTGCCGGTGGCGCTCGCCCGCGTGATCGGGCCCGGACGCGGCGAGGGCGGCCTGATCGCCGGCATCCTCGTCGTGACGGCGCTGGGCAGCGTCACGCTGGCGCGCCTGCACGGGCGCGTCGAGGGATGGCGTGCGTCCTTCGTGGTGCTGGCGGGTCTTGCCCTTTACGCGGTGGCTCGGCATGGCTGAACGCATGGTGACGATCGTCAACAGGAATGGCCTGCACGCGCGGCCCGCCGCGGAGATCGTGAAGGCGGCCGCCCGCTTCGAGAGCGACATCGTGATCGTGCGCGATGACCTCGAGGTGAACGGCAAGAGCATCATGGGGGTGATGATGCTCGCGGCCGAGTGCGGCGCGACGCTGACGCTGCGCGCCACGGGGCCGGATGAGGCGGCGGCGCTCGATGCGATCGCCGCGCTCATCGCCAACCGGTTTGGCGAGCGCTAGCGCCGTCCATGGAGCGCGTGCTGACCGGCGTCCCCGCCTCGCCCGGCATCATCGTCGGTCCCGTGCACCTCGTCGCGTGGGAGGTGCCGGAAGTCCGCTACCGGATCGTCGCCGATGACGCCATCGAGGACGAGAAGGCCCGGCTGCGCGCGGCGATCGCGCGCGCCCGCGAGCGCCTCGGTCACATCCGCGCCCGCGCCGAGGCGCACGCCGGGGCCGACGAGGCGCGGATCTTCGACGCGCAGATCCTCATTCTCGAGGACGAGACGCTGGTCACCGAGGTGGAGGCGGTCATCAGCCGCAACTACGCGGCCGAGAAGGCCTTCGATCTCGTGATGCTCGAGCACCGCCAGCACTTCGCCCGCCACACGCAGGCGATGCTGCGGGAGCGCGTCAGTGATCTGACGGATGTCCACATCCGCGTGCTCACGGCGCTGCTCGGGCTGCCCGATCACGACCCGATCGACGTACCCAAGGGCGCGAACGTCATTCTCGTCACGCACGACCTGACGCCGAGCCTGACGGTGCAGCTCGATCGCGATGCGATCGTCGGCATCGCGACCGATGCGGGCACGCGCACGTCGCACGTGGCGATCCTGGCCCGCTCGCTCGGTCTGCCGGCCGTGCTCGGCCTGCGCGACGTCACGTCGCAGCTCTCGGGGGTCGAGCGCGTCGTCCTCGATGGCAGCGCCGGCGTCCTCGTCATCAATCCGTCGGACGCCGACGTCGAGACGTATCTCCGCCGGCAGCGAGAGGAGCGCGAGCAGCTGGCGGAGCTGCGCCAGTACGCCGGCGTCGACCCGATCACCGCCGATGGCGTCCGGATCGGGGTCCTCGCCAACGTCGATCTCCCCGAGGAGGCGGACCGCGCGGCGGCGAGCGGCGCCGATGGCGTCGGGCTGATGCGGACGGAGTTCCTCGTCATCGGACGCGCCGCGATGCCCGACGAGGAGGAGCAATATCGCGCCTACGCGCGCGTCGCCGACGCCTTCGGCGGCCGGCCGGTCGTCATCCGGACCTACGACGTCGGTGGCGACAAGCTTCCCGCCGGCCGCCACGCCGAGGAGGCGAATCCGTTCCTTGGCTGGCGCGCGATCCGCATGTGCCTCGACGAGCCGGCGATCTTCGGCACGCAGCTCCGGGCGCTCCTGCGCGCCGGCCTGCACGGCGACGTGCGCATCATGCTGCCGATGGTGATCACGCTCGATGAAGTGCGGCAGGTGCGCACGATGCTGGAGGAGGCGGCCGCAGATCTGCGGGCGCGCGGCGTGCCGGCGCGCGACGCGCTCCCACTCGGCATCATGATCGAGACCCCGGCGGCGGCCCTGGCCGTCGATACGTTCGTCCACGACGTCTCCTTCTTCAGCATCGGCACCAACGACCTCGTGCAGTACACGCTCGCCGTCGATCGCGGCAATGCCAACCTCGCCGCGCGGTACACGCCGCTCCATCCGGCGGTGCTGCGCCTCATCGAGCGCGTCGCCGCGGTCGGCCTGGCGCACGGCATCGACGTCAGCGTCTGCGGCGAGATGGCGTCGGAGCCGCTGATGGCGTTTGCGCTGATCGGCCTCGGCGTCCGCAGCCTGAGCGTCGGGCCGCCGTCGGTGGCACTCGTCAAGCGGATCATTGGCCTGGTGTCGGTCTCCGCCGCGTCCGCGGCGGCCGCGGCGGCCCTCGCGGCTCCGACGGCGAGCGCCGCCGAGCAGGTGCTGCGCAAGTCGATCTCCGCCCTGATGCGCGATGTGCCGTCGCTGCGCGACACGCCACCCGTGCGGGATGGGGTCTCGCTGCACGACGGCGCGGCCTAGCGCGGATCACCGCGCGTCCGGGTTGTCAGCGGCGGTGCCGGCGGGTACAATCCGATACGGTACGGACGAGCGATCGCCGCCCGCCGGTGCCGTCCCGACCCTTTCAACTCCCCGTACGTGACCGAGCGTCATCTCTTTACCTCCGAGTCGGTTACCGAGGGCCATCCCGACAAGGTGGCCGATGCGATTTCCGATGCCGTGCTCGATGCGATCATCGCCGATGATCCGGCCGCGCGCGTCGCCTGCGAGACGCTCGTCACGACCGGGCTGGCGTGTGTCGTCGGCGAGATCACGACGACGACGTATGTGCACGTCGCGGACGTCGTCCGCGCGACGATCGAGCGGATCGGCTATACCGATGCGAGCTACGGATTCGACACCAAGACGTGCGCGGTGCTCAGCAGTCTCGATCGCCAGTCGCCGGACATCGCGCAGGGCGTCGACACCGGTGGCGCCGGCGACCAGGGGATGATGTTCGGCTATGCCAGTGACGAGACGGCGGAGTTCATGCCGATGCCGATCATGCTCGCCCATCGACTGACCCATGCGCTCGCCGACCGGCGCCGCGACGGATCGATTCCGTGGCTCAGGCCGGACGGCAAGGCCCAGGTGACGGTCGTCTACGAGGGCGACCGGCCGGTCGCCGTCGACACGGTCGTCGTCTCGACGCAGCATGCGGACCACGTGTCGGCGGAGACGATCAAGCAGACGGTGATCCGCGACATCATTGAGCCGTCGATCCCGGCCGAGCTGCGCACGAGCGCGATCAAGTACCATATCAATCCGACCGGCCGGTTCGTCGTCGGCGGCCCCCAGGGCGACGCCGGGCTGACCGGGCGGAAGATCATCGTCGATACGTACGGCGGCATGGGCCGGCACGGCGGTGGCGCGTTCAGCGGCAAGGACCCGTCGAAGGTCGATCGGTCGGCGTGCTACGCCGCCCGCTGGGTGGCGAAGAACATCGTCGCCGCCGGACTGGCGCGGCGCTGCGAGGTGCAGGTCGCGTACGCGATCGGCGTCCGACAGCCGGTCTCGGTCAACGTCGACACGTTCGGCACCGTCGCCGCCGGCGTCACCGAGCAGGCGATCATGCGCGCGGTCGCCCACGTCTTCGACCTGACGCCTGGCGGGATCATCGCCGCGCTCGACTTGCGCAAACCGATCTACAGTGCGACATCGTCGTACGGGCATTTCGGACGGACCTCGAGCCAGGCGGGCACCGGGGCGTCGGCCCGGACGCTCTTCTCCTGGGAGCGCACCGATCGCGTGGCCGAACTCCAGCACGCGGTGCGTGGCGGAAGCATCGCCGCGGCGTAGACGGGGGCGCGGGCGTCACGGTGCAGGGACAACGGACGACGGGCGGGAGCGCGAATGATCGAGGTCATCGTGGCGAAGCTGGGCCTGGACAGTTCGACGAACAGCCACGTGGTCATCCTCCAGGAGAAGGAAGGGCACCGGCTCCTGCCGATCTGGATCGGCGCGCCGGAAGCCGATTCCATCGTCATGGAGATGAAGAACGTGCGGCGTGAACGGCCGCTGACGCACGATCTCTGCAAGAACCTGATCGTCGGGCTGGGCGGCACCCTGCGCCGCGTCCAGATCACCAAGGTGCAGAAGAGCACGTACTACGCGGAGCTGCACGTCGCGCGTCCGGAGGGGCTCGTGCAGATCGATGCGCGGCCGTCCGACAGCATCGCGATCGCGCTCCGGCTGTCAGCGCCGATCTTCGCCCAGGAATCGCTGCTCACGGCGATCGCCGAGGAGGAGACCGAGGAGGACGACGAGTCCGGTCCGGTTGATCCCACGAGCCGACAGGATGAACTGACGTCCGAGCAGCTCAAGGAGCGCCTCGAGAATCTGCGCCCCGAGGATCTCGGCAAGTTCAACATCTGACGACAATGCCGACCGCACCGCTGACCGCGATGCGTCGCCTGGCCCTCGCGGTGCTGGTGCTCTCGCTGCCCGTCGGCGCGGTCGTGCGCGCCCAGTCGGCTGACGCGACACCACCCACGCCATCATCCACGACACCGGGGGCGCCAGCCGCCCCGCCGACACCCCGCCCGTCGGGCCCGCAGCACGTGGACGGGCGCGTGATCCGGTCGACCGCGTCCGCCGCGCTGCCGGTGCCCGACGTCTGGGTCACGCTGCACCGGGTCGGCCCGGACCGTCAGGCGCCGATGGATTCGACGCGGACGGATGCGAAGGGACGATACCGGTTCACGTACACGCGCTTCGGGAGCGACGACGCGATCTACTTCGTGTCGTCCATGTATGCCGGCATCGCGTATTTCAGCCAGCCGCTCAAGGGACCCGCGGTCAGCGGCCCGGATGCCGAAGTTACCGTCTTCGATACGACGAGTCGCCCGGTCCCGATGACGATCCGGGGGCGGCATCTGGTCGTCTCGGCGCCGGCGAGCGACGGCACGCGCGATCTGGTCGAGGTCTTCGAGATCTCCAACGACACGTCGGTGACGGTGATCGCGCCGGGGGCGGCGGGTGACCGGCCGACCTGGTCGGCACCACTGCCGGCAGGCGCAGTGCGCTTTCGCGCGGGTCAGGGGGATGTGCCGGCCGACGCGATCGCGCAGGTCGGCAATCGCGCCGAGGTCTTCGCGCCCTTCGCGCCGGGCGTGAAGCAGCTCTCGTACAGCTACTCGCTGCCGCCGAGCGCGTTTCCGCTCGAGATTCGCTCCGAACGCCCCGAGTCGGTGCTCGAGGTCGTGGTCGAGGAGCCGCTTGCGCGCGTCACGGCGACGGGCCTCAGCGAGACGAACCCGGTGACGATCGATGGGCGCACGTTCAACCGCTTCCTCGGCCAGGATATTCCCGGCGGGTCGACGCTCACGATCGACGTGCCCGGCCTCCCGACCGATGTGCGGTCCGTCTACCTCGCCATCGTCGTCACGGTCGTCGGTGCCGCGATGACGCTGGCGCTCGCGCGGGCCTTCTCGCGCCGCGCGCCGGCGATCAGCGCCGGGCGGCGGCGCCTCGTCGGTGTCGCGCTCCCGGATGCCGGAGAGCGACTGGCGCGCCAGATCGTCGACCTCGACGACGCCTTCCGGCGACGGGAGTCCGGCGAGACGAGTCCGCCGACGGCCGCGGACCGGGCGGCGTACGTCGCGCGTCGCGACGCGCTCAAGGCGAAGCTCGCCGCCGCGCTGGCGGGGTCAGCACGCGCGGAGCGCCGCATGCCGGCCGGGAGTGGTGTCGCCTGAGCGGGTGACCCCGCAGCAGGTCACGCCCGATTCGGGCGCGACCGAGTGGGTCGGGACGGCGCGTCCGGGAGTCGAGTAGTTTTCGGGATGCCACTGGTCGCGACCGAGGCCGTGGTCCTGCACGCATTCGACTACCTCGAGTCCTCGCGCATCTACCGGATTGCCACGCGCGAGGCGGGGGTGCTGTCGGTCCTCGCGAAGGGCGCACGCCGCTCGCGGACCCGCTACGGCAGCGCGGTCGATCTCTTCGCCCAGGGCGACGCGCGCGTGCTGCTTCGCCCGAGCCGTGAGCTCCAGACGCTGACCGGCTTCGACGTGACCCGGGCTCGCCCGGAGCTCGCGGCCGTCGCCGGCCGGTTCACGGCGGCGGCCGCCCTGGCGGAGCTGATGATGCGATTCGGCGGGGAAGAGCCCGCCCCGGCGGTCTTTGCGGCGCTCGTCACTGCACTGGACGCGGTCGCGCGCGCCGAGTGCGACGTCGCCGCCGATGCCGGCTTGGCGGGCGCGTGGCACGTGATCGCAGAGCTTGGCTTCGCTCCGACGATTGATCGGTGTGGCGTCTGCCAGCGTCCGGTCGCCGCCGATCTCGCGGTGCCGTTCAGCCATCCGGTGGGCGGCGTCGTCTGCAACGATTGCCAGCGGGGCGTTCCGACGGGTCGTCCGTTGCCGCCAGCCGCGCGCGCGGCGCTCCGCGCGTGGCTCGCTGGCGAGCCATCGATCACTGGCGATGCCGCGGCGCGCCGCGCGCACCAGCGTCTTCTCCGCGAGTTCCTCGCCGAGCACCTGTCCGACGGCCGCGAGCTTCGCGCATTTGCCGTCTGGGAACGTGGCGCGTGGGATGCGGCCTGAGCGTTGACGGCGATCGCACGCCGCCGACAGCCGAGCATGTACGCGATCGCGCACCAGGTGCGTACTACGATAGAAGGCGCTGTGAGATAACGACTTGTGACGTGACTATGATGTGAATTGACAGGCGTTGCTTGACAGTCATCTGGCGCAGGTCTATCGTTGCCCCCCGCCAGCAGATCCAACTCTGCGCCCAGGAGCTTCTCTCCGTCCTTTCGTTGTCCGTTCTGGAGTATCATCATGGCCAGCCGTTGGGCAGCACCCGTGGTGGTGCTTGCTCTCGGTGTGTTCATGCCACGAATGGCGACGGCGCAGGGTGGCGGAGAGTCGCAACCCGGCCGGCAGCGTGGCAACGGACTGGTTCTTGGTCAGAACTATCCGAACCCCTTCGGTCCCGAGACCCGGATCCCGTTCGTCGTGGGCGACCCGCCCACGTGCACGGAGCCGCTCCGGAAGTTCCGGGTCACGCTCGAGATCTACAATCTGCTCGCGCAGTTGGTGGCGGTGCCCGTACTCCAGAACGGCACAAACCCGCTGGCCGGCGGGCAGCCGGTGCAGGGGGTTGAGCTCACCTGTGGCAA
>Ga0116229_10000122_pt1 | contig 76728 bp, 68 predicted proteins | sample S1TSphgellanicum_3_FD_87313 | JGI IMG/M metagenome (GOLD analysis project Ga0116229, IMG submission 87313) | Host-associated microbial communities from peat moss isolated from Minnesota, USA - S1T2_Fc - Sphagnum magellanicum MG | ecosystem: Host-associated > Plants > Peat moss > Unclassified...
AACCCTAAACCCTACACTTGTTTTGCAATGTTGTTTTTCCTAGTAAACCCATAAATTTGGATCATTTTTCACATGGGTGGAATCCATGTTTAGGTAATAGTCACCCACAACATGTCAACTTTGATGGTTTGACATGATGGTTGTATGGGAATTTCCTATTATTATTATTCAATTGGGAGTAGGAGATTTTTTCCAACTTTGTGAAGTAGTTGAAGTGATGATCATCCATAAGATAATTTAGCCAGTTTTGGCAATAAGGAAACATCAAAGTTGAAAATTAATTAAAAAGAAAAGAAAACTATAACCCTTCTATATTTTTGGCTACACATTACTATTTTTGGCAAAAAAAAAATTTGAGATTTTTTTCCCCTAAATTTGGTGACTAAAAAACTCAATTTTCACCAATTTGAAAGAAAATCGCTATTTGGTGAAATTTCGCCCCCAAAAAAAACCCCCTGATTAGGAGACCTAATTTTTTCATTGGTAGTTTCTTCTCAAAGGGAAACATTTTATTTGATTTGTAATTTGCCCACAAAAAAATAAAATTATATATATATATATTCTTGGAATTTCCTTCGCCTTTATTGATTTTTTGGCTCTCTCAGATTTTAGGGTTTGGCGCTCGCCTCAGATGCAAAGTCCCTCTTCGTTCTCAGGTGTTGAGGTCCGTCGTTCCGGAGCTTTGCGGTTTTGCGGAGAGTCTCTGGAGGACGGAGGTACGTCTTTTCTTTAATGAGTTTTTCGCAGATCGCGTATTCTTTCTCTCTTTTGGCCGTTTTGGTCTGTGTTTTGTTGTGGAGAGAGAGAGACAGAGACAGAGAATGGTGTGCGGAACTAAACTGTTCGGGGGAACTTTTTGGGTCTCTCTGCACAAGATGGTATGATTTCTTGCGGAAGTTCTGAGATCTTTTATTGAGTGGAGGAGATTTTTTTCTCTTTTTTTTTCCCATATTGGAAGAGGTTTTTGGAGGAAAGAAAGAAAGGGAAGTTGGAAGGTTTGGAAGAAGGACAGAGTCAGAGAAAAGAAGAAAAGGGTTATTGTTGTTGTTGATTGAGAACGGGTTGAGAGTTTCGGAGTGTCGGAAATTCGCAGCTGCTTTTGATGTGAGATTATTCCAGATTTTGTTTTATTTTTTGGTCTGGAAAAAATGCCGGGAGGAGGGAGGGAAGTGGCGGAGAGTTGCGTCGATAGTTTGAATCTTGAGCTTGTGGCGACTTATTGCAAGCGGCTGCATCCGAACAAACCGGAGCTCGCAGCTCGCCGCATTGAAGCCATTGGCTATCAAGTTGGACTACAGCTTGCAGAAAGGTAAATTCCTCTCTCTCTCTCGCGCGCTCTCTCTCTCAAAACTGTGTTCCATGACGGTACTCTGCAAACCCTAAAATCCTTCAATGCATAGGCCGATTCCCGCAGATTGGAACACAATATCATGTCACCAAAACACTGACATCAAGCTCTGGAGTCACAGTTTATGTCATTTTCTTGACCACATTATATGACATAATCTTGCTCTGATGTGATGATCATACACTCACTTGTAACCATGACTGAAATCTGTCTCTTGAAGATGAATTTTTTCAGTAAATCATTGAACCTGCCAACCCCAACCTCAATGTCATGCAAATGGCCTCCTCTTTGCCCTTTGCCCATTATGTTGGGTGCATTGCCCTAGCTTGACCTAACAAATGGGGTTCGCCTGGTGCCTTACCCAACACAATGAAGCAGCAGGGGCTTGACCATTGCATAGTATGAAAATGCATATTACATGTCACCAATTTTGTGACATTTAGAACCTTTTTTTGTTAACAAAGGATCACTTCAGAATACACTGTCTCTTTCTGTGTTGGCAATTAGAGATAGAGAAATCAATCGTCACACCTGAAAGTCTGATTAGGGTATGAGATTTGTAGCCTGCAAAGCCAACTTGCAGAGAAGTACCTGGAACATGAACACAGAGAAAAAAAAAGAAGAGAAAAGGGCAGAGAATTATTTCTGTCAATTTCTACTGTTGCTAGCTATAGCAGATGATTTATGGTTTGTTGGCATTTCCATACACCAGAAGAGAGGTTCTTTCCAAAGATAAAGATATTGGCAACTTTTTCCTTTCATAAACGGACAGCTGTGATTCATTTGAGAGGAGAGGAGGTGCCTTGAGATGGCATAAGGTTCAACAAAATGAGGAACCGCCTTATGTGCAAGGTGCCATCCTCTGTCAAGGCAGAAATTTTATTGAGGGTGTAAGGTGCCCTCCACATAAACTAGAAAAATATCTACCAGTTCTTTATGTTCAGAGCAATGGATGTCAATTCCCTTCATGGCCAGGTAAGAAGAACCAGCAAACAGTGATTCAAGGATTTATGCTACCATTTGCAAATTGGTGACTTCCAGTAGATGAATTTGTCTGAAGTACTTTGAAATAGATGGAATTATTTGCATGAAGATATACAAAGGAGCGACCGAGATTTGCAGACCATCTGGAAGCTATCAAGTTTATTTGCAAAGACTTCTGGGCTGAAGTTTTTCGGAAACAAGTGGACAATTTGAAAACCAACCATCGAGTAAGTTTCTCTTGTATCATTCCACACACGCACACACACACACACTCTCCATCACGCTACATACATACATGTAGGCTGCAAGTTGTGAAGATTTATGACAGTAAAAGAATCGCAGCTGGGTGGAATGGTTCTTGTATATGCTAAAACTGAGTCTTACATCTTACACTGCGTCTTTTGCATGAAATGCATCTGGTGGGTCTTCCTGGGGCAGTTATGATGAACTCATTGTGTCCTTGATTGGGAGTTGACTGTGCAGGGTGTGTTTGTCTTGCAAGATAATAAGTTTCGGTGGCTCACACGCATTTCTGTTGACTCTGCACCTCCTGGTGAGGCTGCCCAGATGGACGTGAATGCAGCTGCAAATGCTTCCCGTGCCTCTCAAGCTGCCGGCCAGTACCTCTACTTCCCTTGTGGACTTATCCGTGGTGCTTTGACGAATCTTGGGGTAGCTTGTGCAGTCTCTGCTGAAGTTTCAACACTTCCTGCATGTATGTCTTTTTTTCTTGAAATATTATTGGCATGCCATTATCTGTCCTTGATGCAAATTTGGATCATTTAGGGTTTTAAGTATCATCAGAAAGAAAGGGTGATTCTGTGTAGGGTAAGGACCAAGAATGAGTTTGTTTTGGGAATAAGTGCCCTGCATGAGGCAGGAGCCAAGTGCAGGACCCAAATTCCCAGAACAGCCCCATTTGAATTCTGTACCTGGCCCAGTGGAAAGAACTGGTAGTCTTTTTGCTTTCATAAATGGATTGCTGTGATTTATTTGAGAGGGGAGGAGGCACCTTATGTGTAAGGCAAGGAACCTGATGCTTAAGGTGCCATCCCCTGTATGTTGAGGCAGAAATTTTACTGCTTGGGTAAGGCACCCTCCACATACATGAGTAAAATTCTACTGGTTCTTTATGCATAATATTGTACCCTTCTGGCCACCCTACTTGCAAATCCATGTCCACTTCCCATCTTTGAAATGCTTACCAAAGGGTTGTTATTAGGACACATGCAGAGATAGACTTCGTGCCCACTTTGGGAACGGTAATTGATTAAGGACCATCAATTACTACAGCAATTATGAATGGCTGATTACAGGTCACCACTTTCACATTCTGAAAATTGCTGAAGAAGTTCCAGAGATAGAAGGATTCTGCAGGAATTTTTTCTTACAAGTTCTCTTGATTGGTGATGCTTTTTGCAGGTTCATTTGTGGTCCGAGTAAAGGTTTAAATTTCCCCACCAAGGTTTTGAGTATATCGCAGAACAGAAATAAATTGGGTGCACCTGGAATTTCCACTAGGTATGCACGGCAGGCAGGCAGGATCACCTTTACAAAGCCCTCGGCATCCAGTTTCTCAGTAAATTCCGGATCAATGATGTGAGATGTAGGACTCTACTCTTTTTGCCAATCTAAATCTGCTCAAATTCTGTAGTAAATCTCACATTGCTCTCATGATGATGTGTGTACAGAGTGAAATGTCCAGATACTGTGGTGATCAGTTGTAAGCTTACGCCTTTGGTCCTTCCAAATCTGGGTTTCATGCTAAATCCCAGTTTATATTCTGATCTCTCCTGATTGCAAACTTGTGCTTCTGGTCCTTCCAAATCCAGGTTTCATACTAAATCCTTGTTTATGGTCTGATCACTTTACATGTGAATCAGATAAGCGTTGTAATGTTCAGGAATGCCTTATAAAATCAGTTTGTTTAGAATGTTCTTCCTCCTTTACAAATTCAATGATTCAAATTGGGTTACCACATTATCTGCAGCATCACTTGTATCTGTTCTGTTTTGCATGTACTTTTTGAAATTGTTCCTTGCTTGCAGTGTACACTTTTCCTTCATTGCAAGGTTCATGATTCAAATCATGATATCACATCATCATCATCATCTGCATTGAACTGATTCTGTTATGCAATGTACCTACTCTCTGAAATTGTTCCCCTACATTTTTCCTTCATTACACATTTTCTTTATTCAGATGGAAACTTTGCAGAGCAATGTTGTTTCAGGCCACCCTTCCTTCTTGTGTTTGATCATTGTTGCAATTATAACATTTCGGCCACACATGAAGTTACCCAGAAGTCATGGAATGCAAGTGCTCTATGTGTAAAATAGAACAAAAGGAAACAAAAAAGAAAAAAAATATCTTTTTGTCATTGATCATTGGACAATCCTTTAGTTCCTTTGCATTGCAGCCCCCACAAAAGTTGCCAAAAGTTGCAGCCAATTTTGTGGTCTCTGCAACTTTTTTGGTTGCTCTTGGATAGCAATTTCAGTTTGTGGTAGTGGTGGTCTGTGGTTGTTTTCAGAAGAGAAAGAAAACAAAAACTCCTGGGGGTGGATCAATTCTGTAGAGACATTCTAAAGACAAGACCTTGAATTTCGAACTCTGACAAAAGGTTTGAAAACATACCTGCTTGCATACCTGAGGGTGTGCGTTCTAGAAAGGTCTTCATGGAACACCTCTCCACTCGTGCCATTGAAAATTTTCTGCATCTGTATACAAGATTACAAGGAGGGAGGGTGTACACTCTATGAAGACCCCAGTTCCCCCAGAGAACACATCCACCAGTCTAAAAATCTTGATAGTCAAACAAGAAACGCATTGATTGAAGGCCCACGATTTACATGTCTTGTCCCATACTTTCCTAACATCTCTAATTCTCCTCTCCTGTCTAAAAGCTGGGGTAACTAACACACACAAGATTGTGCTACCCAACAATGGGCACCTCAAATCCCTCTGCAGTGTAAAACAGCATGACCAACAAGTTGTGGACTTCAACAGTCAAAAGTTATTGCTGGGCACACTGTGCACGAGGTCCACCATTGTCTTCATCTTCTTCATAAGCTTCCTGCTGCCGTTGTTGTTCCTTCCTTCTCATCTCATCATCAATGTTAACATCAACAAGTGTCGTCTCCTCACACTCATCCAACTCCATTTCTGTCATCTTGTTGACTGTTCTTCTAGGAAAAATGTGTTCAACAGCCTCCTGTTGCTCTGTATGGAGAGATCCTGACTCAGGAAAGTCAACTGAGAAGTGTATGTACAACTTGCCCTTCATAAATGGCCGCTGATAGTGAGGCATACCCTCATCATTTATTGCTTTGTATTGACCTGATCAACCAGAACAACAAATCTTAGATGCAAGGAAATATAGCAGTGCATTCCTTGTTATGACAAGCTCCATTTCAACAGAGAGAATTGGAGGTGTGGGTATGGAAGTGCTCACTCACTTGAGATTGGATGGATATTCGCAAACTCTGAAACTATTAGTGAAAGGTAAGAGAATGAGAACAAACCTGGCTTGATTATTTCCCCTGGAGTTGTCTTGACAAGAAGCTGTCTCCCATCCAGATGCGTGAGGGGAAATTGGAAGCCACACAGTGCCTCAGTCAGGGACAAAGTGTGCTCTACAAACAAATCGTCACCCTTCCTCTGAAACTTTGAATGCTCCTTCTGTTGTAGAACAAACACTATGTCTCCTGTTTGTGTGTCAGGCTGCAGATGCATGATAATTTTAGGTCAGTAACCTAGACCCACATACCAGAGCTTTAAAAAAATGTACTTCAGAGAGGACGAAAATACACCTTAAAACTTAAAATCTTCTGCAATGGAAGGAACTTGAATGATTTTCCAAGAAGCTAAGCTAACCCAACAAAACTGCAAGTAAACAGGAGTTGTACATAGACCAGATCATACCGCCTCATCTGCTTCTCCCTGGAACGTGATCTTCTGCCCATGTTGCATCCCCTTCTCCACATGAACTTCCAACATCTTCTTATCTTGCACAACCTTCTGTCCTTTACATTGTGGACACTTGTCCTTCTCATCAATAACCTCTCCTGTGGAAACAATCATGCAATAACTCTACAATGAATAATCCAAAGTATGAAAGCTTCCCAAAAAAATCATGGACTGCTGGAAGTGAATTGCAGAACTGACATTCAAGCTGGATACACAAACCTGATCCTTTGCAATCAGGACAAACATGCTGCATCTGCTGTATCATGCCTGGCCCCAGCTGACGAATTGAAACTTTCATGCCAGAACCCTGACATCCAGCACATCGACCTGATGCACCAGTCTTTGATCCCTTGCTGCAAGGATTACACAGCAAACCCCCTTGTCATTGCACTTCTTAATGCACATACTTTGTTAGGTATACAATCCACTTCCTGATCACACCTCTCCAGATTGGCCTGGCAAGAAAACAAAGTGTGCATGTCACAGATTATGAAAGTGAATCCCTGGATGACTATCAGCGAAAAGCAAGATAGACAGACATGTATATCTCACCCCTTGCACCTCGGACAAAGAATATTCCTTGACAAAGACAACTTCTTTGATGTTCCATTGTACAAATCTTCCAGGGACACCTTCAAGGGATGAACAACATCCTCACCCCTTCTCTGCCTGCGGCCACCTCTGCCACTTCCACCTGCAAAAGGTGAAAGGCAACCCACATCAACACAAAGCACATAATTGCAACTTCAGTACTGCACAGCTCAATTTAGACAAAAAGAATCCCACCAACATCATCCTCCCACTCTTTCTAATTCAAGCATGCTGCTGGATAAGAAGGGTTCTACTATTCTAGAGACTGAACAGCCAGACAACATTGTGTGTAGGGTGTACCTCCAAAAGCTGAACCACCACCACCTCCAAATAACGATTCAAAAATGTCAAATGGATTGTGGGTTGCTCCACCCATGCCCTCCTTGAGGGCATCCTCTCCAAACTGATCATAGACTTCTCGTTTCTCAGGGTCACTCAACACTTCATAAGCCTGAGAAATCTCCTTGAACTGCATCATCCAGACCACATATATTCACATTCCAAAAGGTCCCTCACCATTTGACATGAACTGCTGTGTTGATATTCTGGATAATTATACAAACCCAGCAAGTAAGCAGCTGCATATAAGTAACAAATAAACATTGCAACACAATTTTGCCACCATTCCTTGACACTTTACTGGTAAATAAAAAACAACACTGCATCTGATGAGGCAATCATCTCCTAGGTTCTAAATATGAAAATGTTTGAACAAACCATTGTTGAAACCGACTAGCAAGCAGTACAAAACTCATTCTCCAACATAATTTCTCTGATCCAATCAGAGCTATAGATGAAGAAACCCTAAAATGCCTACCCACATGTGGTCGAAATATGGAAATCTTGGAACAATCCATTGTTGGAACCAACCAGCAATTAAGCAGTACAAAACCAATTTCTCTGATTATATCAGAGCTGAGGCATAGACAAAGAAATCCTAAAAATTCTACCCACATGATCTAAGTAAGAAAATCTTTGTACAACCGATTGTCAGAACCAACCAGCAAGCAGTAAGAAAAATTATTCTCCAAGGCAATTTCTCTGATTAAATCAGAGCTGAGGCATTGATGAAGAAACCCTAAGAAGCCTACCCGCATGTGATCTAAATATGAAAATCTTTGAACAACCCATGGTCAGAAACGACCAGCAATTCAGCAGTAAAATAATTGTTTTCTCCCACACCAATTTCTCTGATTAAAAATCAGAGCTAGGGCATCATAGATGAAGAAACTCTAAAAACCCTACCACATATTGTGATCTGCACTCACTACTTCTAAGTACTGTTACCATGAACAACAATATGATCACTTTCTTTCCTGTCTACTGCCTTAGCTACAATCTTCCAATTCTAGGCACAAGAATATACAGCAACAGAAGACAGCTCATGCAAATGGAAACATGTTCAGACATCTTCTGCATGATGTATCTATCATTTCACATGGCATTTGCGATATCATTTTGCACTGTAAGCTGAGGTCTGGTGACTTTCAGAGCAAATTAGGGCAAGAAACAAAGCTCTGAGGTGTGTAATTAGAGAGAGAGAGAGAGAGAGAGAGAGAACATGACAATGCACCTTATCGGGATCGCCTCCCTTATCAGGATGATTCTTGATGGCCGCTTTCCTGTAGGCTTTCTTCAGCTCCTCCTGCGTCGCAGTCACGGAGACTCCAAGAACCTCGTAGTATCTAGTACTGTCACTCTTCTTTGGTTGTTTGCGGCCGAACATCGCTACAAGATTTTCCTTATTTACAGAGAAGAAGAAGAAAAAACCAAAACCAAAACCCCCCCCCCAAAAAAAAAGGATTTCCAAAAATCCGAAAGCGGTTAAAACTCCAGACTCCTAGTATTGAGACTTGTTCTGAAAACCGAGAGGAAAAAAAGATCATGCAGCAGATCTGACTCCGAATTCCCCCTAAAAAAAGAAAAAAAAGAAAAATCTCTCCTGAACCGCTCCTTCTCGAAACTTCAGGAAAAGTACCTTTAAAAACTCGCAACAAAAACAACAACAAAGACGTTTTTCCTTACTAAATATACTTCCTTCTCTAAATCCATGAAGCTCTTAATCTAACCAACACCAAAAAAAAACAAAAAAAACAAAAAAGAGGGAAAAAAAAACCGAAAACACCAGTTTCAAGCCGGATTTGTTTGCCCTGTCTTCCTTCTCCTCTTATTTCATCTGATGCACAGAAATCGACGCAAGAATTTCGCCAAGAATTTTGTTCTCGAGAGCAGGAGAGCACAGATTCCCCGCTCTGCAACAAAACCCACACGCAGAGACATGGCTTTCCTCCTCTGGCTCTCCCAGAAGGAGGGAAACATCCCAACCGTTCCTTTTAGGTCTAGATCCATCTTCGCTGGTGACGAAAGATCGAAGCCGTTGGAGTTTACGTGGCCTAGATTCATCCGGACTGAGTGACGAAAGATCTGAGCCGTTAAAATATATCGGTGGTCTAGATTCTTCGAAGCTCCGGTGACGAAAGATTTAAACCGTTGGCTAGTAGGTGGTCAAGATTCATCCTGGCTGGAGACGAAAGATCGAAGCCGTTGGAATGTAGGGGTGGTCTAGATTCCTCGAAGCTCAATACGAAAGATCGGAGCCGTTGGGGCTGTAGGTGGTCGAGATTCTTCCAAGCTCCGTGAAGAAGAAAGGATCGGAGCCGTTGGTTTGTGGGTGGCCTCTAGATTTCTTCCTAGCTCCTGAAGAAAGGATCAGAGCCGTTGGTATTTTCTAGAATTTTTTTTATTAATCAAATGATTTAATTAAAGAAAACAATGGAGGGTTTTATTCTAGATATATAATTTTCGCTTTATTAGTTTATTTAATTCACAACAATTAATTTTGGTAATCACTTTGCTTGCTTGATTCACTTATTTAATCGTTTTTTTTCTCACTTAATTAAACTTTGGGCTATGTGTTTTTGTGCACTTCTAGTGATGGAAAAAATATGAATTGGTTTTTTGTAAATTATTTTTTTGCAAATTAATTGTATTTTCATTTGAATGAAAATATTGAATGACATTAGCCATGTCAAAGCAATTTTATTTAAGTAAGTAAGTTTTGACATTTAATCAATTTTTTTTTGAGGGATTTTATGGATAACAAACAACAAAATGGGGGTGATAAGACCAATAAGAGATCAATTAGGTACAAAATAAAGGTTAGGCTAGGTATGATTTTGTGAATTTTTTTTAATTGTGCATGCAACTTGAATTGAATTAAATTTAAATAAGTTTTTTTGAATTTTTTAAAAAAATTTAATGCATTGAATGGAGTTCAATTTTTTTTTAAAATTTGAATTTGATTGAACTCTATTTAGATTCAATTCAATTCAATTTTAATTCAAATTTTTTAAATGATGCAAATTAATGTATAAAATATTGAAATTTTGCTCATGATTCTAGTGTTGAAAAAAAAATTGAAAAAAATAAAATGAAAAGACACCTTTCCATTCTTCTTTATTCAGGAATTTGTTGAAACAAATTCTAGTTTATTTGGGAATTGGCCAAACAAATTTCAATTTGAAATTGTTATCTAAAAAGATGACTTATGGAACCTAAAGTTGAGTTCAAAATTATTACCTAAAAAGATGACTTATGAAATCCAAAGTTGTTTCATCTACATTAATATTACATTCACACTTGTTGACAACGACAATGGTTAACAAATTCTGTTCATACATGCTCACATGGTGAAAATAAATAGCAAGCATGGCATGTATATGTGCCAATTTGTAAATAGGGTTTACATTTAGTGATAAGGCCAATTACAAATCTCCAAAAAATGAAGATTTTAGGTTTTATTGTTGGCAAAAAGTTATCAACTTGAAAACTAAACATTTAAATTTACTGATCTCCAAAAGTTTTAGTGTCCTTTTGTTCTTGCATCCTCACATGAAACTAAAGGCCAGTCTTTGCAATGCCATCATTCACATCTTCATAAGCTTGTTAAAACACCATAGTAGCACCAGCGCAATGTAGCCAGCACTTGAGCAACATTAGCGAACTTGAGTGGCATTGATAAATTGTTTGAAGAGGGATTGGGAGAGCCATCTGCAACAATTTGAAAAGAGATTATGAACGCTAATCTTTCAACATAGCACAAATCCATCCTGCAAAAACATAGAGTGTAACAATTTAGTCATGAGTAAATCAATGCAATTTGCAAAGAACGATTCAAGAATAATAGGTGCCAATAGTGGAGGTAGAGGTTTGTCTAGAACAAGAGTGATTCCTTCAAGTTATCAAAAGCAAAGAAACTAAGATCATCATCACAAATTTAACATGTGATTAAATAATAATGAAAATTGTGAGAAATTAGTTTTTTCATAAGTTCCTAAATTTTACACATGAATATCATGCATCGAAAATACGTTTGACACACAAATAAATGTGTTGACAAATGAAGTCCAAACCTATGAATGAACGAATGTCACACAAATTTGGCATTTTCTAATAAATTTATGTTTCACACGTGTTTTTAATGCATGATATTAATTTGTGAAACATACAAATTATGAATGAACAAATTTTGCACGGTTTCCATTATTAAATCATGAGATGTTAAGTTTGCGATGATAATAAGGTCATGGTTCTCATCAAATGCAAACATGCAAAGCTTGAGAGCTTTCACTGTTAACAATTTGTGAACAAAGGTAAGGGACGCATGAAATTAAGGACACTAAGAAAAAAAAAAGCATTGCTATGAAGGGTTGTCAATCTTTGGTGATAAGTAACTAAAAATAACAGTTCAAAAAAAGTAACTGCTAACCAAGAGTGAATGAACCCTAACTTTTTTGTTATCCATATTGATAGCCTACCCTTATGTGTCAAGGTAGCTTAAGGTCGATGAATCATTGTCATTGAAATTTAGTGATCATCTAAACCTTAAACCCTAAAAATTGTCAAAAAAGAAAACATTGTTCCCATGCATTCGAAAAAGCAATTGACCTTGTAAAGGTTAAAGTGAAAGGCTTTTGAATGACAATTACATAGCCTTAAAACTATTCCAATTTGAATAACTATAAAGGGATCAAACCCATTAAAGCCTTATAAGATTAAATTGTTATGGTCCAAAAGTTGATTTGGTTTTTAAGCCAAGGTTAACACTATCTTAATGAATTAATTGAAGATAATTAAACCTTACACATCTATTGTTTCAATTAATTTGGTGTCTATTAAGGGAATGAGGTAAAATCTTCTCCCTTTAAAGAATGCAAGCAAAATAAATAAATAAGTAAATAATCACTTAAGATTTTGCACCCATTTTCTCCATCCTACAATACATAAGTTTTCACATTAGAGCATAAGATTGAACCCCCAAATTCCCAAAGAGTGGGGAACTACTAAATTAAGGGGCCTAGGATGCCTTCCACCAATGGTTTGAAAAACATTATTTGGATAAGTATACATTTATATGGTAATTTGTATTAATAAATGTCATTTGGGTCAATAAATGTACACATGATGCAATGTTTGCAACATTGCTCACAACAATGACTATTCTTGATTGGTCAATTACAATGATTGGCCTAGATGGTCAATTTTAAATCATCTTTCATTTTATATTTGTTCCATTTTCAATGTCTATGGGTGACAATTGGGAAACAATTATACACCATGTTGGGTTTTACATATACATTATTGTAGACTCAAATAGAGGGTATGGAAATAGAAGATGTGGGTAATGGAGGTGCTCTTATTAATCATATAGCACAAAGCAAACATTATTAAGAATCTAAACATAAATAACTCACAATGCAATAAAAGTGGGAGGCACCTTACCTTTACAAGTGGTTTCATATATCTCTTAAGGTTATGAAACCAATGGTAGCATCTCCCTTAGTACCAAGGTAATAGTCAATACACAACATTTTGGATGAAATATAATTGAATAAAATGCAAAAATGAAATAATGTGTAATTAAATTTGATCAATGTTTTGTGGGTATATTATTTTTATATGTCCAAAGGTAAGGGTATATTAAAAAAAATTATTTATTTATCCAAAACATAAGGGTATGTTAACATTTTTTTTCTCATGTTAAGGTTTGGGTACCTTTTATCATATACCCTTGATTGGTATAAAAGAAGGGTATATATTTTTTTATTAATTTGAATTCCACACCACTGTGCACTACCAATGATGATCAATTTTTTTCTTCTAATGTTTTATATGGTTTTCAATAATTCATCATTATTTATGTCAATGTCAAATTTAATTTAAATTAATATATATTTCATAGACATGAAAAACATATGTTAACTTGTTTTTTCGTATCCATCTTGTTGGATTGGGAAAAAAAATGAAGTAGTTATAAAATGCAGGTAGTTATTAAGAAATGTGAGAGATAGTTACCAAGAAAATTAATAGGAAAATAAAGTAGTTATTAAGAAAGAAATGAAGTAGTTAGGCTTGAAAATGAGGTAGTTATTTTTGAAATTGTTTTTGGAATGGTACACCGATGGACCATACAAAGCATTTCAAAAAATCCCCCACATACCAGTTTTCATTACTCATCATTGGACTTAAATAATAATGTAAAAAATTGTCCACATTAAGACAACTTTTAGAGGCCCAAATCTAATGGGATATAATGCACACATCCAATGTCAAAATACAATAATCAAATTAAAAGAATCAATTCAATATTATAATGTTAAATATACAAACAAAATGGGAATTATGTGAGGTCTTTGTGGATCAAATATAAGCTTTGTGTTCAAAATATAATCATCATGTTCATAGTTTGTTGACCCCACACCTTCCATTCAAAAATTCGAACAACATAATGCACCTTCCCTCTTGCAGTCCTCCATACAAATACACAAAATGCCCAAGGAACCACTAGCCACCTTCAATATCCTTACATATACACATAATGCTTAAGGAGCCAAACCTAGAAATGCCAAAATATTTCAATCCCAACAACTTTTACAACCCTAAACAATTTAAGCTCCCCCAAACATATAAGAACAATAGATTTAATTTTGACTTCCTCACAATGTCAGCATATCCTTAAGCCTACATAGGTTTATGGATGATAAAGTAACAACTAACAACCCAAAAAGCAAGACATATTAACAAATAATATTTACCCTAGTAACTTAACTTACAAAATTTACCTACCAAATTTGCCCTACCAAATGTTCAAATCTATAAATCAAAGTTCATTAGGTCATCAAGTTCAACATAGTCACCTAGTTGGTCTTCAAACTCTTCCTCTATTTGCTCCAACAAATTTGCTTAAAAGTCCCCGTGATCATCAAAGGATTTAGTTACAAATGTTTCACAACCAAAACACGAATCATTTAGGCAATTCTTGGAAATCAACAGAAGTTTATTTAAGTTTTGAGATCCAAATAGCATTTGTGTGGCATTGTTGAAATCCTAACAATGGAAAAAAATCAATCCATTTCACTCTAATTTCCCATAATACCCTAAATCTAATGAACTAAACATCCAACATTAGGAAATTGGGCATCATGAGCCTTGTACCACTTTAATGGATCTTGACAAGATTTTGCCATTAATTACAAATTTTGAAAATAAAAAAGTTCCCATTTCACCTATAATCAAACACACAAATAGTTAGGCAATATTCATTTTTATTGTTAAACACATCATAAGTATGAATTAGATAGGTTCTACTGTAAATTAGAAGTCAACTATGATGTGAAAACTAAAAATTGTGAATTGTGAATTAAAAAACAAAAATTAAAAACCAAAAATTGTGAATGGAAAAATTATAAATGAAAAATTAGAAACCAGAATATGTCAATTTGGAATGCAAAATCTAGATTTCAAAAACTATAAATTATGAATGCAAAAACCAAAAACAAAAAAAAAATCATTTTAAATGCAAAAACTTACATGTTCAATGGCAATATCATTTGGAGCAAACCTACACTAAACATAGCCACTGGTTGTTCCTAGGAAACAAAATTTGTTGCTAGCTTTGTAAAAACATCCATTTTTTAATAAGCTAGACACAATAAGGGAATTAACGTTATAGAATCATACCTTTGTTGGTACAATTGTGGCTATCTCTCTTCCCACATAATTTCTCACAATAAACAAATCCATGAGCATGGGGTTAAACATTAGAACCAACATCATGTGTGCCTTTTTCGGATCAAATTCATGCAAACAATTCAAAAATGCAACAAGCACATGAGTGATTTCCAATCGCATCCTATTCATTAACAAAAACAACTTTGCATCAAATTGAAATGGGGGGATAAAGCTCATTTGGATTTCCAACTAAATAATTTCTTGGGTCAATTTAACACAAAAATTGATTACATTTGCAAGTGCATCACCAAGTAGTTAATAACCATGGCATTGATTGACTACACAACGTGATACAACTAAGGCTAAGGTTGATGCAATGCCTTTTGCCAATGGCCCAAGTTTGTGTTGTTGGAATTTTGCCTTCCAAAGCCAATGTTTGATGGTTGTAACAAACATGAATGATAATCCTAAATTGGAGGGTCAATTGGAACATCACCATTTTGGAGGTAGACCTTGTTTTTACTAGTGTGTTTAACTTCTATGGTCATAAACTTGTAACCAAACAAACCTTTGTCCATTCTACCTTTCATTTGCCATTTTTTTGGGCCATGTTATACAAGATTGAATTGAAGATTGTGTAGCTTTGATGTTCATTGGTTGCAAACCATAATTTACCTTTTCATTAGAAGTGGTGTATTGGCAAGCCTTTTAAAAGGCATGATCAAACAAACACCTTCAAATGGTGTTTGTATCCCCAATTCCCCACAACTCATAATCTATTTAAGAACATTAGTCATTATAAACAAATTTGTATGTTCATTTTTCACATAGCAAATGATTTTATTAGTAAACTTGTACTCTCCAAATAAAGCTTACAATTGAGTAACAATATTAACTCCCAACAAGTAGCACTTGACATTATCAATGAAATATTTTAATTATTCTTGTGTTCTTTTATAAGGTGTGGTAATATTGAAAAATGTAAAAGTGGATCCTAGAGTTACCACTTTTTGAACCTTGGAATTTTTCTTCTCAAAGGAATATATTCTAGTAAATCATAATGTAATATCATTAAGATAAACTTGAAAAATGTAAAAGTTCTTACCTCCATAATGTTTTTTCATGGCTAAAGTCCCATTTTTAGTTTTATAAGAAATCATTTCTTACCTTGGATTTTTATCTCAACACATTAGCATGAAAACAATTGAATGACACATAATACAATGAAAACCTATTATGTTTCAAGTGACATGGGCTCATTAGCATTTGGTTTGTAAAGTGCCCAAGGAGCAAATCTTCGATCCCACAAGATCCAAATTTTCATTTATTCTATAATGCAATGGTTGTTTTGGTTGCATTTTATTTGACTCATGAACATTTCCAATTCTACTAGATTTTCCCATTGATGAAAAAACAACAATAATTAGTGAAGGTGCATCACTCCCTTTTGGGTTGGGCTTCAAGAGCAAGCTAAGCTTCTTTAGCCTCTAACTCCTCATAGCTTGAAGTTTTAATGTTGTTGATGTTGACAAAGATGTTGGATTTGTTTGCCATTTAGGCTCTCATAATTTTAGCCATAAGATCTTTTCAACAAATTTATCATTGTAGTGTCTTGAACAATCTTCAAACCTATCAATTTGCCATGAACAACACAACAAAATATCACATATATGAAAAAATGATTCCACAATTTAAAAAAAAGGATAACAAATTGATTATTGATGTTACTATATACCAATTATTGATTTGCTACTACTATTGACCTAACTTTTTGTTGTTGGCCTGCTGTTGTTGCTATTGTTGACTTGACTTGCTACCATTGTTGATCTAATTTGTCGTTATTGCTAACTTGACCTACTACTATTTACACATAGTAAAATAGATAATGAATTACTAAATCAACCATATATGCATTCTCCACATCCCAAAGCATAAAAATTATCATAAGAACAAAAAAAAAACATCAAATTTCTCCATTAACATATTGCATCTATTTACCATCTCTAGCTTATTATTAATCACACCAATGCAAAACATGTGAAAGAACTTCTACTAACATTTAAAGTTTAGATTTTTCACATGAGTGAAATGATTAGTAATAACTCCAAAGGAAAGAGTGGAATGAAGATGATTAGCAACAACTTGTCACAATTTCCAAGCCACCCTGTGCTTTCACAATAACCAAGAAAATGAGTAAAATAGAAAAACTTGTTAGGGGCCATGCATGCCTTAAAAAAATTAAAAGGTCCACAAAGAGGCCAAAGAAACAAGAGAGGACAAAGATGAACCAAATTTATTCCTATGATGAAGGAAAACAATGGATCCATAAAATGGCCAAAGAAGCAAGTGAGGACAAAAAAACATGTTCCAAAGTTATTGTTGATTTAGCTGTGCTCATGTTGCATATGAAATACTAGCATCCTTGTGAGAATACAATAACACATTGTTAAGCAAAACTTTCATATGTGCAAGCTTCAAAACAACATTAGTAGCAACAACATGAAAAGAGAATCATAGCATTGTGAAATAAAGATGATGAAATCAACAACACACAAGAACATGGGTTGTCATGAGGTGTAGTTAAAGGTTTAAGGCTCATTTATCTTGATTGTTTTTACATGGATGCTAAAACATATTTGACTTTGGGTACATGTATTTCTTGCATAATTCTAAGGTTTTAAATTGGGAATAATTGTTCAAATTTACATAGGATATGCATTTCATTATAATATATTGATTTTAAAGGTAAGTTAGAGTAAATAATATATCCTATTTGTACTTGACAAATATATTTGGGTAAAAAATATACCCGCACAACATTCCTTGAAATTATGTATAAAATATAGTGATTTCCCAATGGCCCAATAATAAAAAATGAATGTTTTTAATTGACCCATGCGGTGTTTTTAATTGATCTCTCACTTTATGTTATCAAGTATTTCCTATTTATGAATGAGGATGAAGAAATAATTAGCCTTCTATGGTTAATGTGACGCCCAAATAGGGGATGTGCATGATGATGCTCAAAATCCATTCAAGAGTTGTACTTATTGTTAGTTGTATTAACTCGTTATGGGGTGACTCTCAAAATTCAAAATTTTCTTTATATGCAAGAAATACCATTTTATTGGCCATCAGATTTTATTGGCCCATCATAATAATAAAAATTTATTGGAGTATCAAACATTCCCAAAATGGATGAACTCGTTATGGGGTGACTCTCAAAATTCAAAATTTTCTTTATATGCAAGAAATACCATTTTATTGGCCATCAGATTTTATTGGCCCATCATAATAAAAAAAATTTATTGGAGTATCAAACATTCCCAAAATGGAACTATGAAGGTTCTCGCTTGTGCTCACCTTTATAATTTGTGACAATACAATCTTTGGGCAAAAAGCTTAAGCCCAGGTGGATGTTGTGACAATTCAAGCTCATGCCAAGCTTATGGGATAAAGTGTAGTGATGTTTGTTGCATGTTGTGTTGATTTCCAAAATTTCTTGGGCTCCCCCCGTTTTCAACTACACTAATACCTGACTGAATGAAACATTGATAGTTGGTACTCACTCTGCAATTTGATAAGTTTTTATTATCTAGTGTTAGTAGTAACTATCCAAGTCCCTGAAAATACATGTGCATCAATTAGGTGGATTGGAAAAAAAAAAGAGGGTCCTTGTATGTAATAGAAGGTTGTTGGTGTATTAGACTGAAAAGAAGAAACTGATGTATAAAGCGTCTAATCTAGAGTAACTCAAAACATAAACTATTTGAAGTTTGGAATTTCTCACTTTGTTGGGAAGCATCGTTAAGAAGAGGCTTTCCAATCCAAATGGGTTGGCGCAATATTTGCAAATTCTCAAATGGGAGGAGCTGCAGCAGCCAGCTATGACGATCCATTCCTGAGAATTAAACATGAATTTGTTGAATCCAGTTTCATGTACATGAGTGATTGTAGCAAGGGCTGTATGCATGCGTAGTGCCACATGACAACCAACAACCCTAAAAGGTAAGGTGTCTCCACTACATGTAAAGCTTCATGAACAAATCGTTTTTCTATTTTTTTGCTTGAAATTTTGTTGTTTCTTGTAGAGGGTTTTTTTTTTTTTTTGGGTGGTAGGTTTTTGTGTTTTTTTTTTCTCAGTAGAGTCGTCCTCGACAGTTTGGTGCACCACAATGACATGGGCATCCCTTTCCTCGAAGCAATTTGTACCTATAATTGTATGCAAGCTCCTCCCCCATTACAATCTGCAAACAAATCATAACATCAACAACAAAAACATAAATCAGCAAACTCTCATTGGCTTCCTCCCAGGTTTACCCTAAACCTAAACCCCAAAAAACCCTAAACCCATCCAATCCATTTAGGTGAAAAAAAGACATTGAAGCGATTTTCAATAGATGTCCGAAAAATGGGTTTTTAAAAACCAACATAAGAAACCCATACATCTCGATTGGCAAAGAAGCCGATGTGTGCTAATTGGCAATCCATGCTTTCCACCAGCACCTCATAGTTGATCAAATTTGGAGCACAGCTACAAAACCAACAACCAGGCAAAACAAAAATTTTACAACAAAAAAAAACAAAACGTGGAAGTGTTAGGAGGTGTCAGATTGGATTCCACATCATCATCCATCAAGAAAGAATGGATGATAGTTCTGGAACATTCAAAACAAGAGGAAAACACAGAGAAAATGCATTGCCAACAACAAGAGACTTCAAACTCATTATCCATCTAGAAGCAATAGATGATAGTTCAAACTAATAATTCATCCAGAAGCATTGGATAATAGTTCTCAACTCAAAACAAAAAAAGAGGGAACAAGGAGACAAAATGGATGACAAAAGCAAACAAACAAACAACAACCACAAAACACCAATACACGTACCCACCTATGGTTAATGAAGCGTGCGACATTTCCATATTTTGTTGCATCAATAACAAAAGGCTTGGAAGCAACTCGTGCTCCAGTAATGTCCAGATGAGCATCGATATCATACAAGTAGCTGCAGCCTACTTGGTCGTACCTGGAATTTAAGGAAAAAAATTTACACCCACTGTCAGCCCCCAACAGAGCAGACAAGTTTCAAGCACAACAGAGAAGATCCAAACAGAGGCAAAGACACTCCTACTACTACTATTACTACTACTCCACTAAAGATGACAGAATGCTCTTCACAACAACAAAAAATATTCTTATGTAATAATATATACATCAACAACAACAAAAATATTGATATGTGCATTAATATCTCTCTTTTTTTTTTACCTTTCACCCCTTTTATTCGCCTCCTGGTCATTGAGTACCTCACCCACATACTCACAAACAAATGTTCCACATGCAATTGGTTCTCCAGCTCGCACACCCCAGCCCTGGAGTGTTATTTTTGTGATGAGACCCAGAAGCAAGCCCCCCACAAACAAACAAATGGTTAGCACTTCTGTGGTGGTGGTGGTGGCAACAACTAGATGACAGGTATACATCATATCCTTGTGCCAGCTCTCTCAATGAGGTGCCACTTTGGAGCTAAATATTACACTGAAAACTTTCCAGCACTGAGCTAATCAACCGAATCAAATAATAGTGGAACTATTGCAATTGTCTGGAATTAAATGCCACCTACCTTGTGTCGACTTTTGAACACTTCAAGCTTCACTCTCACACCCTTTTGTAAGATACGATTTTCACAATCCTCTCGACAACGGCAACTTGAGTTGCATTCGTACACCATGTACCCCTCCTATTAACCAAAAGACGCAAAAACACATCTTATAAAACCCACTTTGCAAATACTATAAACCCTAAAATCTAAACCCTAAACCCTAGAACTTAAAAAAAATCTATATCAAACAATTCTTCATTTGTTGCACAAATCCAGTCTTTTGCTAGAATCAGTAGTGCCAATGAAGCGGAAATAAAACCATCCATTTTGGCCAATAATAATAATATTATTATTGTATTATTATTACTACAACTACTACTATAGAATAATAACTTCTATTACCTCAACAATAATCCGGCCAAAGTTGTCATAAGGGAATCGGCCCCGCATTGATTGCCCATGAATGTCCTGTGCCTCAGTGTTATCATTATCAAACATTGATACATGGTCACATGAGTGTGGGGCACATCCCTCTGTCCCACACGAGCATCCCAATCGAGAATCCTGTTCAACCAGGAGAAGCACATTTTGTTAAAGTTGGAATAAGATTGGACATGGGTATGTGTCAAAATCTTGCAATTCAAAAAATGAATGAAACATCCATGAAACTGCAGAGAATTGCAATGACAGGTTTGGGTTTAGGGTTTAGGACTGTCTCTCTGAACTGATTTCCTCAGCTCCTGACAGACAGTGAGAAGTATAGATAAGTATATAATAAAATTCATTCAAAATTTTCAGGCAAACCCATTATACAAAAATCTGCATCCACAGTTAAATCTGTTGTGTTTCCAGAAGCAATAGGAAGATGACACAGGTCATGATGTTGGATAGCTAGCTAGCAAGTGGACACTCAAGAAACAATAGTGAATTAAATTTGCATGACAATCTACGATACAAAGTCCCAAAGTTCAAAACAATTGTTCCTAAACCCTAAACACTTAAACCACCTGGGGAGAGAATCATCATGAGGGGTTCAAATTACAAACCTTTGTGTCGAGTCCCAATGATGGGTCCAAAAGACGTTTAGTGCCATAAACAAAAGTGTCCCACGGTCTGAGAGCATCCATATTGGGTGGTCCTGATTTGGCATTCTCGATGCACAAGGAGCAAGTGCAAGGCTCAATCGTGTCTCGGTCGACAACACAAACAATTGGCACTTGCTCCTGCCCGTTACTCAAGTCTTCCAACAACACTAAACTCTTGGGAGAACCATTCACCACGCTCATCATCATATTCTCATTGGATTTTACCAGACCAGTTTCCTGATCTGTGGAATTTACTAGAGTTGGTACCTGAATGTCTGCATTCATCTCCTGATCTGCATTTGTTGCATCCAAAACTGCAGGGAAATGGAGAGACAACCCGATCAAATCTACCTCAAAACTCGGAACTTTCACTGCTTCTCGCAACTCACTGTACTCCTTGCAGCCTTCAGGACACACGTATCCATCTATGTGCCATCGAATCTCAACTTTGGCAACACTGCATAGGTGTGCAGCTTGCACACCAAGGCGAGGTGGCAGGTCCACATACCTCTTCCCCAACTCATTATACAACCATGTCTTGCAACAGGCGAAACGGGCAACATCAAGAATCTCCTTACTGTCAGGAGAGGACAGGAGCTTGTTGTTGGGTTTTGATGGCATCAGCACCCCATCTTTGGATAGCATATACATACCAGTCTGTGGCTCTCCGAGCCCATTGGTTATGAATGCTTGTTTCACTGTCAAATGCTTCTCTTGATGATGGCGTCCCAGGTCAGGTAAGAGAGGAAATCTCAACCCACAGAAACGGCATTGGTACTTGAGAGCAGCTCCATTTGGCTGATTGCTCGCCAAGTTCTTTCGCATAACTTCGGCGTGCTGCTTGCGGGTCAAGACACCCTTGATTGGGTTTGTGGAGTGATGATGATCATCCAACACTTGCTTCATTGCCTTCATCCTTTGAAGAATGGCCTTTGCCCCTCCCCCGCCTGATTGATTCTTCATCGGAACCACATTCGTCCTTGAGATATTCTTCGCCTTGGCTCTTGCCCGATGTCTCCACTTCAGTTTACCATTGTTGTTGTTGGGTTGCACAGCAGCATCTTGCTTCCTGATGTTCTGAGGACCCAAGCTATTGGAAAGCAGCTTGCTTTCTACAAGATCCTTATGTGCAGCCCTCTGATGGCGTCCAAGCTCATCTGATTTGTGGAATATTTTCCCACAGTATGTGCATATGAACTCATTTGAGGTACAAGGTGCCATCATCTCACTCGACTTGACATGCGCTGCTGCATCCTTCTTACCCTTGAGCTCATTCCTGAGATTATTAATCAACACCCCCTTTGTGTCAAAATCCTGCATCACTTGTTCCTTCTTCGCCATCATCACCTTCTGGTGGCCAGCCAAGGGCCTCACACTTACTATCTGCGCTGCAAATTCAGCATTTCTCCAGTGTAGGGAATGCTGATCTTCGACATGCTGCCATAAGTGATCAAAGTTCATAAATTGCTTGTCACATACAACACAGATGGACCAACCCAATGCTGAGATTGGGTCTGATGGATGAGCTGACTTCCCATGACTCAACAACTGCATTCGATCAGCCAAAATGTTGCCACAAACACGACAGGACAAACATTTCTGAAATTGGTATGCCTCCCATTTGTGCCGCTCCATCCAGTGCCTCCCAAGTAACGACAGCTGTTCAAACCAGTCTGCACATAAACCGCATGTAACTCCAAATCCCAATGTAGTAGTATCAAGTTCTTTGTCGATCCCCTGCAAAAAAGAAACTTGTGTTGAAGGAAGGGTTGCAGTGGGTACTAGTGTTGCAGGAGGGGCTGGAAGATGATATTCTTCTGCTCCTACTGCAGAAGTCTGCCCCTCTTCTAACCTGTGAGTAGAAGGAGTAGCAATTGTTTGGGCAACACAATCCCTAGTTGTTCTCATCATAGTAGTAGTAGTAGTCGTAGGATTGCCCCTGCTGTCACCCCAGAAGAAGAATTTCTTCTCTTTCACAGTTGGTACTTGTTCTTCTTTGACAAGCACCAACTCATGCAGCCTCTCCTTCTCCAATGAAAGAATCTTCAACAAGACCTCTGCTGCTCGTGCATCTTTGATCGCCTCTTCAACGATGGAATCTACGAGCTTGCAGTGGTGGTTTGCATCATACCCATCATTCTCCACTCCTGTAAAAAGAGATTGTGATCATGATCATGATGAAAGATGGAGGACCCTGAACCCTGAACCCTAAGAAAGAAAGCCAGCCTGTGAGTGAGCAACAATAAGTACCTGCAGCCAAGTATCTGCAAAGCAGATCCTGTGCTCGCAGAAGATTCCTCCGGTCTTTTTGCAAGTTGATCCCGAGTGTTGCTTCATTCATTGGAATAGAAGAAGTCCCATCACAAAAAAACCGCACATTGCTTTCTCCCACAACACCTCCACCACCACCACAAGCACCTGCTGCTGATGATGATGACAATGAAGAACCTCGCACATGCTTTTCACAATACTTGGAACCTGACTTTGCCCGGCGCAAACATTCTTCAAAGCGCCGTGTCCTGCCCATACAACGAGGCTCTGCAGAACTAGAGCTCATCTGCTGCTGCTGTTGTTGACCCTGATGCTGTGGTCGTTGCTCTCCAGTAGTGTTGCTGTTGTTCAGCCCCACCACCCGTCCTCCTCCTCCTCCATCACTGGTTGTTGTTGCTGCTACTACAACAAGTGGCAGCTTTTCACCCCTGACCCTCTCTGTCTCCTGTATGCCATGCTGCATACAATACAAACTGCCATCTTTCACCACATGAGTGCATTGTGAACCTGAGGCAGTCTTACTGATGCACTGGATGTTCAAAACTCCAGGTTTTGATATGCTGATGACTCCTCCCTCTTTCATGTCTCCTCCATCCTTCTTCTTCTCATCTTCAGGGTCTGGTAGTACTGGAGCAGAGGAGGAGGAGGATGTTCCAGCACCTTTAAGACCAGGACCACTTAGTGGAGCAGCCAAGAAGGGGGAGGTTCCAGAAGCCTTAAGCTCAGGACCAGTTAGTGGAGCAACAGCAGAGGAGGAGGTTAATCCAGCAGCCTTAAGACCAGGACCAGTTTGTGGAGCAACAGCAGAGGAGGAGGAGGTTAATCCAGCAGCCTTAAGACCAGGACCAGTTAGTGGAGCAGCAGCAGAGGAGGAGGAGGAGGAGGCTAGTCCAGCATTCTTAAGACCAGGACCAGTTAGTGGAGCAGCAGCAGAGGAGGAGGAGGAGGTTAGTCCAGCATTCTTAAGACCAGGACCAGTTAGTGGAGGAGCTGCAGAGGCAGAGGAGGTTAATCCAGCAGCGGCCTTACAACCCGGACCAGGTAGCGGAGCAGCAGCAGCAACAGAGGAGGAGGAGGAGGTTCCTCCAGCAGCCGCTACCTTCTTAAGACCCGGGTTTTCTGGTGGCCAAAGGATATGCAGATCACAGAACAGAGACCCTTTCATCATTGGCTTTGCACAACGCCGATTCTCTACCCGGTCCAGACGTGCCATGCACAAGTAACTTGGCACCACATTCGGATCTGGACTCACTGGATTCACTGCCAATCCCTGATGCTTTTGACAGTAGATTCCTACCTGTGCCTCCTGCCGACACCGTCTCTTTCTGCTCTTAAGGTACGCTGAGCATCCCCATGAATCTACCTTCCGTTTGCAAGAAGGAGCATGAGCCCCTGCTGAGGAAGGAGGAGGAGCATGAGCTGCTGCTGATGATGGAAGAGGATGATGAACTGAGGAAGGAGGATGAGCTGCTGAGGAAGGAAGATGAGCTGCAGATGATGGAGGATGAGCTGCTGATGACGGATGAGCTACTGATGACAGAGGATGGGGTGCTGAGGAGGGAGGATGAGGTGCTGAGGAATTCAAGCTGCTTTTGGGAGGCAATGTGGTTGTGAAGGTTGTCCCTCCAGGAGTTCCATTCAGTATGGAGTTTGTCTTAGCTCTGAGTTCAGGGACAGAGGGAATTGTTGAAGACCGAGGAGGTACAGAAGCAGCTTCAGGCACTGAGAGGGAAATCAACTGTTCCTGCCACCAATCAAGTATAAAAACACTCTCTGAAAGTCTCAGCAGTTGAGCGTGTATATCTACAGATGGCAGAAAAGGATCACAGTAAGAGAAGCTTTCACTACAGCACACAAACAAGTACACAACAGAAATTTTTCCACACAAACCTTGACAGTAGTGGTTGAAGAAGGAATCATGTCATTAAGCTTGTCAAGCTTGAGCTCCTTTTGAGGAGTACGATCCTGCTGCTTCTGCTGCTGAACAACCTTCCCATTACCTTCAGGCATTTGGGTCATCCTCGACCAAGAGAGATTACTGCTCCCTTGCTCTATCTTTGGATTTGAAGAAGTCAAAGGTGGTTGTTGGGCAGATGATGAGTCCACAGGCAGAGCAGCAGCAGCAACACCACTGTCAGTTTTCATAAGTTCATCGAATGCATCTCCTTTCCAGTCTGTCCACTCTACCTCAAGCTCAGGTGGCACAGGAATTTCCCAAAGGGATGCTGCACTGTCCCACAGAATTGCCTTGATCAACTCCTGGAGCCATTGTTTTCATCGTTGTCATCCCCAAAAGGCACAAGTCAAAAAAAAAAATCAGCAAGCAAAAAAGAACTACAGAATCAACTGGACAATTACTGTCTTATTCATGAAACAAAAATGGCACCCATTTGTTACTGCTGAACAAGAGCTTTTTATTGTAGATTTCTTCAATATCCAGCATCTAGTGTCATAAGAAGTGACAGATTCTGATCATCATTGTCATCATCATCACCTTTGTCAGCTTTTCAATTGTTGCTGCTGAGATAGCTGTCAAACACTCATGTGTCCATGAAGTGAGTCGCCCGTCCACCCATGATCTCCTCACATACAGCGGTTCAATCACCTACACCAGCAATAAATACCCAATCAACAAAAAAACAACCAAGTCAGGTTTGCTCACTCAAGATCTAAATTCAAATTCAAACACACATTATCCACACAATCCACCAACACATTCAGGAAGGGTTTCTCATCATTTCAAATGCTTAATACAACACAAGGCAAACTGCAAAAATACACCAGAGTTTTCTTCTTCCTCATCATGGCATGCATGCAGGGGGTGTGATGAAGTTTAGGCTTACAGCTTGAATGCGAACCAACAAGCCACCTAAATCTGAGTACATGAATGCTTCTGTCGCCTCTTTTACAAATCCTTTCCATACGTCCACACATCTTGCTCTTTCAATCACACCCTGTTCCACAAGGTTACAACTCTAAGATCATAATTTCAATGAGCTTTTTGCAAAACCACAGATTGGCATAAAAAAACCACAGTTGGCATAAGACATCTAAAGGAAAGTAGTTGTAAAGATGACACAAGACAAACCAGAATATGAAGACGATCACTGATGTCAAGCATATCCCATCCCAAGCTTAGAAACAAGCGTCGCCTGGGGGCACCTGTATCAGCAGCTACCATCTCGCGCCACTCAAGATGATATCCAGACACGAGTGGTGATGGGTTCTTGGTCAAGGGACAAACATTTTGTTCATCCACCCACAAGTACATTCGTGTGCGCACCATGTAAACGACAATGTATTTCTTCTTTCCATATGTTGGCTTTGCCTTTACTGTTGCCATTCTACAATCCTCAATATGACATTGGATGGCTGTCTGCCACTTTCCCCTCCACTGCCACACCCACACCCAACCATAACACTCAAAAAAAAAAACCCACGATGCTCAAAAAACCCCACAAAGCTTTTTGCAATCCATTGTCAGACAAAGAACAATTTTTTGCTCATTGTTCAAGTGATTCTCCTCAAGCACAATCAAGACAACATTAAAGAAATCTCCATTTTGCTCCTACTGCTGCTGCAGAAAGAATGTGTAAAATGTCTCTCAATGTACCTTAATCCACAGTGGGTGTCCGGCCTCAGCATGCTTCAGATTCGCAAACTGCTTCTTACTGTCCAGAGGAACAGTCGATTCATCATTTGCTGTACCACCACATATTGTCTTTTCCAGTTCCTCACTATGAACCCAACTAGGTTCAGCAGTTGTTCTGCATCTACTACTGGATTCATCCCGATTGTACAAGCTGCTGCTGTCAACTTGTTTCATCTGGTGACCCAACACACCTACTTGATCCTTGTTGTTGTTTTTAAGCCCAGCAATGTGAGCTTCACTCTCAATGGGAAGCTTAAGATTTTTGACCTTCTGCTGATTGTCTTGATGAAGGGCAGCAACAGCAGCAGCAACAACATTCTTCCCCTCTCCTCCATCTTTTCCAAACCCATTTGGAATCTCATTTGCAACAGATTGGAGCTGCTCATTGTGTTGAAGACTACCAACATCATCATCATCCCACCCTTTCACAAAACCCTTTTGAATCTCACCAACATTCGCAGCATGAAGATCTAGAGTTTGTACTTCATTGACTTGCCTGGTACCACTGCCGCCATCTTGCAGGAATGCAAGTTGGGTATGGGTTTCTGGGAGCTCAAAGTTGGCCACAAAATCCTCTTGGTCCAAGTTCTGCTCAAATGCAATCAGATCCTCTTGCTCCTCCATGGTGAAGTTGCATTGTCCCCCCGCATCTGGGAGCTCAAACAAAAGCTTGAGAAGCGACATCCTTCCTTGTTCCTAATCCTCCTTCAAAATAGGGATTGATGATGGATGGGTATTGCTCTGCTTGATCACAAAATAAAAAGAAAAACAACAAACAACAAACAATCCTCCACCTCCTCTAATGCTTTCTTCCTTCAAAGGAATACTCCTCCTCCTACTACTAGTACTACTATTAATATCTTCAAAGGGAAGAAGGCTGACATCCAAGTGTTTCCAGCTCCCTTGGACAAAACCCACAAGCAATCAATGAATCCAACACATGAAGAAGAATTTCTAGCACCATTTTCTCCTCTTGTCCAAGGAAAACAAAGCTTACCCCAACACCACCCACCACCACCACAAGCATCAACCTGTTGTACACCAGAACAACAACAAGTGTCACCTTACTAGACAATACAGAAATGAACTCTTCCTTCTTCTTCATCCTCTTCTTCTTCACTACATATCATCATCATCACCATCACCATCATGTTCACCATCATCACTACTCCCTCTCCCTCCCCTCCTCCCATAAACACAAAAAAAGCTTGTAAACCACCCCACTTCCTTTTAGTTTGCAGGAAACATCCCAAAAAACCAAAAAAAGCCACCAAAGTCCAAATCTTTCTTCCCCCCACCCCTTACTTACTCCTCCCCCAAAAACACCCAAAAGTGCCCTTGTTGTGCAACCCAATGAAAAAAGGTTTTGGAAGAAGATAGATACGTAGAAAGAAAGAAAGAAAGAAAGAAAGGAAGGAAGGGGGGGAAAAGAAAAAAAAGAGAAAAGAAGAAGGGAAGATGTGGGCAACAACAACAACAACAAGCTCTCTAGGCTCTCATCTACATCAACTACAAACTAAAGAGACCAAAGTGATGCACTTGGGATTGATGCGTTTCTGTGGGGGTATGTTAGGGAGTGGGGGCAAGGGTGGGGGGGTTGGGGGTAGGCTCATGTACCTATTAACTTTTGCTAGGGGTTTCGCCAATTCACTTTTAGGGTTTTGTCATTTTGCCCCTTTTTTGTGAGGTACCTAGTTTTGCCCACTCTTGTACTCCACTACAAAACTGGGTTTCGCCATTTTTCTTTTAATTTTTATTTCTGATTATTTCTTTCTTTCTTTCTTTCTTTCTTGTACATTTAAGAATTTTGTTATTTCCTTTTATGGGTGTTGGTGCTCTACTAGGTACTAGGTATGTTTGAGGTGGTGGTGGTGATGGTGATGGTGGTGGTGGTGGCTGCTGGGTTGCTGGTGGGTTTGGAGCTATATGGGTGGGGTGGATTACAACCTTCCTTCCTTCTAAATGGGGCTGGCTACCTTGGTAGGTCTGTAGTAGAATTGTTGCTCATCACAAGTTCCTAGTAAGCTTTCTTTCTTCTCATGATCTAAAACATTTGGCAGTGGTTAACTTGTAACCACAAAACCATGGGCAAAGGAACCAAAAGTGAGCAATTCAAGTCTTTGGGTTCAAAGAAAGGAAGCAAGAAACTAGGGTTTTTGTTTCTCACTTTTGAGAGTGGATGCACTCACTAACCCTAAAACTTTTTGTGTACTAGGTAGGTGTTGTGATATATGCTTTTGAAACTATTGCAACCCTAAACAAACATGAATTTCTCTCTCTCTTCACAAAACATTTGTGTTAATGTGTGTGTGTGTGTGTGTATCTCTCTCTCTGTCTATGTTTGACATGTGATGGTGTTGCACACGCACTTTTGAGCAAAGTTCAGACTTCAGACCAGCAAAAAAAAAGGTGACAATAGGAAATGTCTTCATGAAAAGTTCCCCCAGAAAATCAACTCTTGCATAGATCTCGCATAGTTATAACACCTTTCTGAACATTCCTTCAAAAGGAATATGGAACCAAAATGGAGAACTCTTCATCATGAATGATGGTTTGTAACTTCCCTAGTAGTCAGTCTCTCCCCCTGATGGGACCAAAACCCAACAAATGGGCATGATCTGGGACATCCATCTATCTATAGACATCTATGTATATTAAATACAGGGTTGGTTTTTGTGCAATTTTTTTTGTTAAGGATCCAAGGGGAGCAGAAGACAATGGAAGCAAAAGTGAATCCTTATTTGGGGTTTTAGATATAATGGTTTTCACCTGAAACTCAAAGATTGCAGATCACTAACATATCAGCTCAATCCAAGTTGTGTTTGGTCTTATGTGAGCTCATTGCTCCCTGTGGTTTCATAGTGCCCACCTGCACGACTATCGATCAACTACTGTAAAAACATGAAACCTGGGTTGTTGGTGGTGGTGGTCATCACCTGAGGTTTCATTAGTAGTAGTAGTAATTGTGACCAGAGCTGGGTAAGAGAAAATTTGAGGATTTTGTGTGAGCTTGTTGTAAACATTTTGATATATTCTTTTGTTTATTGTTTTGTGGTCTCACCGAACTGCTTCTGTATTGAATTTGTAGAAAGCAAAATAAAAATAAATTGCGGGTCTCTTGGATAAGGCAAGCATCTTCAATCTTAAGTGGGTTCAGCCAGTAGCAATGGGTTCAGCCACCTGTGGACTTCCCCCCCCCCCTTCCTCCCTCCCTCCCCCCATCCAGACCTAGCACTTGGTTTAACCACCTCTCCACTTCCCCCCACCCCAATCCAGACCCACCTTCTATTCCAATTGCAGACTTTGTTACAAGCAGTTGGTAGTTGAGTTAGCATCTCCCTGACTATCACAGTCCCTAGCCTTGGACATCATCTGACTTGTAGCAATTCAACTTGATTGGACTTAGGTTCCCTCTGGCTTTTGTACTTGCACTTCTTCTTCTTCGGATCGGTGTCTTTTTATTGAACAGGTTTATACATCGATTTTTATTTCCCATTCATTTGTCATGTTTCCACTCTGTCATGCTTTCAAAGGACACAAACTTTCAAATGGGTTGTTTGAACTTTGAAACCCTATTATGTAAGCAAAACAGGGGAAATTGTCCCATCTCCACCACCCACACACACTTAAAAAAACCCGACCAAAAAAAAAACCCTAAGTAGGTAATGTCGCAGATGTGTCATTCTTCATTCAGACGATGTCATCTTCCTCCACTGTCCCCATGATGTTCTGATCAGTCTCTGTGGCTTTGGATCAAGGGATTGATGAATTTCCAAACAGATTGTTTGATGTGATTTGGATTGAGCTTTTTTCCATGACACCCAATTGATTCTTTGACCTCCCGAAAGGAAACTCAGGTTAGTACTAGGTACTTACTACCTTAAAACTGTTCCTGGCTTGTTGGAACCAAGGATCTAAATGTTCACATGCGGCAGAGTCTCATTCCAGGATCGAGGATTTCAAAGATTTGCAATTAAGTTATGATTGTTGTTGTTGTTGTTGTTGTTATTGGCAGTGGTGGCCAAACCAGAAGGCTCATCTTCATTGTCTTGATGCTTTTTTTTTCCCCCATTTTAATATAATTTAGGGTAGCCAAAACTTTCACCTCCAATTCTGTGATGCGGAAATCAGACATACAACAAACACACAAACCAACAAATAGACAATCTTCTTTCATCTTCATCTTCTTCCTCTTCTTTTTTCTTCAGGGTTTTAGAGCAGTATGGAGCCCACAAAGCACATCATAGTCTTGGGGGTTTTGGCCCACTTACAATAGCAGGACCTCCCCACCCTTTTTCTGGGCTAAGGTGTCATCAACTGTCAAACCTGCAAGATTCTTTAGAAGTATAATATGGGGATGCTTTGAACAAAATTGAATGTACCAGGCCCAACCCATCCAACCTATCCAGCTAAAAACAATTTTGGAAGAGATTTCACTTCCTGAATTCCTGGTCCAAAAGCTTGTTTCATGCATTAGATCAAATCCTTGAAGAAGTAGGAGCAGAAGAGATGGAATGTCTCCTAAGAAAGAATTAGGGTTTTAGTCTATTAAATCCTTGAAGAAGTAGGAGCAGAAGAGATGGAATGTCTCCTAAGAATTAGGGTTTTAGTCTATCAAATCCTTGAAGAAGTAGGAGCAGAAGAGATGGAATGTCTCCTAAGAAAGAATTAGGGTTTTAGTCTACCTTGCAATTTAGCCACACACCCCATGTCTCTCTGCACTTTGTTGGCTGTTCCCCTAAGGCAGAGAGACTACCCAATGATTAGGTACTGCATTCATTTGATGTAACCCTGCCAAACTTTATTAATAAAAAAGGCTGGTACCAATCCAGAGAGGAAGAGGACAAGTGTTTTTGTAAACAGGGCTGCAACCCAAGTACACCATGGCTAAAACCCACATCTTGCATGAGAGTTGGATGAGTGTTTTGGGTAGTTGAAATTTGAACCCACAACCACTTCTATTGTTGTTGTTGTTGTTGTTGTTGGTCTTCTTCTTCACCACAAACATGTTCGTTGTTACTTAAATCCTACCTTGAAAAAACGATTTGCTTTTTTTTTCAAGTGTGAAAGTTCTGAAGCGGCTGGAAAAAAAAAAACCACTACAAAATCTCTTACCTTAACCCACAAACACCTCAAACCACTCGCCAGGTTGCATCATTATCATGAAGAGGGTTTTTGGGGTGCCAATATTCGTAAACTCTAAGAAACAAGGCACCTTCCTTCTTTGATGACAATTCTCACCTTATGCTTGGTTGGTTGGTTGGTTCATTCATTCATTCATTTATTCATCCACTAAGGAAGATAGGAAAAAAGACAGTTGAGGAAAAGCTGCAAATTACAATAGCTTGTTTTGTGATGATGATCATCATCATTGATTGACAAGTTTTCAGTTGCACAAAGCTTGCAAACTTCACATAAAACCCCACTAGCTACAGCCTGCTGCATTGTAAGCCGTCACGATTCAATCAGTCTGATAGTGATCAATTCAGCTCAAAGAAAGCCCTTTTGAGATCCTTCTCTATAAGGGTAGTTTCACTAAGCACTTAGCCTAGACTGGTGCAATTTGGTAAGTGCACTCTTGTAACTTCTTGCCCTTTTTCTTAGTACCCCCACCATGACAAAAGTGTGAATTAAATCCCAGCTATAAATAACAGTCAAAAAGTCAAAACCCCACTGATCTATACACCAACAATGTCAAAGCATAACTTGCAAAGTATTCTTGTAGTGTTGTGGATTTAATCGAAGGTGTGTGTCCTTTTAAAAGATCCATATCTTTCAAATTTTTCCAAAAACTAAAACCAGGGAAAAAAAAAAAAAAACTCCATTTTACTTGAAATTCTTCTTCTTCTTCTTCTTCTTCTTCTGTTTGAACTTTGTTGTTCTCAAACAGTAGCAATTAGCTAGCTAACCCCCCATCATCATCATACATGTTTCCTTTTATATGTTTGGTTGGGTGAAGTTTTACTTTCTCTCAAATTGCATGATGAGGAGGAGTCCTTCCTTGGCTGGTGATGCTATAGTCTTTAGTCATCTTTCTACCTAGGAAAGAAAACACCTCTGTGGAATCCTGTCCAACTATATGAAGAACAAAACCCGAGTTTGAAGAAGGCTTGTTGCTGCAATTTGGCAGTCTTCAAACTTGGGTTTTGTGGGTGATTTTGTCCAAAGTACTTACTTGTTGCCACAAGTAAGTACTTTGGCAAAATTGCCCACTAAACCAAAATTTTGAATACCTACTTTTGTTGCCAAAGAACCCACAAATGGGTCTTCAAATTTTGGGTTTTGTTCTTCTGCCAAAGTACTAATTTACCTCATTGCCATAAGAACCCACAAAAACCCCAGGGTTTCCACCACAAGGTAAGCAAGCACTTTGGCAGAAGCACAAAACCCAAGTTCGGAGAGAGACGCACTTGTGGCAACAACAAGTGGGTCTTCAAACTTGGGTTTTGTGCATTTTGTGGCAACAAGAATGTAGTCCTTTGGCAGTTGAATTTTGTGGTTTTCTTGTCTGCTGTAGTAGTAGTAGGGCTGTGGCTGCTAGGCTAGATAGGATCTTCCAGGAAAAAAGGAAGAGGCCCACGGTTCATTCATTCCATGCCCACTCAATTGGGCCACACCTGCCGACACAAAAGAATTGAAAGGCTAAAATTCCCCAACTCTGGTGGTACACAATCAAGTGGCGGTGTAGTCAGTACTTACACCCCAACTTCATCTCATTCATATGAATGACTCATTCTGATATATACATACCATCTGTGATCAAAGTGTGGGGACTTGGGGAGACTTATTTTAATCCGGGATCAGATCTGACTTCAATGACATCTGCGGGTTTCCTAGTTAGATAAATTGACAAATTACAGCCATTGTGTTTGTGAAGTACATATTGCCTACAAGGCAAAACATATGCAAAGCTTGTGAGTCACACCATCCATGATGGTGCAACTATCGGAGTACTGCATGTCTCAATTTCATAAGGGGAAAACCCACGCCCCCAGGCTCAAAGATCTTTAAAGGATGCTTAGTTTTTATGATGATGATGATGATGATGACGATGATGATGACGACGACAAGGGGTTTTGTTCTGAATTTGAATTGGGTCTTTGCAAATTCTAGTCTAGATTTTACACTCAAAAGAATTTGAGCACATTGTCAATTGTCAACAACAAACAGTGTTGTTGTTGTTGTTTCTTGCTCTTGCTTGCTCACTAATAAGAATATGTTTGATTATATTCATTTTCAGCCAAATTCGGAGTTTTTTCTTTTTTTCTTTTTTTTCTGTGTTGCACAACTGAAATGTATTTAATTTCTACCAGCTCAATCACTGAACCTTAAACCCTGAGGTCTTGATTTCACATAAACTGTCATACCCATCCATGGTTGCAATAGCAATTGTAATAGGTACTGAAAAATTGAAATAGGTAACTGAGAATACTGGAAAACAGAAATTTTAAGTCTATTAAAAAAAGGGTGGTACTCAAAATACTCCAAAAAAATACACACTTAAATGAAGAAATTTTACTTTATGATTCAGACCTCAAAAAAAATTGTTTGTGGGATCACTTGTGAAGGTTTTGTAGCATTTTCAATTCGCATACAAAAAAGCTTTTGCTGATTCATGCACATTTTTTGGCCTCTCTCAATTGTTGCAACCCGGCAGAGATAGCTAGCTCTGCATTGACATATAAGTTACTTACAAAAAGTTTCTTCTTCTTCTTCTTCTTCTTCTTCTCTTGGCTATTGTGAAATGTGAGCACTTGGGTGGTCCAATTTGGAACAAAAAAAACAAACACACTTGTCAAATTGCAAATTCTCTCCAATCCAAATTGGTAAGTATCATGTAGGTAGGTAGGTAGGTACCTACCTCCTCCTCCTTCCACAGACATTTCCATTTTCCCCCACCCACAGCCTAAGACTCTAGGAAATTTGGGTACTCAATTTTTAAATACTTAAATAAAAAGGTTTGAACAAAATGCTTGACTGACACCAAACTGGAATTGACTCTGAGATTTTTGAGTAACTCAATAATCTTTGACACTACCTTAAGTTCAAGGTTTGAACAAAGAACAGTTTGATTGACACCAAGTTGGAATTGAGTTCTGGAATTTTTTTTTGGGTTACTAGGTACTCAAATTTTGTTGATACTTAAGTTCAAGGTTTGAACCAAAAAAGGTCAGATTGACACCAAATTGGGAATTTTGAATTCACTCTTGTTTTGATCAAAACTCCAAGTAGATTGATGCACTTTTTGGTGCACTTTTTGGTGGACTTTTCAGTCAACAAAGAAGGTGAAGAAGGCCACATCAACCACCCCCAACAAAAAAAAAAGGATTCTTTCTTGAAACTTGAAACCCACCCATCCACCCCAAATTAAGGATGTTGTTCTTTCGGCTAAGAATTCAACTTAGCTACTTTTAGCCGCCGCAGCCAACAACAACAACAACAACAACAAAGATGATGTGTATACTAAAATTGTCGTGTTTGTTCCAAAGCTCAAATTGCAGCTCTTCAAACTCTTGAGCATTAAGTGTTGAATCTTGCTGATAAGTGATAAGCTATAACCCCAAAAGAAAAAGGACAATGTTGAAAACAGTTGCCAACACTTTCCCCCTATAAAACGGGTTTGTTTGAATGAGACAGAGAAATGACAAAAAAGGCGATTGTGTGGGTCCCAAAGAATTTCACCTGGATGATGATCTTCTTCTTCTTCTTCTTCTTCTTCTGCTTCTCCTCCTCCTTTGCCTCCGCTTTTCCCTTCCCTCACAAGTTCACAACCAATGAGGCCAGATTTAAAGATTTGAAGAATAGTAGTAAAGAAAGTCTGGATGTAAAGATTTGAAGAATAGTCAAAAGAAAGTCAAGTGACAAAAGAAAAGTCCATGGGGACAGAAGATCCCATGGTTTGTTGTTGTTGTTGTTGTCGTCGTCGGACAGATTTCCTTTTGGGTTGCTGAAATTTTGATGATGGGAATAGCAAAATCTGTTCTGAAACCCAAGAGAAAGGAATTGTAGATCTTTGGGGTGGGTTGTTGCTGCTACATTCTCTGTTGTTACCTTGGTACCTTCACAACCATCACCAGGGACTTTCATTGGTTTGACCACCATCTGATTGCAGCAATCTGCTCCACTGTTACCCATTAGTGCAACTTAAGGAGTTAAGTTTTTTGGTGAAATGAAGCTTTTCAGTGAAATCAAAGGGCATTTGGTGGGTGGGTCGGTGGGATGATGTTGTGATTACTTCTTGCATTAAATTAATTGCAACCCACATACTTGCCACTTTTTGAGAGAGATTTTCATTGACCTGCCGGAAATTTTGCAGTGTATCTGGAGGTAACCTTAAGAAGCATATTTTTTTCTCCAGGAGCTGGGAGAGCATTTCGTTTTTCATAATGCCCCCCCCCATCACAGTTTTGCCTCAGTTTCTCCACTGAATTTCTGGCAGGTCTTTACAAGGGGTAAAGCCCCTCGGTCAAGGGCATTACCAAAATAAGGGCGCACAACACGATAGATAGGCCGAGGGCATTACCCTACACAAACAAACAGGCAAAAAGGATTAAAGTTAAACTCGTTTCCAAAACTTGAAGGAGAGAGAGATTAGATAATGCTCCAGAATCAACAAGTAATAATAATATACCCCAAAAAAGACACTTGATGATGATGCTACTGTCCATTGGTTATCTCGAAAGCTGAATTAATCACATGTCGTAAAATTCATCATCAACAGCAACTCATGACCTGAAAATAAATGACCCTCAAAGGTTTTTTATGTACTCCATTTCTCAAGAAGACATAAATTCTGTTTCACAAATTTTGTTGAGGATTTACATTCACAACAGAAAAAACAACACATGTTTGCTGGCTCCAAAATATAGAGCTTGCACACAAGTAACGATGTAAGTGTTGTTTGCTTTCCTTTGTATATAAAAGTATTGCAAAAAAAAGCATATTATACCCTACCTACCTAATGGGCACAACATCAACATTGCTGCAAGGTTGGTGGTGGTCCATGAAAGAAAGAGTTGGAGAGAGCCCAAATGGGCCAGAGAGCAACTGCAGAGTCTGATGCTTTCTTTTTTCTTCAACTTTAGGCATTTATTGCAATGATCAATCATGAACTAATAAATGATGAGAAGGAAATAGATAGATAGGTAAGTAGTAGATCTGGTGGAAACAAGTACTGCTCCAGTGTAGCCAAGCACCCACGTGCACAATTTGACTTTCGGAACTCCATTGTGTCACTTTACTTGTATAGCTTTAGCAGAGGAATACCAACCAGTGTGTTGGAACTTTGGTATATGAAGAGAGCATGCATCTCCACCAACTCTGAGTATGTGACCCTGCAAAAAATATTTCTCACATCCAAGTTCCAGTTAGTTGCCAACTTCCTTTCCAACCCCACCTATAAAACTGAAACTGGGACTGCAAGTCGGTGGGGAGACTACTACTAATAGCAACCCACTTGGACCAATCAAACTATCTACAACTGTTTCCAGGGCTACTCCAGGGAGGAATCTGAGAACTGTTTAAATTTTTCAGGGTCTCAGGAGTCTTTCCAGTGGATTCACTGGATTTCACACCATGAACCTCCTCATCCAAGATTTCCAGTGCAAGGTCACATACTGAACATTGGCGGAGATGCTCTAACCAAATATAGGCCTGGGCCTCGTATCAAGGACCCTTCCAGCTTGGTATGACCTGAAGACAATACCATCCTTATACCCATACCAGGACTAGGCTGGTATGAAAGTTTTAAGAAGACCCAATACCAAGACTACCCTCGTATGAAAGTTTTAAGAAGGACCCAATACCAAGACCAGGCTTGTATGAAATTTTTAAAGTCCCCAATACCAGGACCATGCTAATATGTTCATTGTCAATACCATACTAGACCAACTCTGGTATTCACACACACACACACACACACACACACATAGATTTTGAACAACTTAATGTATTACTGAATGATCACAACTTAGAGATGTAATTCCCTTGGCACTTAAGCATCTTGCTCCCATTTTCCTCCTCTCACCTGCCTCTAAAACAGACACAGATTTGCACACCTTGAAATTTGAAATACTTGGAGTTGGAGTTCAACCCCTGTCTTTACTCAAAGCTCAAAACTCCTTGAAGAATTTCAAACTCTTGGAATCAAACAAAATAACTTGGAGAGTGCTAAATAAGGGGGTTTGTTTGGACTAGGTACCAACTCTCTCAACCCCAGAATCTTGGGTTGGATTGGACAACCAAACCTTCATTCAAAAAAACCCCCTTGAGGTTGGATTGGATTAAAATGGAAACCCAACCCTAGCTTCACTAAAACCCCCTTGAACTTTGGGGTTGGATTGCAAACCCCAACCTTCATTCACTAGAACCCCTAGAACTTCAATTAGATAAAAAAAGAGCCCCAAATTTTCATGTACTAAACCCCCTTGATATTGGTTGTTAGATCAGAAACCCCAACCTCCATTCACTATAAAAATCCCTTGAACTTGGGTTGAATTTAAAAACCAAAAGCTTCATTCACTAAACTCCTTTGATACTGGGTGTTGGATTGGAACCCCAATCCTCAAATTCACTAACTCCCCTTAAACTCAGGTTAGATCAAAAGCCCAAACCCTTCATTTCAATAAACCCATTTGAATTACTCGGGATGTTGGATTGGGAAACCCAAACCTCCTTCACTTGAAACCCCCTTGCACTCAGGTTGTATCAAAAGGGTATCCAAAACCCTCCTTCATTTCCCCAATCAATCAATTAATTAATCCATCAACCCCTCAAAAAACAACTTTTACAAAAGAGCTCAAAATTCTGACTCTTTATCTTTCCACTTTCTGAAATATGGTATAATCTCACATGGGAACTCAATGATTTTCAAAACTCCAAAATTCCCAATGCAAAATGCTTTGGATTTTGATACTCTAAGAAATATAAATGACCTGTAAACAATTCATTTGGATGAATTTCATCCATAATATTATTCCACAAAAACAATCAATATTGTAACTATATATATATAGATATGTATTATGTCCCTAATACCAACATACATACACTACTTTCCATTGTATACTCGTACGTGGTGTAATGTACAAAAATCCATTCATTCTCTTCTGCTGCTGGTGCTGCTGTTGTTGTTGTTGTTGTTCCAGTCAAGATGATGGGTTTGTTCATTGTGGTTTTTTTCTACTACCCATCTCCCCAAAAAAGAAAGATGATTTTCTGTTGTTGTTGTTGTTGTTGCTGCATTTGAGATCATGAGTTCATTTATTCTTGTTTTTTTTACTAGTAACCATCTCTTTTGTGGGTGATCAGAGAAGCTTGAAAAAACTCTTTGTTTGCATCTTTTCTAGCGATGGGGATCAAAGAAGTTTGAGAAGTTTTGCTTGTTCCATTTGCATATCTTTTGTTTGTAGGTGTTCAGAGAAATTTTGCTTGCTTGTTTGTTTTCCATTTCTTTCTTTTTGAAGACGATGATGATGATCACAGAGAGAAGTTAGCTTTGCTTTGTTTACATCTTTCTCATTTATAGTCAGTAGTCAGAGATTTGCTCAGTAGTTTTATCTTCTTTGTTTACATCTTTCTCATTTATAGACAGTAATCGGAGATTTGCTTAGTAGTTTTATCTTCTCTCCATCTCTTGTTGTGAAGATCACAGAAACTTGTTTGTTGCTTCGTTCTTGAATCATTGGCATTAATAAAACAGCACATCCCTGTTGTCCATACCACAAGAGTTCAAGAACAAACACCACCTCAACCTCTCAGGAGAGCTGTTTAATGCCAATAATACTTAATGCTCAACAACAGCATCTCGGTATTGATGTTAGTTAGGACTTAACTTTCAGTCTTTTACAAGCTAAAAAAACAATCAACCTACATGAAATACACAAGTCAAAAGTTTAATAGTCATATCATTTGCATCATTGTATCTGAGGTCAGAGATGGTCCACTCATGTCCCCCCACCCTGAGGTAGCTAAGCTACAAAGAGTAATCAATTGAAGAAGAAAATGAAACGGTGGATGGCCACTCGTCCCCAGCAAAATGTTAATAAATTTCTCAATCGATTATCTATTAAGATCGAACAATTATTGCTACTAGCATCACTACTGATATCTTAGTTGAATGTCAGTTGAATGTCCAAGGCTGGATTTGTGCCTGCAACTCAATTTTCCACTCAAATACGATCATCAATGCTCTGCTACACTACTAGCCTCCTCCTCCATAGTCTTTTTGTTTTCAAAAGATTAAAAGACATGAGAAGCTCTCGCTAAATCAAAGCTCTTGTGATGATGATGATGACAACGACAACAGAAACCAAATTGGTTTTTGAAGGAGAGGGAAACTCATCTTGTTTCAGACACCATGTTTCTGATGACCAAAAATAGTGATCCCCCACACCCCCAACCCTTGCCTCTACTACTGGTTACTAGTACCACTACTGTTGGGCACACTGAACGCGTGGTCCACCAGAGGATTCCTCATCTTCTTCATAGGCTTCCTGTTGCTGTTGCTGTTTCCTTCTCATCTCGTCCTCAATGTTGACATCGAGCAAAGTAGTCTCTTCACACTCATCCAACTCCATGTCAGTCATGGCAGCACTAGAAGGTCTTGGAGGTAGAATGGCTTCAATGGCCTTGCATTGATCAGGAGATAAGGAGCCTGATTCGGGGAAATCAACAGAGAACTGAATGTACAACCTGCCCTTCATAAATGGCCGCTGATAGTGCGGCATGCCTTCATCATTCACAGCTTTGCATTGACCTGGTTTTTTTGTTCATCCAGAAAAACAAGAATTACCAAAAAAGTCAGGATTCATCACGTTTAAAATCTTTGTTGCTTTGTCAGGAGGGGATTTCAGTCCTGAAATAGAGATGAGTTTTTCCACACAAAGAAGAAGATAATGAAGGGAGAAGGAGAATCAAGAAATGAACACATGCACACACCTGGCTTTACTATCTCCCCAGGACTGCATTTGATAAGAAGCTGTCTACCATCAAGGTGTGTTAAGGGGAATTGGAAGCCACACAATGCCTCTGTCAGAGTCAAAGTGTGCTGCACAAACAAATCGTCGCCCTTCCTCTTGAACTTGGGATGGTCTTTCAGTTGCAGAACAAATACAATATCACCCGTTTCTGTGTCCGGCTGTGTACATTGGTCACCAAAAGTTAATAAATTTAGTACACTTGAGTCAGGCACATCTGGCATTGACAAAAAGCCATCAGCAAAGGAAATAAGAGCATAATATGTTTGGTATATGTAACATAGAAGTATGGCAATGGAAGTTTGATGATATAATGGATACTTAAATTTCACAACAGACAAGAGCACAGAGAAACAACTCTAGCAACAACATGGCAAGTAAAGTACTCTGCCACTCCGCTTAGGGTGGAGTTGAAGAGAATCTACCCTGAGTCAATGCATATCTGAAAGCAGATATGAACAAAATGTAGATGAAAGTGGATACGATGAAAGAAAAAAAACCATACCGCCTCATCTGCTTCTCCTTGGAAGGTTATCTTCTGTCCATGTTGCATCCCCTTTTCAACATGCACTTCTAGAGTCTTCTTGTCTTGCACAACTTTCTGACCCTTGCATTGTCCACACTTGTCTTTTTCACTAATAACCTCTCCTGCAAGGAAGAACACCACCGGAACGCTCAGTCTGTATGTGTGATTCCACTACAAACAGGATGGTACATGCCTACAAGAAGCCGGAGAGAGCAACTTGCAAAGTGCCAGTGTAACAACAGCCAAGGAGGACAAAATACCTGATCCTTTGCAGTCAGCACACACATGCTGCATCTGCTGGATCATACTGGGACCAAGCTGACGGATTGAAACCTTCATGCCAGAACCTTGGCATCCAGCACAACGGCTTGATGCACCAGTCTTCGACCCCTTTCTGCACAAACATAACCAAAACATACATTTAAGGTTGGCTTGTCTAAAAACAAATAGAAAACCAAGACAAAGCTATGCCTGGGGAAAACAACCAGCTAATCATGAATAAGAAAGAGGCTATCTTGCACAGCTCACAAAAAGATGGAGTCATAGTACATCACACTTACCGCTACACATGACTGTGGATAGGCAGCAGTAAGTGATCACATTAGCAGCTGAAAGTACAGAAGGATTCAGGACTTACCCCTTGCACTTGGCACACAATACATTCCTTGACAATGAAAGTTTCTTTGATGTCCCATTATACAGTTCTTCAAGAGAAACCTTCAAAGGATGCACCACATCTTCTCCCCTTCTCTGTCTGCGGCTGCCTCTGCCACTTCCACCTGCACAAGCATAACAGATGAGAGTCCTACAAAGAGGATGGCAGAGGCTACCAGGCAACAAGAACAAAACAAAGGATGCAGGAAAAAGCTTGCTTGACTATCGATCTCTTTAGCATGGACGTGGTGATAGAAATCAAGTCACAGTTTTACATGGCAAAGGTCAAACATACCTCCGAAAGACTGTCCACCTCCTCCAAAGAAGGACTCAAAGATGTCAAATGGATTGTGCGAGGCACCACCTCCAGCCATTCCCTCCTTGAGAGCATCTTCTCCATACTGATCGTACACATCTCGTTTCTCAGGGTCGCTTAGCACTTCATATGCCTGGGAAATTTCCTTGAACTACATTTACAGAAAACCTTCCACACTCTTAGATCTCATTCCAATTGAGAAGGAGGGAAGCACAAGAAGACTGGTCAGTGTATACTCTATCTCACTCAGTCACACTTTGTGCTGTACTGAAGGTGATGAATAGAAAGAATGATACAAAGTGGGGGGGAAAAACATCTTACAGGATCACCTTGACATGCTGCATCTAGATACAGACTCAGTAGGGGGGATCAAATGATCTCAGGCAAGGAATACATGCCCGGGGACTCACTCAAATACATACTTAGAAAATCCTAAGTCTAGACATACAAGAACATCTGGCATACCACAAAAACTTCCACAAAACTCTCTGTATTTTCACCACGACAAGGGATTCGCCTCTCTGCAGCAGATCAAACAGGCATTCCGATAAACACTCACACAGCATATTCGGGAACTTCCAAACAACGAAAAACAAGGGAGAAAGAGGCTGATCAAGAGAGAAGAATATGATAGAACCTTCTCTGGATCACCGCCCTTGTCTGGATGATTTTTGATGGCTAATTTCCTGTACGCTTTCTTCAGCTCATCCTGCGATGCAGTCTTGGAGACGCCGAGAACGTTATAGTACCGGGTGTTGTCACTCTTCTTTGGCATACGTCCAAACATTTTGCTGCAACAACAACAGAAGGACGGCAAACAACCTTCACAAAAAGCCACACAACTATACTGCACCGGGGAAAACAAAAGGGGAAAAAAACTGACTAAAGAAAGCTTAACCGAGCGATCCGACACAGAATTCTGCGTCTTCTACGTATACGCCAGCTCATCCACAACCGGACACTCACTATTACAATCGTTTTATGTTTCTTTAACGGAAGACGATTGTAACCACAACAGCCGCAGCAACAGAGTTTCAATACTTTTTTCCAAAACAAAAGAAACCTAAGAAAGTAGCATAATGAAAAACTTGAACACAAAATTCAACGTCTTCAATCTATACCTATTACGTCTGCTCTTCCACACAACCGACCGACACTCACTGTTACAATAGTTTTCTGCTTCTCTTTAACTTAACGACCACAACAGCAGCAGTAGCACCAGGAGGCAGAAGCAGCAGAAGCCACAACAACAGATTTTCAGTACTTATCCAAAACAACACATGACGAAAAGGAACAGAATGAAAAATCTCGAGTTTGCAGGTGTCGTGGATGCGTACGAGGAATGCGATCTCGTCCCACCGTGATAATGCAAATTCCTAGCGCAGCAACAAACGGCAAAACGACGACCTTTCTCTCTCCCTCTGTCTTATACCGCCGCCTCCGCTTCTTCTTCTTCTTCTTTTTCTGCGTTGAGAAAGCAAACCCTCGCCACGCTCCCTCCGACTGGTTCTCTCTCACGTTCCCTGAGACTGTGCACACTTTATTATGTCAGTTCACGTCTCGTTCCCTTGTTCCCTAACTGGTTCACGTGTTCCGTATGGTCTAGAGGACCTACAAGTCAGGTCGGTCTAGAAACTTCTAATCCTCCTTATTTTTCTATTGGTGAGAAATCATTAATTAAATAATCGAAAATAATCAAATTAAACAAAATTTAATTTCAAACTATATACTATATACCTACTTTTATCAACATATTTTTTGTTTTTATTACTACCTAGTAGGTTAGTAGTAAAATAATAAAAATAATAATTTTCATGTTTATTATGTTTTTAATAATAACATTAAAACAAATGATCATTTTTTAATGTTTTTTATTTGCTCAATTTGAAAAGGGAATTATTGTTAAATGTTTTGAAAGAGTTTGTTATTAATACCTAAATTTGCTGAATTCTATTTTTATTTTTTAATATTATGTACATAGAAGTAAAATAAAAATAATTTGAGAATTTCTTTTTCAATGCTTACTATTTGTTCAATTTGAAAGGGAATTATTTTTATTAAAATAATTTAAAATATTTTTTTATTAAAAACTAAACTTGCTTTAGGCTTAATATACCACCTTGAGAGTGAGAAGTTTTTTTCTTTTTCTTTTTTCAAACTTGTAATTTTTTTAATAAAGAAAAAGGATAAATAAATATTTTGAAATAAATAACTCTTGTGATTATATTTGGGTTCACACTGCATAGTGTGAATTGGTGATATTAATTACTCTAATGATCGATTCCGGCACTAAGTAACTAATCAGAAGATTCTGGAAACAGGCGCAAAGTTCCGATTGCTAGAACGTTGTTCTGGATGATGTGGCGACTTGGAATTGTCGTCTTCTTGTTCACCGTGTGCATGAACGGTGATCGATTCCGGTACTAACCTCAGAAGATTCTGGAAGCAGGCGCAAAGTTCCAAATTCTAGAACGTTGTGGAAACTTGGAATTGTCGTCTTCTCCGCTGCTGGAAAAGTCTAGAAGGACGAGGCCGTGGTCGCCCGCACAAAACCTCCTGTGTGTTCTCCTCTGTGCTGCACGGAGTCTTCTGGCGTTCACGGCGACGATATTGGATTTTGAAGTTTTATGCGGATTCGAGAGCGCAAGGTTCTGTTTTGTCTGCAGATATTTTGAAAGAATTGAAATCGCTGCTGTTTTCTGTCTGAAAGAGATTAAGAGTTTTGTGAACATAGTCGGAGGAGGAGGAGAGAGCTTGTTATGCATGGAATCTTGTCTGAATTCTGAGGTATTTTTTATGTTTGTGGACTGTTTGTGTTTGCAGCGTTAACAGCAATTCAGCAGAGGGAAGGAAGGAAGGAGTAATAGAGCAAAAGCCTCGGGATCTGTTTTGCACTTTTGCTTTCAGAAAGCTTGCGGAGCAGTCTCTACGTGTTGTAAGTGTTTGATCAGCAGCACTGGAAGAAGAGCTCCTGGCTTCGAATTTTATCATATTTCGCAGCGATGTTCGGTAGCGCGCCGCTAAAGACAAGCAACAATGCGAGGTTCTATGAAGTTCTGGGCATTTCCGTAACTGCCACACAGGAAGAACTCAAGAAAGCTTACAGGAAAGCTGCCATCAAGAATCACCCTGACAAGGGAGGCGACCCGGAGAAGGTAGGTTGGTTGGTTTTGTTTGTCTCTCTCCATAGCTTCTTACTACCGTTGTTGTTCCCGCCAAAGAACGTTTCTATGCTTGGAAATCCTAACTTTTTTGTGCAAAACACTCACTTTTTGTTTGTCGTACATTTTGTGATCCTCCTGTGAATGTCAATTGGACCACCGCTTACAGATGCACAACAGACCTTCTAGAATGCTGATTCTATGGGAAGAAGGATTCTGTGGCTTGTACTCCTAATCCTAATCAGCAAACTGTTTTGACATCGGAACATGTGTTTGGTTTAATGCAGTTCAAAGAAATTTCCCAGGCATATGAAGTATTGAGTGACCCCGAGAAGAGAGAATTGTATGACCAGTTTGGAGAAGATGCCCTCAAAGAGGGGATGATGGGTGGAGGTGGTACCACCCACAACCCATTTGACATTTTTGAATCATTCTTTGGAAGTGGTGGATCGCCTTTTGGAGGTATACACAACATCCATTTTTGTCTGCCAATCTCAATTTGAAATGTTAAGAGATTAGCCATCAGTACTTGTGGTAGGCCTTTGCAAAAGGGAGAGCTCTAGGCCAAAGTTGCAATTCATAAAGTATACTCATTCAGACACTTCTTCTAACCTTCTACAGGTGGAAGCGCCAGAGGTGGCCATAGGCGGAGAAGGGGTGATGATGTGGTGCATCCTTTGAAAGTATCACTTGAAGACTTGTACAATGGGACTACAAAGAAGTTGTCCTTGGCAAGAAATGTACTCTGTTCCAAGTGCAAGGGGTGAGCACTGAATTTAACTGCATTGCTGAACCTCATAGCTTTATGTGTCTCCTGCTTCTCTTTTGATATTTTTCTCCCAGGTCATTCCATGAGGATTAATTTTGTCTACTGTTTGATAGGGCATGTGATTTTTCAGAGCACTGACATAGCTTTTGTTGTGTTAAACCTTGCAGCAAGGGATCAAAGACAGGTGCATCGAGTCAATGTGCTGCATGTCAAGGTTCTGGCATGAAAGTTTCAATTCGTCAGCTTGGACCAGGCATGATACAACAGATGCAGCATGTTTGTACTGACTGCAAAGGATCAGGTTTGTATCTCTCCTGGCTCTGTTTCTTGACTGCAATTCTTGACTTCTCTTTAGTTTGCTGCTATTGATGTTCTTGTCACATTTTTTATAAGGGTGGAGCATTCATGGTGGTATGTTTTCTGCAGGAGAAGTGATTCATGAAAAAGACAAGTGCCCCCAATGCAAGGGACGGAAGGTTATGCAAGACAAGAAGATGTTGGAAGTTCATATTGAGAAGGGGATGCAAAATGGACAAAAGATCACCTTCCAAGGAGAAGCAGATGAGGCGGTATGATGTCATTTCTCTAGTATTGATTGACTACACTGAAGCACAAAGGTGTTAAAATACACTGAAACATATCTTTTGTTTGTTTGATATATACCTGATTGTGTGTTGTGAAGTACAATTGCCTAAATATTGTAGTGCCCTTGTACCACAGTTTATTGTATGCAGTATGGTAAACCACAATATAACCATGCATGCTTCACAATTTGTAGCAGATGAGGCAAGGTGAATTATATCTCCATCCCATTTCTGGTCTGGACTTACATTTTTTGCCATGCTGCAGCCGGACACCCAAACAGGAGACATAGTGTTTGTTCTGCAACAAAAGGAGCACCCTAAGTTTAAGAGGAAAGGTGATGACTTGTTTGTGGAGCGCACTTTAACTCTGACCGAGGCACTCTGTGGGTTCCACTTTGCACTGTCACATCTGGATGGTAGGCAGCTTCTCATCAAGACCATTCCAGGGGAGATTATCAAACCAGGTTTGTTCTCACTCCTCTTCAGATCTAAGTGCTATTACTATTTAGAGCACAAACACAGAGCTATCAAGCAGGGCCATAATTTTTCACTCACATGCTAGTCTTTAGATGTTTACACCTCTGCAGGATTGTTGATTGAGTGTCATGCCCATTAAGTTTCTCAGACTGCTGACATTATGTAATTGGCCAGAAAGATAGTACAATATTTGTGTACATCAGATATTAGTCAGATGTGAGAGTTGTAGGAACGCAGCATTGTCAGGTTGAACAACTTTTTTCTTTATGTCAATAAGTTTAGGAATCTGAGAGTCTTGTTTCGTCAGTGGTTCTCAGTAACAGTCAACTTTCAGATGTGTATGCTGCAATATAATTTGCGTTCTTCTGTTGATCAGGTCAATATAAAGCCATTAGTGATGAAGGTATGCCACACTATCAGCGGCCATTCATGAGGGGCATGTTGTACATCCACTTTTCCATAAACTTCCCAGAATCAGGAACTCTAACCACAGAGCAACTGGAAATCATTGAAGACGTTCTTCCGCAAAGATCACTGGATGACTTGACAGAAATGGAGTTAGACGAGTGTGAGGATACAATGTTACTTGATGTGAACATTGATGATGAGATGAGAAGGAAGCAGCAACAGCAACAACATGAAGCTTATGAGGAGGAAGAAGATGATTACAATGGTGGACCACGTGCACAGTGTGCCCAGCAATAATAATACTGCTGTCATGGTAAAAAGAAATTCCAACCGTCCTGGCCAAGAATGAAGTTGCCAGCACTTGCAACTGCTTGCAAAATCTTGACTACCATTGTAATGAGCCCTCCTCCAAGACTTAGAGAGAATACTGAGATGGTTGCAGAAGTTGCAGGGAGTTTGGCATATGTGCAATACCAAGTATATATACCTGTACATATCAGGTCAGCAAACACTAGAATCCCTCTTGGGTGGAACTGTCTGTTGAGACTGTGATTCTGTTAAGTGTACAGATAACACCAAATCCAAACTTTGTGATGATAATACATCAAGGATAGTTTAGAATGTTATCAGAAGCTTGTTGGGACCTGCAGATGATACATCGCAGCATTTGAAGATTCACAAACTCTACAGGTAGGTTGTCATTTACAGCAAAGAAGCTTTAGCAAATAAAAAGCATGTTATGTGGTTTCCATAGCAAAGCTTGAAATTCCATAACTTGAAAATGTGCCTCATTAGACAGTGATAAAGCATTGTTACATTGCTGGTGGACATTTTCCACATGCGACAAACTAGGAAAAGAGATTGTGCTCATGTCAAGGACAACTTCATCCACTCCACCCACACTTTCAAGAACAGAAATTATGTCTTTAAGCCATCGCAAAGCTCCAAATAGCCTTTATGCAGAAGAACAACTTGATGCCACCCACACTATGCACACTTGAACACCAAACCCTGGAATGGCACACCTCATGTGTATGACAAAAATCTGAAGTAGAAATCTCAAGCTTTAGCTTAATGCTAAACAAACAATCTAATACCAAATTGTGATCAAATGCTAGAAAAAATAACGTGGATTTTATGGAAAACAACATACTCAATTATGCTCGTGGACATTTAGTTGAGTTGAAAAAACCCTTGATATGCACAAGGTCCTTGTCCACAACTATTTGATAAACCAAAATCCTAAAGCTTCAGACCTAATAAACAGAAAGAGGGAAATAGATTGTTAGCAAACAAGCAGAAAATCTCTAAAGCTTCACATTTTTTGTGCACATATAACCAAAAAGTTGATAGTCGACACATATGTTGCAAAGGAATTAACATTTCTCAAGCCACAAGCTAAAAGTTTTGTAGCAGCATGCTTGATGAATACACTAAAAACCATTGATAGATCTCGACCAATGGAGTCAAAAACACTTTCTCAATGGAGTTGAAAGCTTTTGAGCTTCATAGATGATGAGCATATACATAAAGTTGACAATCAATGCTTGAATTTTCAAGCACCGACAACATATACAATCAAAAGTCAAAGGCCAAAAGCAAATTAATAACACACCAAAAGCTCTAAAGCTTCACGTTTGATGAACACATCAAAAAGTGTTGATAAATCTTGGACAAAGGTGTTAGTAACACTTACACAATGGAGTCAAAAGCTCTAAAGTTTCATACATGACAAGCACATACAAGAAATTGACAATCAACACAAAAACCTTAAGCAATGGCAACAAAGCTAGAATCTAAAAACAACAAAGAACACATCAAGATATATTTTGCAAAGTCAAAAAATAACAATGTGGAGGTGTATTCAAAAGTGAAAAGCTTGATAACAATAGATTGTGAAATTGCAAAATTCATTCCCCCACTTTTCACAATGAGAAGCCAAATCCGCCATCCCCAAAGCCCCTAATTCTTGGATACGAATAACAATGTTGGGCAGTTCTCATTGTTTTTGTGAAAACCAACTTAATAGATTTCAAGCTAGTTCTCAAAATAAAAACCTACAGGTATCACCAATAATGACTAGTGTGGCCTATGCTATTGGCCCAAGTGTTACCACATCCTCAACTGAATTTTAGTCCGAAAACCTGGTTTTTTGGAATTTATTTGAATTTTCAATGGTAGAAATCACTTCAAAATCAATATCTCCCACATTCTAAATCCAAATCTTACCAAATAAATTCCATTAATTCCTACTCATCAAGATCTTTCCAACAACATCAAAGGCACATTCCAATTCCTCTGAAATTTTCAGCCACAATATACTTTAATTCTTGATGAAAACATCATTCAATATTCAAGAACTTTTGCACCGCAAGTCCAAATGTCATGGAACCAAGCCCATGCACCATTGCTCGTCGAAAGCTTTTCCAAAGACACAAAGAACATGATTTGAAGCATCCCGATTCGGTGGATTTCATAACTACAAAATAAAACAAAACAAACTACCTTCCTTCATAGATAGATATTCTTTATGAAAACATGAAAGTTGGTTCTCACTAGTGTGAAAACCAATTCAATGAGAATTTGGAAAGGTACTAAAACCTAAAAGGGTATAAAAACCAGTGCCAATTTTTGGTTATGCTTTAGATTTAGCCTTTAAGGGTTTAAGCTTTAAGTTTTAGGCAACAATGTTATTCAACAATAGTGTGAAGAAAAAATTTCATGTTCTTGAATAACCCATTATGTTTTTTTTTTCATTCCTAGGCTTTGCTCCTTACTTCATTACTCCATTAGCTTTGATGTTCCTCGCCGTCACATCAAATACCTTTTTAGCTTTATCGTTGTTATTTTGTTCCTTTACACTTAGTTATTTTCTTTATCCAAATGAATATTTTCCCCTTCCCTATCTCCTTTGCAAGTGTTAAAGTTTAAGTTCTAGAACTTAAAAGTTTTTTTCAACTTTTTTTCCTTTTTTTCTTTTTTTGTTTGTTGGTTTTTTCTTTTACATTTTTACATGTTTTTCAATTTTTATCTTGTTCTTGTTCCATTCTATTTTTTGTTTTTCTACTTCATTCTTTATTTTTTATTTATTGTTTATTTTTGCATGGATTTTTGTCTACTAAAAGAAGTTGGACTTCTTTTTCCATTATTTTTTTCCATGATGATTAAAAGTGAGTTTTCTTATAAGTGTGTAGATTCTAGAAAAAAATTCCTAGGTCAACGATAACTAAAATATTAAACATTAAAACACATTCTAAATAACTTTTTACAAAATATTGTTTTGTTTTAACTTCTCCATTTTAAGTACCTCTTGTGAAAATTATTGTTGGAAAATGGAAAACCCTATGACAAATGAAAATGAAACAATATGAAAAAACGAACCTTATGATATTTTCCCCAATCAAATTTTATGGAAGAGGAACTTCTAATTGAAAATACATAAGGAAATAGGAATTTGTAAACATAATTGAACATTATTGATAGTGATGAAGAAAAGATGAAACTAAATTTCCAAAAGTTGCACGTGTAAAGAGAAATATGGAAACCCCATAACAAAAATGCATTGGTCCTTGGTCCTTGGTCCTTTTATGTAACATACAACACATGATTTAAGGTTTTCATTCATTAACAATGTTATTGTCATTTACACATTGTTGATGCAAAAAACCCTCAATTCATGCATTGTATGTTTAGTCACATTAGTCATGTCCTTTTTAATCCAAGAACAAAAGAAAAGAAAAGAATTATATCATATTATTAAAAAAGTGAAATAACAACATAGAAAAACATGTGCATGCAAATCATGTTTTGCTTGCAAATTTTTTAAATAGAAGTGAACAATCTAATCAAAATTGTATTGAAAAGACAACCTTCAAACAAGAGACCTAATGTGTTTAGCATTGAAATAACAAAGTTTTTTGGTGTAAGAGATCTTTTAATAAGGACGATGTGTAACAAAAAAAAAAGTTCTATGTTAATGATTTTGTGGACAATTATATATGTAGGAGATGGTTATTGCAACACAATCATAACAACTATTGTGGTATTTGGTGGAATTTTATTTCACAAGGTACAATGTGATTAAATATTCTTATTTTCATTTGGCCTTTATAGTTGTGTGTATTAATGTAGTATCATTAACATTCCATCATTAATTTTTAAATTATGAACTATAATCATTGCTTTATTCCATGTTTGTCACCAACTTTCATACATTTTGTCGTATTTAGTAGTCACTTGAGCTTTAAGATGAAAAGATGTGTTGAATTTAATAGCCCCAAAAGCTATAGCGTGAATAGAAATGCAATCACATTAACATTTCAAACATCTTGGGGCATGACTTGATAATAGTTGTCATTTGACATTTGTTTTCATAGGTTTGTACTATCTAGACATGAATTTCATGCATCTAAAGCACATACAAAACATGTATAAACTAAATGCAAGATTTTACTATTTTTACCATGGTATTTTTTTTCATTGTACTTATATGTGTTTTAAATGCATGACATTTGTGTTTAAACAAAATGAACTTATGAAAAAATAATTTTTTTATAATTAAGGGCTAGCCACAACTGATGTTAGATTTGTAATGTTAAGGAATGCCCTAACACCATATTGTAATGATGTGACACCTTGATCAGCACTAACATCATGAAACGTTAACATCAACCTTTTATTTTTTTGTGATTTGTCCACACCAAAAAATGGTCGAAATTTATTTTCTCCTTTTTCAAGGTTTACAATCTTGGTATTTGCACTTGTTACTATCTATAGATAGTTAGGGTTGAACTTTGCAATTGAACATAGAATATAGATTTGGAGCTTGTGATAGAGATACTATTTCTTGGAATTACTTTGGACATTGAATCTACATGACACAAGAATTGCAAACTTGCATAATTATAAAAACATAATTTTTCTTGAAATTTGTAGTAGAGGCATAATTTTGAATTGCTTTGGACATTAAATCTTTATGATAGAAGAGTTGTAGACTTGGATTTACACTAAAATTTGGACACAAGAAGGCAAGAATAAGCCAAGAAACTTGACACAAGAAAAGAAAGGTAGAAATGAAGGAAAACAAAAAAAATGGGATGAAGGAAAAAAGAAAGGGGGTGCTAACGTTAAGTTAAACATTCATTTTTGAGGCTCTACATAACACTAAAAATTTAAATGACAACATTTCATTGGAATTGGTTTATGTAAGATGGGTATTTTGATGATCACCACTACAACAATTCCAAAGTCATTCTAAATTATAATTTGTTATAGATCAAATTCCATTTTGAAATCGGTTTTTTTTTTCCTTTTGTCTATTTGTATCTTGTTGTTTGTTTTGCACCCTTTCAATGATTTTGTCTATTTGTATCTTGTTGTGAACTTTTGTAGTGAATTAGACTTTCATTGGCATTTCACTGAGCAAATCAAAAAAATAAAAAAAATATTAATGAAACAAAATGACATATAGTGAAACTTTTTTTTTTTAAAAGACAAAATTGATTACAACAAAATTATTATGTTCACACAAAATTATTTAATCATTGTCACTAGTAGTGTGAAACAATGCAAAGCGCAAATTATTTCTAAAATGCGCATATTTTGAAAATTAATTGTTAATAAACATTAAATATTAACAATAAGTTAACACCAATACCATGTCACTTATCACATAAGATTCGTTTTTAAGCTAACATTGCAAGTGTGAACTACCATACTTTTTTAGTAACATAAACGTTGTCCTAACACCATCGTTGCCACCAAGTGTGGCCAACCCTTAATAACCATCCAACATTGCCCAACCATAAAAAACAAGGGAATTATTAAAAACGAGAACAAAACCTCAACAATCATTATATGGTGATGCTTAAGAATCATAACCACGATTCTCAAACATCAAAGTCTTGGTTTTGGTATATAATCACAATTTTCAAATGTTTGAAAATAAATTGAATAACTGGCCTTAAAATCACTAATTCATCATGGATTCTTTCATTAAAATCATTAGTGTTTTTTTAAAGGATTTAGAAATAAACATGACTGACGATTCTTTGATTATGATTTTTTTTCTTCAAAGAATAGGAACTAACTAGAGTACACCAACCCATCATCAACCCTAAACCAACCCATCATCAATTGCTTGCCTATGACCAAACATTTTGGCAGATCTTTCTCAATTCTTTTTTTCATTTTGAGTGATTTAAAATGTTATAGCAGCCTTCTCAGGCTTTAGAAATCATCTTTGAAATGAAAAGCCAAAGGACCAGCCATAATAGAAGAGTAAAGAAAATATGTTTTTTGAAATTGTAAAATGAGAATTGTTTCATTTTTTTTTCATTTTGACCCATCCTACTCTCAAACCTCATTAAGTGTCTTATTTTTTTTATTCATTTTAAATGATTTAAAATGCTATAAGAGTGCCACCTGAAGTTTTTGCAAATTATTTTTAAACTTTAATAAACAATAGAGTAACATATAAGGAATTTTTTTTTTTTGGGTGTTTGAGAATCGACCTTTGTAATGTTCGATGGTTTGTTTTTTTTTGTTCTGAGTTCTTGACCCCCTTTACTTGACTTGGGGAGGCTATAACTTTCTCAATAGACTCTGATTCTGAAACAATTTAAGAAATGGAAAATAAAAAATTCAAATAAATTCAAATAACTACATAACGTTGGTTTCAACGTTACCATAGCCAAATTAGGAATTCAACTTCTGGCATAGCCATATTAGGGTTTCAGGTCCGGACGCCGTAGTCTAGGGTTTGCAGCTCTGGCAGAGCCAGACTAGGGTTTCAGATCGGTACTCGCAATTCTAGGGTTTGGAGCTCTGCCGGAGCCAAAGGCCTTATGTGTAATTTGTTGAATAGTTCGCCGAATCTCGAGAGTTGCTGCTGCCGGCCTCGTGCTTCATCTCGTTATCTAGAATGTGTTAGTTTTGTGATGTGGTCGAGTGTGTGAAATCAGCAGGTAGGGTTATGTTGTAGTGTCTGTTGAAGCGGTGGAAGTAAATTGTGAAGCTTGCGAGTAAGGTCGTGGCTGCTGGTGCGGATGCTTGAGAGAGATGGATGTGTTGAAGAAAGAGTTGGAGAGGAAGCGAAAGACGTTCGAGCAAGATTTTGGCGGCAGGAAGTTTGTGAGGAGGTCGGAGATCGAGCAGCGGGGGTTGCAGAGGAAGAGGGAGGAGGAGAAGCGGGAGCTGCAAGAAAAAACTAATAGGAAAGGAGTTGCAGGAATCGGTGACGATGCTCTTGTAAACCCAGATATATCTTCATCATTGCTAGCGTCGTCAAAATCCTCGTCGAAGGCGAGGGAGAATGCGAATGATGAAGAAAAGATCGACGAGATGACGTTGCCGAAAGCGGAGGTCATCCGAAGGCTCCGGTACTTGAAGCATCCCATCACTTTGTTTGGTGAGGATGACGACGCAAGGCAGAAAAGGCTGAAAGCTTTGTTGAAGGCCGGAATTACGGATCCCGACAGCGAGTTGATGGAGGGCCAGAGGAACGACTTCTTGGTCGACATGGCAGAGCTGAGGAAGCGCGAGAAGCATGGCCGGCTGGAACCTCGGAAGGAAAAGAATAAGGAAAAAGATGGAGGAGGAGGGGGTGTGGAGGATGGAGACAAGGACGGCGGTGGAGGTGGAGATCAGAACATCAATGGCGATGGAGGCCTCTCCTCTGGCGTCGACAATGACAAGGACATGAAGGTATATGGAACCTGTGGCTGCTTTCTCCTTGTTGTCGCAGCTTGAAAGGAAATACTAGGTATTTACTTTTGTGATTGGGTATACCTATTGATAGATCTTCCCAGTACTTCCAGAGGTGAAGTGGGTGACAGACGTTCAGGTTGCAGGCTTCTTGCATAGTTGTTTGCTCTAATTTTCAGCAGATTACTATATACTCACTTATGCCTGCTTTTGGGAGCTGATGAAGAAGTCTTTGGAAAGTAATTTCAGCTAGTCATTCCCATTCTTGATGAAGGTGAAGGTGTGATGCTTTGATACTCACAAGGTTATGACTACACTCACTCTTGTTGGGATTGTTTTGGTCTCGTCCTATTGTAGCTGTTGGGTGTTGGCTACTCTCAGGTGCTTAGTATAGAAGAAGGGCAGGCTTTTGCAATAGAGAGGGCTTGCTCAAGGCCTTAACAAGGGGGAGGTTGAGTCTTTTGAAGACTTGAGATTGGCTGATTTTCAACCCATCAAGCATGTCAATGTGCCAGAACTGAGCTAATGGATATTTTCAAACTGTTTTTTTGAGCTTTTTTTGCAGTCTTAGGGCCAAGTGAAAATGAAATGAAGCTTACCTTCACAAGCTTGTGGATTCACATGGAGACCTAGGACCACGTAATTGCCATTGACTTTCAAATTAGTTATGTTTCTTGAGTGAGCCTTCCTGTTGCTTTTGGATGTGTGACTGAAACTCAAGACAAGGGTTTTTGTGTAATATTTTCCTGTTATTCTTGGTTTGTGGAGGGACACCACTGAGAATTTGCAGGGATTGTGTTCAAGTGCTCATCAACACAATCTGGTTTGCCCCACCAGAAAATTCTACATGTGATTTTTCATGACAGTGGTGTTTCTGTGTTGTCTTTTTGAGCAGAGGTTAAAGAGCAACTTTGAGGAGCTCTGTGATGAGGACAAGATCCTGGTTTTTTTCAAGCGATTGCTGAAGGAGTGGGAACAGGAACTTGAGGACCGGCGGGAAGGGGAGAAGCGAACTGGTCGTGGAAAGTCCAGTGTAGCCACCTTCAAACAATGTGCAAGATACCTTAAGCCTCTTTTCAAGATGTGTCGGAAGAAGGTATGCTTGTGACTTTCATTGTTATTGTATTATGCATGGCTTGTTTGTTGTTTTCACTCTGGTCATTTTTGAGCAAGCATCTGGACACACCTTCTTCTGGCAAATCGTTAGGTCTTTCCCCCCCTCTAATTTGAGAGATACTTGCTTCTTACTTAAATGAGCTGATCTGGTGGAAGTTGTTCCCAAAAAAACATTATTGGAGATGTGGGTCACTTTGACTCATGGGTTTCATTCTTATAGACATGTAGGTGACTGAATGCCTGTGACTGCTGCTATTGTTCAAACTGTTTCTCTATTGACTTCAGTGGTTTTTAAGGCTATTAAAGACATTTGTTTTGATCTCAGATCAGTACAGCATCAGATTGTCCATATAGCTGGACACTCTTGTAAATGATTGAGGATTTGTGAGGACCATTTTGGTGGGAAATTCTTGTTGAAGTTGACAGTGGAAGCTTAGTATGCAAAGTCAAAGTTCTGAGATATGTCTAATAGTAGAGACCATCTCTGTTGAACAAGATATTACTGTTTTGTGTCCCCTAGTCCAAGACCTGAAGAGCAGTTAACAGAAATATGGACACTGGATACTTTTCTTGCTTAATATAGCCTCCTCACAGATTCCAGCCATTCTTTTTGCTATCACATACAGGGATAGATGTAGTATTGGGAGTAATGGGAGCTAATCACTGCCATTCATGATGAAGGTGATGTTCTGATACTTTGTGAGTGACAGTCAAAGGTTATGACTACTCATTCTTGTCATGTTTGTTTTGGTTTAGCTGTAACTGAGATAATGGTTGCTTTCAAATTTTATCTCTAGACTTTTTCCTGCAATCTCACGGATATGGATAAATGCAGTGATAACTTTGTGTGTGTTTGCAAGATGCATTTTATTACTCAGTTTTCAATGAGATTTACCATCTTGGAGTCATTGTATAAAGGCAAGTTTGTCAGGATATGAAGTCTTCATGGTTTTCAGATGGTCAGTCTTATTGTCTTTCCAAAGAGTAAAGGCTACTGTCTAAAGATTCTCTTAAAGAGCACTAGAGGTTTGGTCAATGAAGAGAACTTTCTCTCTGGAATTTCAGCATTTGGAGTCTTCTGAATGATTTGTATAGATTTGTGTAAGTGGGGAGTCCACTTGGTCCTCATTTTGTCTTCTCCCTTTTGTCTGTTATATTCTGCTCTTCCCTCCTAATGTGCATCTTCATTTTTTTTTGTTTCCTGTCTATGTTTCTCTATGTTTCCCTTCTGTGGTGTTAGGTGCTAGCCAGGATCATGGTGAATCTTCCCATTGCTTCTGGACTTGCAACAGAAACTCAGTACACAGGCTAGTGGTTACACTAGCCTAGGGATCTGATGAAGTCAGTCTGTAAATTGTTATAGATAAGTTGTCATCGTTACTGTTGATGGTGTTGATGGTCTCTGAACAACCGAGAGACTGTCACTGCTGTTCACACTGCTAGTTTTATTTTTCTTTTCTTTATTGTTCTTCCCTTCTGTGTCTTTCTTCTTCCCAGGTCTTCACTTCTTATCTGCAAGTTTTTCTTTGATTGAAAGGAGGAATTTTTCAACCAGTCCCAGTTTCTTTAATCATGAGTATGGAGATTTCTCAATACTCAATAGAGTTACTTATTTTCATGGTTCTCTCAAGGCTGGTTTTAAGTTTGTGGCAAAGTACCTTGTCTTCCGTTCTTTGTGTGGCTTTGGAAGTTTGATATGAACCCCATGATGCCTCGTCCATAAATGTAGCTACTTCTACTTCTCTCACTGAAGTTTCTAAGTGGCTAAGCTCCATCTATAAAGTTATTGTTTGTGTACATGGAAGTTCCATGTAACTCCCATATGACCTAGGTTTATAATGCAGTCAGTTCTACATCTCTCACATAAGTTTCTGAGTGGCTAATCTCCTCGAAAGCATTTCTGTCAGTGGTTGCCAAGCTGCACAAAGCTCATGTCCCCCTCTTGGACTAGTTGGACTCTTACATACTTTTCAGGAATGGTTGAAGTCATCTGATTCATCCCTTTAGCCTATCAAATGTGAAACTTAAAATGAAAGTTCTAGTGAGTAAAGTTTCTGGTAGGATGTCTAATTCCCATTATTTCAGATTTATGTTGCTTCAGAGGACAGCCCTTAAAACCCAATCATGTGTTTTAACAAGTTCTTAAAAGAGTGAGGACAAGTTATTACTTATGTAGTCTCTCCATGGCTTCAGGGTAAAAGAATCTTCAGGCTTGCTTCTAAGTTTACTTCAGGTTTTCCTTTCTAAGTTTTCCTGTTCGTAGATGATCTGTTAGTTCCAATTTTTCCAAATTAATGTATCTAGACAAAGACTCTATTGGTGGTGGCATATTACCTAAAATCATTCTGCAAGCTCTAATGTACTCCAAATGGCTTCTCTTGCTATGTCCAAGATTTAGCAATAATTCAAGATTCAAACAGCATCAATTTACTGTCAAATTTTGTGAGAGAATCTCACTATTTTGGTCCATCTATGATATTGACCGGCACCCATTGCAGGAGCCTTTGAAGTCAGTTGGGATGTTATGGTAGCTGGTCCCTACCCTACATGTTGCTGTCAAAGGTCTCTGAACATACTTGTGATTGTTGCTATTATTCAATTAGCTCCTCAGTTTTCCTCAGGTTCTAAAGCATCAGTCCTCCTGTTTTTCCTGTTCAGCGATCCATCGTCAGATCTGAAGTACAACCTCATCATCCGGTTATTCCTCAATTGTATTCTGGTTGACTTACATTGTATGTCTGGAGAAGTTCTCAGTACTTATGAACATGTATTGATGTGCATATCACCTCTAAGCAAGCAGGTGCTTCACCCCTACAAACTGTGAGTGAACCTGTAAACACATCTGACAAAAGCTATAAGGAGAGAGGGTGTTTGCAGCAAATATTTTGATACCTTTTTGTGTGATGATTGCAGATGCTCCCAGATGATATTCGGGTAGCATTAATGATAGTAGTGAAGTGCTGCATGGAGCGAGATTACATGACAGCTATGGACCAATACATCAAACTTGCTATTGGAAATGCACCTTGGCCAATTGGAGTGACCATGGTGGGTATTCATGAGCGTTCTGCTCGTGAGAAGATCTATACGAACAGTGTTGCCCACATCATGAATGATGAAACCACAAGGAAGTACCTTCAGTCAATCAAGAGATTGATGACCCTTTGCCAGCGGCGCTACCCCTCCATGCCATCAAAGTCTGTTGAGTTTAATAGCCTTGCAAATGGGAGTGACCTCCATTCCCTACTGCTGGAGGAATCAGCCAAGACTGGTAGTCATGCTGCTGAAGAGCGACTGCTTCTCATGGCTGCTAAGGAGGACAATGAAAGTCCTTAGCTTGTAATATTCTCAGACTTTCATGTCATTCTAAGCATGCTAGTAGTAAATTTTTTCACATAGTTGACGTAGCAAATTCTTGGTGTCAACAAATCTGTGGGAGAAGAAGTATAGGTGCTCCATGTAACACTCTCACTTGTATATTTTCAAGTCCTTTCTGCCAGGATTCCTGATTTTATAACATTTTCTGCATTTCTCTTGATAAAGCCAAAGAATCAACATGTTGATCACCTGAAGCAGGCTGATGTTCACAATTGCTGGATGTGTAATACCTGAAGGTTAGTTCAGCATTTATTTACATGTAGTTTGTTTGCCAGGCTTCCATGCCAGTTTTGGATTTCATGTAGCTTGAGTTTGAAAAAAGCCTTGGCTACATTTGAAAGCAATTTGGCTCCAAATCTTTCAATTTATTGCAACCATTGTGTGATCCTGGATTGTGCCAATTTCTTAAGGGGCTCAAAGGCTGATCAATGAAACTCTAGATTTGCCACACTGCTTTGATTTCAAGTTGTGGTTTCATTTACAAGGGAGTAATTGGATTTCCTTTTGTGAAGATATTTTCTCTTAATACATGCTGTAAAAGTGCTGCAAGATATCATCACAGAAATCAAAGATTTGCTCGTCAGCAGGACTCATATAGCACACTCTGCCACATGTGAGTAGCCAAACTTCATAACCTGAGCCTGGTGAGAGGGGAGTGAAAGTGTGCTCAGCACCCTGCAACAACCAGCTACATCCAGTAAGCAGCTTGAAATGTTGGGTTACTGAACATAGTGATGCTGCCTCCACATGAGACTAGACTATGTTTGCAACAACCAGCTACATCCAGTAAGCGGCTTGAAATGTTGGGTCACTGAACATAGTGATGCTGCCTCCACATGGGACTAGACTATGTTTGGTAACCCAGCAGCTCACATCGGTGACCTAGTCCATGGAAGTTGCCATGAAGTGTGTGTTTTTGGACATATTGCACTAGTTTCTTATCTTGTATGTTTGGATGTGAAGTAGTTTCAGAAACAGAAAACAGCAAGACTGAAATAGCAGGCTTTTTCTACAGTTTTCAGTTTATGGAGTAGAACAGGCTAGTTAGTATGCTCATCAAATTTGCAACCAACTGCACAAACCACAAAGCTCAAAAACTCACACCAACAAATTTTCCAAACAACAAAAAAAAAAAAACTGGCACAAAAAGAAATCAATTCAATGAGCAAAAAAATTTAACCTCTACTCTGACAAAACATCAAGCACAGCAAATAGGAGTGCAGGCATGACCTTCAAACTATGACTAGGTATGTCCCACAGTTTGTGCCCCTGCCCATTAGCCCTGGTCAAAAATGGTGACAAACGGTTTTTGAAATAAAAGTTTCATGCAGGAGCAGCCATGGTCAGGCTCTTAACGGGTAAAAAAATTATTGTAGCTGATCAAAACAAAGCAGGTGAGACGGAGTCACTGACCCCACTGCTGCTGGTTGTCATATATTACACACACACACAAACACACAATCTCATCACCGACGCCCTTGGAGCCCATGGAGGGTGTTCCCAAAAGAAGCGCCCCCCTTGACGACAGACCCACTGCAGGTTGTCATATATTATTATCATACACACGCAAAACACACAATCTCCAGGGCTTTACTTTACAGCATCTGTCATAAACAAATGAATGAAAATGAACAAAAAGACCTACCCACATTAGTCTCTCTGTGCTCAGGCATTAACTTTTAGACTTATCCAACACTTTGAACCAGAGGGTGATTACAAACTTGCGCACAACACACACACAGACACACACAACTTCCCTTTGTCCTCTCTTTGGGAGGAGATGTATGGAAAAGAGTACTTTAGGAAGAAACAGACAAGGTTTTGTTTCAAACCAAAATTCCTTTAAGAGGAAAACAGTTCAGAAAGTGGGGACACAACCCACAACCACCACCATCTCTTTCTCTCTTCTTTTTCTTTATCGTTTTGGGTTCCTTTCATTTGACATGATGCAAATGATGGAAACTTAAGCTTCACTAGGTAAATGTGGATATTGCTACCCCCTCCCCCCCCCCACCCCCAAATCCTAATCATTGACCTTGAATGCCTGGGTACCAACTTCAACAGATATTTGGAGTATCAGAGTCCCCACCACACCTTCGTGACCAATCCTATTTATCTGTCCTGATTTCTGTATGAATGAACCAAGATATGTTTGCTGACAATTTTTTTGTCCTTTTGAACACCTTGTTTTCTTCAATGTAAACAGCCCAGGGTAGGTTAATAAGATGTCTGCTTATCATTTGTCACAGACTTCAAACTTCAAAACCCTTTTTCCTAATGTCATGGGTGCATGGGTTGGTTGGTGGGTGGATGGGTGAGTGGATGGGAACTCCTCTGGGTGACAGACTAATGTACCTGGTGTCAACTGAACTGGACAGTGAGCACAAGCTGCCATGTGGTGATGTATATAACAAACAAATTTGGTATGATGGATTTTTTTCCCATTTTTCTGTGCAAAGTTTCCTAATGTGTCCAAAGTTGCAATCCAAATAAATTTCCCTGGAGGGAACGGGTGCTGTGTACAATTCTCAGTTCTGGTTCAAACTAGAGTCATGCCATTAATTGAATTTTCCAAGAACCATCGGTTTTGGTTATTAAAATGTTTTAGAATCAGAGAACTGTTGGTTTGATTTCTTTGAAAAAAACAAAAAACAAAAAACAGGATCAAAGAACCATCAGTCCCCGTTATTTCAAAAGCTTTGAAGAATCAATAAAGAATCGATGGTTTTGTGGCTAGTTATTTGATTTTTTCCAAACAATTTGAGAACTGTGGTTATATACCAGAACCAGGTCTCTGACTTTTGAGAATCATGGCTATGAATCCTAAGAGTGGCCTTGATAACTGTTGGGTTCTGCTCCTGTTTCTAATAACCACCCAAACACTGGTTACAACACTGACTTGATATACTGAAAGATGGAATTGGCTAAGCCCATCCAGAAAAGGAACTCAGAGAAAACAGCTAAAGATGCCCCCATGAACTTGCATCACTGGAAGTAATTGAGCCTTTGTAGTACATTTGCAAGAGTAAAAACTCCGTGGTTGCCAACCAGACACATAACACCCAAAAAATTCACATCAGAAAAGAACTCATTGCAAGTGAGCTAACTGAACAGCCAGATAGGTTACAAACTAATAGAAGAAACATTGCCTGAAAGCATGACCAAATGAGAGTCTTCTTCAATAAGGGCCTACATTTTTAAAAACATGTAAAATTCGACACATTTTGCCTAGTGTACCTGGAGGCCAGGATACTGTGCTAAAACTACATCTTGGATTATGGTGGGCTCTTAAGCTTCCTTGGCAAGCTTTACACTTAAAGTGTGTTGATTCTCATTGCCCCTCCACCTCCTTGTCCTCCTCACCAGGGATTCCCACCAGTTGAGGAATTCCAAATCTGCCTTGGATCGGTGCTCTCTCTCTCTCTCTCTCTATCACAGATCTGCCTTGTGTGGGCCCTTATTCAAGTAAAGCCCGTCAGCCCCAGGCTTTACCTACCACTTAACAAAAGTAGAGGACAAGGGGTCAACAGTTCTAATAACGGCATCCAATTCCAATTCGTCGACAACAACAACAAAGACAGTACTTTCCTGCAATGAAAAAGCCTTCTAAGAAACAAAATGACACCCACCAAAAAATGATGGCAAGGTGGTGGTGGTGGTGGTGGTGGTGGTGGTGCATAGCATAGTGCATATCTTTTACTTATTGCCAAAACTCAAATCCACCACCATCATGAAAATCATCAAAGTTTATTGTCATGTTCCTTTACTATGCTGCTTGCAACCAAATCATGACAGACACACAGATTGACCTGCTCTGGAATTTGTTTTGCATGACTTTCTTGATTTCCAGTGAGAAAAAAACACACATATATGTTATATCCACACACACAAAGACACATACCATTTGCAGGGTGCTGTGGAATTTTGGGGTGTTCTCCAGTACATGAATCTGCTGTTCAGGTCTTCTGCAGTCTGTGTCACATGATCCTCAAACAGGGAGGCAGGTCCAATTAAGTTGGTAAGCTGCCAGTGTCCATAGCCCTGAAACCCATCATCCCCCCACCCTTTTTCTCCTGGTCTTCACAGCCATAATATTGTAGCCATGTATTTTATGGGTTCAAAAAGTTCAAGGTTATTTGTTGCACCCATCACAAGCAAATTAAAGGGTCAAAGAAAGTTCCCCGAGGAGAAGAAAAATGAAGAGAAAAGATTTTTTCTTTTTTTAAAAAATGGCAGTCACACTGAAAGTGGAGAAAAGAAAGAAGTAGACTGTGAGGAAAAAAAAGGAAAAAGATTTTGGTATGTCACAAAATTATTAAGAGTGGAGACTAAAAATGAAGTTATCTTTGAAAGACACCAACATACAAAATCTCACATGGTGCAAAGAATTGCTTGGTTATCTTTGTTCCCACATTGAAGAAAGTATAATTCCTTCTCGTTTAGGCAAAAGGAAATTTCTCATTTTCAAAAGATGTTGTGTTTTAAACAATGAGCAACTTTGCAAAAAACAAAGGAAACCACATGCTGGCATTTCAGCCTGGTTGTTTAAAGCGGGGTGATAGAAATAACACAATTCTACAAGCTTAACATAAAAATGAACAAGGAACAAGAACCCAAATTGCAAGTTAAAAAAGTGTTAGGGTTGCAACAAAATGTTAGTATGTGATTAAAGCCTGAAAACAACCTCATGTCCAAAAACTTGAAAAGAAATTGGTCTCCACAAAGATGTTGGTCATACTTAAAGACATGAAGAAGATTGGTTGCTGACAAGCCAAAACTTGTTCAGAAGTAGAGCTTAACTTCTCTCAGAGGTAGGACAAAAACCTACAAACTAGCGTCAAATGAAACACCTCTAAAAGTCTAAATTAGAAATAAGGTTAAAGAACCAAATGTGCAAAGCCATGACAAAAAAAACCCAAATGAAAACCAGCAAAACTACAGAAATTAATTCTTTCTTTGTACTAATTGCAAGAAGTCAAAACTTCTTTTTATGCTTCTTTATTTCTAAGATGTGCATGTATACCTATATATAATTAGGGTTTAGGGATATATAAATATAATGATTTTCAATTGTGTGTGTGAAAGGTCAAAAACTTGTCAACCCATCATGAGAAATGCAAATTAAATATCTAAGTTTAGCTGTTTTTTTTGGCAACCACACCAATAAAACTGTAACTGGAACTGCATTAATGCAAGTTGTCCATGACATTCAAATGCTGAAAAATAATGTTACCCTCCATAAGGAAGGTAAGAAGTACCCAATGCCCATCATCAAGAAACCAAGACTGTTCAGAAAAGACTGTTCTTAGAAGAAGGTACCAGAACTCTCTCTCTCTCTCTCCACCCCTCTCTCTCTCTCTGGTCAGGCCTGAAAAACTCCAGAGAAAGAAAAGTCAATATATGGGAATGATAAGGCATGGACATGATTATTCATCCTGTGATTTTATTCTGAAGTTATTTTTGGTGCCAGAAGTGTTCATGCAGTAAGCTGGTACCTTAGTACATTTTATTCAGGTTCCACAGAAATTAAATTATTTTTTTAAATGCTGAATTTTCTAGAAAATTATCCGTTTGAAATGTCAAAATTCAAGGAAATTACAAGGGAGGGGAGGGGGGGGGAAAAAAGTTGTAAAAGGTGTCATTATGGTAGAGGTTCAGAATCTCTAGAGAAAACCTAACAAAGAAACTGCATATATATTTATTGCTGAAATTTCATTAATTTCTTTTTTTTTAACTGCTAAAGTGAATTTTTAAAAACAAAATAATTATTGGGGGCACCTGAGTGCCCAACCTGAAAAAGGTACTACAGTAATAATGTTCAAAGCTTCAAGCTGAGAATTTATTTATTTATTTATTTATTTTTAAATTTTTAATGGCAGCACAGAAACAACCAAAGATGGTGTGAGAAAATGGTGCTGCAAGTAAAGATTGTGTCCAGAAGACATGTTATTGACAGACAGTTATTTTGCTTTGGGCTTTGCAACCTAACATTGTTTTTTTTTTTGGTCTTTTTTTTTGCTTTTCTATTATCAAAAACAGTTCCAAATCCTGAGGAGGCAGAAAAGTGAGCAAGTTAGTAAGACCATGTGCAGCTAGCTAGATAGCTACTACTAATAAGGTATTTTGAGTGATCATGGCACACACAGCTTTTGAGCACTCTTTTTGTCTGGTTTTGAAGCCCAACAACAGAAGACAAGTAAGTATAAGGCCTAAAAAATACATCTGGATTCTGAATAACAACAAGCTCATGTTTTGGATACGACTGTGAAAGCTGCTCTTAGACTCCCCTACCTCACCTCTCTCTTACTTGACTGCCCATCAGACACAAAAAGACCCATTGTGAAGAACCTGTATCAGTTAAGCAGCAGCACTACTTAGCCTTACTAACAACTACTGGGAGAATGTGTGTGTTTTTGGGCCAAATTGCCAACTTTTGCTTTTGTTTTTGTCTGTGGCTTCTTCCTGCCCCTGCTTGTGGACCTAACATTTTGTTTTCCTTTGGAGATATGAGTGATGATGACTCACTATTTTTATTGTATTTTCCACCCCCCCTCTCTCTCTCTCTCTCTCTGTGTCTCTCTGGCCACTGCAAATTCCAGGATCTGATCTCACCCAAAAGTGTAGTATTGTCCATACAGAAACAACAGCAAATAAGACAAAATTAAGGCTGACTTGCAGAGACCCAAGACTAGGTATGGTCCACTTATGATTAGAAAGCTGAATGTTGCAAGCTCTGGAACAGATTACTTTGGGGTGGGTGGGGTGCAAACAAGATGTGTTGTGCCTGCCATGTACCTCTCTCTCTCTCTCTCTCTCTCCAACCACCTGGGGGTGACTTAGGGACCCAACAAAGTGCTGTCCAGTGTTGTGTGTGGTTCTAGGTTTTGCCAAGATCATCTGCTTAGACTGGCTATATTTTTCAAAAAACTTAAGGGAGCTTTGTTGAGGTTCTGAACCAACTTCTTCAACTTCCTAAACTTCAGGTTATGTGTAGGGTAATGCCTTGGCAACAGGGCATTGTGCAACATAACAACCAAGGCTCAGCTGTATGGCAGGAAATTACAAAGTAGAGAAGCAAATTACTTCTTTCTTTTCAATAATTTTCCACCATACCGGTGAGCCTCGCACCTGGGCATTTTCACTTTGAAATGTGCCTCCACCAAAGTTATTAGTTATTACAGGATTTGTGTTTTTTTTCTTTCAAGATACATTTTTGTTCTCAATAATGTTCCTAATGGTGTTCCCAAATTGTTCTCCACATGTTCCATAATTTTAAACCATTTTCTTTGTCACATTTGCTTTATGTTGTTCCCATAGTTCCCATGCATCCACAATGTTGTTCCTGATAGCCATCCCATATTCTTTCCCCAATGTCCTACTCATTTAGGCTATCTAGATGGGCCAAATGGAGAAATATGCCAATTCTATCTTAAGAGTGACTGAAGTTTTGAAACTTTTTTCTTTTTGGGGGCAATTAGGCCAAATCAACTTAAAGCATCACCAAAAAAAGAAGAGGGTTTTGAATGCATCCACAACTAATTGAATGGAAATCAAACCCATGGACTATAACAGAAGAAGAAGAAGAAGAAGGTGTGGAGTGTGAAGGGAGTGAGCAGCCAAGCCTAGAGAGACAGTAACAAGAGTTGGCAGTGCATTTTTCCATACAACCTGCCACATTGCTGCTACCCACAAACAGTTTTTAACTTACCTGTTCATGACTTGGTAACTACTAATTCAATGCAAAAGTGGACCATTGGATAGTGGACTGTGGGGTAGACCTTGCTCCCTCCCATTCCCCTCCTCCCTCTCCCTCCTTTGGTCTATCTATAGTGCACAGAGATTCAATAAGTTACCCTTCTCCCCCCCCCCCCTCTCATGTTCTCTTGCAGCAGAGGTGACAGATTTTGTCAGACAGGTAAGGTGCTCAAGTCATAGGTTCCCTTGGTTTTGTGTCAAACATGATGATGATGATGATGAGGGGGAGGAGGAGGAGGAGGAGGAGCAAAGAAAGAAGAAATGATGTGTGTCTGCCACCAGGAAATGATTGATCAGTCAGCAGCAGCTGCTTCATCCTCAATGTCAATCCTCAATGTCAAGACATGGTTAGGAATAACAACAATGATGCAAAACAACTGACAATATGACAGAGTGATTGGTAGGAAGGAGTCTCGAGAGGAAAAGTGACATGCCCTTCTAGGTGGACCCTCAAATGAGAGGATTCACTTAGTCGGGGTCCAAGTCCAGACCATCGTGGGGTGGCCCCCACAGCAACTTGGGTTGCAAGTTTAACTATTGGGTTGGGTTCGATTCCTAGTTTGATAGTGCTCACAAGTTGCATAAGTGTTGATGAGTGAAGGTTCGAGGAAGGGGGCCCAAGGTGATGTCCTTGGCATGCTAAGTTTTTGAACTAAACAAGTTTGTGGTTAGGCTAAAAGACGAGAGATGGTAATCTCGAGCAACAAGGCCTTCGACCACTTGAGAAGTCCACAACAAGTTTTAGTCCCACCAGTTTAGAGGTTGGGGTTAGCCCTAGGTTACAAGTCAAGTTTGAATGCCAAAGCTTCACCAAGTGCATGGTTTTCCATGTGCATGCAACATAGGTGTTTAGCAAGGCATGTGAATAGAATGAAGGTAAGGAGTAACAACACCAAAGCAAAACCGATTCCAATAAGTGGTATCAAAGTAAGCTCCTAAGGTCAATTCGAAAATATTTTAAGGCATTTGGGGGAGGGAAAAACTTTTCTAAGCAAATGGCCTTGAACAAAACCAATACCAAACACAATAGTTGTGGTGAAGCCCAAAGCCAAGAAGAATTACAAGACCAAAAATGAAAAAGAAAAATAAGCAGATGTCCGAGAATTGATCATGTTAAAGCAAATCATGGTTGGTGAAGAGTTGCGTGAAGAAGAAGTTCAAAGCCTTAAAGAGGTGGTGGAGGAAGCCGTAAAAGCTCCTCCCACAAAAGTAAGAAAAAGATAAAACAAAAGGACGAAGTTGGCCCGAACAGAGCTTAGGTTCACAAAAGGACTCCTTCCTTCGTCATTTGAATGAAGGGAAAAACCAAGGCAAACATGGGCACATTTGTGAGCGAAAACTCTTGCAACCCCAAAAAAAAAAAATGAAGGAAAAGATTCTTAAACCAAGGGGAAAATTGCCTAAGTAGATCAACTTCCACTTGTTTTAAAAGTTAAGTGGAGATGTGCATTCCTTGGTTTTTCCTTTGAACCAAAAAAAAAAAGAAAAAAAAGGGAAAAAACTTGCCCTAGAATGTCTAAAGGTCGACAAGTTTCCCAAGACACAAAAGGAAGCAAATCCAAAAGTGAAGGACAAAACATTAAAAGAATTTTGGCCCTCCCTTGATGCCTTCTAAATAGTTGTGGTGCAACAAAAAGAAACCACAACACAAAACAATGAGACAGCCAAGCTCATGGGCCGGATTACAAAAGGACCGAATGTCATTGGTGTTGCTCCAAGTGGGGGATCCACCAAAGTTGTGATGAAAGCAAGGTTGTTGGACTCTTTTGCAAGGAAAAAAGACAACACCAAAAGGGCACAACCGTGGCTACACTAAGTCGAAACGTACATGTAGACGAAGCGCCTCAAAACCAACAAGGAGCAAATCCATTTCACTTAGACTTTGTTGAAGAAACACATGTGGGAGTGGTGGATGTCTCGAAAACAAGAGACACCCAACCTGCTTGAAACCCTCACATGGGAGGAATTTAAATTTCAACTAGATAGGAAGTTCATGCCACACCACTTGGTGCTTTAAAATGGGATGGAGCTCTTGGAACTTATTCAAAGAGATGATAGGGGCTCTTTGGTCACCTATGTCTAGGATTTCAATCAAATGTTGATTGTCGTCCCTTTAAAGATGAGTATGGTAGGAAGTTGATTTTTTTACATGGATTGAAGCCTTGGGTGGAAAAGATAATTTATCAAAGTATTAATATTTTAGATGCTTGTCAACAGCTAATGAAGATGGTGTAATGCATGGAGGATGAAGGTCCTCTGTGCCCCAAGGGTGAAACCAAAAGTGGGGTCACCCACAAGAACCAAGTCAGCCCAAGCAATGGGAGTAAAAGCTATAATAAGCGCAAATGGGGTCAAGGGAAATCAAGGCCTCAAGGTGACAAAGAAAAGTCAATGGACAAAAGGTCATTAGCAAAGAAGGCAAAACAAGACCTTTTCAAGGTCAAATGTTTCAATTGTGACAACAATGGACATTTTGTGAAGGACTGCCCTAAGCCACCTCGGGTAAATGAATGCATTTCCCAAGGTAAGTTGATTCTCCAAGGGGGTTTCATGGTCGGAATAGGGGCTCACAAAAGCAAAACCTCCAATTTGTTAAAATTGAATTGTAAGATAAATAACAAGATTGTGGGTTGTCTCTTGAATTGAAGAATGAACAATTTGTTCTTAACTCCATAAGCAATGGAACGACTTGGAATCAAGACCAAATTGGTTGCAGACCCCATCACGATGCAATTGGCACAAGGCATAGCTAGACCTTCATTTAGCATAACATTAAATGTTGGGTTGTTTTGTAGAGGAATTCAATTTTTTGAGAACTTCACCTTGTGTGATTTAGATAATTTTGATGTAATTCTAGGAAACACATTTTTGGATGCCTACAAAGTAGACTTCCTTTATAATGGAGGCCAGTAGAAAGTTTGTGCCAAGGTTGGCTTTAAGTTAATGAACTTAGATGCAAATTATAATTATGCATTGGTAGAAGTGGGAATTGATTTGGTTACTTTGGCTAATGAGTTAAAATCGCTTAGTTTTTTAGCTTTGATGTCTTTGAAAGTCTTTCAGGGGGGAACCTAAGCCACAAGGGGCAAGGCGACCTCTTACTTATATTTTGGATTCATTCGATAGATTTTCACATGTTTTAACATATGAACTCCTCAATGCCCTTCCACCATGTAAAGAGGTTGACCATAAAATGGAAGTGGTGCCTGGAATGGCTATGTTGTCCAAAACGCCTTATAAGTTAAACTATAAGGAATTGGAAGAACTTAAAAAACAATTAAATGACCTCCTTAGTTGAGGTTATATTCAACAAAACAAATTGTCTTATTGGGGACCAATTTTGTTTGTTAATAAAAAGGATGGCAAGTTGAGGATGTGTATTGATTACCTTGCCTTGAATAAAATAACCATAAAGAATAACCATTTTATGCTTCACATTGATGATCTTTTGGATCGACTCAATGGGGCAAAGTATTTTAACCAAATTGATCTCAAGTCGGGGTACTATCAAATCAACATTGTGAATGAGGATGTGGAGAAGATGACAATGAAGACCAAGTATGGCTCATATGAGTTTTTGATGATGTCATTTAGGTTGTGTACTGCTTCGTGAACTCCATATTTCATGATCCTCATAAATTTCATTTTCAACAAAAAGTTAGACGAATTCATGATCACCTACATTGATGATATTTGTGTGTATTCCAAAACAATGGTGGAACATGTGGAACACTTAGAATATGTTGTGAATAAGCTCCATGAAAACAAAAAATTTATCAATAGGGCAAGAAGTGAATTTGACCAAGAAGATATGGACTTCCTTGGACACATTTTGTTAAGGGAAGGGTGAGGCTTGATTCTAGGAAATTACAAGCCATAAGAGACTAAAAAAGACTAGTCACAATCAAAGGAATATGATCTTTCCTAAGCCTAACCAACTATTATTGGAAGTTCAAAAAGGATTTTTGCAAATGGTGAAATCACTTTTGGATCTCTTTTAAAAAGATTTGTCCTTCAAATGGAGGTAAGATAAACATAGGGCATTTGAAGACTTGAAAGAAAAGCTTTTGTTCACCACTACATTGAAATTTCCAAACTTCACCAAATTATTTTAAGTTCACACTGACACAAATGACTTCACTATATATTAGCAAGGTTTTCATGCAAGATGGACACCCAATTGCTTTGAAGAGCAAGAAGCTTTCTGGAGCACAATTGCAATGGTTGACTCATGAAAAGGAATTGTACATTGTTGTGTGTTGTGTGAAAACATGGCAACATTACTTGGGGATGCACAAAACCAAGGTTTTCACGAACAATGTCTCTTTGAAATATTTTGAAACCCAACTTGTCACAACCCTAGCTTTGGGCTCGCAACCAAGGCAAAGGGGTTACAAGGTTGTAAGCCAAGAAGAAGCTCGGGAGTCAAGGCAAAGAGGTCGCAAGGGTGCGGGCCAAGATGAAACCCGGGAGTCACATCACATACTCCAAGGAGTGTAAGAAAGTGTGAGGGAGTATGAGGGAGTGAACCCTCATACTCCCAAGGCAACTCCCACTTTGGGAAATAGAGTCATGTGGACTTTTGCAACTTCAGAGAGCAATTTCAGGGGTCAAAACTTAATGGCTTGTGGCGTTCTTTATATCATTGGAAAGCTCTTGGAATGTAGATGTCTAAAATGGGTTCGTATTGTTCATTTGGACATCTGAAACACAAGTTATGGCCAAAAGAAAGGCCGAGAGTTAAACTGTCAATTTGACTCCTGACTGGAAAAAGTCGGGAATCGACCCGATTTACTTGGCTGTAAAGGGCATGTGACATACCATTGAAAAGCTCTTGACAAGAGTTACAACTTTGCTTCAGACTGCATCTCAATCCAAGGTCTACTCGCAAAATTATGGGGCTCCAAAATCGCAGGAATCCCAACTCGCGCGATTTTGAGACTTGCACTCGGGAGTCCCGGGAAAGAAAAACCATTTGGATGTAGGCTCCGTGGCCAACCACAAAGTAGACTATAAGGGGGAAGGTGATGGCTTCCCCCAAGTCCGGGCCGTGGTGAGTTTAATGTGTCCGTGTTGCATGTGGCTCGTCCTAGCACCAAAAGTGCTCCTACTATGCACTAACCACTTTGTGTGGGTTGTGCAGGCCCGTGTGAGTGAGTGAAGCTTGTCAAATCTTTGTAGTCCCATCTCGGAGCTCCAACACACCCCTTTCCCCCTCAAAATGTTGTGAGCTAGGGAGAGTTCCCCGACTCCTCCTTCTTCCGTTGTTTTCTACTTGGACTCACATTTGGGTCCTTCGAGGAGTTGGGAGTGCGTCACAACCAAGGGCCTCAATGAAATAGCTGAGATAGCAGATACCTTGGCATTGTTAAATGTGAAATAATCCAAAACCAAAAAAAGACAATGTAATCCCCAATGCACTAAGCAAGAAAGAGGAATTTCAAATGGAGAAAACCCCAACCAAGATTCAAGCACTAAGGGCCATCTTCCAAAAGGAAAGCATCTTGGAGCGGAAGATAAGGGAGGCCTATGTGTAAGCCCTGCTCACTCAACACCATTTTAAAAAGTTGCACAAACAAAAAAAGGTGAAAGGCATCACCTTGAAAAAACAAATTCTTAAGATGGAAGCAGTTTCAAATCTATGTGACAATAGAAAAGTTGTGCACAAAGATCATGCAAGAGGAGCATGATGTGCCCATGTCAGGGCATTGTGGGGAATGAACCACAAAAGTGGCCATAGTAAAAAAGTTTTATTGGTTCAAAATGAAATAAGACGTAAAACATTTTGTGTGCACTTATGTCAAAAGCCAAAGCACAAAGTCCATGTACAAAAAGAAGTACGGATTATACAAGCTTCTATCAATCCCTAATGAACCATGGGAGAATGTCCCCATGGAGTGATATTTTCGTCCCATGGGAATGGCTAAATCCATTGGCATCATGGCTTCTTATCTCAATGTTAGTTCAAATGAAAACATCTTAGTCATCGAGTGCATTGTGGAGTTGTAACAAAACTCCCCCAAGCCTATATGTTTGTTTTAATTTTTTTTATCAACATTCACATAGTTTCCGAGATATTGATTTAACAAGGAAAGTTGTAGAAATGGTCAAAGGGCATGAAGAAAAATACACCCAAGCCAATAAGCTCTTGGAGCAAGCTCAAAAACAATATGAAAAACATGCCAATAAAACACGTAAGCATGTGGAGTTTGAGGTTGGGCAACACATGTGGTTGAATATCCGGGATTTTAAATGCCTGAAGGATTAGCCCCACATTTCATTGCTAAGTACGCAAGGCCTTATGAAGTTTTGCATAAGCTGCATCTTGTACACCTTAAAGTTGCACATTCAACCTTTCATGTTTTGAAACTTAATTTTTTTCTAGATGATGAACATAGGCTATACCAAAAGCAAATAGTGTGACCCAAAGTAGAAAGTGTAACTAAAAGTGGATGCCATCAAACATAAGTTTACCACTAAAATTGAAAACATAATCTACACAAAACAAACACGTTAAAGGGAAGGAATACCTTGTGAAATATAAGGGTTTCCATCATAAGGAGGCAATATGGATGAAACCTAATCACTTGGATCACCTACCAAAAATGGTGAACAAGTTTGAACAGGAAAGGGGTCATGAACTTGGAGTGAACAAAACTTGGAAGAAAAAAGGGACCCACCTGCAAATGGTTCAAATGTTGACGAGGACATCAACTTCTAAAGTGGGGAAAAAAGCCCACAAAATAACTAAATCTATTACTCTCACCAAGAAAAAGTTAAAGGTTTTCACAAACGTGATTGGATGTGAAAAAAGTTAAAGTTCATGGTGGAGGAAGCAACTGGGAAAGGCAAAGGAGTGGTAGCCAACAAAAATGGAATTGGAGTTGAAATTGGATAAAAAAAATCCAAGGCTTGATCATGTGAGATCAAGGTAGTCATGCATGAAATGGCATGTCTCTAAGTGGAGAAGTAAGACTTCCTACGCATGAACTCACAAATCATGTTCCATTTGGGTAAAGGGGATTTGGATCATAGAGTCCAATCCAACACCATTCGTTGCCACGTTCATAACCTTTGTCTGGTATGGTGATCAAAACTTCTAAGCTAAACTTGAAGTGGATTATGAAGATGGGAAAAGATGGTCAAATAGGGGGGATTTGAAGAAGACATTAAAAATGAATGCATTGGGTGGAAATGGAAGACACGTTCGATAATACCTCTTGCACTAAGAACACAAAGACACAATGTGAATGGGCTCTTTTAATCAAGAAGTAACTAATCCCATCATTAGGTTGAAGGGGAAAAGTTGGTGGAAATGCCAAGGGTGGTCATTCTAGAGTAACATCAAGGACATTGACATCTCTAAAGTGAGGGAAAAGGACATGCCATTCTAGGCGGACCCTCAAGTGAAAGGATTCATCTAATGTAGCGGCTTGGGTTGCGAGTCTAACTATTTGGTTGGGTTCAACTTTCAGTTTGACAACATTCACAAACCACATAGGTGTTAGTGAATGAGGGTTCAAGGAAGGGGCCCAAGGTGATAACCTTGATGCGCTAAATCTTTGAACTAGACAATCTGCGGTTAGGTTGAAAGATGGGAGATGGTAATCTCGAGTGACAAGGCCTTGTACCACTTGGGAAGTCCACAACAAGTTTTAATCCCACCCATTTAGAAATCAAAATTAGCCCTAGGTTATAAGACAAATCTAAATGTCTAAGCTTCACCAAGTGTGTGGTTTTCCATGTGCAAGTAACATAGGTGTTTAGCAAGGCGTGTGAACAAAACAAAAACAACAAGTAACAAAACTAAGGCGAAACTAGGTGTGATAAAGAGAGTTTAAAAGGTGTTTTGCATAGACGGACAACTATCCGATTGAAAAAAAATTATCCAAAATTTTGTGAGAAGCTCTCATGAACTTCAACCCTTTTATTTAAGGTCTCTTTCAATTAGGCCACAACAAATTTGTTGTAATTATGATCACAATAGCCTAATAGAAAGCCACTACAACTAAGCCTTATTACTTGCCATATGGACAAGCACTTTCCATTTGAAAGTTGGAACTAGGTTGAAAATATCCTTATGTAATTAATGTTATAAATACTAAAAACATGTCATCTATAGGGTACTCTTTAGAGAACTTTTAAAAAAACACATGTTATCATAAAAGTGACAAATGTCACTTTCTAGTGATTCATAAGTTGATTGATAGCTCACATAGCTCTGCATTTGGTCAATGCTTGTCCTAGAAAACTATGAAGTGAATATGGCCATTACTTCATGGAACAATTTTTTCATGCTGCACCCCCCCCCCCCCCCTTTTTTTTCTTTGTGTAAAAGGGGGGCTTTTGTCTATTGGGGAGTTTGGTTTTTAAGGCTTTCCCTGGAAAGA
>Ga0116229_10000123_pt1 | contig 76680 bp, 64 predicted proteins | sample S1TSphgellanicum_3_FD_87313 | JGI IMG/M metagenome (GOLD analysis project Ga0116229, IMG submission 87313) | Host-associated microbial communities from peat moss isolated from Minnesota, USA - S1T2_Fc - Sphagnum magellanicum MG | ecosystem: Host-associated > Plants > Peat moss > Unclassified...
GGGCACTATGAGAAAAAGGGGGGTTTTGCAACTAGCCTTGCAACGTAATTTTTGAGTTGTAGGGGACACTTGTAACTCATTATATTTATACGTTTTGAATGTTAACAAACAAGTTACATGAGTTGTAGAGTTGCAACTCACTATATATATGGTGCAACTCATTACAATTCAATTGCAATTCTATCAAAACAACTCATTTTCAATTACTATGCAACTCCATTATAACTACACCCATAATGTCATGTTGACGTCATTAATTATCATCCATCTATTAAAATCTGACACGTGGCACTATGGAGATTTTTGGATTTAAAAAATATATATTAATCTCCATTGTTCACTATGATTGTTAATGATGGTTCGAGATTATGACATGTGGCACAATAATTTTTTTGTCACATGGCATATTTAAGTGTATTTTGAAAAAAGTAAATATATTTTTTAGTAGCTAAGTAGGTTGTACATAACCATGGGTAAGTAGGTAGGTCTTAACATCTACATATTTACGTATTTACTTAGGACCTACCTACTTACGTATTTACTTAGGACACTAGAAGAAAAACATGTATTTTCAACTACTCTTTCCAATTAAATTTTAGTTGCAAGAAACATTTTGCAACTAAAATCCTTTTAGTTGCCTAAAACAAGTTGCATGTGATAAACTAATCGCAAATGACAAAGGGTATTGTATGAAAGAAAAAGTCAACAAATACATTTCATCCTTTGACTCCATTGTATATGTATTGTCACATGCAACTAAGATGCAACTATTTTGGTCACAATTAAAGGCAAATCATGTGCTGCCAGGGGTTTTAATATTTGATTTAAAAAATATACTAATAATTATTATTTTGAATCAACTTAGCCTTCATCACAAGCTAATTTAACAATTACAAAAAAAGTTGAAAATGGGCACAAGGAGTGGTGGCAACAATAATGAAAACATCAACCTCCTTTGCCATCACCAAAAACTCTGAACTCCTCCTTAAGCCTTTGAGGTTTGGGTTCAACTAAAGGTTCAAGAGCTCCAACGTAGGCTTAGGATAAGCGAGGTTAGGAGTCTAATCTAGACCTTACCTAAACCTAGTTTTCTTTTAAACAAAATTATCATTTTTTTGAACTTAGACTATAGGTGGAAGGCCAATCCAAACTCACACATGTTTTTTATGTTATTTTATTTCTATTTATAAAAAATTGGATTTTTCAGATTATGATTTTCATCTTTCATTTTTTCATTTCATCCATCCTTTTTTCATCTTAATTAGTTGGCAAACAAGGTCTAATGGCCGGACAAACAAATGATAAACATGACCAAACAATAAAAGAAAATTTCATTATTTTCAATTTTCATTTTGGAACTAATTAGGAGTCTCTTCATAAATTCATATATGATGCATATGGAGTTGGATTTATATGTTGTCTATGCCATCGGAGTTTTGGAAAGGAGGCCCATGGGGTTTTGTAGCTCATTTGGAGATGAAATTTTTGGAACTGTTGTGGAAGGTGTAAAAAGTGATGCATCCATCGAACCAAATTTCATTAAATTTTCAGCATTTCAATGTCATAATTTTTGAATGATAATTTCAAAAACGAGAATCATGTTATATGAAAAGTTCATTTCCAACTTTGTGTTGTTTAGGGTTGCACAATTATTTGTGGGAAATGTTGGCCTTGGTTGGCCTTGTTATTTCATGACAAGTTCTTGGGACATGAGTTTTAGGTACCACATGGATAGTTTGTCATTCTATGACGTAATCTTGAAACACGAGTTACCATGTTGGAGGTTTACAAATCAAAATCCAATTTGCGCATTTTCTACTAAACAAAGTTGAATGTTAGGGAGAAAGGGTTAGGCTGTAACTCATTTTGATGTTATTGCAGACATTCTTGGATTTAATCACCAAAATGTTTCATTGATGATTTGTGATGCTGAAATTGAGTTGATGGTCAATAAACCACAATTGTTATGTTCACAATGAGCCCCACGTTGTTTGGCCAATAGGGTGAGGCAAAAATTTTCAAAGAGCAACAAAATGGGCACAATGGCCTTTACTCATAATATAATGATTTTTACGATTTGCATAATGAGCATGTGGATTTTGAACAATGATTAGGGAAGGTAGACCCAAGAAGAAAACCTGTCCATTGTGCCTTCTGAAGGGACTAAAAAGAGGCAGAAAAGGCCATATGAAAATGGATATGTTTTACATAAAAGCCAAATCTATTTTTACTAGATATTGAATTTCCAGCAATGGATAGATGAATACCCACGGTTACAAGTCAATGTTTTAAATCCAACTGTAGCCATGGAACAGAATAGTGTGTGAGGTGTAGTTTTGCATGTGAAGTTCGTCTAAGTTAAAGACCCAGAAACTTTTAAAAGAAAATGTTGATTTTACCCAAGTGGATAGCTTAGTTGTAAACCAAGAGTGATTAAGAATGTCCTTTATTGTAATGGGAATTTGGGGATTTAGGGGTTTATGCAAAAATTCCAGTGATGAGTAATCAGAATTGGTATATGGGGCATTTCCTGGAATCCTTTGTATGGTCATCCATGGACCATTCCAAAAACAATTTCAGAAATAACTATCTCATTTTCAAGCCTAACTATTTCATTTCTTTTTTAATAATTTTTTTTTCGTATGAACTTTCTTAATAACTATCTCTCATTTTTTCTAATAACTACCTCCATTTTATAATTACCTCACTTTTTTTTCTGTATCCACCAACATGATACGGAAAACAAATTAACATGTTTCTTTTCATGTCCGTGAAATGTATATTAATTTAAATTAAATTTGACAATAACATAAATAATGATGAATTATTGAAAACCATAAGAAAAGACATATATAGTTGACCGACACTGGTAGTGCTCAGAAGCATGGATCTCAAATTAGATAAGTACACCGCAAATGTTACAGCAAGAACTTTCCTCCATTTCATGTATATTGTAAAGGTCATGCCTAATGGTTAGTGAAGTTCTGAATCCAGACCCCTAACATTTAGAGAACTTCAACCACACCTCAACAAAACAAAATATAGCCATATTGCTAACTCTGTATCCTAACAAATTAGTGACAAATTCCTTACCATAAATGCATATTCCTTGTCATGCATTTTTCATGAATTTCCCAGATTGGCTACAGACAGAAAGCATGTAATGTGTTTGCTTTGCTTTGTAAGGGAGAAACTACAGCCTGTTGTAGTTTTCATTCGGTCCCAAGCATGTAATGTGTTTGCTTTGCTTTGTAAGGGAGAAACTACAGCCTGTTGTAGTTTTCATTCGGTCCCACATTTTGAAGAATGTTCACAGGTAGTACTGTGAAGTCTGAGTTCATAGTCATGGAACATCTCCTAATTAACTGTTGAAGATTTGAACTTGCTCTAAAGTGCAGAACTATTGTGCCATGTGCTGTTATTCAACATCCTATTATATCTGTTCCATTAAGGTGTCAAATGTGCAAGTACCTAATCTTTTGATAAGCTTGAAAATGGATCCAAAAGCATGTGATACTGGGGGCTTACTTGCCAACATGGGTTGACACAGAAAAATGGAAGTTACAAATAGAACTCACACTAGCAAAAGAGGCATAATTCAAAGCAAGAATACCACAAAATAACAAATGGAGAAACAAACTCCCGGAGATGCCAATAGCCTTAAAAATGAACAGGATTATGGGGCAGATAAATTTCCCACCCCACATTTTGAGCTTCTGGTGGAGCATCACAATGCGAACGTCAGTATCACTAAGCAATTTTTCTGATATCATTGTCACAGATCATGCCTCTGAAAGAGCCAAACAAACCAATATCTCTGCTGCTAAACAAATGTCAATATAACCATGTAGAGAAACTCCACAAAACACCGAAGGTAAAACATTCCAATGTTGTCCTTTCTCACAAAACCAAAACAAACACAAGGACAAATGCGGTCATGAGCTTGTGATTTTCGAAGTGTCAAACCATCATCTTCATCATAATGTGCAGTGATTAGCTCCCAACAATGGGCAAAGATGACCTGCTTCAGAAACAAACAATTATACAGAAATTCATTCTAAATCTCTGCAGTGTTTTCTTGAAGCAACAGAAGACCAAGACAAAATGTCTATGCTAAATGAAGTCCTAAAGCACTACTTGAATTTAGAAGCAGTGGCTTTGGTTTGATTCCAAACCACTCTTGTAAAATGACAGGGGAGAATATCGAGCCCCTCCAATAACTGAAGCTTGCCTCGTGTGGAAATAGTCTGAGTTGGCACTCTGATTTCATGCTCACAAATTGCATAATGATTTAACAGCTTCCACAGGTTGAGACTTGAGAACTCGTCTCATCTGTGTATGGCAGCGCTGGAAAATGCTATCATATAATAAATCAAAATGTACACCTGCCCTGTCGCGGTTCATGATGAAGTAGACATGATCAGCTTGTAGCGTTGTATAATACCTGAAGATGATGGGAATCTCATGTCAGAACCCAATCTGGAGGCAAAACTTGCAGAAAAAAGTTTGAGCCAGACACCCTTTGAAAACTACTATGTATTGGATATTTGCTCATACCAGATGCCAGGTTGCAGAACTTCATCATTTGTGGATTCTGTGCCTATTTCACAGTGCGGATGTTCAATAGGAATCCGAGGGTACAGCTGTGACACCGTGTTCAGTGCACCATCATTATCTTGCCAATCTTCATCTCTGCAGAAAACCATGTACCCATTTAGTCAAAACCTGCCATTGCCAACATATCTACTAAATCTCTGGCCACATGTCAATTCCCTGCAACTGAAAAGAATATGAACACTTAGGAAACAAAAGCCTACCTGTAAACATCATAAGGAGGAGGTAGATGTGAAGGGTGCCGCCAGAGACAGATTTGCAGTGCACGAAGAAAGAGCAATGGATGTGTGCCAAGAAAACTTTTGGGCAATATCTGAGAGAACACTTTCCTCGTATGTTTTGTTGCATAGCTGTAAATCAAGATATGCAACACACAATGTTGAGGTAGCCTTGAAACGGCAAATACTCGATGCAAAATCTGACACTCCCTTCCAATATTCAAAAATGCAACAGTCCATATGCAAGGACATTCAGGGTTTAGAACCCTTTGAAAAATTTGAACAATGTACCTGAAATAGTAGGTGTTGGGATAGGTCTGCAGTTTTTTATTCACCTCCACAGCATGTTGGATACTTAAATCTGGAAGTACCCAATTTCTGGCAGCAAATGGGCCTGAGCGGCCAAGCATCGTATCTCTTAGACCCGACATCCCAGCCTTATGCCAGGACAGGTTGTAGTGATCAAATCCAAAGGCATAGTATTTCTTTAGTGCTGGAATATCAAGCCACTCATAAAAAAGTACACCAATTCGCAGAAACTGTAGTAGACTAATTGTTTTCATAGTCTGACCATCTTCTGGGCTGCATTCATATAACAAACTTGATGTCATTATAAGCAATCACATGTGATAATTCTTATTCAAAGTTAATACAGACGAACAATCACATCTGAAAATGATCTTATGTTTATGGATTCTTTTACACAAAGGGTACAACACAAATTGTATGGAAAAAGACAAAGAAAGATTCACTAAAAAAAAGACAGGACTGATGATAGAACTAATCATAACAGAGAAAGATCAGGTATATGTCAAGTGACACAAACCAGATACCATCAAGGAAAACACGAGTTGTCCCATTCATAGCTCCAGAAAGTGAAGTTACACTCAGCACCCAATCTGCTGATGTGGTTTTGTGACCAGGAAAAGCCTGCATTTTAGCCTCCCAATATTTAGAAAATACAACCCCAGCTAATAATTGTCACCCTATTCTTGCACATGATACCCCCTGGTAATTCCTCTTCCATGGATCTGAGTATATCTATAGCATGTGCTTTTTGATGACAATTTCTATGATCTCAAACTGGAACAGTGGAGACACAATGACTAGAGGAATTGTCTGACTGAAAGTAACAAAAATTGCTCACCTTTTCAGCTAGCATGTGTTGTAATTGTCTGGCAACTTGCACTCCAGATGAATGCCCCACAAGGTGAATAGGATGGTTCTCATCCCATTCAGCATAGTGTCCTGCCCATGCAAAATGCAAACATAGGAAACAAATTCAAGCTGCTCATGCTAGTACTTGATAAGGTGGAGTGGGGTGGGGTGTAACTCCCAGGGCTAAGAAGGTTTGAGTCAGTCCTTTATGCTATGGAGCCAGCAATGGGTGCCAGTTATGGCTCACTGGAAGCCATAACTGGTACTCTAGTACAGAGAAGCAATTGTTCACATCTGCCCAGCAAAAGGCCACCTCAGTCTTCAGCTAACATTACAAGGTTTTCCAGCTTCTGTGGTAACAGTAGTGCAAGCTCTGAGGCTAGCTAGCCTCACATTTATGCTTGTTTGAAAAGGCCTATAACAATGTGTCACTGGTGCCTAAACGCTTAAGAATATTCTGTGTTTATTGCACTAGAGAAACTATTGCAGAGAAGCCCAGCAGCAGCAGCAGCATCATTCTGCAAGAAAAAATAGACATATAATTTTACCTTGCTCATACGTCCTACCAAATCGTGAATGTCCAAACTGCTGGCTTCTTTTGAGTCCATAATCCACAGTCCCACCTTTCAAGTAATAAAACAACAAGCAAGCCCTGGAATTTACTCAAACAAAACACATGTCAGATGCAAACACATGATGAGCAAACATTCTTCACTGGATATAAAACTGCAGCTAAGAAAACCTCAGATCATTGATTGCTTCTAATTCTGTAACTGCTTTCAACTGATGAGATGACAAGGTCCAAAATTATCAAATTGTTGTTAGATGTTACAGAATTTTTCAGATCCAGAGAAGGGTACCCTTGGTTGCGACCTGTGGTGTCCTTGAACTCAGATTCTGCATGGAACCTCTGAATTGCAGCTCCTTCTGTGAGTTACAGCCCTCTTGCTTAGACTAGTACAAGAAGATACACTGAGTAACAAGATACCATATTGGCAAGTGGCCAAACCTGTCATGAATACTGGTGAGAGCTCCAAGGTCTGGTACAAGAATCCGATCATATCTTTGTTCTGCGCCACCCCAGTACGACAGTGAACCCAATTTCTGCAACCAAAACAAAAAAAAGAGTTGATAACATGAGGAAGGAAGAAGACTTCATGAGGAAGGACGGAAGTACAAAAGCAAGAATTCAAACAGAAGAGTCGAGCTCTGGAAAAAATCCCAAGTGGGTGCAGCTTGACAGATCCCATTCCCCCTGATCACACAAGGAGCTTTGGAGTAGAGATGCGTAATACCGACCTCCTTGCCAAATCCAAAAATGCCGTGCAACAACACGATAGGCGGTTTCTCATGATGCCCTTGGAGGAGATGAGCTCCGAACCCCTCCACATGCTGCTTCTTTACTGCTCTTGTCGTCGCCCTCTCATCATCATCATCATCAGCGACGAACTTGGAATTCTCGCCATTCTCGTCGACGATTGGGTGCACTCGAGCATGAGCATGACGCCGGCTTTGTGGGCGGCTGGCTGACAGAGTACTCATCACATCGATCCATACCGCGGAGCCAAAGACGGATAGGCCATAACTCAAATGAACTACAACGCTAACAATCACTTCTGCTATGCACACAACATCCCAAAGAATCCGCCGAGGTGTCAGAATCCAGACTGACATCCTCCGTTGTTGCCTCTGAAATCCTTCAGTTCCTCTGAAAGCCCTTCTTCCCTCCCTCCCTTCCTCCTTTCACACCGATCAAGCAACACACCCACAGGTATGTTTCAGAATTCAAGCAGCATTTCTAAGAGTCCAATACTGACACCAACGCCCTAACCAAAGCTCATTACTCCCAAGCTCTCCTGTCCAAGCAAGCCCACGGCTTAGAATCGTCAGCTCTTCCAAAAGCTTCTTCTTTTTCTCGACTGCTCGACCCTTACACCGATTGCAACGTCCCCGGAATTACGATTTCTTCAGCAGTATTAATCCCCAATAGTATGTACTGCAGGTTCCTAACTCATCCGCTTGCAGAATTCGATCAGACGATCTGCGGACGCGGCAACACAGCAGGAAAAACAACGATTCAAGAAACCGTGCGACAACACAAGACGAAGGAAGAAAAACCAACCACCCTCCCCAACCCCCCCCAAAAAGGGGAAATAAAGAGGTTCACTGATTTCTCAATACTTCACGAAGCTCGTGCTCTTAGGAAGAATTGAATCTCGGAAATGGCAGCGAGCGCAAGCGACTACCTTGGAGAATGCACCCTACAGCCGTCAAACTACATAAAAGACACCGCGCGGGAGCGGCGAGACACTAGTGTCCCAGCGGACGACGGCCACCCGTCGACCGGAGCGTCCGATGCGTGGACGGACGGTTCGGAAAAAAATAAAAATAGTATAGTACGATCCGGTGACCGAACACTTAAATCTAGGAGACCTTATAGAATCCTTAGACATTGCTCCTTTGCCTCTGGAGTTCAAAAGGATTATTTAATGTTGGGTGCACCCATACCCATTTAGATTTCTTAAAACCCATAGCAAAAATGAGAAATATGAGGTACCAAAAGTAAGGGGGGGGGAGTGAGGGTTTTGAAACTTCATGATTTAAACATGATCTAGGTATATTTAAAATGTTCGATCATGGAACTGTGTTTGGTGATAAGCGTTCTCACGTCACCTTAACGCGTTCGTAACGCACGGCTGCCACAAGAAATGGATTACACAATTTCCGTGCCAATAAAGTGCTCCTCAAGTTACCAATCATTCCGTGTTGGCTTATTAGTGCCTTCTTTCCATTGGCTGAGAACCCCATAATTTTATGAGATGGGTCCCAACAACCCCAAAATAGGCGACGAGATAAGACCTTAATTTTTTTGGCAACAGCCAGTTGGGTAGTACCTATATCTTCTTGGTGCAAATTTGGGCTCCTGTGCTTGTATTTCTTGTTTTTCAGCCTTTAAGAAGGGGCCTCATTAGAGGCATGTCTACCCAACATATTTAGCCCTCTAACCCATGCTTACAACATCACATAGAGCATAAATTGTTTCTCCAGCGACCATCCCCACATGTAAAAATCTATCTTCTAAGGAAGGTAGTTTGTTTTGATTCTTTTGCTTTTGTTTGTCACATTCACAGTTGGGCTCTTGGTACCATTGGAATACCTTCAATGAGAAAGGGTGCACTGAGGTGTTTAGTAATGTTTAAACTTTAAACCTATAATGCAAGAGTTATTGAAAATTTAACAATTTGTCAAAGAAAATTCAAAAAAATTAAACTAATTTTTTTAAGGAAATTGGGGTGAGCTCTTGGTATTCATGGAAAGTCCTCCATGAGTGAATTTCTTGGAGGTGATTGTGTAAGTTTTAGACCTAAGATGGGGGAAGATATTGCATTTTTGAGTAGTTCTTGCGATTTAAAATGACTTTTTCATAGTTGAACTCTACTAGCAAAGCCCTTTTCACACTTGAGCCAGCAAGACATGCCACACTAATCTATCTATTAAGAAAAGTAACTTGTTCATTTTGTTTGTCACAGTAATATTTCCCAAACCACAAAACCTTGTCACACACTTGATACTATCCATTGCTCTTGACAAATACAAGTGCTTCAAGGTGGTTTCATGATGTTTAGACATATGGTGCAAGAGCTCTTGAATATTGAACAATACTGTCCAAATAACTCAGAAAAAATAGTGAAAGTGGGGCACAATCTTGGTATTATTGGAAAGCCTTTATGAGTAGAGTTTGATGCAAGTGATTTTGTAAATTTTAGACCTAAGGTGCAGAAATATAGAATTCTGATTCATCTTTTGTCATTAGAAATTCAAAAAACAAAAAAATAAAATAAATAAAATAAATCAATTTTTAATGAAATTAGATTTCAGATTGAGGCTGAAGGTGTCATTTTGCCGTTCAAAATTCATTCAATTGATCAACTACACATGCCATGATGCTAGGGAAAATTTGAGTATAAAGTGAGATACTATTCAAATGTTACTATGTGGGGGCCGTATTCTATCTAAAGTACAGTGTACATGCCAATTCACTGCTGCCAGTAGACCTGCTCTCCCTATTTTTCAGGCAAAAAGTGAGGCGGGACGAAGGGGGAATTCCTTACTAAATGAGATGGGCCCAGAACCCTCATTCTCGGACCTTTGCCCATTGTAAAGACCTTCTGGACCTTTACATGTAAGAGCATGCCCAACAGCAGCAGTCCTGTATTACTATTTAGCACATCCAGTGTGCACAATTCACTTTCTCCCAATCCCCCACCCATGAACCCATGAAATTTGAGAGACTATTTTAACTCTCACCACCTGGGCCAATCATTGTAGTTGACCAATAAGTAAAGGTCATTTATTGCTGAGAAACACTCATTTCCTGCTACTCGCGCTTTAGTAGTGCACTGGTAATATGCACTCTTCCAGTGCCTCAAGCTGCTTCATCGTGTTTTTCTGCGGCTTGTTCTCCAAATAGTACTGTACAGGGGGCATTTTATTGTTGCCGTTGGGCATGCTCTAAAGTTCTTTTGGTCTTCCCTCTATCATCCAGTTTCCCACTCGTCTTGTCTTGGGGGGCTTGCGATATCTGATATCTCTTGTGTGACTTCTAGGTTTGTGCAAAGTGTACCTTACTTTGTCACACAAGTCTACTATGTACAAATGACTTTGGAATATGGGACACTCATGAGGGACAAGTATGTGAGAAGTATCATAAGAGTCATTTTGCATTCTTTTCAGCCAAAAGAAGATATGCATTGTCTTTTAATTCCATAGAATCAGGATCGCCCATTCCTTGGCGCATAAAGTAGTAGTGAAAAGGAAGAAGAATGAGATGATTTTTGTGCCAGTTTTGAGGGTAATACTTTCACACTTTCGGCAAAGGCCTGGTTCCACACATTACAAGTGAAGATTGTCACACTTTTGGCAAAGGCATGGTTCCACCAATTACAAGCTAAGATTGTCACAAAGAGATCATGGGTAGACTACCTAATGTGTTTTGATCCAAGGATTAAATATTTTTCTTATGTAAATTACATTGGTCAATAGGTGTTATTCTTTAACCTTGAGTGGTGGTTTTTAAATTCAAGCCTATCTTTTAGTTTAATACCTCAAATTAAATACCTCTTGGGAGAATACCCCAGTCCTCTTATTGTGTAGGCTCATTGGAAGTTAAGTAATCCTAATTAAAATGTGATAGTACATGATGCTTTATTAATTGGCACACAAAATAATGGTTTGTTTTCAATACTTGCAAAGCTTGCTCCACTAATTTCATTTGCACATGACCGTGTTCACTTGAATTTCACTTTTCCTTTTCTCTAAGCCAAAAGGAGGATAGATGGACTTGGAGATCATAAAACTTCTTTAATTATTGCCTGAATTTTGGAAATTTGAAGTTGGTGAAGTCGTCATCACCACCAAACTCATGTTGGGTGTAACCTCTTCCCAACAACTGATCAGGGGGAGAACCTTGACGATTGGTGCAGGATCTCTCAACTCTGGATTAACTTAGTGTTGAGTCCAGGTTTATAGCTCCATCATTCAACCAATCGCCACCCATCACTTCTGACAGGCTGAGCATGATCCAGATCTTGCCAAGTTTGTTAATAACTTTAAGAACCTGTCCTCTTTTTTAGGTCACAAATTTTCCTCAACTAGAAGGGCACAGGGTTGTCATGGATCACTGGAAAGGATGGACTCCTTTGATGGATAACTCTGTTATGTTCAAGACGTGCACACCAAAACAAAACACACACATACACACACACCAAATCTGCTCCCAGTTTGGGTCATCATCATTCACTAATCTGATATTAGCAAATTACTTATGAGAAGATGCAGGTGTGGATCTTGTGCATTGGAGAATTCATTAAGAAGTTTCTCATAGATAATAATTCCTACCATCCAAATCTACACAGACCATGGTGGGAGTGAGCTGGCCAAGCACATACATGATGTTTTACTTCATTCACAATTTGCAGAGTCAGAGGACCTTAAAGTAGTCAGAAGTAGCAAACTGACCCTTTAAAAGATGGAACCAAATTCTAAACCCATAACCAAGCATGCTGTGACTTGCATCTCGCAATGTGAATAAGGATTTGCCCAATAACAACAGATTGTACCATTCTGCTTTGATTACTGCTGTTTGTTGTTGTTGTTGGATCTGTATCTTGGTGCCAGATGGTGGGGGAGTGGAGGTGGTTCAAAACACTCTGTCTGGCCACTGAGTGGCTTGGATTGGTGGCCAGAGGGATGCAAGATCATCCAAAAGCCACCAGCACACCATCCATTGGAAGGGCCTGTTATGACTTGTGACCCAGTTCAGGATGAACCCCAACTCAGCTAACATCAGGTTTCACTACAAACCCTTGGTAGTTTATCCTGTACATGAAAAGGTCATGTAAGGAGGCAGGTAAGATAATAACTGGCAATAAGTGGATGCAGGTAGCTGGTTAGTACTGGTGTTGGCCGGTTCCCCAGTTCTAGGGGGACCCCTTGGTTCCAGTTCCTAACATTTTTTAACAGATCAGTCCTGGTTTGGTTTCGATTTTTTTAATTTCAAATATGGGACCTGTTTTTGGTTCTAGTTTTTTAATTAGGGTAGTGGCTTCCATTTTGGGTTTTTTTTTTAATTTTCAAGTTATGTTGGTACCAGTCCTTAATTAAATAACCCTTAGTTTTTTAGGTAATCTTTGATTCCAATTCCAACATCCAAAATATCAAAATGGACAAAGCCATGCTTTCAAAAAAGATTTGAACTTTTATTCAAAAACAATTATGTTAGGTGTGTTATGTTAACTACTCAATTTGGTCACAATTGTTTAGCATTAAGTTGAATTAGCCTAATTAATCTAGTTTAATGTTAATTGGCAAGGAAATAGTTCAAATGTGAAAAAGTTTCAATTATTTTGTTGATGTTGACACCAAGCTTTAATAGTGTCTTCTTTCTTTATGGTGAAATTTTCAAACAAAATTTGAAATGCCTCAACTTAAGAATTCATAACTTTTTTTGAACACAAAAGCTTGAAAAAACAAGAAACATAAAAGAAAGTCATAAAGAAACTTCAGCCTCTTTTTTTTTTTAAAGAATAAGAACCTTCTGCTTCTTCCCCCAAAAAAAAAAAAAAACTCCTTAAACCCTAAAATTAGAACCCTGTTTTTTCTATAAATTTAGTCCAATCTCAATTCTCAAATGAATTTGGAACCAAACCCCAAATTTGGTTCTAGTTACTTGCAATGTCATAACCAAGGGTGGTTTCAATCCAGTTGCATAACATGGCCCCCTTAAACCATTCCAATTCCATTTGGTTCTAAAAATGGGACCTAATTCTAGTTTTAGTTCCACTTTCAACATTGACCCAAAACTGAGTGCACATGGGTAACAAGCCAAAATTGGATAATACCTACAATGCTAGGCTATTGAGTTGTAGAAAGGTAGGTAGAAAAAATAGAAAATTGAGCTAATTACCTCAGTTAGTTAAGGAATTGGTATTCAATAGAAAACTCTTTCCTATCCACCCGCTCTCCATCCCTCATGGTATGTTGTGGCTGTTGGTTCACTTTGGCCATGGAATGGTTGCCTAGGATCAAATCACTTGTTTGTTGACCAATGCAATTCATTGATTCAAGTTTTGTTTTCTACAAATTAGGAAGGACTCATTTTGGCCATTTGGCAGATGTTATACTTTTATTGGTTCTATACATAGGGAATAGACTACACATTGGTGTAAGATTTGGACATGAACTTTTGGTTCCAACTTGACCCAATGTGTGAGTGATATTTAGAATGTTATATGTGCATATGATCGATAAGCATATTTCATAAAAGTGCATGCATCTAAATGAGAAGTTCTAGATCCAAAGGAAATTTTGAGTTTGAACTTTGAACTTGCAATTAAATGAAAATTCATTGTCATTAATTATTTTTAATTGGCAAAATTGTACCAATTTGCCCCCTAGAAAAATGGGGTGCGACATCCTTTGCATTATCCAATAAAAATAGCCATTCAATTTGTTAGGATCCTAGGGTTTGGGATTACAGCCACCCCATGTTTGGATGTGATGGGGGTTGGTTGGTTGCAATGGCTCTTCAACACATTCTTGTTTCACTTGCATTCAAGTGCAATGAAGGCATCATCACTTTCCTCCATCATCCCATCCTTCATTGGATCTTCACAATCATTGTCATTGAACATTGAAGCTTTAAGTTCAATTCACCACCTCTCTCATACACTTAAAAATTTTAGGTAGTCACTTCTTGTCATTACATTGTTACACATTGTGTTGGAAGTTGAATTACAAATCCAAAAGTTCATGAAGGTGTGTTGTATGCATAAAGAAGGCTATTGCAACAAGTGAAATTGCCTAGTGAACTTCAATTTGATGATGGAGTTGCAAATAGCAAGACAAATTGCATTACAAGGATCAAATTTGAAGTTGCAATACAAATACAATGTTGTGCATGGAGATCTCACAAAGGTCCTCCTAGTCTTTATAAAGTTATGTTAGTCTCAAGCATGTTGCACTTTCCTGCAAATTGTTTGCATTTTACTAAGTTTCAAGCTCAAGGTCAAACTTTTTTTTTCCAAAAGGTTCTTAGGTTTTTCTTTGTTTAAGTGTAACATGGCACCTTTATAGGTGCTTAGTGGATTCAAATATATATTTTTTAATGGGGGGGTGGGGGGGAGGGTGCTAATGTTATCAGTGTCGCTTTATCGAGTCAAGTCAATCTTATTGTTGTTTGCACATATTTATTGCACTATAGTTGATGGTGATGGCAACGTCATCATTATAGAAGGTGGCACTTGTGAGCATTGTGTTGCAATCATGTTGTTGTTGAATCTAGACCTAGTGTTTGAAGTTGTTTCAATAGAAAAGGAAAAGAAAAGAAGGTTGAAGGAATGGGGACAATAGGTAGCAAAGCTTACATGGGTGGAAGTTATCTTTGGTTCTAATGGGAACGTACGTTTGGTTAGGTTTAGGTGTGCACATAGATTGAAGGGAGAAAAAATCTTTTGGTTCCCAAATTTGATAACCTCCAAAAGCATGTTGGGAGGCACAAATGCAAAAAAACCAAACATAATTGCACTATGGGTTAATATTACATGTTTCCAAACTTGCAACATGCAAAAAACAAGTCTCTTTTCTATTCAAGAAAAGACACAATGGCAAGCATTGTTCTTTGGGGGAATTAAGTTGGAGGGAGGAAAAGGAAGTTTTGCAATTTGTTGCTATTTTTTTGCTTTTGCAGTAAGGTCATCTTGTCACTAATTTAAAAACAATGAAGTTGTTTCAATTCTTGAAGGTGAAGAACATTCCAAGAAAATATTGGAGCAACAATGCAAGATGGGATATTACAGAAATTATGCACAACATTGTCCTCATTACAATTTAAAAAGTTATTCATCAAACAAGGTTCCTTGCTATTAGAAATGATGAAATGATGATGGCTGACAATTAATCATGGGTTAATATTTATGTTTACCTTGTGGACGACTACAATTATATCCCAATTTTATTGAATTTGAAAGGATTGGTCAATGATGACACATTTAATAATTTGCCCAATGCGATTTTCAATTCCTCGTTGATCTATGGGGGCTTCTTTATGTAAGAAATCAATAGCAAGCTTATATATTTTGGTTGTGGTGATGTTATTTTCACAGGTGTCCACAGTGGTGTGACCACACAAATTTGCAAAAAGGTAATTATTTTCATGTTTGTTGTCCATTGTGTTGTGCATTAAATCAACTTTGTCTTAAAATCTAGTGCAAAAGCTTGAAGGGCTTTTGCACTCCACATACACATATTTTTCTCTTCACCCAAAAGGCACCTTGACTAATGCAAGCTTGTTAAGTTGTTAAAGACGAAAGGAAACAAGTTGTTGCACAATGTAAATACAGGGTGGATTTCTATGTTGTCTCCTACCAAAAAGGTCATTGAGGAGTGCAAGCTTTTAATTGTGAAAATGAATGATGATCATTTCATCCTAGCAACAAAAACAATTCTTGAGTTCTTGTGTGATGTTGAGGTTGTCATGCCCACCTTGTTTACATTCTACCCATGTTGGAAATAGTCTATGAACTCATCAAGTTTGTTCAAAGTCACGATGCTTTTGTTTGTGACTTTGTGGGTGCTATGAAGACGTGGTGTGCAAATTTATATTCATTTTATTGTCATCCAAAGAAGAGGTACACCAATTTATAGTTCACTTTGGTATTCCAAAAGTGGAATTTTGAAGGATCAATATGCCACTAAAGGAATGGAATGCAAGTATTCCTAGATTATCAAATGAAATACTCAATGGTATTATGGTATGGGAATTCCAACAACCTAAAAATTGAAACATTGCAACCATTAATTTAATTGGAATCCATGCATCAATTGATTTTGAATTATAAAAAGGATGGAATCTTAGGGTTTGATGATACTTGGGATTCTAGGAGGTATGTTTAGGACGTCTCTCATACACCTTTCTAGATATCCATTTAAGACATATATCTTTGGCTATTGGAGAGACCCTTGTCTCTTCGAACCACCATCATTGAACAATGTCCTTCACATGCATAAGAATAACATCAAACTTGCTGGTTTTGCAACTAGTAGCCCAAGCTGGGTTTGGAACTTAATGTCAATCAATTCTCACCTTTGAATAATAGCTTTTACATTTCATGGATGTAGCCCAAGAATCCGTGTTGTCCTTGATATATTTGTGGCATCACTTGACACACACATGCTCAATGTTGCATGCTTTGTAGCCAATTGATTTTTACTATTTATTAAACCTAACACTTTGAAGCCCAACCTTCACATTTTTTCGAATTTCTTCATTTGCCTTTTGCTTGTTCTAGCTCCTCAAATTATTTGGCCTAATTATAGCCAAAATCTTGTGATAAAGCCATTCCAAACACCTCCTTCTACTAGTCCACATCTCCAACACTCAATAAAGTTTGAACAATGTTTTTTGCAATAAATATGCTCTGGTGCCTCAATATCTACCTTGATAATTTAGACTTTTTACAACCTCCTTCGCAAATATGGGCACCACACTTCAGACCATTACGATATATTATTTTCTTCTTTGGGAAATTCATATAACATATTATAGTTTCTACTACACTTCTTCCTCATGGGCTTATTCCTCCTGGGCTTTTTCCTCATTAACTTGCAACTCTAGTATATTGGCAACATCTACCATTGATTTGGCCTTTTGACTTTGGTTGGGTTTGACATCCCTTCACTTATAATTATTCTTCTCCATAAACAACAATTCAAAATCAATGACAGATGTAGACGAAACATGTCATACAAGTCAATCCTTTGATAATTCAAACTTGCCTAAGGCATAAAATCCATAGGTACATGTGTACTAAACTTGAATTGTACTATTAAAGGTAGAAAATTATCCTATGTTGGTTAAAACACCATGGGTATTACAAGACAATAGTACCACCATTAGATGGTAGTTATTATCAAATGGCAAAACAATTTTAAGAGAATTTTTAAATGAAAGTGTTTTGTAATAGTAGTACCATTAATACAATGTCGAACTACCTTCATGGAGTAGAATAATTAGAAGTTAATTATTGGAAGAATTATAATAAAAGTGATATTAATTACTAGAAATAATATATATCCTAGTCTAATTTACTTAAAAGCGCATCCTAGTAATTATTTAGTTATCAATGATAAATATGTTATTTGCCATTTTTTATTTACTAGGGGGTGAAGCCATCTAGGATAATTAGTCCAAGTGGATGAAGGATGGATGGATTTCCCTTAACTAGGATGTGTGGAAGGGATTAGAATAAGAAGATCTAGGAGGATAAGGAAATTCAAGAAAATAAGGATTCAACCTTTGTGTGGTGAGCATCCTTCTTGGGTTCCTTATTCATTTCTTGGGAGGAATGAAAGATTTCATTAGATGATTATATTCATTAGTTGTCATGAGTCATTACCATTAGAAGGACGCTTGTGTGTGACACTCTTGTGTGAAAAAGAAGGAAAAGAACATGGGAGAAAGTTGTATTTATCCATATGCAATGGAAAATGGTTGATGGATTTTCATGGCTCTTTGTTAGTGTTTGGTTTTATTTAGGGTATGAGAAGAAAGGAGAAAATAATTCATATTAATATTACATAGAGTTTTGTTATGTTCACATATTAATTATTCTTTTTTAATATACATTCCCATCCTCTATGGTAGTCTCTGGAATAGAGAATACCTTTTGCCACAAGACAGCAGCTACCATTAGAAGGCAACAACAAAGAGGTGAACATGAGATTTGAGGTTTATAAGGAAGGTAACGTTGTTGCAAACTATAGGTAATAGCCACAAAAGGTCTACTTGCACTACAAACAATATGTAATAACCATAAAGGGTTTAAAGGCATTATAAACAGTAGGCAACGACCACAAAGGGTCTATAGGCAATGCAGATAATAGGTGACAGCCACAAAAGGTCTACAAGCAGTGTAGACGGTAGGCAACATCCATAAAAGGTATGTAGACAATATAGATGATAGGCATCAGCCACAAGGAGTCTACATGCAATGCAAACGGTAGGCAACAACTGTAAAGGGTCTACATGCAATGCAAACGGTAAGCAATAGCCACAAAAGGTCTATGGGCAATGCAAACGGTAACTAACAACCACAAAGGATATGTAGGCATTGCACACGATAAACAACAACCACAAAGGGTCTACATGTAGTGTAGATAGTAGGCAATAACCACAAAAGGTATGTAGGCACTACACATGGTAGGGAATTACAAGAGGTTTACAAGTGGATGTTTGTCTTTTTTAGATCTAAAGAGGATGGTAGTTGTTGTAGGATGATAACTACAACAAGATGATAGATAGATCAAAGATAGTCCTTAATTTTAAGTCTTTCCATTTATTATTATTATTATTTTATCCAACAACTATTTCCTTATTAGTAATTAGGTTGCAAGATCCTGTTATTTTACATGTACTAATAACAAGTATTACAAAATCTGATGATTCCATAAAGGGAATTGAATACCAATTTACATTTGAATTGTTGCACCACAAGGTTTCTCGTCAAAGGACTGTTTGCAAAATGCACTATATGTAATGGTCAAAAGTTTCTAGGCCATCCCTTTAAGTCTTTTTTGCTAAAACCTACACAATGCAAACTGGTAACTAACTTTTAATGCAAATCTAAAGCAAAGTTCAGGATTCACCATAACAAATTTCATTAATTAAATTGGTGCAACCAAATAGAAAATTATAAAGGCATAATCTATTGATGCAATAGAGGGAATTCATGACTTGACTATTGTTGAAGGTAGATTCTACGAAAACCGGTTTTTTACCGAAATTTTATCGAAACCAAATTTTCCCTACCAAATTTCTTTTACCAATTTTATTCTATCAAAAACCTTTTTATTGAAACCAATTTTACTACCAATTTACACTATGTATATTTAAGACCAATTTTTTTGGGATTAAACTAATTGCTTGTTCCACCATTTTCGACATCTTTCTTGGAGGTACTTCAACCTCTATCCCGTTGTGGTCTATATAGGAGAATATTTTTTTCAAAGTAAAATTACTTTTTCCTACCATATTATATGTGTAGTTTTTTCCTTTATATGTTTGTAATATTCTAACTTTCTATATGCAAGTATTTTCCCTTAACATGTTTGCTTTAGGTTTGTTCTATAGAAAGTTTATGAGACTCCCTACTAACATTGAATGGTCCCCTTTGTGTTGAAATTTTTAGCTTACATAAAGAGAATAATAAGATTTTTTCTTCTACTCCCTTATTTTATCGCAAAATTCGGTAGTTCATCAAGTGGCTTTAACATTTGGTGACCATACCGTGGATATTGAATCTTAAATTTTTGGTTCATTATCATTCTTATTTGGACAAATATTGGTTAGAGCTATTTGAATATACCAAATAAACCGTGGATTAATTATTGTGGTTGTTTGACAAATAAAAAATAAAAAACCAAAATAACATGTAAATTGCAACTTGTTTATAGTCATTTACAGTATGCCAACAATGTTCACCATGAGTATCAAGAAAATAATGGAATAGGTTTTGTAAAAAAATATTAAAGTGGGGCATGCAAATAATTCGAAACAACTGGAAAAGCCAAAGATTGACCCAAAAAAGGTTGTGACATTTCATAATGGGGAACAAAATGAATTGGAGGATGTTATCAAAAATATTGAACTGGAAACAATACAACCTATTAGAAATCATCCATCAAAACTATGACACATCAAGACTGAACTTGAAACTCCACGAGAACCAATTTGGGACCCTACAAAAAAAGTAAAAATTTGATACCATGAGATTATTATGACAAGTCCACATGCCAGAGTGAACAAAATTGATTGATTCCATAGGTGAATCGATGAACTACACTAGTTTCAAGGGAAGGAACCTTTTCATGAAATTTGAAACCTGCAATCTTTGAGGATGAACATTTTGGATGAAAAAAATTCCATCAGAAAATTCCAGTAACCTTTATTTTTAACATTCGTGTTTCTCCTCGTGCATTTCTAGCTTATACTTTTTGTCAAATTTTAGGTCACCAAATAGACAATTTTTTTTATTGGTCTAGTCAAGTTATGCCTACATAAATAGTACCGAATGATTATAGACCTTATCTGGTGTTAACACATATTCAAAGTCTGATTCCAAATGTTTAGAATTTGGTTCATCCTTCAACACTACCAAATGTAGCAAATAGAGAGCCAATTATTCCACCTATCTTTGTATTATTTACCGAAAATGTCATGGAACAAAATTCAGTAGGTTTTCCAAATTCAATGTATCCTCATGTTAAACCTTATACACCATATTTTGGTTTTGGTTATAGGAACATACCAAATGTTCCTATAATGTGGCCTACTAAGTCTAATCCCTTACTAACCCCATGGCATCACCAAAACTAGGTTTGGGAATTACACAAGCTAGGATTGTAACAAATTGTAAGGAGCTTTCAGATAAAAACGACGATTATTTGGAAAGAAAGCACAACCCCAAGACGCCAGGAATCAGTCCTATCAGAAAATCGTACCATGAACAAAGGGGTAAACCATCTTTGATTAGGAATGCTGGTTGACTAACTACTAGTGGACATGTTGCACCTATTAGCAACAATGTTGGTGAACCTTTTGACGATGGTGGTAATGGGCTCTCAATAAGTGGTAGCAGTCCTCCAAGATGCGATAGAAGGGGGTCCTTTAGGAGGTGGAGGTGGCGGTCCTTCAAGAGGTGGTGATAATGGACCTTTAGGAGACCAAAATCCAAAACCATACATTGTAAGATTATAGGGCCGTGGATAGGGCCTACCTAGAATCCATGGTACCCTTCATGGTAACTTATCCAACCCCCTATAACACCAAATCCTCCACCAAGTAGGAAATCCTTACCTTACCCCATTTACATTATGGGAATGGATCCCAATGCTAATGTATGCATTTTTCGTAAGGCCATTCAAGCCAATGGAAAAAAAATGATGCTGATATTATCAATTTGTTTTGTTTTACACTTCATGATGCCATATCTAAATGGGGAGAAAATTTATTTGACATACCCCCACATTCTTTGAAAGACTCAAATGTGAGTCCAAAAGTGGAAACAATAAAAGGATTGGGGTACATTCCCTAATTTGCAACATTTTGAGGGTAGAAGGGTGTGCTGGAGCTTCAGGATGGGGATTAGGACGAGTGAAAAATGGGTCAATTATTCACACGAACTTGCATAAACCAAATAATAAGCGTGGTTGGAACACTTTTGGTCATGGACAAGCCATGGGCATACACGGACTTACAAGACTTACCACGGCCTAAACCTAGGGAAAGCCACCATCTTCCCCCTTATAGTATTTTCTATGATTAGCCATGGGGCAATTATTCACACGAACCTGCACAAACCAAACAATAAGCATGGTTGGAACACTCTTGGTGCATAAACGAACCACAAGCATACACGGATTTACAAGATTCACCATGGCCCAAACTTGGGGGAAACCACCATCTTCCCCCTTATAATATTCTCTGTAATTAACCATGGGGATTACATTTTGTCCCGAAATTGAAACTTTTTACACTTTGGAAGGCCATAATTTCTTGTGCGGACCTCTGATTGAAATGAGGTTTAAAACAAAGTTGTAGCCCTTATTGAGAGCTTTTCAAAGATATGTGACATGCTACCTACACACAAGTAAATCAAGGCGATTCTTGACTTTTAGTGGTCGAAAGTCAAATTGACAGTTTGACTCCCAACCTTTCTTTCGGCCATAACTTGTGTTTTAAGTACTCAAATGGGACGTGTGAGCCCATTTCAGACATCTATGTTCCAATAGCTTTCCAATGGTATAAGGAACTTTTCAATCCAATGAGTTTTGACCCCCTGCAATTGCTTTTTGAAGACTCAGGAATCCATTAGGACTCCAATTCCCAAAGTGGGAGCCCACTTGGGAGTGTGTGGGTTCATTCCCTTACACCTTCCTACACTCTCGGGAGCATGAAATGTGACTCCCAACTTGACTCTCGGCCCACACCTTTGCAAACCCTTGCTTTGGTTGTGAGGTTAAGGTTAGGGTTACAACATTATTGAAAGCCCATTTAGTTTACAAATTTGAAAAGCTAGAAGCTACATTCTATAAGCATTACCAAAAAGTACAAATGGATGAGCAAGTGTACATGGCATTATGAGTGATAAAGCAAGGTGGAGACAAGAAGGTGGACATATACTATGAACATATATTGAAACTAGCAAACTGCCTTCAACATCAAGCAGAAGATAGTTTGTTGATTACTTTCTTTCAAGTAAGTTTATAACCATATTTTCGGAGAGCCATAGTGGGGTTGAAGATGGACACTTGTTCAAACACAAGAAAGTTGTAGTTATTTGTGAAAAAGTATGGGAGATGCTAATGAAGACCAAAAATTGTTGGAACCACCAACCAAATAAGAAAAATCTATAAAAGGAAGGAAAATAGATGTGATATGCAGTTAATGCAATAAACCAAGACATTCCAAGGACCATTGCCATTGGAATCTAGAAAAATCGAACAATAAACTTAAGGACAAAAAAGAGGTAGTTATGAATGGAGTTTTGGCACAACTTGGTGGTACATGAAATAAATTTGGTAACAAAGGAGGTTGTGAAAAAGCAAACAAATCCAATTCCATCATTTACCGTTGTTTCATCTGCAATTTTGTTGAACATAAAATTTATGATTGCCTTCATAAGGAATTAGCTCAGATAATGTTCAAGGAAAAGGAAAAAACAACTGCACCCAAAAAGGACGATGTTGTTGTCAACATGGTTTTGGCAGTAACCACTCGTAGTCAGTTACCTAAAAATGTGGTATTCAAGGAGAAAAAATCTTTCAAGAACAAGAGCTTGATTGATTAACAAGAAGAAGAAAAGTTTCAATGATTGTTTGAAAAAGCAATCAAGGACATACAACAAAAGGAACCACTTGGGGCCAATATACAAACTCTAATTAAAGCCAACTTCATTAAGAATTTCAATTTAGATATTGAAAATCAAAATTTCAGATGTATCAAAACTACTGGACTAATCAATTTTACCAATTCTACTAGATCTATTGAACCGACTAGTTTTACCAGTTCTACTAGATCTATCAATGCTATCGATTTTACCATAGTTTCCCCCTAGTCCTTTTTCGCCCTATTTTTGCATCAACTTTATATGGGGTCTCTACTGGAAATATGGGTGTTATTAGTTTTATTAGAAATATTAGACCACCCGATTTTTTTATTATTTTGGAAGATATCACGCAACAACTATTAGAAAGTAAACATATCTTTATTTTGGGTTAGCTATTCAAGATCACTTCAAATTTGAAACAATATGTTACTGCCAAGTTGTCTCTAGAAGAAAAATTGTCATCACATCAAGACTTAATTCCGTTATTGTTTTGGCGACGATTGATCTTCACATGGCTGTGATATGGGTTCAAGTGGGCAAAAACATGGTTGAAAACATCTTGTTGGATGGAGGATTCGGAATGAACATCATGATAGAAGAACTATAGAAATGGTTAGGGCTTCCTAATCCCATCACCGTACACACTTCAAATTGCAAATCAAACTATCACCAAACCAGTTGGATTCATCAAGGACCTCAAAATCCACATTGATGGGAATCCTTACATTACAATGTTCACGATAATGAAAAACAATGTTTTGGATTCCAATTATTCCATGTTGTTAAGTCAACCATGGTTGCATAATGCACGTATTACCCATGATTGGGGAAACAACTTAATCACAATTAAAAGCAATGGCACGATGCAAACCATCACTATCACCAAACATTTGGATAATAATACCAAATGTCTCATGGTTTTGTTGTGTTATAATCTGATAGAAAGAGTCATAGACAAGAAAGAAGAAATATTTTTCATAGCAAAACCAAATTTGTTTACATTTGGGACCATCACATTACCAAAATCAAAAAAATTCAGTGTTGCAATTTTTATGTAGAAATCGGTACAAAGGACCCTACGTTCAACTTTCTACACTTTGAAGGATAGATTTTAGTCGATACTATGCCTACACATATCAAAGTCCAAGAATTGGACATTGCACGTTGGACATTACTTGAGGATCACCATGTACGACTATTCAATTTGGGAGCTACCAAAAATCCCAGACAATTAAGTTAAATGTGGCATTAATTAAACTAGTTGCCACAAATACCAAAGCATTGCTTCAAGAGTATAAGGACATTTGTGCATGGAATTATACTAACTTGAAGGGAATTCCACCACGAATTGCTCAACATCACATCAAGTTTGACACCACAATCCCACCTATATATTCATCAAGCTGAGTACCAAATGAACCCAAATTATGTTATAGCAGTTAAGCAAGATTTGGACAAGCTTTTAAGTGCAAGATTCATTGCCCTAGTGGAGGAAGCTAGTTGGCTATTGTCAATTGTCATTTTACCCAAAATATATTATAAGCTTCAAATCTGCATGGGTTTCCAAGGATTCAATGCTATTACCAAGAAATATCCATATCTTTTACCCTTTACTGAAGAAGTGTTGGACAAAGTGCCGAGTCATGAGGTTTATTCATTTTTGGATGGATTTTTCGGTTATCACCAAATCATGATTGCCCTTCAAGATAGGTACAAGTTGCATCCATCATTGATTGGGGAGCTCATTTGGGTGGTCATGTCATTCAAGCTCAAGAATGTTCCACCAACTTATCAACAGGCGGTGAATATAACTTTCAAGGAGTAGCTTGGAATGTTCATGAAACTATTCTTAGATGATTTCAACATGTTAAGTGATTTGGACACCCATTTACTAAAATTATGATTATGTTTTGATAAATGTAGAAAATTTGATATAAGCTTGAACCCTAAAAAATGCATTTTTATTGTGCATTTAGGCATTATATTGGGATACATGGTATCCAAGGAAGGCAATCTATCAAATTTGAAGAAAATTTCAACTATTGTTCACATGCCTACACCAAAAACACTTAACACCATTCAATTTTTCAATGGCATGGCACAATATTACATGTGTTTTATCAAGGACTTTGATTTCACAATGGCTCCCATTACTAAATTATTGTGAAAGACAAAAGTTTTTGAGTGGATGACATAATGCCAACAAGCTTGGGAAGAAATCAAGCAATGCTACATGGATGCATCAATCTTGATTCCACCTCATTGGGACATCGAGTTTCATGTTCACATAGACATTTTTAATTTGGCAATCAAGGTTTTATTAGCACAAATCCTTGCCAAAAAACATGACCAATTAATTGCCTATACATCATGGTTGTTCAACAACACTGAATGAAATTATACAATGACTAAAAGGGAAACACTTGCAATGGTGCATGCTCTCCATAAATTTCGTCATCACTTATTGGGTAACAAATTCATCTTCTGTGTGGACCATATGGTGTTCTTATACTTGCTTCGAAAAGCCCAAGTTTCAAGGAAAATAGGAACTTGGCTATTTCTTTTCTTTGAGTATGATTTTTCAATAATTTATAAACCAGGGAGATTTCATTATGTGGTGGATGTTTTATCCTGAATGTTTGATTTCACAAAAGAAAATGGAATATTGGACCAAACAACGATTGTTATGTTTTTTCTTTTACAACCGGTGTGGTTATAGGAAATTTTCAAGTACCTCATTACCAGAAAATTTCTAATTCATTATAGTAAGGAGCAAAAAAAAAAGTTATGCACCCCTAAGCTCCTTAATGGACTCAAATGTGAATCCAAACTGAAGATAACGAAAAAGCAAGGAGTCGAAGCACTCTCCCTGGCTCGTAACACTTTGAAGGGTAGAGGGGCGTGCTAGAGCTCCGGGATGGGACTAAGAAGAGTGACAAACATCAACTACTCACACGGACCTGCACAAAACCAACACAAGATGGTTAGTGCATAATTGTAACACTTTTGGTGCTAGGAAAAGCCACAGGTAAACTCGGATTCACAAGACTCACCACGGCCCGGACTTGGGGGAAGCCATCACCTTCCCCCTTATAGTATACTTTGTGCCTCTCCATGAGACCCACATCCAAATGGCTTTTTGTCCCGGGACTCCCAAGTGGGAGTCCCAAAATTGCCAAAGTTGGGATTCTCGCAACTTTGGGGCCCCATAACTTTGTGTGCAGACCTCTGATTGAGATGAGGTCTAAATCAAGGTTATAGCCCTCGTCGAAAGCTTTTAAACGGTATGTCGTATGCCACCTGCACATAAGGAAATCAGGGTGATTTCGGACTTTTAGTGGTCGGGAGTCAAATTGCCAATTTGACTCCCGGCCTTTCTTTTGGCCATAACTTGTGTTTCAGATGTCCAAATGGGTCATGTGAGCCCATTTTAAACATCTAAGTTTCAATATCTTTTCAATGATAAAAAAAAACTCTTCAAGCCATTGGGTTTCGACCTTTACAATCACTCTCTGAACATTCGGGAATCCATCGGGACTCCAGTTCCTAACATGGGAGTTCACTTGGGAATGTGAGGGTTCTTTCCCTCACACTCTTTTGCACTCCCGGGGGCATGAAAATGTGACTCCCGGGCTTAGTCTTGGCTCGCACCCTAGTAAGCCCTTTACCTTGGTCGCGAGCCCAAGGTTAGGGTTGCGATAAGAAGTTATCCTTGAGAGCTTTATGTTTTTTTTTGGTACAAGGCAAATTATATTGTCACAATCGAGACCAAGCTTTGAGGCATTTCCTTGAAGACTCAAAAATTCCCATAATGTTACAGGAAATGCATGGAGTCAATGGTGGGCATTTTTCATCCGAAATCACAATTTGTAAGATCTTATACGTAAAATATTGGTGGCCAACAATGCACAAGTATGTCCTCCAATATTGCCAAGCTTGTGACAACTATGAGTGAACAAGGAATCTAATATAAAACAACATAGTGAAACTTGTAATATCATTACCAATAGAACCTTTCACAAAATGGGGATTGGATCTTGTTGGCCTACTCAAACCCATAAACAGGTATACCGAAAATAAATATATTTTAGTAGCAACCGACTACACCACCAAGTGGGTGGAAATAAAGACACTATGCACTAATGCAACAACTATAACAACAAAATTCACCTATGAATTCATTTTCACATGATTTGGCTATCCGTTTACTTTGGTAAATCATCAAGGCATTCACTTTATCACCGATGCCATTGAGATTCTATAAACCATTTCTTGTTATCATGGAATACAACCTCAAGCATTTATTACCTGCAAGGTAATGGACAACCAGAATCCACCAACAATGTCATTGGTTCATTGCTTACTAAGTTGGTGAATGAGAATTGCATTCATTGATATGAACATCTACACACAAATCTATATGTTTACCACACATCATCAAGGAAACCATTGGACACATTGTTTCAACTTGTTTATGGCCTATACCTTTTGATGCTAACAAAATACATGTTGCCCATGAGTAATTCATATTTTGATTGAAACTTCTTTCCTACCTGTATTTTAACCAATCGCATGGTAGAATTGGAGCACTTGGATGAAACCCGCAAGGACGTAGTAGAACAGTCAGGTACAAGACAATGGAACACGACGTTATGGGCTCAACAAAACCACAAAATTAAGATTTTCTCTATGGGGGACATAGTTATTTAGTTTCCAAAAGGCAGAAAGAAACACATCGAAAAGTTTTTAAAAAGGTGGTTTGGTCTCCCCAATAATATTGTATTACTTGTCAACATTGACAAGTTTGAACCAAATCCAATTTTGGTGAACATCAACAAGCTCAAACCTTACAAATATTTGGGAAAAGCTCCTAAAGGATTAAGAGCTACCATTGAAGGGGGAGGAGAACACAAGGAGGAGGACTCACAAAAAGGTTTTTAATATGGTTTTACTGAAAACTAAACTACATTAAAAACCGGAGTCAACCAAAAAAAATTTGTTGCTAGCATGGAAAAACTGGAATATAGAACTACTGAACCGAAAGGCATTTTCAGTCCATCAAATTTTGGTAGAGACTAATCGAAAAGTTGGCATTCCACCAAAAGACACTTTTCTAACGAAGCAAATGGAATCTTTGGTTCAATGACAAATTCCAACCTAAAATTAGCCAAAAATAATTCCAAATTGGAATACCCAATTGATAAATCCACCTTAGAATCAACTTTTGAAACAATTTTTGCAACCAGCATTAGGTTTAAGCACCCAAACTTTGGTATAAAAGCACAAACTATTTATTCAATTTTTCCTCTTTTTCCACTATTGTTATGTTGCAAAAATTTGTACTAATTTCTTATTAGTGAAGATGAGAGGAAACATCAACAAGGAGATGGCAGAAAAGATGAAAAGGGGAGAGAGTTTAGAATCAAAACTGGTTGGTAACTAACCTACATTGAAAATTGAACACGAAGACAAAAAGGGAGAGAAAATGGTAGTGACTCTTTTCAATAAAAGAAAGATCATTTTTTCGAAGATGGAAAAGTTCCAATGATGGATCATTGGAAGAGATGTAGAATGGGCTCGAGATGTTGACATTTTTAGTTTGTTTGATGTGTAGTTAAGTCCAATCTGACCATTGCTGAAAGAGTTTATGTAGGCCATCACATGGTTCAACTCAAAAATTATAGAATTGGTTGTGAAGGGAGTTTTGATTTTCATAACCAAAAAGACAATGGCCAAGATGCTCAACCTACCAAAAATAAACATTAGCAAATTACTGGCCAAGTTAACCAAGGAAAAAGAAAGAGAAAAAGAGGTGGCCATTTTTAAGAAAATTGTTCCACTAGAAGCATTTGTCGACTGAGAAGGATGGAAGGTTTCCCTTCTCAAGGGAATGTATGTAGCTAGATTACTAACATTAATCTAGGTAATTTGGTTGAAGGGCAGCCAATTCACCTATGTGGCGAAAAAATTGATGAGTTTTGTGGTGTTGGCTAAATAGGGGGTGAAGGTTAACTGGTCTATTGTAGTCTTTAACAACCTTTATAGCAGGTTGCAGGATTTGTTTCCACCAACAAAACCTAATGCAAGTAAGGACATCACTGAATTTGGAATTGCCCAAGTTGTAAACATCATGTTTCGAAATTGGTTTTCAGTGGACTCCACACTCATCCTATTGAAATCAAATGAAGAGGATGAAGGTGCTACTAGACTAATATAAAAAATTTAGGTTGCAAGAAACAATAGCGTTCCAAGAGAGCATTTTTGGGACGGACCCATTGATGTTGACGAGGAAATGGAAGATGTTAAGGAAATCAATGGGACAAGTACCCAATTGGAAACTTCAAGGCAACCAAAAATCTCACCCACACTGTTATCAACATTAACATCTTGGAATTTGGGCCGGCTCTGTCCTTAAAATGCCATACCATTGCTAGGGAAGTGCATCCGACTAATAGATCACTAGAAACACCAAGTCCACATAAGAAGGGTAGAACGCAGAGTCCAAGTCTAGTTAAATCAAATAACTTTTCGATGCACGATTTCAACCATAACCACATTTGATGCTTGTAGGTATTGAAATTTTTGGAAATCTCTTTAGCCAATTGCATCAACATTTGGAAGGAAAGGCAATTTTGGTAGGAAATATATCGGAATTATATACTCCATTGGAATACTTTTCCGAAGGATCCATTGCAGAAAGTTTAGGTGAGGTAGTTTGAGATCGTTGCCCCCCTGATATTTCATTTTCGGTATGGGGTGGATTTTTTCCTTCACTTACTAGAACCAAAAATGTCATAGTCACTTCGATTTTGTCTCCACTAAAGACTTTGGAGGACCATTTACTATGGTCAAAATAATTTGCCAAGATGATGGGCAACATCTCAACAACTTTTTGGTTGGCCACAACCAAAAAGTATGTTGCAGAATTAACACTACAAAAGAACCTATAGGAGGTAATGGACTTGAAAGGCTAGTTGTTACAACTATAGAAAGCCAACCAATAGGTTGTTCTTACCATATAGCATATATACACCGATTTGTAGAACTTGGAAAACATAAGGAAGAGGGTTCAAGAGTTGGAAATTAAAAATTCCAATTATTGGAACGAGCTATCGGATCTCCACAAAAACCTTACCAAAATTGGTAAGACGTTGGGCTCCATCAATTTATAACCTGTTAAGTTCAAGTAGGTTATTGAACAAGAGTAAGAGCATGCCAACTAGAAGGCGGTGGAACAATTTTTGACCTTTATCGAAAAATTATTCATTTTGACAAAAAGGAAGGTAAAATGGTTGTAAGGCTAGAATGCGTTGCTTACCAAAATAACACAAAATTAGTAACTAGAGCTCCAATAGTCAACTAAAAAAATTTGGTTGCTGCAACAAGATTTGGAGGAGTTATAGTAAAATTCGGGCATTATTCAAGAGGAGTTGGATTCCTTAGTGAAGGAGATGAGGGGATTGAGGCAAAGGGTGGAGCTCATAGACCTCTACTACCACTGAATGGAAGAATTCGACAACCTCAAAATGGAGTATGCCTTCATGAACGTAGAACTTTTAATTTATCAAAAGAAGAGTAAAAGAAGTCAAGTTAAGGCATGGGAGTTTTACAATGAACAAGTCGATGAAATTATCCGATAGGCACTGGAGTCCTACTAGAAAGACAAGGAATTATACCAACTACATCTCGAGACTTATTGACAAGTGATGTGGCCTTTTGATTCTGACAAAATGCATGTTCATTTTGAATCTGCATCTGAATCCAATATGCATAAGAATGAAAAATAGTGTGAAGGCGGAAAGATGGAGGTGGATTTGGTTGTTGCACTAGAATTGTAACTTACCGAACCTAAAATAACTTTTGTTATTGGGATTTTTTATTATGTTGCAAAAAATTTCAACGAAGCTAAAGGTGCTACAATCATTCTAGCCTATACCCTTACAAAAGTTACATCACATTCTGGTGGAACAATTAATCTAATGCTTTCCAACACGACTGTCAAAGATGAGTGTGTAAATCCAATGGTTGAAATCGATATGGAGGAAGGGATTTCGATTCCGGTATTCTTGGAATCAATTACTACGATTGTACCAAGTCTTGCTGTTGCAACGAAAGATTTAAAAGTAGATGTTAAGGTAGAGGAAACAAAGGCTACAATTATGGAAGAGTAGTGTAGATGGTGTAATTATGAGGACATAATCCCAATTTAAAAAATGGATGAAGTTGAAGGTAGATTTTATGGAAATCGGTTTTTTATCGAAATTTTATCAAAAACAATTTTTCCCTATTGAATTTCCTTTACTGACTTTACTCTACCAAAACCCTTTTTACCAAAATTGATTTGTACTACTAGTTTACATTGTGTATATTTAGGACTGATTTTTTTGGGATTAGGCTAATTGCCTATTCCATTGTTTTTGACTTATTTCTTGGAGGTATTTAAACCTTTGTCCCTTTGTGGATTGTACATGAGAATATTTTTGAACTAAAATTATTTTTTCTTGGCATATTCTTGTGGATAGAGTTCTATGTGTAGTTTTTTCCTTTGTATGTTTGTAGTATTTTGACTTTTTGTATGCAAGTATTTTTCTTTACATGTTTGCTTTATGTTTGTTTCTATAGAAAGTTTATGAGGTTGCCCTATTGAAATTAAATAATCATCTTTGTGTTGAAACTTTTAGCTTAACTAAGGAGAGTATTAAGATTTTTTCTTTTGCTCCTTTATTTTATTACTTTCAAAATTCGGTAGTTCACCAAGTGACCTTAACAACTATATTAAAATTATAATAACCTAGTTTGAATAACAAGCTTACAAGATAAGTCATATAGTTTGGACATAATGGAAAACTTATAGTTGTTTTCATATAGTAGTTCACCTGGTCAAATCATATAGTGCGGGCTAACTTGGTTTGAAATCAAACTTCCATGGAATTAAGGGAGGAAATAAAGTTAGTATGAATTGGAGACTAGAAGGAACCCCTATGAAGAACCTAATGCAAAATTTATTGTTGTAAACAACTTGAACTTGTAGATTTAATTGAAGAAAAAATTGTTGCAAGATTTGTTGATGCCCATGTTACATTTCAAGATGAATATTTCACTTCCACACCACAAATTTAGTTAATGAGTGAATCCTTCCATCAAGCACACTTGAACTTAGGGCTTAATCCAATTTGTTAGTGCATTGGCAATACATCAATAATATTGCACTTACAATGCATTCACAAATAGGCTAAAATCATTAACCATAAAGCTACAACCCTAGAATATGCATGCATAAAGAACACAATGACTTTGGGATTAGATAGGGAATGTAACTTTTCTTTGTGTTTTTTTTTGTTTGTCTTCTACTTTCTCAAATAACTACAATTGGACACAAATCCTCTTCACAAACTTCACATTCACATATGTTCATTTGGATTAACACTATTTTTTGATGGGTACCTAAACCACATTCAACTATAGAACGTTTTGTCTCTAGACCCCAATGTTGTTTTCCACAATTTTGCACACCAAAAACGCACCCATGAAATCGATCATAATTTACAAATCTTTTGATAAAACACTTAGTGCTTTTGGCAAGAAGACAAAAAATATGCTTAAGAATTTGTTGCATCTCTAGTTACTTACTTACAATATTGTAAACTCTGAACCCCCATGTCATTAGTTTCAATTCACCATCCCCTAATGCACACACATGTTACCATTACCAAAGGGTAAATGCAAGCTACAATGGCTCACTTTTGGATGATTTAAAACTCCCTACAAGTCTTTAAAAAATTCATAAAAAATGTTCAAATGGACATGGTTGTTACTTTTTAAAATATCATTATTGTAATCTTTTACTAATAAATGTTCAATCACCTAAAACTCCTCACAAATCTACATCAACATTTACATTAACAGAAACTGATTTCATTTTTCAATTTAGAAGTCCTAAAATGACAACCCACGAAGTCCATATGAATAGTGCCCTAAGTAAAACTTTCGAAAAAATGCTTTTGGGACAAAAAAATTGAAAAAAAAACAAAAATTGCAACTCATAGCTAGGACTTATGAAAATATGGTCCAATTTTAATCGTTCAAAAGTCCTTAACTATGAAATGGTTAAGGGTTTAAAAGGAAAGATTCCTCGTTTGAGTTTATCATCTCATAATACATAATAACAAATTTGGAATGTGAATCAATATAAAAAAATTTCATTTTGTGATGTTCTAATCAAATAACTAGTTCATATTTTTCAATTAAAAAAATCGATTACTTCTAGAAAATGATTTTTTAATCAATACATAATCGCACAATTCTCTTCATAATGAAATTGTTAATTTATACCAAATCCCAATTAGTAGATCTAAGGATATATGGGCGAAAACATGGTTAGGTGTTTCAAAAGTGGCATGTGAGAATCCATAATTTAACACTAACGATTTTTTTACACTTTTAACAATTATCAAACCATAAATCATATCATTATCCCCAAAGATTTTAATCATAAATATTAATAAGCCAACCTATGAATATCCCTAAACATGTGTTTGATCAAAAACTCCATGCAAAAGAATTATAAAAAAAATGTGAAATGGACTCCCAATGATAAATTTTTTAGCAATCACATCATTTAAAATTTTTAAAAATTAGAAAAATATATATTAGGAAAATTTCAATGCACTTCATTAATCAATTCTTCATTTGATGATGCTTTATTTTTTAATTTTTATTTTGACACTACTTTGATGTAATTTTTGAATCCACATTTTTCATTTTCTTTGTGTGACAAGCATAGTGTTGTTGTTTCAAAAGTCCATAATCTTCTTAAAATTCATTCAATTTTTTTATGATGATTCCAATTAAATTCTATGACAACATGAATAATTATAAATTTCATAATGTTAATTTTGAATATGGTTTTAAATTTGCATTTGTATGTAATCCAAAATAATTACAAGTGTGATAGTCCAAATAGTCCTTCTATTCATGCTTTCACCCATATTAATCACCATATGCATTTGAATGAAGGGTACCTAGAAACAATTATTCATTTTGTCACAAAAGTGAGCCACTTAACCATGCATTCACCCCAAACCAACTTTGCATAGACACAACGTTTAATCGTTGAATTGTGCATCTTCAACTTCTACAATGCACAATGTTATGTTTATTCCCATAGATGTTGCATGAAAGACATTCCAAACAATAGCAAGTTGTTAGTCTTTGGATGATTTATACAATATTTTGAAAGCGGGTCCAACTCCCAATGGGTCAATATAATGTATGGAGGTATAGATTTGATGATTGAATCTAATGTTGACACACAACTTCCTAATAACACTTGACAAAGACTTACACCCATTATCAAAATTTGGCCCGAACAAATGCATTGCTATGCTTGGTCAAATGTCATGAATGCACAATTCAAACCCTAACAATTCATTATTGTAAAACTTGTCAAATATGCAAACAAAACTTACACATTTCAAACCTTACCAATTCACAATTTTGCAACTTTGGAATTGTAAACAACCTTGAAAAAATGCACACACACATCACCTCTACCTTCATGGAAGAACCCAACAAATTTTGCTCGTATGTTTTGATTATCATCACTACACCAATGACATTTTCCAATGGGTCTCGTCCATCACTTTTTCGTGGAACTTTGAGTGCAAAAAGTTAAAAAGAACAATGAGGAGACACAAGAGTGTTCCAAAATGTCCAAGCCCCAATCAGCGGTCAAGATTGAGCTCCAACTACAAATCCAACCGTCATGATCTACTTGAATCAATGGATGATTCAGATGTGATTGATCGAGTCATCTCTTACATCATAAAAACCCTAAAAGTTTTGAGTGATCTAGATTGAGTTTTACCAAATCCAACTGTCGTACTTTCTAGGAAGAAATGGGGGACTTGGATGTGATCTATTAATTTGGGCTTACATTGAATGGCCCAAACCCATTCAGTGGATCTAGCCTTGTCTGCTGTTGTAGGCCTCTAACTTGCCATTAAATGTGCGGTGTCCACTAAAAACCTGGTAGGATGGGGGAAAACAAAAAAAGGTAATTAAAAAACAGTAACAAGTGCCATATTACTGAGTCCATAGGTCTTCCTAGAGTATTTAGGAAATATGAAGGAAAAAACATAGTAGAAGTGGGCCTAGTGGCTTTTTGCCATCTACATGTTAATAAAAATTATTTTATCCCAAAAATTTATGTTGCTCTAGTACACATCATTATGAACACATAGATAATAAAATCAAACTTGTTACCATGAAAAAAAGTATTTGTGATGTGGACAATTAAAAAAAAAAGTTCAATGCAAACATCCTATTGGGTTGTCTATAATCGTAATGGGGCCAATACACATATCTTACCATGCACATAAGAATTAACTATCAATGCCATAATTTGTTGCACAAAATGATGCACTTAACGTGATGTTTTCATGTGTGGACAAGGTGTGCTGTTGAAAACAAATTGTAATACCCATATAATACCATTGAAATATCATGCTCCACTAATCACATAGACTCCACCTTTTGGAATTATGATGGAATTGTTATGTTTAAAAACATTTCTCATTCAAAATCATTTTATTATCATTTGAAAATTGACATATATATAATATTCTCTATTAAAAAAACTGCAAAAAGCAAGTTGGGACAATATTTTGCAATTACCCCAAAAAACCAACACTTAAAAAAATATAATCATCAAAGAAAGATTGAAAGGTGTTGATTCATATGTAATGAAGTTTATTACTTATGAAGTTCATATGATCCAAAAATACCACATATTATTGCAAGTAGATAATCATGATGTCCCTCTAAACCAAGAGAAAATTATGTGTAGGAAAATGAATAGTCATCATAAATGTAAGTTGTGTGTGCTAGGACCCTACCAAAAAAAAACTAAAGTTCCAAATCTGGGAAACATTCCTAGAAGATCTTGTTCACTAACGAATCCCTGATTCGGGTGAGAGAATGAATACAATTGCATCACTAATAGGTCCACATAGATACGAACTCTATTGTATCTTGTTATTTCATAGGCCATGATGATTCATATTGCTTAAAGGTGTTACTCACAACTACAAACGACCCCACCTAGAATTTATATGTGTTTACTGTGATGGTTCTAACTTTCTAAATTTTAATTATGTATTAGAAAATCAGCTGGTTATTTCATTTAGAAACATTGTATAATGGTTATAATGGTAATAAATATTTTCTAAATTTTCTAACTTTGTTAAAATGAAATTACTATATCTTCTAGTTAAACTAAAATTTAATCATCAGTGGACAAGCTGCATGTTTAAAGGAATCTGACATCACAAAATACCAGTTTTACTTTTCTTTGGCTATCAAATCATAGGAAATTGTGAGTTCAACTCATTTGCAGTTTTAGATTATAAACTAAGACTTATATGTATCATTAATGAACTTTTCTAGCCTCCAGGTAGGCTTTGCCTCCCCCGTAGAAGAAGTTTTTGGTCACAAGCTTCCATTCAATTGTATTTTCATTGTTTCTTCGAAAATTTAATGAAAACATACATTCACAATAATTGAGACTAATTAGTAAATTTGAGCTTACAAGTTTGGAGTATAATACTCGATATATTATATATATTGACATTTACATACTTTCAAAGTATGTTGGATAATTAGGGTTGTTGGTTTAGGTTTTATAACATTATGGCCTTATAGTGTACATGCTAAAACACAAATGAAGTGAAGGAATGAATGAAGCATATCCATGTCCATAAGGTAGCTACTCCACTAAAAAACATATTGAACTGGTTTGTTGATTTTTTATGGAACCAACCTTGCAAGGGTCCAAACAGATTTTTGAGAGAAGATCTGGTGAATAGTTCATATACTCAACCATTACCCTTACCAATAACCATCCCAAACCCAAAAAAATGGATGAAAGTGACCTACAACAACCCATAAAAGAAAGAAAACAAAAAACGGCACAATGGTGTTCTTGGAGGTGGCAATCTGTTGCATGTGGCTGTTACCTCTTGTGAATTTGAGGAGGATGTTCTGAAATTCTGGTGTATTCTACTTTACTACAGTTCTTTTTGGTGGAATCACGCTTGCACTTTTTTTTTTCAGATTATTGCACATTGTTTAGTATTTCATGTTTGTGGATGGTGGCGAGGAAATAATTTGCACACTATTTTGGACATGGTAGATTGGGTGTGGGTGGATTTGCTCTTATTACAAGGACTGGGCAATGCCCCTGGCTAATATTGCTCTTGCTTGTCTCTAATTCAATTCGTGGTTTGTAAAACAAATGAAAAAATTGTATCACAACTTTGAGAAATGTTTGCAACATGAAATCTTTTCACAAGCTGTTAACAGGGAGATTTGATGCAGACTACAAAATATTTATATCGTGTAAATGAGTTAAATGCAAGCAATCACTATAACCCAATTATGGTTTTTTGTATGTTGGGACGCTTTCATCATGGCACATGCAATTTAAAACTTTGTAGGTTCAACTATTACAATATGTAATAGTCACTGTCATTGACACTAGTGTTGTGATATGTGCCTCACAACAATCAAGGTGGCTTCATTAAAATGTAAATAAAGAGACAATTCACCTTATAAATATGATATGGCATTGTATCCTCTTTTCCAGTTTTATTTCAAATGACTTTGTGTTTCAGAGTCCAGTAGGACCAAAACCCTAAACCCTAACTGGGTAGTGGTATATACCTTTGTATAGCCTCCTCGGAATTGATCTATCAAATAATCTGGATGTGTGTGTTCTGGGCACTTTGTCAGGACATGCACATTGCCCAAGAACCTTCAAACAGTAATATTTAACCCCACTTTTGAATAAAGCTCTCTTTGATCCTTCTCTCCATAATGCCAAAATTCATTGAGAATAGGCATACTGCTGCAAACACATATCATGTGCATGCATTTAACAGTGTACAAGATCAAGGTCAATTGAGATGAAGGGACATGGGCACATTTTTCTGGAAACACCTTATCTGCTTTTGCCACTTCTTTGATTCAAATAATTTCATTTTTGTTTGAGATTTATAAACTGAATGGGTAGCCTTGAAATGTTCTAACCTTCCCTTCAAGCAGCTGCTGCAATATATCAAATGTTGGATGCCTTTCTACAAGTGTCTATTTCTCCAATTAAGCTAGAATAATCTCCATTCTTATGTATGGATCTTCAACCCATATCCCAAAGATCTGTTCTGAATACAGAGGAACCCGCAATTTCTTTTGCATTTCTAGAACATCAATGTCAGTGGGGGGAAGATGAAGGCACAATTTGTCTATGAGAAAAAAAATTCAATTGCTATAAAGACTATTAAGGCTTTGTAATCATGCTGTGCTCCCTACCTGTCTGTACAGATTACCATGGCACACTCTGATCTGAAACTGGGTGCAAACAAAGAATGCACTGAGTGCCTACCATGATGATGATGCATCACCAGAATTTGTAGAGGAAAGGCTATCATTGGCTTCAAAATCTGAACTTGAATCCTGTAACCCAGAATTGCGACTACATTCTGGATGTGGGTCAGGATACCTGTATATATCAGTGCAGTAATCATATACTAACATATTCTCAGTCACCCATTGCAAGCGAACCAACTGTTCTACATTCAGGTTCTGGATTGTAGCCCTCTCAAGCATTGCATCAGAACCACTTGAAATGCAGGGGGCCACCTCTCCCTTATACCAAGGCACCTCACATCCTTGGACATCATAACTTTGGTACCTTGCTGCAAATGGTGCTTTGGCCCAGTTCAACCTTATAGCTCCAGATTGAGTAGCCCATTCCTCACCGTTCCACAAGCTGGCAAATACACTCATCGGCTGCTTACTTGGGTATGGCACACCCAAATCCTCATTGTTTTTGTAGACTCGGATGGGCGTTTTGTCCACCATGAAAACAATCATCTTCTTGTTCCAGTGGATAGTGTAGTTATGGAAGTCAGCTGTCGGGTCGAACCATAGTTTGATACGCTGCTCCCGATCTCCAACTCCAGCTGCATAGACATTGGTTTGCAGAACATATGGCTTGCCAGCTTCGTTTCCCAAGAACTCAAAATCAAGCTCATCATGCTTCCCACTCAAAGAGGATGTGTAGAAAGTGGTGACAGTCCCTGCCGAGTCGCCAGGGTGAAGCTTCATTTGGATGCCGATGCGGCCAAACAAGTACCTGGTATTCGAGGCAAATCCTGAAGCAGCTAATTGGTCAAGCACGAGTTCTGCAACCTCACCATCCTCATACAGCTTGTAATGATCTGCATCAGCTGTGCTCCAGAAATTGTGCCGGAATGTTGATTGTGGATTTACTGACACTGTGCCCACATCAGTAATTGATTGCACTGACACTATGCAGATTGAGATGAACACCACAAGTGCTAGTATCACCTGATAGCCACATTTTGGTTTCAATATTCCTGATTGCTGGTGTTTTTGGTTGATGAATCTCAAAGACGTCTCCATGGCTACTGCAACCAAATCCCCAGCAAACCTTTGGGATTTCAGAAGAGAATTGCTTCAAAATAAAGTACTACAACCATGTCAGGATCAGCCAACAAAATCCGTGCAAAATTTCACATCTACATGACACTTTATTTTCTGCCTATCACAAAATCCCCTGTAGATGCCTTCTAGTTCACCACATTCTGAGGAGAAAAACATGAAAGTCACCATATTTAGACACTGAGTTCTTGGAGGTGACCAAAATAAAGCAGGATTCTAGAAAATCTCTACTGTCCTCTCTGACATGTAGCCAAATTTGGTTCGTCCATCTTGTGGATAGTTGGCACAGTTGTGGCTGGTCAAGACATGGCCGGTTGTTTACTGTCTATGTTATGTGGCTTCTAGTGACCGGCATCCCTTGAAGAAAAGTGTTTGAAATGGATGTTGTAAGCAGCAAGCAGCAGAGACATGTGCAAACTGTACTAGGGCAGTGGAAAGAGGAGATCGAGCAAACAAATCATGCAACAATTTTTTCTCAAAAACCTAAGAAAAACAGGATACAGTGCAAAATCTGGTGACATAGAAGACAGGCTTCAGGGAATGTGAGAAATTAGCACTGCCGAGTTTAAAAGAAACGATGCTATCACCGATCACTAGCTTTACCTGCACTGCAACAACGTGCACAGAAACATATACAGACAAACAGAAGGACGGAAGTTATTCCTATATTCCTCTAACGGCCGGGGACCCAAAAGGATGAGTACTAAAGGAAGTGATGAGACTAGGAGCAGAGGAGAATTGCTGTCTTTTTTGGAGAGACTTTTCCAAGACTTACGATACTCTACGAGCGCTTGCTGATAATTGCTAGCATGTTATACGTATCACATAAAAGATCACACACAGCTAGTGTGGAGCTCCACGCTGCTAGGCAGGCACTATGCATGCAGCGGCAACAAGACGAAATCAAGAGTAGTCCTGTATAAAAAAATGTTAAAAAAGCTCCTCCTCCTGATCATGTGTTGGAGTTAATCACCCATGGTTCGAAGCTGCAGCTCCTATGTACCTATCTCAACAAAAAAACCCATGAAAAAAAAATAAAAAAAAACACCACTAGCACATACCGGTTCCAAGATGGACCATTTAACAAATGACAGGAGGAGGAGGAGGAGGAGGAGGAGGAGTAGAAGTAGCTGTAAGAGTAGTAACAGTACCAGCAGCAACAATAGTTGTCTGTGCAGAGCCTCGCGTAGCTTCAAGGCTGAAAGCACAGATGAGGCAGTCAAGCTCCCTTCTCCAGGAAAATGGTGGCCACAACTGCTACTTGACAAGAAAACGTTCCTCTTAGTTAGAATCTTCGTCTTCCTCCTCTTTCTTCTTCTCCTCCTTGTCGCCTCTTGCAGGTGTGAAGATTGAATGCACCAACGACAAGCGTGTTTGCGCGATTTAACTCTGGCGGAGGATTTCGACCTCGGGCTCTTGAGAAAGCTGACTGCTCCTCGTACGCGCCTCGTCCTCGTCCTCCTGTCACAGTCCACGGCAACTGGCGGCTCCTGAGAAGCACCTCCGGCTTCCGGCTGTCATAGTCCACTGCAACTGCGGGGGTGGGGTTGCCAAAACGGGGAGTACAACGTACCTAGTTGACACTTGGGAGTAGTGCAGCGCTGTGAAAAACTGACACTTTGATTTCCTCTTAATATAGCTACCTAGCTAGTTACAGCTCACTAACTGCAGCAGCACGAAAGAAGACACTTCTGCTTCTTTTGCTTCCACAAAGTGTAAGTGCACAGGGTTGCATCATCAAGTGCACCATCCCACCACACTGGTTACACTGCTGCTAGCCCTATCAGACGTGTGCCACAGATGCAGCAGACGACAACCCACGAAGGAAAGAAGGAAAGAAGGATTTAAAAAAAATTATATTTGTATCATATTAAATACCGAGTTGCAACATGAGCAACAACAAACCTACAAACAAACAGCTCATTGTGTAATGGCTCCAACTTTAATGGCAATGTTCAAACAAGCAGCTCATTGTGTAATGGCTCTGCCCTTTAATCATGGCAATGTTCAAACAGGCAGCTCATTTGTGTAATGGCTCTGCTCTTTATGGTAATAATGTTCAACCAAGCAGCTCATTGTGTAATGGCAAAATTTAAACACTTATGTAGCTCTCTCTCTCTCATTGAGTAATGACTTTGCCCTGGGTGGCAAAGTTCAGACTAGGTAGTGCTTTTTGTCAATTTTGTTATGTCCTGGTGATTGTCCACAAGACAATTTACCCACATTTTGTCTATAAACAAAATCTGAAAATAAAAAATATTTAAGTATTCTTCTATATTTTTTGCTACATATTAGAACCTGATGTAAAATCTGGTGTTTTTCTTTTTCTTTTGGTAAATTTCGTGATAGAAGCCTTCCCCAAAAAAACTGATTTTTTGCATTAAAAAAAAATCAACTGGAAAATTGGGGGGGGGGGGGGGAACATTGCTTCATACAACCAAACTCATTGAGAAATGTCTCTAACCCCTTTATGACAATTTCAAACTAAATCATGAGAAATGATGATATTTAGCATTTTAAGGAAATTATGAAATACAATTACAATGAACTTAAAGAATAAAAAAGACACAATTAATAGTTTCTTAGTGTATGTGCTGGATTCCCAAGAAATTTTACATTAAATATTCAACATGAACATGCCCAATCTTGCCAACACAGTATGGCAACAACTAAGGGTGAAATGACAAGCCAACTCTCATGGGTATGTGCAAAAATAAATAGGTTCTCCCAAATAGGTACCCACCCTACATTGTGAAATATATTGGGAAATTACCAATGTTGTCAGGTTATATGTTTTCTTAAGGATATGAATACACATAATTGCCGGAAACCCTAAACCATATTTTGAAATTTGCAAGATTTTGAATATCTGACATTTGTATATAATCCAGCAGAGTACATCCTGACCAGTGATTTTTTTGGACAATTTTTGTAAATATTTTGACCAATTATTGTGAATATTTTGGGAAAATATGTTTTAAACTGTGAGTTCGACTAATTTTTCTCTACTTTTCAATATAGGGAAAAAAAAAAAACACCCTGATCCTGATCATTAGCCTTGGTAGAGGTAATTGCATATTATTCAGTAGAGTTTGAAGATTCATAGATATCTCCTTATTACCTTTTGAAAGAGGTGGGGAATCAGTGTAAAAAACGCATTAGCACCAGAATTGGAAACTACAATAACATATAGGACTATCCAATGGGACATAGGGGGCAAACAAAATTTGGTGCAGGGAACGTAACATTTTGACTTGGAACCCTTAATTTAGTTGAGGCCACAATATTTATGATGCTTAGAAGCAAGTTAAAAAAGACGTGGGAGGAGGGTTTATCATGGTTCCAGTTTAGGTGCTATTCACCCAAGGACAATAATGCAACCAAAAATTGAAAACTGGCATATCCATAACCATATCAATACATGGAGTTAGTTTAATTTTTTGAAAATTGCCATTTAGATCATGCAATACAAACAAGAGATGAGAACAAATGTGGGGTCTGAAAGTAAGATGGTATAATGCATTTTTCCAAGCATTTTGTCCTTTTGACATGCTCGTTCTCTTCTTGCTTTTCTTGGTTGTTTAATTGTGTATGGAGTTCAAAGAGATATTTTAGACCTTCACTTGACGAACCCATAACCATGAAAATCACTACAAAAATAAATAGATAAATAATATATGGATAAATGTTCAATTGCCGACTTGTGTTCAATCATAGGTGTGTTTAGCCTATATCCCTCACAGGCAAAAACAAATGTTAATTTGCATGTTAAACCAACCCTTCCCACATTATTTTCCCCCATTATACTAAATACCCTATCTGTCACTACCTCTGTGGATAGGCACAAAGTGGAGGAATTTGAAATTATTTTTGTACTCAACAACTATCAAAACAAGGGTCTGGTTCCAGACTCCCTTTTTCTTTTTTCTGATGGATGATCAAATCCCATTCGACAAAGTTGCAAACAGGCCAGACCCAAAAATTGGTATTCTTGTGGATATGCACAAAGTAGTAAATAATGTTGTTTTCAATCAAAGGCAAGCACTTTGTAGTACCTTACATGCGGAGCCAAATCCTTTCAAGCATCTTCTGGCTTACAGATGTCTATGCAGCAACAGCATCTAATCCAATGCAGCCTGATCAGTGAAACAGAATTTGTAGTTGTTTGATGTGCTGGAAAACGCCACCCAGGGAGGCAAGTGGACGAGTTACACTAACCTTCAATTTTGCACTAGCACAGATTCTCTGCCAGAAGTTTTCCATCAACTGTTACTCCAGCCTTATTTTGCAAGAGAGATTCTCTGCAACTTATATAACCCGTAAGTTGTCCATCTACTGTTCAAAGTGCAACTAGAGGATGCAGCTGGCATTAGTGAGCTGCAGTAACTCCATGATTTGTCCAGGCTACATTGTTTAGACTTCCAGAATTTCCCCAAGATGCTGATGAATTCTTCCTCTTATTATAGAGTTATGGGAACCCATTTGCAATAAGAAAAACAAGCACCACAAGTAATGTGCCGGAACACCATATGTTAATTATGAGGAGCACCTTGAGTAAAATCTCTGAGTAAAAGTAGAGAATATTGTGTAAAAATTAAGGACTCCAAATTCTTGTTGCAAGTTCCTTGCAATTTGCATGCAACATATAAGTACTAGTTAAGTAATGCAACTTTTTAAACAATTTACTGCACCAATTTGAACAGTCTCATTGTTCAAAACCTTTTTCTTAGCAGTTAGGTACAAACCTATGATGCTATTACAACATTTTAAGTGCCAGTTTACTAAAGTTAACCAGTCAAAACAATTCAAAGCTCTTATTCTACCTATCTGATTGGTCATATAGACTTTTTTCCATCCATAGGCACAAGCCCATTCTGAAGACCCCATATATTTGTATACATTTTCTACACTAATCCTATAAATGGGTCTTTATACAGACACAGTTAAAGACAAAGTGCAAACAAAGTGTGCACAACGTACAGGTGAGCAGGAAAAACAAACCTCAAAGCAAAAGGCTAGGACTGTTTTTGTAACTGGTTTGTTGTTTGTTCCTGTCATGAGATGATCCAAATTTATTTTAACTTCAAGCTTACTGCAGCAATTGGCACAGGTTCGCCATGATTCTGCTGCAGGTTAGGGCCGGATTAAGTACCAAGTTTAAGTGTTATACCCTGCCACTATCACTTATCTAAGATATGATTGTTTTAGCCATCATATGACTCCCTTCCCAACCTCCCCAGTCAGAATCTCATTTGTTTTTTCTCCTGAACCTGACCTTCAATTTTGCCCTTCTGCGACACTGCACACCAAAACATACAAAACTCTTCAAGCCATGCCCAATCAGTTCTCAAAGTTGTTTGCCCCAAACCAAGGAGCAAAGTTGAACTGCTGTAATTTGGGTACTGTCCAACTATGTAGCAAAGGCCAAGGTGCAAGGTATATTGCCATAGAATCATGTTGGAATACCATGTACAGAACCATGCCTCCAGAGTGAACCAGCACCCACCAGCTCACCATCCACTGCATGCCTGTTATGACTCAGTGGTGGATGAACCTCAACTGAGTTAATATCTGATTTCACCTTGGTAGCCCATCTTGTAAGTAGGTTCTATATGTATATGGTAGAGAGGTAGGGGAAAGAAAGGTACTACTAGGTGATGGGAGTGGATGGTTTATAGCTTATACGCTGTCTTTACTTCCTACCTACTGACAACCTGCATGCAACCTGTTAGTAGGTAGGTACTAAAAAAGGAGATTGGGCTAACCAGCCTGATTCAGCTAGGGCCGAACTGGAAGCCAACAGAAAACTGTTTCTTGGCCACTTACCATCCCATCCTTCATGGTGTGCTGGTGAGTGCTGGCTCACTCTGGCAACAGGAGGCATCCAATTTTGATTTCAATAATCTTCCAGAATCCACCAGGGAACTTGCTGCAATAGGCTTACATTCTAACATGGCAAACTTGTCAAAACACAATGTTTTGTTCTGACATGGGAATTGATGGCAAGTCTGAAAAACAAATTTTGACCAGGACCCATGGATATAAAATTATGTACCAAAAGGAAAAAATACCGGTGTTGTTCTTGCATGAAAAGACACTCTGAAACGAGGTAGCTAAGCTGGAGTGACAGTGGGAACACTTTTCATTACTCAGCATGCAACTGGAAATGCAGAAACAGTATCACAAAACCAGCTAAGCTGTATTGACTTGAGGGCTTTTTCCTTACTCAGCATGCAACTGAAAATGCATGGACAATGTTGTGAAACAAACTAATTTCAAGTGACAGCCATGCAGCCTCATCTTTCCACAGTATGCAGCCAGAAATATGTACATCTGATATCATGGAAATTGCTCTTGTGAAACTTCAGTGAAGCTTCTACTTCATTGCTGGGTTCTTTATTTCAGAAACTTTTTCATTGTTACTCAGATGAGACAGGTGTGCTACCAACCAACTATCCCATGAAACAATAAATAACTACCAAGTAGTGCCATGTTAGCTTCCTCCATACTTGAAAAATAGGGAACCCTTCCTTCAACAGGGGTTCCAAGTTGTGGGCAAACATGTTCCATATTGATCAACAAACAATCAAAAACATCTAATGTCCCTTATAAAAACAATAAAAGAAATTAACTCGTTTATGAAATCTTTTTCTGTCTTTCTCTGCAGTTTAGACCAGTGTTGTGTGGGAATATCATTTACCTGGATATACCCATCAGGTATAGGTAAGGTATACATTTTTTATTTTATCTTATTTTTTCAAAATTAATATACCCTAATCAAATGGATATTCAAAAGTATACAATTTTGAAAATATGTATCCATTCCATAACCTTGGATATATATTTTTAAATACTCCACCCAAGCTCAAGTATGTTCGCAAATCTAGATAAATTTTATTAGGATAAGTTTCACCTAAACCCTAAAATTGCCACCACTATTTCACTTAAACCCTAAAATTGCCACCAGTATTCACATAAACCTTAAAACATCATCACAGTCTGACCTAAACCCTAACATTTCAGGGTGGCTGAGTTTTGTTTATAAGTAAGAATTTTAAAATTGAAATATTTTAATACAGTTTTTGTGTTCATGTTTTTATGCGTGTGAGTTTGTTGAGCTGCACCTTCAAGCAAGGACTATGCATTTATTTGAGGCTAGCTATAACACCTTTATAATGATACAAATACTTGCCCCTTATGGATGAAAATAGGTAATGTTCAAGTATAACCTATATTGTTGAAGATTGTGACCTAAAATCGTGTGAAAATGGATATGGATTAGGTTTTCTTTTTCAAGGATGGATGCAAATCACTCTTTGCTTTTTTATATTGTGTTGGCTCTTTGTGTGTGAATGGAGGTCATAAACACAGAAGTTTAGGTTTGCATTATAGGTTGTGATAATGGAGTTGATGATCCTATGGGTGATATACTAAATTTTTAAAAAAAAGTTGGGCATGTTGTTATGCAAACCATGTTGTGCAATTCTCCTTGTTTTTTTTTTTTTTTAAATTTTAAAAAAATTATGCATGTTTTGCTATCCTAAACCAATTTCAAACCTAGAAACTCTTGAGGAACATTGAAATGTTTTGTTGTTTTATACTTACTAGTGCGGCTTGTGCTGTTGGCCCAAGTGTGAACCAGTGTTGGGCGGTTCTCACTAATTGTGAGATCCGTCAGTTCCAGCTTTTGGGCCAAGTTCTGAGAATTGCCCCAGTTATGTAATTTCTTTTTTTTTTCCCATTCTGAAAATCACCTCGGTTTTCAGAATGTTTTAAAAAATCCAGTTCCGTTATTTCCAGGGTCTGTGATTTTCACATAATTTTGAACCATCGGTTTTCAGGGATGGTTCTCACAAGTTGGTTCTCACAAATTATGATTTTTTGTTATATATATATAATTTTACATTTTTTTTTGGTTTTTGGTGTTTCTTTTCTTAAATCGGTATTTTTTTAAATTCAAAAACTTCACTAAGTAAATAGGGGGAAAAGGCACTCTTCACCACCTTTAAACTGTGTGCTTTTAGAATAAACTAGCTCATCATCAAACATTAGCCTATCACCGAACACTTTGGCAAATCTTTCTCAATTCTTCTCCATTTTGAGTGATTTAAAATATTATAAGATCACCTTCTCAAAATTTACAAATCATCTTCGAAATACAAAACCAAAGGAGCATTCAAAAAAGAGTAGTAAAAAATATGTATTTTTTTCAAATAGTAAAACATGTTTCTTTTCATTTTTCTTCATTTTGACCCCTCCTACTTCATTAGTGCATAACTTTCTATTTTTTTGGGTACAAATTGAGTGATTTGAACTGCTTTAAAATCACCATCTTAAGTTCTACAAATCATTTTCTAATTCTAAAGGTAATTGAATTATGTTTAAGAATTTTTTGAGGGATTTGAAAATAGGCTATGAACTATTCGATTGAGAATATTTCATAAAAATGAGCCCCCCTACTTTAAAGGGCTGTAGCAAGATTTTAAACAAACTTGGCCAAATCCTCATTCATTATGGCAATTGCCTTCATAAACAATACTTTTAGTTTTTTTTTTAATTTAAAGTTTTTACTTTTTTACCATGAGAACCGGTCCGGTTTTCAGATTGGATGCCAAATGAGAACCTAAGTGGTTCTCACTGGGTGGTTTTCACCTCCAGTGAAAAGCTTAAAATCTAGTTTTCATGGCGGTTCTCATTGGCCCATTCCCACTGAGGATCAGACTGACAACAGATGCCGGTTTTCAGCCAGTGGGTGAGAACTGTCCAACACTGGTGTGAACCCATTACCAAATAGGAAACTCAACATGTGGACATTCTTTTGCAATGTATGTATCCATTTTTTGAATAGCCAAATATGAAAGGAAATCATGCTTGAATTTAATGGTAAGCCCTCAAGTTTAACCACATTCTCAACTGATTTTTCATCCCAAAACCTGGTTTTTTGGAATTTATTTGAATTTTCAGCTGCAGAAATCACTTTTAAATCAATATCTCCCATGCTCTGAATCCAAATCTTACCAAATAAATTCCATTAAATCCTTCTCATCAAGATCTTTCCAACGACACCAAAGGCACATTCCAATTCCTCTGAAATTTTCAGCTACGATGTAATTTAATTTTCAGCGAAGAAATCATTCAATATTCAAGAGCTTTTGCATTCCAAGTCCAAACGCCTTGTAACCAAGCCCATGCACCCCTCCATGTTGAGAGCTTTCCAAAGACATGAAAAACACGATTTAAAGCCTCCCAGCCGGTTCAGTGATCTCATAACTACAAAACAAAACAAACTACCTTCTTTCATAGATAGATTTGTGTTGACATGGCAACCATCAAATTGGCATAATTTGCAAGTAGTTTAGTACAATTTATTTGATGTAGAATATTACAATTTTCAATGTTCTCTTAGTTTTTATTTATTGTTTAGTTAAAGTAGATCAAGGTGGTTAGACAGTAGTTGCAACAAAACCAATGAAGGTAACCATGAAGAAGGGGAATGTTGGCAAAAGAAATGGAAGGTCAGTAGTTCTTTGGTCCAACCAGTTCATTTGTACAGGTACAAGGGCAGATTGGAAAGTAGCTTCCTAGCTTCACTTTGATTAATAGAAATTCTTGTTTTCTTTTGTTTTCATTCATTTCTTGTTTTTTTTTTTTTTGGGAAAGTAACATTTTTTTTCCTCTTGTCAACCCCTTAAAATTAGTTAACATCCCAACTAAAACCATGTCATGAGACTACACTTTATATTACATTCCCCTTCAAACTTTGAGCTTTCTTTTTGCTTTGGTTTGATTTTTTTTTTCCATGTTTTTTTTAGGCCTAATTTGTGTCTAAGTTTAAACTCATATTGTGATTTATTAATTTATAAGTTTCTTCAAAAGAGTGCACCTTGCCTTTTGCATGTGAGGAATTTCAAGTCTTTCATTTTGAAGGTTTCAATTTTCATTGTGCTCAAATTGTTTTTTCTTCTCTTCAAATGTTGCACTCTTTTCAATTATTATTAGGCACATTAAGGTCATATGGTGTTAAGGCAAGTAGATGTGAATAACATGAGGAGCCACATTTTATGGAGCTTTGAAACCATCATCACACACACCATTTAATTTGCAAACGCTCCAATATTTTTATTTATTTATTTATTTTCCCTTTACCATTTTATCTCTCCTTTAATTATTTATCCACCATGTTTTCCATTACATTGCATTTAGTTTTTTTTTTAAAATTTTGGTTTTTGTTTGAACTCTCATTGATTTTATTTTATTTCCACCATTTCAAAAACAAGAACTTGGGTAACAAGGAGTTGAACTTATGAAGCTTTTCAACCATTGATACATGTCAATGGCATTCAAATAAATAGGCAACTTAGAATTTTGGTTATTCATCAATCTCTTTACCATGCCCTTTGTCTTTCTTTTTTCTTTTTCCAAGTAGTTAATGTGGTATTACAACTATTACATTAGAACTTCAACACTTTCAAAATCTTTTTCTAAAATGCATGAAATGACAAGTTCTATTTTTTTTTAATTTGAATTTTTGATTTTGACTGAGCTTTGATTAGATTTCAATTATGTTTCAATTGGATTTGACTAGATTTCAACTAGGTTTTGACTATGTGTAAAGTAAACTAAGATGTGTCCCATTTTACTAGTTATGTAGCTTTATTTTTTTCCATCTTCCAAAGTGTTTTTTTTTTGGTCATTGATTTCCCTATTCTTGACTATTGATAGAATTTTTTTATTGATATTCAATGTGTTTGCAACTAATGCAACATCTTTTTCTTGATGCACATTATAACTTTGATTCTTATTATGGTTTTTCATTTTTAGCAACTTTCACTTTTTTTTAATTCAAAAATGCAAGGTGTAGCCTTGAATAAGCAAAAAGAGTTGCAACATGGTCCAACAAAACAACAATCCAAGCAATCAAGTAAGCCAAGAATAGGTTCACCTTAGCATTAATGTATTGGCATAAAATGATCACCTTGTGGAAGTTTTTTTCATCATTCTAACAAATATTTAATTGACATTAACACCTTTGGGATGTAGATGGCACCATTTTTTGTGCAAAAGCAATGTTTTTTTTTGCATAGTTTTCAAATTGGGCAATTGAAGGTTGTTTTTAGTGTATTGTGAGGTTTTTGAACTATATGGGGGATTGTAATTGCACCATTCATCACATGGACATTAAGGATTTGCACTTTTAATTAATAGTTTATCATAAACTATTTCTTTAGTATGGTTTGATTTTCCTTAATTAATTTCACATGGGTGTATTGTCCCAACATGGTAGTTTTATGATTATGATATTCATCCAACTTTTTGTTACCAATTATAATTATAATTTAACCTTTTTTCAATTAAATTTTGACTAACTATGCATGAAACAATCAACATATCCTTAAACACCATGTGGCAACAAATAATTTTTCATCATTTTAATTAAGTTATACACATGACATTTTGATCTTGTCAATTAAAGTAATGATCTTTTGATGAGTGTAAGGTCAACAACAATTGCATATTTAAATTGAGTGTTGAAATTGTGCCACATGTCATTTGATATTAGTAATCCATCCAAATTTTTCAATATAATTTTAAAAATTCCCTACCATACACATGGCACACATTAATGATTATTTCCTTTTCATGGAAGTTTGTCAAACCCCGTGCGACATGTGTTAATGCCACAACACCTAGCTACTAAATCTTCCCTAGCTACTTAATTTAACATAATCTAATAATGTCTAATATAATTGTGACCCATGGATGTTCATTTTTTGAATTAGTTGTTAACAAAGGTCAAGCCCTTGATTTCATCAAGAAGGATGAAATGACACATCAACAAATAAGGTCTATATTCCTAGCTGGGTACATTTGAATTTTTTTTTTGATTACATCAATAAATGTTGACCATCAATTGACACATGGTTGTCATGTTCGATTTTTTGTGTGCTTGATTTGTCGTTGTTAACTTTAGGCCTTTTCAATCAACAAAATTTTAAATAAATAGTTTCAACTCAAAACCATAGTTTTTAACTAAAAGTATAGTTGAAACACATAATTACAAATTTGGAGGGGTTTTCCTTAATGATTGCACTCCCATTTTGGAAATTGGAAGTATTAAAGTTTTTAAAATCTTGGATTGAGGTTTGATGGACCAAATTTTGCTTAAATTCAGCCTTTTTAAGATCGTTGGAAAGGTATTACAATAAAATGGGGTTACATTTCCAAAATAAAGATTTGTAACACAAGTTATGGCCAATTGAAGAAGGGCCAAAATCAAATTGCTAAAGTGTCTCCCAACCACTTAAATGACATTTTAAAGGGTTGTATCAATCCTAATTGAAGAGCTTGTTAAATGTTGAAAATTTATTTTTAAGGATTACAAGATAAATTTTTAGAAATGAAAAATTTATGAACGTTGAACATTTGGGACTGATAACTTGGCAAATATTTCAAGACTCTCACATTTTCATCATTTTGGTGTAGCCATTGTGGAAAACTGTAAATTATAATATAAGGAAAAGGGTGACATTTCCTCCCAAGTTTGGGCCTTGTTGAATCTTATGAGTTTGTGTTCACTTGTGATTCACATGTGCATAATTTTGGTTCCAAAATGCATTAATTACCCTTTTGTTTGGTTTGTGTAATTTGACATGTTTGTAAGTTCAACTTGAAGAGCTTATCCCAATCCCATCTTGGAGTTCTTGCACCTTTGTTCTTATTAAAAAATAGGGAGTGTGTTTGAATTTGCATCATGTTACAAAAGTGAGAATTAGGGAGGTTCTTCACTTGCACTACCACTTGACAAACATAAAGATATGTCATAGGTTAAGTGTAAACACCAAGGATTAAACACTAGTTGTGAGGTGGCCTTAACACTCATAACAAAAGGCCTTTTACATTCTATTTGCACCCTATTAGAAAGATATATGGGGTCTCTCATAAACATAAGGTGCCTCCTATTCCAAGAATGTTATTTGGTGAACAAGTGAACCATAACATGAGCAAGAAAAATCATTTAAAAATATATTCCATCCATGTCATGATAATATTCTTTGACAAATTTTGATAGATTCTTTTGACATTAACAACATGAAATACTCTACCATGTCATCAAAATATCCATAACAATGTGGCCATATGATGAACAATCCTAATATTATTTTCCTTAAGGTTCATGCAAATGCCTTCTACAATGGTATCATAAGAAGAAATCTTATCCTTTTCCACCTCCACACATTGCAATTATTGATCAATTTGACTACATGTCAACTACATTTGACCATTTTAGGTTTGCAAGTCGTTTGTTGCATTAATTAATAGTCAATATTATTCATAGTTGTTATGTTCACTATGTTGTTCATTTATGAGTTAATTTGGACCTTATTTAATTATTTAATAATTTCAAATAATTAACGTGAAAATTGAACTAATCTTTAATTTTATTTACACAATGCATTATAATGGGTTAATGATTTTATTGACATTTCTTTAACTATCAACTTTTAACACGTCAAACCATAATTTAAGAGTTACATTTACATGTTTTAAAATTTGTAATAAAAAAAGTTGGGAAGTAGGGGATTAATGGGCACTTAGAAAATCCCATTAACATTTGCGTTTTTTACTCTTTTCGTGACCCAAATTGGAAGCTTTGTCTTCACTCTTACAATGCAAAGCATATTTAGCAACAATGGCCTTGTGCTCATTATCAATGTGTTTCTTCGTGGAGGTGATGCCACACCTTGGATTGTAGGTGAGAAGGCCCTTGTTTTCACAAGTGGTGTTGTTTGAACTTTGAACTTGTTCAGTGATGTGGCAAATAGTGCATTTCATGGTTTGCGGTGCCCCTAACAAAACTTTTTCAAGAGGGTTGTTTTAGACAAAAAAGCCCACACTAGGGTAGTGTGATGGTTTGTGAACCAAAACTTTTTGTTTGCCTATAACTGTTGTAGTTGCATTCTCCAACTTGCTTCTTCCTCAATAGATAGAACTTCCATTCGAATCTTTAAAGTTTGAAATGTGGACTCTTTTATAAGTCTTGTGTATAACCTGTCAACATCCCAACATTCATTAGTTGTGATGAACTCCCCTATAGGATCCATTTCACTATGTACCCAAACTTGATTTGTGAACATTACTCCTAAAAATTAAAACCTAAAAAACCCATGCACAAATCTTGAAACCAATTGATGACTTACAATTCAAGCACCATCATTGCTAACATCACTAGGGTAGTGAGTGAGCACCACAACATTGACACCAACCACCATATGATCAGAATGATGCACACACAAATTGACATTTTGGGATAATATTGAATTCAAGACATGAATAATGAAAAATATTGTGAATGGTAGTAGTTAACAATGTTTGTTTTTTACTTTTCCACCTTAGATATTCCTATTAAGCTTATGGAATAAGGAACCATGCACATTGAGGCACCTAATGAACTTACCTATTTTCTATAACATTAGATTTCCAAGTTTGATTTTTACACCATGCCACCCACATTGAAGAGCTGCCCTTAGCTATAATGTAACAACTTCCCACCATGTTGAAGAACAACATAATTTACAATTTACAACTCACACCGTACACCTTAGAAAAGTTGATACTCATACCTTGTCATTGATGTTCATACATATATGTGTATGAATATAAATCAAGGTACCTAAAATGTTATTATTAGTTGGATTTGGTATGACCCGAGGTATCCAATTTTCACATACCATGTCAATATGATCTCAACTATAATATGATAAGCAAACCATACTTTATTCTTCAAGTATTTTCATACTCATATTGATATTCGGGTTGAAATTTGAGTGCAACTTATATACCAGTCCAACACTACTTAATACCCACATATTTTGGTTTGGGACCACTTTCAAAATAAGAGGATCATTGCCATATCCACAAAAGGTGCAAGAGGCAGCAATAAAATTACAATTAGGTTCAAAGGGCAATTTAAGGCATATGCTGACATGCCTAGAAAGTTAAAAAATTTGGGGAGATATCAAAAATCAACAAATTATCCACAATACCTTTTACATAAGAGAATTTGGGAAAACAAAGGACAAACAATTGACTAGATTTGAAAGAATGGTTGCCATGATCTTTGTATAACCAAATTGAGGAATTAAAAAATGTATGCATGAAAAGGGGAAAAATTTGGTCTAGGGTACAAGGTTTTTTTTTTCAATTTTGTGATGTAGTTGAAATGGTAACCATCCATAAGATGATTTAACTAGATTTGGCTATAGATTAAATATGAAAGTAGAAAAAAAGTAGGATCCTTCTATATTCTTGGCTACCTATCCTAAAAGGTTGGCAATTTAGATTTTTTTTTTTTTTTTTTTTTCAAAATCTGGCAAATTTGGGCCATTTTTTTCATGGGCCATCCTTTGAATAGGTCAAAATCATATTTTTCAAGTCGAAATTTGGCAAAATTTCGTCAATAAAAAGAAACTACTAGGGTAAGGACTGAAAATTGGGCATGGTGGGAGTTGAGCATAGGAACCAAATTCCCAACCCTATTTGATGAGGTCCTTACTTGGTGTAACAAGACACAAAGGGCCCATGGAGAAGGCCTATTTGACAATGGTTGTTTTTTTAGTGAAGTGGTGACATAGATGAAAGATGCTTCATGTGTGCAACCCCATGTACATTAAATTTGTTGCAAGTTAGATGCATAGGAAAAAGAAAACATCATTTACAAAATTTAGAGCAATTCCAAAGTAAGTTTGAAGTTGAGAAACAAGGTCCATGTAGCAAAGTAAAAACAAAAAAATCTCACATTGATTTTGACTCTAGACATCGAGGGCCTATAAATTCAAAGGTGATGGTTCTTGAGAGCCAATTATAAAAAAATTGGGAATTATTTTTTGAAAATTTTCCTTTCATTAATTAAAATGAAGCCAACATTCATGTGATTTGGGGTGGGTGGGTTTTAGTGGTACCCCCCAAGTATGCTTTCACCAAATGGTAGCGGGGAACCCATTTTGAAAATATGGCAAAACATTCTAAACATATTTAGACATTCCAAAAATTGATTTTTGCCTAATGTCCCTTTAATGACGAGCAACAATGATTCTTGAGAGGTTGCAATAATTTGAATAAGTCATGAAATTCAAAGAGGACTTAAGCTCACCTTGCATGTGTCCATAATATAACACAACGATCAATTGCCATTCCAATTTGACCTTGTGTGTAATACCAAAAAACATCCCACATGGATCATAGTTTAAATAGCAAAGGGAAAATTGTCCTACATTGAACTTGCAACAATTTGAAAATGTTGATCCAAAAATGGGTAGTCAATAATTAAAAAGGCCAAAAAATCTAGAGAACTCACACTTGACTTATTTTTTAGTTGGCATTACCTCTAAAGGCCAATAACACATGCAAGAAGCTAAGATCCCAACATGGTATAAACATTGTGGAAACAACCCTTCACAAAATACAAATCCATTTTTATTTTCTAGAGTTGTAGTTTAATTACAACCATGTAATATTAGGTGATTAGAGGCCAAGCTCTTGTAGAAGCTTGCTTACCCATCATTCATAAAATTCCATGCAACTTGCGCAAGTGTATTTGTAGCCACTTGAAACTTCCTAATGGCTACCACTAATGGCTTGTAGGGATGTTGAATGTTAATATCAAAGTCCAATGTGGTGAACATCAACTTTTTTCCCAATAACATCTTCTCCTTTTCTACTTCATGGACATCTTGAACATCCCCACACCATAGTCATCATCAATACCCAAAGTTATAATCAACCTTAGTAATAGAAAAATGCAAACCACATATTCAAACCTTATGCTTGGCCATGGCTTTCCAAAATCCCTAATTAGCGATTGGCCATTGTAGAAGTTCATTAATGCTTTGCCTCTAATAGGGAACAATGTACACCATGTTCAAGAAATCCATTAGGACAATGCATGCTTTATTTTATTGATTGGGATGAGACGAGAATGCAACAAAAGCCACAAATGTTGCAAGCAAAAATATATTAGTGGTTGTTTCATATTGCGGCTTCACCATTTTTCCTACATCAAAAGCTCTAACTGTTCATGCTATATCTCTTGTAGCAACAACTCTTCTTGCGACCATCTCATTACTATTGTTGCTCTCGAATCCCCCTTCCCAAACCTTAAAACACATTTATCCTTGAAAATATGCCAACAATGAAAACTCCAACATAACAGAAAGGTTTATAAATATTTTCATTAACCTTATCTAATATGATTTGATAGGTTTGTGAGAATTTTTGGAAGACCAATGGAATTACTATAAAGAGACCATTTTTTTCAATTCTCAGTAGAATAGGGTTCTATGTAGGCCTACAAATTTATTTTTCCAGATCAATGAGATTATTTAATTTGGTGGTTTTAAAAAAAACATATATATCTTGAGTAAAGTAATAGTCAAAATGTGTAGTTATTTACAAATAGGGTTCTAGTAAAATACTTGTGCACTTTAATTTAAAGATCTCATTTGAGATCTTAAATAAGGATAGAGTGACATTTTCAGACCAATGGGGTTACTGAATTTGATACTTTGATTTAAATTTTTTATTATCTTGGATAAAGTAGCAGTCAAATGTGTAATTATTATTTATAGACAGGGTTCCAGCAAATCTTTTTTTCTTTTGTACAACACCCACCAATTCAGGTCTTAAAATCTCATTTGAGATCTCAATTTGAGGACAGGGCGACGTGACCTCACGAGCGTCCAGTATTTCTGGAAGGCGCTCAAGGCCTTCTCCTCAAAGAATCAGTAGAATTTTGCTTTTATAAATGGACAGCTGTTATGCATTTGAGAGGAGAGGAGCCACATTATGCTTAAGGTTTCTCATTGTGAGGAACCTCTAGCATACAGTGCCATCCTCTTTAACAAAATTTACTAAAGGGTAAGAGCATCTCCAGAAGTGCTCAGTATGTGACCCTGTCAAAATATTTTTCACATCCAAGTTTAGTTATGTACTCTTTTGCAACCCCACCCATAAAATTGGGTGGGGGACTACTAATAGCAAACCACCTGGACAAATCATTATGATGGACCTATCAGAAACACTGAGTAGTAGCAGTTAGATCACATTATTACATCTTTTCTGCAGGTGCACAGCGCTGCTATACTTTTCACCAGCCACAACAATGTGCACAATTATGCCCAAAAACCAATTTCCTGAGCCAAACTGGTATAAGTTGGATTTTCTTCATCCAATTTCCCTGTGCAGGATCACACACCAAGCACCCGCATTGCTGGAGATGCTCTAATACCTTTCTCGGCCTTTTGGCTAAGATCAAGTGTAGTATCTGTAGGTGCTGTAAGGCAACTTCAACATAAACTAAGAAAACTCTGCCAGTTCTTTATCTCTAGGAGGTGGTCCTAGCTTAAGAACCTTCTGAGATTTGGGGTACCTTTCCTGAGGTTGTCATTAGGAGAGTGCAAGATACTGAAATTCTCAGAGTGTTCTCAAGATAGCTCCTCCTCTTAAAAACCTGTCAGATTATGATGACACCCTGGCTGGGACCTTATAAAACATCATTGAAGGTCCTATACAGCCTAGCAGGGGCCTTGCCCTATAAAGCCTGCGCTATAAAGCCTGTCCTTGGTATATGCTAAGCAAATCTGACAAGCCAGCATTTGATCCTCATGGATTCACTAACTTGATATCACCTGCTACTCCTGAGGAGTCTTTGAGAATATTATAAGAGGCACCCTTCTATCTCTTCAACTTGACCACAAGAAGGTTATCATTGACCAACAGCAGAATGGGTTTAGTTTACACAAGAGCCTGACCACTTTGACAATTAGATTGGAAGTAGACTTGGCAGCATTCTTGAAGGAAGACAAGGGCCACATTCTTCCATTACATTTATCAGCAGCATTGTAAGAACTCCAAAGACTTAAAAACACCAAATTCTAATCAACTTGACCTCCTCAGTGAGTGCCTTCATGAGAGGTGATCTCATTGGAAAAGCAAGAACACAATGTTTCTTGCAAATAGACATGAACATATAACCAAATTTGTAACAACAGGACACTGGAAACCCTTTGAGACAATTGGAATCAACCCCCGAGAAAGGATGAGAAGCAGGAGCACTTAATACTATGGAGGCAAAAAATTGGTTCTTCAACTTCACAAAATCAAGGACTTTCGATTTCCATTATTTTGGCCATTTGAATCTCTAAGATTCCAAAGAAAAATCTTTCAAGGAGGAAGACCCTCAAGGAATGAAATCCCTCTCGTTATAGCAGAAGGAAGATGTCAAGATATAGAAACAAGCCTCATTCAGGCTTCTATCAAATGTTCTTCAACTTCTTGAACTGACTTACATTTTTGACCAACCTATAGTTATTTGCTAGCACAAGAACTATAGACCAGATAGATCACATGGATCAATCCTCTACCAGACACAGGACACAGGTTGGTTAGAAGTGGTGGTTGTCACTGGAACAAGAAAGAAGAATGATCCTGGTGAATGGGATGGCACTATACATGTCCCATCACAAGATGTTGTCATTTGCAATTTTATCCTGTGCCTGCTGCACCTCTTGAAGTCAATCACCCTGCAAACACCAAACATAACATTTCAGGCTTTTCTTTGTTATTGAATGCAGTTCCAATATGCATTCAAGTCCAAACAACAATGCCGATAAATATATCTTCAAAAGTCTGAGAATTTCTCAATACTTACAATTCAAGGTCAAACTGAAAAGAAATGAGAGAATACCCAATAATAAGGTTATGGGTATTTCAGATCTAACAACATAACAGTGATAGAACAGTGAGCATGAAACAAGAACCCTGACCCTGAGAAAACCAGATCACAACACAAAATTGAGTACTTTGAACAACAGCAATGGTCATACACATGTTCAGGGAACTTGAACAGCAACATGTATGGTATTATTGACCACCTACCTATTCATAACATCCTCACTTCAGTTCCCTGCAGCCAAAGCACTTATGGAATTATGAGAAAAAGACAATCAGATGATGAGCAGACAATTGATGGTACCTGGATGTCCTCTGAAAATGAGGATTTCAGAAAAACAACCCTTTGCTCTTCTCTTCCAGTGCATTTTCAATTTCCTGACCTGCCAAACAAGCAAACAACATGTGTAAACATGAGAATATGGAAACCTGATAAGCCTCACAGACACACCTGTGTTACAATCCGGAAGAAGTGCAGATCTGGGTTTGAGACAGATGAGGTGCAACTGCTTTATCATGGGTGCATGATGACAGCCCTGTAATGGGAGATGGGTAGAATTTCCTACTTTGTAGCAGCCAAGACTTTGTGGGAATGTTCCGCTGGTTGCGTAGATAATGAGATGTTATTGCAGGTGAAGCCTGCACAGCAATTGGATCCATGTCGATACTCACTGGAAGCTTTTGACAGCAGCCACCCGAGCAGCATTGGCAGCACGGTTTGCTAATGCCACAGCCTTCTTCACCCTCTCATCCACCCGCTGCACTCCTGATCCTTTTGCAGCTGCCCTTCTTGCCTCCTATGACCACCAAAAGGGCACATCAAGACACATCTTGTTTGACAACAATGTAGCCATTGACTTTGTCAAATTCAGGAGATCATTCAAGGTAAGGTATTCAAGATCAAGTGACAAACTCCTAGAAACCAATCACCTCCACAAATGTATTTTCCATTGCAGAGTGTTATTTTATCAACTGATGTTCTTCTATCTAAGCACCACAACCCCAGCTATATGATAGGGTGATCGCTGATTTGAACAGAGGGTTTCAAATATCCTCTGATTCCACAGATGTACACTTACAACCCTCATGGTGATACCCATTAAGGAACTTGTTTCCATTCCTCATATTTCCACAGCTCAGGCTCTTCATTTCCCATTACTTTCCACAAAACTAATTCTCACCCTGCAAAACATTTGCAGACTGAAAGAAAACTGGAGGATTGTGATCTGATTTGTCTCTATGACAATGGAAAGGGAACACGCTATTCTTTGAAGGAATTGGCTCTGAAATTGCCAGCAGAAAAGAAAAAGATGAAAAATACAGATTTTTTTTGCACCTTATACTCTACATTATAAAATACATAAGCCCAAAAAAGATGGATTGTTCTGCAAAAGAATTTTCAGATCCATCAAAAATGGGATTTGTGCTTGTGGAAAGTATCAGGGCTAAAAAACTGACTACTAAAGAAATGACTGAAGGATTTAATCTTGAAATAAAATAAAATTCACTTCAGTCCTAGCTTTTTTAATAGTATCCATATCCGGTGATTTTCCTTCACTTGGTGTTACTTCTTACATATAAACTCAAACTGTGGTGGAAAATGCTATTCAGTGGATTGGGTCACAAAAAGGCTCAAGCAAGCAGACCTGCACAACATGGAGAACCTTGGTATGGTTCACCCCTGTGGTTGAGGATGGAGATGGGCTCTGGGTGCTCCGGGTCTGCAAGGTGCCCATATGCCAATGACCGGCATGGGTATCACCATTCCGGAATGTGTAGATGCCTAAACCTTGTTTCCTTCCATCATGCCATGAGCCTTCATAACAATGCCCATTTGCAAATTTATAAACCCCATAGCCATGCATCTTGTCTGCAAAATACTCTCCAGCATATGTGTCCCCATTCCTGAATGCCAATCACAAGACAAAAAGCAGTTCAACCTATGGGTAATCTGAAAAAGAATGTGTATGACAGCCCTAATCAAATGAATCAAATAGTGCCAGTATTCATCACACTTACCTGAAGTGGTAGTAACCAAATCCATGCTTAACACCCCATTTGAATTCACCTATATAACAGCTCCCATCACCGCATGTCTGCATGCCTAACCCATGGCTTTGGCCATTTGACCATTCACCTGAGTATACATCCCCTGTGTAGAAACGGTAGATACCGTAGCCCTCCCGCATCCCCTGCCGATATTGACCTCGATATCGACTTCCTCGTGCCCAGGTCTCAACACCATAGCCATCATATTTCCCATCAACCCAATCACCTTCATATCGACCGCTCTTGTAGAAGTAGTATACACCACTGCCTGAGCACCTGCCCTGATAGAACTCACCCTCATAGATGTCTCCATTGCTGTATGTCTGCACGCCATCCCCAGATGTCTTGCTCTTGCCTGACCTTCCCTTGTTGATCCCAGATGCCCAGGTAACAGGTGAGTGGCTACCAAGCCCTCTGCCATGTCCTTTTTCAGCAATGATCTGGACGATGGCAGCAAGTGGCTTCAAGCAGCTATTGCTAAGGCACTCCCAGCTTTGACTACAGAAATCCTTCGCAAAGCCCCATGGTATGACTGCTCGGACAAACAAATGTGGCAAGGCGAGACGTATAGAGACAATGAATGCCACAAAGAAGACGAACAACGCTGTGAGATTGAACCAGAACCATGGAATTTCTGCTGGCAGCCAATTAAGGCCATATGATGGGCCAGCCTTTACACACCACCACACAAATGGAACAGCAACAAGAACAGCTGGGGGTAAGAGCAGCTGTAGACGCTCCTGCAAGTACCCAGGTCCATCCCCAGCTACATGCACACCTCTGTTTGTTGAAGGCCAGCAGCACCCATCCATGCGCTCATGACTTCGATTGGCATCAGACAAGGAAGAAAGGCTGTCAATCCCTGACTTTATGGTTGGTGAGCGCAGCAAAGAAGATGGTGACCGACTCAGCTTGGACAATCCTATGCCCTTCTTCTTGGAGGGGGACATTGGAACCTGGTGCAAAAGTGGTCCTTCTCCAGACATATATGCAAGTAGTATCCAACAATGGCCCCCTCTTTGGGAAACCTAGGGTCGATACACTGTCAGTACAGAAATGGGAAGTCAAAACAATGCTTCAAGTGCCACCTCATGAAAAATGTACTGAAGAAAAGGTGTTGTGTTCAAGCAGTGACAACCTGGGATGGATTATGGCTCAACAAGACTTGTAATCAACTAATGTCACGCGCCAATGATAGCAGTACCTGATTCAATGCTTCTGTTTCCCCACTGCTCCCAGCAGCTGCTTTAGTTGTAAGATTGCATTACACCTGTTCCAACCATCTTTCAGAGACTTTTTCACAAAGGCAAAATGGCTCACCACTGGGCACCAATTGGAGTTCAGTACCAAACTGAGCTGCTGCTGCACTTTTTTATCCCAATTTTGACTGGTGCAACAAAATGAGTACCCTTGCACAGTCTACGAAATACTGAAACTGATCTATAGCTCCAAAGGATATGTGAATCACACATCTTGTCTGCATCAAGGTTTGACCTTGAGGAAGAATGAAGTGTCAGTGTCATTCTAAAACTTAAAACTAATGGCATAAATGAAAGGAAACCATACAGGAGGGAATCCATGCGAGCAGCACTACATGCAACATGAACATCCATAAAACTGAAGCATGTGTACCATAAACAAAGGCATGTGAAAGAAAACAAGAATTCAAAGGATACAACAGCATTAAGATGGCTGATACAAATAGCCTTTCACAAATCAGAAGCTTTGAAGAATGACATCAACATGTGCTGCACCAAACAAAATATTGAAGGAAATGAATCCTGCCAAGTGTGCTGCTATTGCATGAATAAGATCATGACAAGATTAGCTACAGCATAAAAGAATGCTGAGAATCAAGGCAATCCTTCTGCACCTTTCATACCAACATTTTCCTTATTTTCCAACTGTTTCAACAGCTGTATGTCACTCACACATCAAGAGATTAAACTGATGAGTTTAAAACTGACTCAAACCATTGGTATACTTGTCCAGAAGATGAAGAGAAAAGGCAAATGGCAGATACCAATGTCCTACCGACAAGCCCAACTTCTGCAGTTTGCCCAACCCATTTGGCTTGCTAATCCACAAAGACTAGAGCCTCTAATTGATTGATTGATATAATACAGTGTGCATCACAGTGTGTGTGCATAAGCTAGAAAAAAGGGTATGCAGAAGGAAAGCTCACCTGCAGCACACTTTGCAAGATGTGCACTTTCTTTCTGAAGAGTATGTTCCATATTTGCAGTTTTTTTCTTAGTGTTGTGCAACAGCAAATGTGGGGATGAAAACCCAAGAAGAAGAAGAAGAAGCTAACTGAAGGAATCAATTGCAACAACAAAGCAAAGCAAAGGAGTGTTTCCATATTTACAGTTCTTTCTTAGAGTTCTGCAACAGCAAAACGTGGAGAAAAACGCTAAGAAGAAGAAGAAGAAGAAGAAGAAGAAACTAACTGTAGCAATCAATTGCAACAAGCTCACAGCTGGTTGTCTTTGTTAAGCGAGAGTCTCACCAGGAACTCTTATTCTACATCAGCAAAGGAAAAATACATGTTCGAAATAATAATACCCATATCTCAAAAACACAAACAACACACCCAACGACCTGCAGCTTCCCTCACTCCATAAAACAGCAGAATTTGCAGCACAGAAAAAAACAGAAATAAGATATCGGGTAGCTCCGAAGCACCGTTTTGTCTCACAAAGCTAGCCTTCCGAGAGGGGCAAAAACAAAGGATGGTCGACAGAGAGAGAGAAAGAGAGAGATGCACCTTCTTCGTTGGAAGAAACCCAAAGATGATCTTTTGCTGTTTTGCTCCTGGAGGTCTTAACAGGAAGAAAGGCATATCATCATCATCACAGCAAGAGAAAAACACCAACTCGCATCCGCATGCTCCACAAAGTCTTCAGCCATCTCATATCTCTCTCTCTCTCTCGTTTTCAATTTTCAAGCTTGCCCAAGAAACCCTACTGTCATCACAACCCTTATCTGCTGCACCTACAAAATCCACCACCTCCTCTTCCAGACGAAGAAACAACACTCTGTGCTGTTGTTGTTGTGCATCATTGCCATGGACAACACAACTTGATCATCAAGTTCTCCTCCACAGCAACAGCAGCCTTACAATTTCAAACTCGGCCACCTGAAGCATGAAAACCCGGGCATGGCATGTTTTGTTGTTGATCTTCTTCTTCTTCCTCTTCTTCTTCCAGATGACGATGACGATTAGCGATCGAGAGAGAGAGAGAGAGAGATTCTTTTTCCACTGCTTTACCGGGTCATTCGCCGTTCCGCAGTGGGCCCATTGACTCCTAAACCCCCTCGTTTGTTTTTCTGCAAACCCTAACTACCACCCACAATCCTTCCACATTCGCAGCAGGCAGGCTGCCAGGCAGACAGGCACGCGACTGGTCTGCCCTAACGTACTTCCTTTGTCTTTCCGTCTGCTCATGGGTCTCGTGTTTGCTGGATCAAGAAGAGACCCATCTAACGCCAAAGCTTGACAAGAGGTTTTTGCTGCTGCTGCCGCTGTCAGAAGAGAAGGTACGATGGTTTTGTTTGTGCTAGTGTTTTCATCACCATCTTTTTCAACAGGGCTACAATGGGTCATGCCCTCTTGTTGTGTTTCCACCTTGCTGACCGAATGAACCCGGCTCATCTTTCGTCCCCTGTTTTCTTCTTGAGAACATGTGAGATCATTGGCTGTTCTGCTAATGGGAGCTGGTTGTGATGGGAATTTTGGCTTGCCTGTTTCTTTCTTTCTTTCTCATGCATTGTATCCCCTTCTCCCTCCCCATGCAGTTTTTCTACTCTGCAGTACACTATATACTCTCTCTAGAATTTGGTCATTTTGATGATGCCTGAACCAGGTTGCAGCCGAAGGATTGGCAGAAGGATTCTTCTGCCAAGAAGGGGGAGAGCTTGCAGCAGCTCTCGTTAAGGGGACTCTTTGGTGTAGCATGCATGAGAAAGTGTTTGAAGCTGAAAACGGTTAGGCATTCTTTCAAGGAAAGCTTGGGCGTGGAAATCGGAGGAAGCAGCGGTGCCAGCTCTTGTTGATTCCAGAGTTTGACATGAGGCAACAGCATGTAACGGAAAAAATTCCAGAATCAAAATTGGTGATTCTTGTCTGATGTTTTATGTTGCTATGGCCTGAGATATGTGGGCATGCTGAGTGAGCGAGCTGGCCAAAGTGGCTTGCTACAGCAGTTCAATGCCAGATGGAGAAGCATTTAGCTCTTGTGGGTCATGGGAGTAGTGAGGATGCTGTTTGATTTTGAGAGTTGGCTTGGCGTCTGGGAGGAGCTCTCATGACGAACTCAAAAGGGGAGAGCCCCTACAGATCCAGACTCATTTGCGAACACATGTTGGAGGTAACTAATCAGAGATCTGAATGTTTTTGATTTTCATTGGATTTCTATGTGACCAGTTTCAGAGCTGTAAAACAGATCCAAGATGGCAGGTACCTACAATGCTGAACCTTCAAGAGCCCATGATATGTAGAGTGCATTGCCACATAAAAATGCTGTACACCTGTCTTGAGTTCACCTAATTCTCTTGTAAATTGGAATTCCTGGAATGAAGATGCAAAGAGCCATCATGTGCCATCATTCACCACATTGGTCTGTCATTGAATGTACTGCAGTGGGTTGATTCTCACCTCTTTCACAACGATCAATGCAGAGCTTTCTTGTGTAATTTCTGAGCAGCCAATATGTTTCAAGTGTGCAGGTTTCAGGCCTGAAGGGGTAGCAACTAAGCTGCTGTTGTTTGACACTTGATGCTCTTTACAAACATGTTTGTTATTGGGATGGGTGCAGCTGAGGCACATTTCCTGACTTGATGATTCCTGCACTTATGTTCATGCTTGAAAGGTAAATTAGGTTTGTGGGGCTGTCAGAAGATAATGCAGTAGCTCATAAGTTGAGTGTGACTTTGAGCTGAAGCATACGTGGGTTGTTGAAAGGCCTCAGTTGGAGCAGTATGCTTAGCAACATGAAGCAATGTTGTAAACGTCTTTGAAGCAAAGATAGTTATGTGACTGACTGGGTGCCAAAGGTATTGCGCAAGGTATTGCACAATGGGATCCCTCTAGCTCAACTGAGAATGCATGATTTCATATATTGTGACTTTTGAATTGGACCAGATATGATTGATTCAATTAGATTTTGGAAGAGTTGAAAGGCATAGTTGTTCACTCCTGTTGTTCGTCCTACAGTAATCAAATTGTAGACTGTTAAAAGCAAGCAAAGAAGTTTATTTTATTTTGTGTGAATGTTTTTGTGTGTGTGACTTTGTTGGTTTTGATAAAGTTGGGTGCCAATCTAGTCATGCATGACAGGTGACACAGATAGACCTGAAAAAGAGAGACATCGTTCTATGGACTGGGACATGGAGGAATTGGGTGTTGAAATAGAAATTGGTGAAGGGCAACAACACTGGTAGAACTATGAGTGGGTAGCATAAGGATCAAAGATGGTCTAGGTTGTGGACATAAAGAGTTTCGATTGAGATATAATGAATAAATTAGTAACTTTGGAGAGATTTAATTTCAATATGGTGTTATTGTTAAATGTGTTTAAGTTGTGTTGTTTGGTCATATGCTGATCCCCACCACTTTTTTCTGCATCAAGAAGGTTGTGGGTGTTTGTTCCAAACCTAATTGCCACATTGCAAGTGGGGTTGCATCTTAGTTTTTTTGTGATGATTTAAATTGAGTTTAGAACTTGATATTCGTTTGAACACAAAGATAGAATATAGAAAGACAACCTTGGGCCCACTTTACACAAGGAGTTGAGGCTAATGTTGAACCCAAATTGAGCAATCCTATTGATACAGCCACTGAAATTATCTCCAAAGGATTTACATCATAAATCAAGGCCAAACAAAAAATATATTACTTCAATTGAAGGATATTTGGCCCTGTTACAGAAACCAAGAGTGGAAATTTTTAAACTTATCAACTTGAACTAATCTGTAAGCCTTGGGAATTGTATCATTTAAATGGATTTGCTTCATGAAATTTGCACTGCATGATGGAATGAAATCTTATGCAATCCTTCTACATTTTTGTCTTTTATGACAGCAAGAGTGCAAAAGAAAAGAAAGCATTTCCAAGTGGTTGAAGACTCAGTAGGACTTGGTACATGCCACATACCAGCCAAAAATCAGCCTTTCATCCTAACATGAGGACCATGTGGGGATGAAAGTTTTCAAGAAATTCAATACTGGTTGGCCAACCAGGCTGGTGTGATTTATGTTTTTTCAAAAGGATTCCATACAAGTAGGCGAGCAGCTTTTGGTATGTTCAACAGTTGATACCTGCTCAAAGTGGTTCCAAGTTCCTAGCTTTTGACCTCAACCGCATGACCTGCTTGAGTTTCCAAAACATCGACCTATTATTTTATTAGTAACTTGAGGCCAAACATCAGGCCAAAAGTGCACAATAAGTTATTTCTCATTGTTGGTCCCAAGATTACTTTGGCTGTGACTTCAAGTCTAAAGAGGACATAATGATCAAATTCATTTTGCACTCAATTTATTAAAATTTCACACTTAGCTCTGATCACAACACCTAATGCTAAGTGAGTGTTAAGTCAATATTAGGAAAGACAATTTTTTTTTTTTTTGGGTTGCATTCTTATAAGAATGTTAGCTAACACGTCTTAGGTGAAATCTTACATGGCACATGATGTGAAATAAATGTTAACTTTACATGAAAATGTTAAAAAAAACATAAATTTTGAAATTAACAATACAATGTTAGGTAGTAACCCATGAAATGGGATATTAAATCAATGATTTGTTTTCCATGATTTTTTTAGGTTTTCCTCTTGTTCCCCTCCTTATTCTTCTCACAACATTCATTGTGATGGTGTGAATTCATCATTAAAAAAAAAGACATTATTTTTTAAAGCCTTAATTTAAGTGATTTAAGTGTAGATGAAAAAAAAACTAACTAACTAACATTTCAATTAATGCTACCCAACCTTTTTGTTTTGTGATGTTATCTAAATATTAAGATACATACATAACACCATAGTCCTGAACAATATGTGGGATTGCAACTTTAGTTTCTCCTTTTCATATTCTAATAGATTAAATGACTTAAAATGAACCCCAGCATAAAATAGGGATTAAATGATTTGTGTAATTGATGGCAAACCCATTATCTTGGTATTGTTTAGTATCCCTTTTTCAAATTCCTTTCCAATTCACCTCTAACCACTATAAAGGCTCCGAGAAGTCCTCAATTTCTCAAAGCTTCCTTACATTAGACAACAAATTACCAATAACCACATGCCTGTCAATGTATCCTTAAACACACAGATGATATTAAATCATTACCATGTTGAATAATTTCAAAAGATTGATTACATTTATGTAAAGAACTTCAACAAATTTTTTAGTGTACTTGAAGGTAATGTATAAAGCAAAACTTTCCTCAAGAGGAGAGGAGGCACATTTCAATTTGTAAGTGGGCAACCTTTGTTTAAAAAAGTTCCTCTCCTTCATTGGGGTTTGTCTTTAAGCTGGGTAAAGCCCTCAGGTGAAGGCATTATTGAAATTGGGCATGTTCTGGACCATTGCCTGGTACAGGCCCTTATTTTTGGGTAATGCCCTTGCCCTTGGGCTTTACCCTACACATAATTTGACATTATGGCTTAACACCCCATACTTTCTTTTGAAGTTGTCTAATAGAACAACTTGTGGTCATCAAATATGTTGCTTTCCACAAAAGATTGAAATATTTCATAGTGGTCAAGGTATTTTTTATAAAAATGAATTTATTTATGAAAGTGGCATGTTTTTTCCTGAAAGAAACACATTTGTACCTTGATAAAAACAAGTTTGACAAGTTTTTTTTCACTAAATAGCTTAAATTCATCACAAAAAAAAATCACTTGCCAAAGTATACTATTTGTAAGGGTAATTGTGTACATACTTGATAATTGAACTCACGTGCTTTTAAATTTGTTGACAAAATAAAAGTAAAAAGTTTTGTGTAATTTATCATTTACTTTGTGGGTTTTGTTTTCCACTTTGCTTGCTTGCAGCATGTCATTTTAGCATTATTAATGCAATCCGACTTTCGGTTTTTTTGGTCGATCCAAGTTGGTGACCATGAACTTGCAGGACAGTACAAAATAAAAAACATGTTGCAAAAAATTGGACTAGGTAATTGGCAAGAGGCCACTGGTTATTGTGAATAGTCAAGGCATGTTGTTTCGGTAACCAGCACTATCAAACCAGTTATGAGATCTAGTCCATTGGAAGGGAGGGCCACACTGAACCAGTACCCATCAGCGCACCGCAAGGATGAATGGTAAGTGGTCAGGAAACAGTTTTCTATTGGGTTCCAGTTCCCTAGCTAACCATGGTGGTTACCTCAGTTGCTTTTTTTTTTCTACCTACCTACTAACAATCCACAAGCAGGTTATTAGTAGCTAGGTAGTAAAAAAGCCTTTCCCTCTGTATAAACCATCTACTAGTTACCTACTAATTACCTATTATCCTACCTATCTACCTATATATGAGACCTATTTTCCTACAGAATTGGTTACCAAGGTGAAACCAAATATTAACTCAGTTGAGGTTCATCAAACTGAGTAATAACAGGCATCCAGTGGATGGTGCACTGGTGGGTGCTGGTTCACTGTGGCTGTATGGGAGAGTACACATACATGTTAGAGGGTAGGTTATGATGTTCAGAAAACCAACCATAGGGAACATGCAAAAATGTGTTGGGGATGTACCAAACGGCCAGAAGGCAGCATAATATGATATAGAACTCCTAAGCTAATGTCCAATGGGTGTGCTATCACATAGTGAGTGAGATGCTATTTACAATGGACTAAGGAAAAATAATCAACTATGGTAAAATGTCATTGAAAAGCTATGTGAATTTGGAAACACAGTGGCCACAGAATGAAACTTATCCAAACCACTATATTATTTAAATGTATTTTAGGCCCACTTTTACACTACAAGTCAATGCCAATGTTCAACTCAAATTAAGCATCCCTATTAGTGCAAAAGTTGAAGCCAGCCCCAATGGCTTTACACTAGGAGTCAAAGCTGAAATAGAAAAAATCTTTTCAATCTGCCCTAAGTTATTAATAAATGCTGAACCTTATGGCCTTCTATTGGCCCCAAAACAAGGATACCATTGAATTTGGGAAGCCAATTTGCAGGGAACCCTTGGGGCCAATGTTCTAGCATTTACTAATATCTTGCCTCCAATGTTCTGGCATTTATTAGTAACTTGGGCTTGGTTTCACCTTGGCAACCCATTTTGTAAGAAGTAGGTAGGCATATATGTAGTTGGACAATTAGGAAAATAGAATACTACTAGGTATGTAGATGGTTTATAGTTTATATATGGGTATGGATTGTAGTATATCAAACAACTAGGCTGATTGGACCTTGGTTAGATGAGGAATTGGAACCTAACAGAGACGTGTACTTTACACTAGCTACTTACCATCCATCTTTATTATAGCACTATGTGTGCTAGTTCATTCAAGCCATGTTTTTACCTTTTATTACCATGTATGTATAAGCTTACTCTTAATCATCGACAAGTAAAGTAGGATATCACACATATTTACATACATTCCAGTTTGGTGTTTGCATTAAGAAATACAAGGATGAGAGAGTGTGGGTTGAAAATGAAAGATCTAGTTTTGAGCATTCATGGTAATCAGATCTTGTTAGGGGGATGAATTAGTGCAATTTCCAGCCCCAACTTATAGAGATTAATAAGATGGCAAAATGGGGCTTGAGTGACCCGGCACCCACCAGTGTACCATCCAAAAAGAAATCCGGTTTTGGGATAAAACCCAACCCAACCCAACCCAACCCCAGGACAGGGTTCTGGGTTCATAGAATTTGTTTTCTCACACATCCTGACCTTCAACGGTCAGTTTTTTTTTCCTTCTCTCACCCCGTCCCTACCTACGCCCTACCTCCTGCTTTTCCCTTCCTTCCTCTCTTCCCTCCTTTTTCTCGCTCATTATTTCTTTTTCTTTCTTTGGGACTTTTTCATTCTTCTTTCTTTGGTTTTCCTTCTTCTTTCCTTACTTTTAAAAAAAAACTTTTTTCATTTGCTGCACTTCTTTTTTTGCAGGCTTTTAATGCATCAACGTCTTCCTATAACTTTCTTCAATACATTCATCAAAGGAAATTAATGATAAGGAAATAGTGGGCATGGCTCCTTTCCATGATTTTTTCTTCTCATCAGCATCCTTGCAATTGTTACTTTCCATTTCAACTTCTGTTGCTGCACCACCACTGCCACAAGGTCTTGCAATGGTCACAAGGTCTTTGGTTGTGCTTCACTGGGATTTGGGAGCATGAGGGATTAGGTTTAGAGAGTTTCTTTTACAAGACTGCATTTGGAAACACGATGCCGCTTGAGAAGAGTTTTCTTTTTCACTGCCTTCAAGTTTGAAAGCTCTTGATTTGAGTTCTTTTACATTTCATGCTTATTGAAAAAAATCACCATGGTGTACCAATCAAGTATTATGTTTCTATTGCCATTCACACAAGGAGCTTATGAGCTTTTTAAACTACTAGCAGGTTTTCATCATGTGCCACAAGAGTTCTACTTTTTGGAGGTGATTCTATTAGTCCCAACAAATTGTGTAGATTTGTTTGAGGTCTTTATAACTTTTTCTTTCCTCTCTCTTTTTTGTTTTTTATTTTGTGTCTTTATTTGAGGTTTTTGTGGTTTTCCTTTTTCTTTCTTTATTTCTTTTAAAAATTTTCTGTTTTGTGTAGATTTGTTTGAGGTCTTCGTAACTTCTTTTTTTTTCCCTCTCTTTTTATTTATTTATTTTGTGTCTTTATTTGAGGTTTTTGTGGTTTTCCTTTTTCTTTCTTTATTTCTTTTTAAAATTTTCTGTTTTGTGTAGATTTGTTTGAGGTCTTCGTAACTTCTTTTTTTTTCCCTCTCTTTTTATTTATTTATTTTGTGTCTTTATTTGAGGTTTTTGTGGTTTTTTTTTCCTTTCTTTATTTCTAATTTATAATTATTATTTTTTGTGTTGCTTTGTTTGAGGTCTTTGTAACTTCTTTTTTAAAAAACATTTGCGTCTTTATTTGAGGTTTTTGATTTTGCATCTTTATTTTAAAATTTTTTTTGCTTCTTTATTTGAGGTTTTCCTTTTTCTTTTTCTTTTGGTTTCATTTTTTTTTCTTGGAGTTTTTAAATTTCTATTTTCTTGGGTTTTTTCTAGATCCCCCCCCCTTGTTTTCTTTGTTTTTCTTATATTTTTTTCTTTTTGTACTTCTTGGAAATTCTGGTTTTATATTTCTTGTTTTATTTCTGGTTTTTATTTTCTACAATTAAAAAAACATTTTCTCTCTTGTTTTTTTTTCCTTATTATTCTAACTTTTTTTTATAATAAAATTTTGGGGGAATTTTGTTGTTTATATATATATAAAATTTTGTTGTTTATCGTATTTTTTATTTTTTAAAAATTTAATGTTTTTTTTGTAATTTTTGAAAATCTTATTTATCTTTTTTTATTGTTGGTTTTATTTTTTCCTTTCTTTTGGTTTTCTCAATATTATTTTTGGGGTTTGAATTATAATTATTCTTTTTGTTTTTGTTTTGCATGTGTGTTGGGCAATTGCTCGAACAAAGACCCATGCCACATGTGAGTTTGATCATTTTGAAATGATAGACTACGAATAAAATCAACACCAATGAGCACATTGGTAAAAATTGCTTCTTCTAAGTTTTTCACTCTATTAAGCATTCCAACATGGGGTGTGGGGTCCATCCTACCCATGTAATGACCAAATTAAAGAAGGATGATAATCTTGGTGGTTTAATTTGAGGTAGCAAGGTTTCTTATGCAATGAGCCTTAGATATGTTTGGGATAACCAAAATTGGAGAAGATCTTCATCTAAAAAGTAGTGTGAAAAGGAGATCATTTGACTTGTGAATTACCATGAATTGGAAATAATTCATGGTTGATAAGTTCCATCACATTCAATTTTCACTTCAAATTTGCATTGTGCTTTAAACATGTGTTTTCCAAATTATATTCATTGGTTTGTGGGTATGTGCATTTTAGGATTTGACATTTGGATTTTGTTGATTCTATTTTAGTGTACAAAGTTTCCTGCTTAGACACAGAAAGCACAGAATTAGGGGAACGGGGGTTCAGAGCGCAACCAACGGGTTTCAAATTTTTGGCGCCAACAGTCACATTTCGGGGAATTCAAAATTGCCGCCGAAACCATGGCCGAGTACGACGCCTCATAGTTTCACCCTCATAGTCTGAAGTGTGTCCGAAGCCTCGACAGTAAACAAGCCCAGCCTGTTTGTGCGTTTTACAACCTATTAGGAAAAACGAAAGTAGAACAACATCTGGCAATTGTTGACCATTTTTTCAAAACACCTAACTTGAAGTTTGATAAAAGCCAGAAGGCACAAAGTGACAATGACGACAAGTTCAACACGTTGCTTGAACGTGCTCAAAAGAAGATCGAAGCACAAATTGCACAGTCATAATAGATCTTTGAGCAGGTCACCAACAACTTTTTGGAATGTATCACAACAGCCCAACAGTCAGCCCTTACTGCCAGTCATGACAATGAGGTTACAAAACAATTTGTTAAAGAGGTGGTGGAGGAGTCAGGGGGAAAGTGGGTGGATGTTGTGAAGAAGATGGGCAAACAGATGGACAACTTTGTCAGCCAAGGTGAGGCTAGGGAACGCTCCACACGCTCCTGCAGCGCAGTATCATACGATTTGATGAAACAGAAGGCGAGATAACACAACAACAACTAGATAAAGTTAATAGTCAGGTTTTACAAGGACAGATGAAGCTAGCCATCAAGGCTGTGGCAACAGTGTGCCAGCCCCTTAGTAGGAGAGTTGAGACCAAGCCTGGTACTGTACGCACACGAGCTATACTTGTTACTTTTGTTATAGCTGATGACAGAAAAGCTGTCTGTCAAAACCGCGTAGCCCTGAAAGGTACCCACTAGGGCCTGGAAGAGGATTTGACCAAACAACAGTAAGAGCAAAAGAGGGCATCATGGCATCTATTTGAGAAGGCTAGAGTGGAAAAGAAAAAAACTTACTGGCGTGGTGCATACCTTTACATCAATGACACCAAAATCACAGCCCAACATTAAGGGTGCTGGGACCAGAGAGCATTACGAGTCTCCCTGTAGAACATCCATGGGGGGACAAACACGGAACTAAGTACCAGTTCACATATACAGAGACTGTTTGATGACTCAGATGTTGTTGCACTGACTGAAACACACTTGTTCCCTGATGAAACACCACTACATATGCCTGGTTTTCAGTGTTTACACAATCCACGCCCTGTATTTGACATGAGCTCAGTCAGAGCAGTAGTGAAGCATAGTGGTGGTGTTGTAGTATTTGTGAATGACTCATGGTCAGACTGTGTATCCCTATGGAAATAGAACACAGATGGCAACAGGTTGTGGCTGTAGTTCCAGCGTTCGAGGGTTTCACCGTTGTTTTTGGCTGTAGTGTATGTTCCACCCAAAGGGTCCCCATATGCTGATGAAGGCTTGTTTGATAACATCGTTGCAAAGGTCGGCATGATTCAGGATCTTGGGGGCAATATTTTACTGACTGGTGATTTCAATGCAAGGACTAGTGTAGATGACGACTATGTTGATTGTCGTTACTTTGCCGACCACATGCCTGACACGTTGCCATTGGGGAATGACTTCCCGGAGGTTTTGCTTGAGCGACATAACTCAGACAAGGGGGGGTTGAAAGGCTAGCACAATGAATTCTTAGACCTTTGCCGCTCCTCGGGATTGCTCATTCTCAATGGCAGGATCGCAGGCGATGAATTAGGGGAGTGCACTTGCTTTGCCAATGGCGGCTCCAGCCTTGTGGATTATATGGTCGCATCACCTGCTCTATTTGATTGTGCCACATCACTTGTTGTACATGAATGCCCTCTATTTTGTGGAAAAGGGTGTGATTTCGACCATAGGCCACTTTCATTCAACTTGTAGTTACCTTGGCAACATGTGGCATCAGCAACTTCATAATCACGTGTAGACATCCGTCGTTTCAAACATGATGCTAACAAGTGCACACAATATTGTCAGCACTTGCAATAACAGATTGCCCAATGCACGGCACAGATGAGTGACACAGACAATGCTGACATGGCCGTGCAGTTGTTGCATGATTGCATTTGTAACGTCGCTACGGCTATGCATGGCTGCCCTGTGGCACGCACTAGTACAACACAACATCGTCATCAACCATGGTTTGATACTAAATGTCGCAACAAGCACAAGGAAGTATATGCATATGCAAAGCTTCATCTTGACAACCATCTAGCACGTGAACGGAAGAAATAACTTAAACAACTATTGCATCGTAAGAAACGCACGTACAATAAGCTGCAAGGCCGACAATTGTGTGCACTAGCAAAGATATATCCAGCCAGCTTTTGGAGGCAGTACTCCAAGAGCAAGGAGCGATCTGTGGCTATCAACAAAGCAGACTTGGTTGTTGGCTTCCAGAAGCTGCTAGAAGGACAATGCCCCAGTAATACAGCTAGGGGATAGGGCAGCTCTACATATCAGGTGGTTTAGAACTTGTCACACCCTTTTGCAAGTGATGATTGCAACACACTAAACTAAGACATAACCTTAAATGAGATTGCGCAAGTGATGAGGAGACTCAAACATAACAAGTCTGCTGGTTTAGATGGCATCAAAGCAGAGTTTCTGTTAGATGCTGGCGATATGTTGCATGTACCACTGTAGATTGTGTTCAACAAGTTGTTGCAACAAGGTTATTCAGTAAGCTTGTCTACTGGAGTCATTCATGCATTGCACAAAGGTGGTGATGCCTTGCAATTTGAGAACTATAGGGGAATCACAGTGGGTCCTGTACTAGCTAAGGTGTTTGCCATGATTTTAGAGGCAC